>Ga0137403_10007126_pt1 | contig 12664 bp, 10 predicted proteins | sample CZOMad2_1_16fung_FD_122057 | JGI IMG/M metagenome (GOLD analysis project Ga0137403, IMG submission 122057) | Vadose zone soil fungal communities from Angelo Coast Range Reserve, California, USA - CZOMad2_1_16fungal (Hybrid Assembly) | ecosystem: Environmental > Terrestrial > Soil > Vadose zone... | reverse complement strand
GGCCGAGCGTGCCCTCATCCAGCTTGATCGTACCATCCTGGCTGTAGGCGATGACCGTGAGCGGCACGTTAGGGTTTTTTTGCTGCTGCTGCTGAATTTGTGGCAGAACCGTCTCGGGTAGGGTGAATATCAGTGAAATCGGCTCGATCTGCGTGACGACCACGAGCCCGTTCGGATCCGTCGGGTGAATGATATTCCCGTTGTCGACCTGCCGAATGCCAACGATGCCGTCGATCGGCGAGGTCAGCCGGGTGTAGCTAAGTTGCACCTTCGCGGATTCGATGACCGCCTCGTCGGCCTTGATGGCATTCTGCAGCTGCGCCACCTGCGCCTTCTGGGTGTCAAGTAATTGCGGCGTAGCCCAGCCCTTGTTTCCTAGCTGGGTGTATCGATCGAGGTTCGCCAGCGCATTGGTGAGCTGGGCCTGATCGCGATCGCGCGTGGCGGTCAATTGGTCGATCTGCGCTTGGTACGGACGCGGATCAATCTGCGCGAGCAGATCGCCGGCGTGGACCGTCTGCCCTTCGGTGAAATTGATGCTGACGATCTGTCCTTGGATCTGGCTACGCACGACCACCGTGTTATAGGCGAGGACGGTGCCAACACCGGTCAGGTAGATCGGGACTTCGCTCTGCGCGACCGTCGTCGCGACGACAGGCACCGGCGGTGGTGCAGCCGGCATAGGCGCTGGCAGTTTGAATGGCCCGGTATGGGTGACGGCGAGACCGCCGACGGTCGCGACGACTGCAATCACCAGAGCGGCAGGAATGACAATCTTTCGGCGCATCTGCGTCCAACCCAATCTGTGAAATGCCGCTCAGCAGGAACCAGTGGTCGCGGTCATTCCGCTCCCAGTGCTCGGAGTCATTACGGAGGACGAAGACGTTCCGGCGGTCGGGCACGGGACCGTGCTCAGCGTCGAACTGGGTGCCGTCGGATTCAGAGTGGGAGTGGTGGGCATGGGGCTGAGGCCTCCGGCGCCCAGTTCCGTAGAGCCAAGCGGAACTCCCAGACGGCCGACGGCTGCCGAACCCATTCCGGAGGGCGACGAGGCCGACGACGCAGGATTGCCGAGAGCGCTGTCCGTCGTTACGGGACACGTGCCAGACGCGGTTCCGGCCATGCCGCCGCCGTCAAACACTGATGTTGACGAACTTCCGGCGGTCGACGTACCCGTCCCGAACGACGTCCCGCTCATCGCAGTTCCTGTGCCTGACGATGTCGTCCCGGCTGAACTTGCCACTCCGAAGGACGCCTCCGGTATCGAACCGCCGCTGCCGCCGCAGGTCGAGTTGATTCCCAATGTCGGGTTCGTTGGGGATACGCCCGACGTCAGCGGGCTGACGCCAAGCGATTGCATCTCTGTTGCTCCCAGAGGGATGCGGACGGGTGGAACAGGCGTACCAGGGCCAAGGCCAAGCGGCGTTGTCATGCCAAGCGGCGGAAGCCCTGGTGCGGTCTGCGCAACGGCAGAGCTGCAGCCCACGAGGAGCGCGGTCAGAGCGGAAATCCAAATGCGCGTCATAGCCCTTCCTATCCTTACCCAGCTTTGGTACCGACCGTGGTCGTCACGAGTTGAGATAGGCCCACTAAGACGAACGTTCAATCGTACTAATATTCGCCGCATCTACTGAGTTGGTTTGGAAGCTCCTATACTTTCGTTTCCCGCTGATCGTAGCCCTCGATCTGTCGAGCGCGCGGCGCATTGGGAGTGAGCGGCCCCCTAGTCGCAACCGCTAACCGATCGCCGCCGATCCAGCTGGAGACGCTTGCAATCAGCACGGCGAGAACGCCGGTCAGGAAGACTCCGTCGAACGTTCCAGCACCGCCGATCGAGGCGATCGGCGCACCCAGACCTTGCACCTTGTCGAGATTGAGCAAGTCAGCGCCGATCAGAGTGCCGAGGCTGCCACTGATAAAGGCCAAGGGCGCGGCTTGTCGGTACGACAGCAGCAATGCCACGAGCGCGGTTGTAAGCGCAGGGACGAATACAGGCAGCGCGATGCCAACCCCTGGCACCGGGTCCGCCAGAGAGTAGCAAACCGCGCCGACGCAGGCGGTAGACGCTAGCCCCAGAAGCCACAAACGATATCTGGCCAACAGATAAAGCGACATCAGCCCGGGAATCAAAGCGCCACCGACATTGACCGCGATCACGGTTCCGGGCCAGTCGACCACTGTCGGCACGACATAGTGTATGCCGAAATACGTAATCTCGCGGCCCGAAATGATCTCTTGTTCGGGTAGTTCCGCTATCGGAATGTTGAAATAGCTTCCGATCAATGAGGCGACTAAGAGTGCCAGAGCGGCACCGGAGCCCAACCCGAGTCGCATGTAGGCGTAACGCAGCGCTCCGAGTTGAATGAGGATAAAGAGTCCGAGCAGCACGCCGACAAGGATTGAAAAGAAGAGCGGGCTCAGAGGCAGGTAGTGGAGCTGGTTGGAAAACATTGGCTTTCGGGGCAAGCCCCTGCTCCAATTCCATCTAGTAGGCCAACCATTTACATCACTCGGCGAAAAGGATGCGGCCGTCCCGTTGGGGGACGAAAATGGGACGGCCGCCAGAGGACCTGGAGGGAGGAAGCTAACCAGGTGCACCTGATATAGCACCTCTGGAGGTCGGGATTTTCCTGCGATTGCTGCTATTGGCTTGATCTTGCGTCGATTGATCCTGCGTGGATGCAAGTCGGCCCGCTTTGCCGGAGGTCAGGCGCTCGCGAACGGCGATCGGGCATCACCATCGCGTCGGTCGGACATCGTGCAGCGCTACGCGCCTGCCACGACCGTCAGCTGCCGGTGGTAGCCGGCCGAAATCAAAGTATGTGTGCGGCAACCAGTGTATGTCAGACGCAAACCACACGTATGACCTCTCAGAACAGCAATATATCTCCAGAAACCTTCTATACAATTGAGGCGCGGGCAACGGCGGCATTAGTTGAGTGCGAGAGAGGACGAGAGCCTCTGCTCGACTCAGGAGACCACCAATGCAAGCTGCAGCTCATTTCTCCGGCGCTGGCCGGTATGTCGAAGACATCCAGCAGTTCCCGATGCTGGAGCCGCACGAAGAATACGTGCTGGCGAAGAGTTGGCGCGAGCATGGCGACCGCGACGCTGCACATAAACTCACCACCAGCCACCTGCGCCTCGTCGTCAAGACCGCCATAGCTTACCGTGGCTACGGGCTGCCGATCTCTGAGCTGATCTCGGAAGGCAACGTCGGCCTGCTGCAGGCAGTCAAACGTTTCGAACCGGACATGGGCTTCCGGCTCTCCACCTACGCTGTATGGTGGATCAGGGCGGCGATTCAAGAATACATCCTGCGTTCGTGGTCGCTCGTAAAGATGGGCACCACCGCGAATCAGAAGAAACTGTTCTTCAACCTACGCAAGGCAAAAAGTAAGATCTCCGCGCTTGAAGACGGTGACCTGCTTCCCGATCAGGTGCAGATCATTGCCACGCGGCTTGGCGTTACCGAGCAGAACGTGATCGAGATGAACCGCCGCCTCGGCGGTGACGTCTCGCTCAACGCGCCGATCCGTGAGGGCGAAGATTCAGACGAATGGCAGGACCGGCTAGCCGACGAAAGCTCGAGCCAGGAATCGCGGCTGATGGAAAGCGAGGAGTTCGAGAACCGGCGCAGGGCATTGGGAGAGGCGCTCACCACGCTCAACGAACGCGAGCGGCACATCTTCGAGGCGCGCCGCCTGGCCGACGAGCCGATAACGCTCGAGGAACTGGCAGACGAGTTCAGCATCTCGCGCGAGCGCGTGCGGCAGATTGAGGCCCGCGCATTCGAGAAAGTGCAGAGGGCCATGATCGGTGGAAGCGCGCTCGCGGATCGGCTGGGATTACCGCAGTTTCGGGTCGCTCAGCACGCGATCTGATGCTCGTGTGACCAGCACGCGGCACGCGGGCGAAGCGTTACACCGAAGTGGCGCTCAGCTTTCGAATGATCGCGACGCGCGCGCCGACAAGCGGGATGCCGTCGAGCGAAACTGATTATAGCGTTTCCAATGTTCCAGCTGCTCCAAGCCCCCACCAGGCGTCTCCCCTTATTGGCGCTCGCCCTGGCCACGTTCGGCATCGGCACAACCGAATTCGTAATAATGGGGTTGTTGCCGGACGTCTCCGCTGACTTGAAAGTTCCGATTCCGGAGGCAGGTCTCCTTGTCACCGCCTACGCCTTGAGCGTCGCATTCGGCTCTCCCTTCCTTGCTATTGCAACGGCCCGGATGAATCGGCGCGGAGCGTTGTTACTCCTTATGGGCGTGTTCATACTTGGTAACCTGCTTTGCGCGCTTGCGCCAAGCTATTCTCTGTTGATGGCCGCGCGCATCGTATGCGCGCTTTGTCACGGCGCCTTCTTCGGGCTCGGCACGGTAGTCGCCGCCGCTCTAGTCCCGCAGGAAAAGAGAACACAGGCGATCGCGATGATGTTTGGCGGCCTCGCGCTTGCCAATGTTCTGGGGGTTCCTTTCGGCACGGCGCTGGGCAATGCTTTTGGCTGGCGACAGACGTTCTGGGCGGTCGTCGCCATCGGCTTTGTGGCCTCCTTTGCCCTCTACGCTTGGCTCCCCCGAGACGTCCCCACGCCGCCCATGCGACTGATCCAGGAGGCGCGATCGCTTGGCAGCACGCAGGTGGTTCTCGCTATGGTGATCAGCGTACTCGCTTCGGCGAGTCTGTTTGGCGTGCTCACGTACATAACTCCGATCCTGGAGAACGTGACAAGGCTCTCCGCAGGTTCCGTCACACTTATGCTGCTTCTGTTCGGGGTCGGGCTGACGTTGGGCAATCTTCTCGGAGGGCGGCTCGGCGACTGGAGGCTAATGCCATCCCTGATTGGAATCCTGGTCCTGCTGGCGCCGCTCTTGGCCCTGTTTACAATGACGAGTAAAGCTGTGATCCCCGCAGCCGCGACGATCTTCTGCTGGGGATTGCTCGCTTTTGCCTTGATCTCCCCGTTGCAGATGCGCGTGGTGAACGAGGCGGCTGGCGCACCCAGCCTCGCCTCGACGCTGAACCAGGGCGCCTTCAATCTGGGCAATGCGACGGGCGCTTGGATTGGAGACGTTGGGCTGACGCACGGCCTCCCTTACGATCAATTGCCCTGGATCGGAGCGGCGCTCGCCGCGGTCGCCCTGCTGTTCACAATCATTTCCTATACACGTGCGCAGGCCAAGATCCCAAGCCGACCGTCAACCTGATGCGTAGCACTGTTATGAGGCGCGGTTAGCGTACTAAGCGGGTCGGCGAGAATGGTTCCTAAGGTAACCACCACTTGTAATCGTGCTAATTCCTATCTTGGGCGCGCTGGTCGTCGGCGTGGCCTTCTAACCGGTTACTCCCTCGGGGCTATCCGTGAGCCCTACCGGCAAAACGAATTGGAACCGCGCCCCACTCTTGCCGTCCGACAACGCAGAAAGTTTGCCGCCGTGACGTTCGACTATCATGCGGCAAATGGCCAGCCCCAATCCCATTCCCTCTGGCTTAGTCGTGATGAATGGATCAAATATGCTGTCCAACTGTCCTGGACTAATTCCAGGTCCGGAATCTTCCACTGCCACGGTGATTGCATCGGGATCGCGACTGTTCGTTATCACCCGGAGCACCCGACTTCGATCGATCGTGTTATCCATCGATTCGATCGCATTGTGGATCAAGTTGAAGATGACCTGTCGCAATTGATTCCGATGGCCGTGGACAAGCTGCAGTTCGGGCGCCAGCTCGGCTTCGGCCGTAACGCCGTGGTCCGTCAGCTCTTCGCGCATCGAGTGCAGGACGTCGAGTACGATCTCGTTGACGACGGTCGGTTCTCGCTTCTGATCAACTCTCCGGAACAAGGCCCGAATGGAGTCAAACACTTCGCTCACGCGATGACAGTCATCCATCATTTCGCCCAGAATTGCCCGCACCTCATCGATGTTGAGCGGCACATTTTGTAGAAATCGCAGTGCGGCGCCTCCATTCGTCACGATGCCTGTGAGCGGTTGGCGCACTTCATGAGCAATCGAAGCCGTAACCACCTCGATGTTCACCAACTTGTTATCTCGTTCTCCCTCCAGCGCGATGACGGCTTGTCGCAGAGCCAATTCGGTCCGCCGAAGCTCGGTAATGTCGGTTGAGATACCACACATCCCTTCAACATTGCCATTAGATGAAATCAGGGGGACCTTCTTAGCCAGGAAGAGCCGCTCACCCGAAGGACCGATCACCCGCTCTTCTACCTCCGTCAGCTTGCCGGTCCTCATGGCGGCGAGGTCGTTGGTCCTGTTCTGCGCGGCCATTTCCCCGGGGAACAGCTCAAAGTCCGTCTTGCCGAGCGCCTGATCACGGGTCACGCCGTGCGTGACCTCCATCTCGTGGTTGAGGTAGATGTACCGACCGTCTCTGCGTTTTGCATAGATATTCGCTGCGCTGTTTTCCAGAACGGTCTCCAACAGCTGACGGTTTTTTCTTAGCGTCTCGTAGAGAGTTTCGATCCTCCGCCTGACCTCCGCGATATGCCTGCGCGCCGGCGAATTCGGGAGCTCCGCCTCGAGGGCATCGATCTCTCGCGTCAGCTCGACATAATGTTCTTCAACTTCTTTTTGGGGCATTGGGCTACCTACACGCTCGCCACCTGAACCCAATCATCGAACGGTCACTCGCCTTTTATCACAGCTACTCAAGGGGTTCCAAGACGCGGCCTGTTGTTGGGGGCTTGCCGCCCGCGATAGCTATCGAGAATCCTTGGCGCTTAGTAACAATCCGCAAGTTCAGCCTACGGGGATGCATTTTTCGAAAATAGCTCTATGATCGTAGGACGATAGCGCCTTCCGGACCCATGGTCGGCAATTTCCGGTGCAACGATACGGGCATTGGGAAGGCTGTTGCAGCCCCGGTGGTGCATGCCGAACAGCTAGCCGCTCTCGACCGTTTCGGTTCTTCCTACTAGCGAGGACGCCGAATGAACCTTGCCGCCGCCATAGTTCTCGATCGGGTGACCAAGGTCTACGACGAGCCTGTCGTTTCCAACGTCTCCCTGGACGTGCCAGAGGGAAACTTCGTCACTCTGCTGGGTCCTTCCGGCTCGGGCAAGACCACTATCTTGCAAATGATTGGCGGCTTCGTACAGCCGACCGCAGGCCGCATCTTTTTCGGTGGTGCGGACATGACAACACTTCCGCCGAACAAACGACCCTGCAATACCATCTTCCAGGACCTCGGCCTGTTTCCGCACATGACCGTCGCGGAGAACGTCGCCTATGGCCTCAAGGTACGCGGGGTCGATGCCCCGACGCGGCGGAAGCGCACATCGAGAATGCTCGAAATCGTTGCCCTCGAAGGTCTCGAGCGGCGCCGGATGCACCAGCTTTCCGCCGGGCAACGTCAACGCGTTGCTCTTGCCCGTGCACTCGTCTTGGAACCTGCGGTTCTCTTGCTTGACGAACCTCTGACCGGGCTTGATGAGCGGCTGCGCCAACAAATGCGCGACGAGATCGGTCATCTGCATCGCCGCCTTGGCGCGACCTTTCTCGCCGTGACGCACAACCATGACGAGGCGCTTTCGCTCAGCGACCGTATTGCCTTTTTGCGGAGAGGCAGGATCGAGCAAATGGGCACGCCGCGCGAGTTGTTCGAACGACCGGCCAATGCCTTCGTTGCTCGATCCATCGGGTTCGATGCAATACTGAAGCCAGAGCGTGTTGACCCTGGCGCCACCAGCTGGCGCGCGCTCGTGGCGGGAAGAGACATCAATTGTGAGCCGCCGGTTCGCCGGGAATCGGGTGAGGGATACGTACTGGCGCTGCGACCGGAGCGGATCAGGATCGCGCGGCCTGATGAAGGGAGCGATCTCGGGCCAGTGACGGTCACTTCCACAGCCTATAAGGGCAGAGACATTGAGGTCGCGGCGCGGCTCGTCGATGGTCAATCCCTCAAATTTCTCCTGTCCGCGGATCGGGAACTCGTTGCACCCGAGCCAGGCAGCAGCATCGAGATCGTTTGGCAGCCTATGAAGCCTCTTTTGGTCCCGGAAGCGGCAATTCTCGAGTCGTGACGGGATCTCCGAGGCACGATGACCACGACGGAGCGGCGACAATGACGGACGGCGGCTGTAGTAACCCCACTTCACGTATTCGACCGCGGCTTACGCGTCGCCAACTCGTTCAGCGTGGAGCACTTGGCGCCAGCGCCCTGATGGCCGGGACCTTGCGCCTTCCGCGCGCTGCGCAGGCCGCGAACGAGATCAATTTCTGGGCAAGTGGCGGGCTCGATATCGGCGCCGACGGCTGGAAGATCTTTGCGAGTGAGAGCGACGTCAAAGTCGACTTCACCGACAATGGCAACGACCCCGCCCCAGTCGTGGCCAAATTGGCAGCGGGCAATGCCAACGACATTTACGATGTTGGAGGGCTCCAGGGCGGCACCGAGAGAGAGCTGGCGAAACGCGGTTTGATCGCGCCCTGGGATCTTGCACAAATCCCGAACTATTCGAGTGTGTGGGAGTGGGCGAAGAACATCCCGTACCTAACTTTCGAGGGCAAGACTTACGGCATACCGACCGTCATCAATGCCGATTCCATGGTCGCGCTCACGAAAAGGGTCGGCAACGTCGACAGCTACGGCGTCATCTTTGACCGGAAACTGAAGGGCAAGACCGCGATGGAGGACGCCTGGATCAACAGCGTCATTTTTACCGCGATGTATCTCAAGAACTCCGAGAATGCCAAGATTTCAGAACCGGGTGATCTTACGGCCGACGAGCTCGGGCTGGTCATGGAGTTCTTGATCAAGCACAAGAAAGACCGTCAGTTCCGCACTTTTTGGAACGGGTTGGAGCAAGGTGTCCAGCTTATCGCCAATCAAGAGGTCTGGGTGATGACCGGCTGGGAGTCTATTGTGTACGCGGCCCGCAGGCGGGGGCTCGATTGCTACTATGCGGCGCCGAAGGAAGGCTACGAGGCGTGGAGCAATAATACGATCCTGCTCAAGGGTGCGGTCGACCGCAAACGCTCGAAGACGGCCCACCGGCTCGCCAACGCCTTTCTCTCCGGGTTCTACGGGTGCAAGCTAGGCACACTGCGCGGCTATGTCGTGCCGACCGATAACAATGTGGCGTATGCGGCAGCTCATGCGGGCGCTTTTGATCCAGCCGCCGTCAAGCAGTTAACCGAGCATGTGAAGGCCAAGCTTGCGGGCAAGGTCTATTGGCAGAACACGCGGCCGGCCAACTTCCAGCTTTATGAAGAGTGGTGGCAGAGGCTGAGGAACGCGTAATGCCCGACACAGTGGCCGGTCGCCGGCGGCGAGCGGCCTTCTTCCTCGCGCTGCCGTCGTTGGTGATGTTCATAGGTATCGGCTTTGTTCCGCTCGCGCTTGTCGCGATATGGAGCTTATGGAGCTTCGATCCCGATACCTACTGGATCAAACCCGTTTGGTCTCTTGCATCCTATGCCGCGCTCCTGAAGAGTGGGCGAGCGGACGTCCTTCTCCAAACAGCCGGCTTGGCCGCATTGACAGCGACGGCGTCGACGCTCCTCGCTGTTCCGGCCGCGGCAGTCATCGGGCTCTTGAGCGGCCGCCGGCCCGCGACGCTGCTCCTCGCGCTGTTCACGATTCCGTTCTTCACCAGTGGTTTGGTTCGTGCGTTTGCTTGGCGCCTCGTGCTTGGCCGTGAGGGCATCATCAACAACGTGCTGATACGCCTGGGACTCGTGGACACGCCGGTCGAGTGGCTGTTGTTCTCTGATTTCGCGGTGGTGATCGGCCTGGTGGCGGCCCACCTTCCACTGGCGATCGTTCCAATCGTGCTGGCATTCGCACGGATCGAAAGCTCGGTCATTCGCGCGAGCCAAGACCTCGGCGCCGGCTTTTGGACGATGTTCTCGAGCATCGTCCTCCCCCTCATCATGCCAGGGGTGATCGCGGGCTTTCTGTTTGTATTCGTCGTCGCCATCGGTACGTCGATGGAGATCCAGCTGCTTGGCGGCGCTAGCGCCTCTTCCATTACGATCATGATCAATGACGTCTTGCGGGTCGTGAACTTCCCCCTCGCCTTCGCGATCGCGACCGTTGTAACCATCCTTTTGATTGTCGCCATCATCGTCGCAGATCGCACGCTCGACCTTTCGCGCCTCTTTGAGGATCGCGGCGTATGAGCCCCCATCCGATCTTCGGCAGAAGTACAAACGGCGGTCGGCCTCTGTTCTCGATCATCACGGTCCTCTGTCTGATGATCATGTACGCTCCGGCGCTTTATTTGTTGCTCGCATCACTAAACCCAGACGAACAGCTCGGACTTGTAGCGCCAACCCGTTACAGCCTGACCTGGTACGTCGCTCTTCTCGACGATCATCGACTGTTTATGGCGCTCGAGGAAAGCGCTGTTGTCGGGCTTGCAACCGCGGCGCTGGCAACGCCAGTTGGGCTTGCAGCTGCTCTCGCCTATCGCGCAATGACACGCATGCGCAGCATATTCCTCCTTGTCAATCTGTTCACAATGCTCGTGCCCGGTACTATAGAAGGCCTCGGACTATCAGCAGTTCTGAAGTTTGTTCACCTCAGCCCGTCCTGGATCACCGTAACGCTCGGGCATCTTCTCTGGACTCTGCCTTTCGTAACCATCGTGTCGCTCATCGGCTTGTTGGCGGTAAAGCCGAGCACCCTTGCGGCTGCGCGCGATCTCGGCGCCGGTCCGATCCGCGCTTTCGTCGACGTGACCCTGCCGCTCATGCGCGGCAGCCTCGTCTCCAGCTTCGTCTTTGCATTTCTCCTCTCACTGAACGAATATGCACGGGCCTACTATCTGGTCGGTCGCCAGAACACGCTTCCGCTCTACATGTTTGGTGCAATGAATTCCGGTGCCTCACCCACAATCTATGCATTTTCCGGCGCCGTGCTCATCGCGTCCTTCGTGGCAGTTGCAATGATCTTTTTCAGGGCAGCCAGACGGAAGAGTGATCCGTCTGGAATAAGCCTTGCACTTCCCAAAAGAACAGAACAATCAAAACCACGGGAAATCATTAGCGCTCCCTAGGGCACAGTGAGAAGCGCGTGCTCTTGCCCTGGATCGGAGCGGCGCTCGCCGCGGTCGCCCTGCCTGTTCACGATCATTTCCTATACACGTGCGACGGGCGGTTGTCCGTTTCAGGCAATAGGCCGCGAGGGGCGATGTCTCAATTTGTCCTGCCCGCCGATAACACGCCGTCTACAGCTGCTTCAGAAAGCGCTAGGACTGGCTAGTCGACGAAAAGCTTGAGCCAGCAGTCACGGGCCGCCCATAATACCATTCAGCGAATCGAACAATATTCGTATTTGGTTAGCGCGGCGCATAGCTCACTTAAACGTGTGGTCAGGGGGTTGCCTCTTAGCCTGTGTAGACTAGAATAGTGTCATTACTTTTGCGGGCGAGCGGACGGCTCGGGAAAGACAAGTTTAGCAGCAGACAACGTGTAGTCGATGCTACGAGGAGAGGCCATGCCCTGGATTAATCTGACGCTACGACACGGCGCGTTCACAAAGGATGTTCAGCACGCCGTAATGGCGAAGCTTACCGATGCACTCATGTTTTGGGAAAAGATTCCGGATACTCCCGAGGCACGCAAGAAGACGATGGGCTGGGTTTATGAAGTCGCTGAAGACTCCGATTACAACAGCGGCAGTCCTTACCACGAAGATCCTTTTTATTTCGTTGAAGTACGCCTGCTCGCCGGTCGTTTTGACAGGCTCACCAAACAACATCTCATCCGGGATTTCACGAAGATTATCATGCTGGCCGAAGGCAAGACCCGTTTCTCGGAAGATGCCAACAGAGTATGGGTGCACATCGTCGAACTCCAAAACGAAGACTGGGGTATTGGAGGACATACGGATTGGCTTCGCGACTACGAGAGCGCGCTGAATGTAATCGGGACGGATCTGAAGCCCAAGTAGGCGCGCATGCTTCTGTTCGATTTCATCATAGATCGCTGCCTGTCTCGCAGCATTAACTGGAGGACACATGCCGAAGTCAAAAGAATTCTCTGTTTCCGGTTCGGGGCCGACTGTCCATTTGGAATCTCTCGATGAGGGCGCACATGACTGACCCGATCCTCATCGTGGGGGCCGGCCCGGCCGGCTTGACCGCCGCCCTTGAGTTGGCGCGAGCCGGCATCCCCGTCCGCCTCATCGACAAACTGACGGAGGCCGTCACCACCTCCCGGGCGATTGGGATTCAGGCGCGGACGCTCGAATTGCTCCAGCAGCGGGGCGTCGCCGAGGAGATGGTACGCCTCGGCAATCGTGCCGAGGCCGGCAGCGTGTACGGCGGCGGTAGTCGCCTGTTCCGGGTGGACTTTGGCCGGGTGGAGAGCCGCTACAACTTCATGCTCTTCCTCTCGCAGGCGGAGACCGAACGCCTCCTGCGTGAGGCCATCGGACGCCAAGGCGTTGCCGTCGAGCGCGGCGTGGAGCTGGTGGCCCTCTCCCAGGATGCACTGTCCCGTGCACCCTCGCCGGTGAAGGCGGTGCTGCGTCACCCGGACGGGCGACTTGAGCCGGTGCAGACGCCGTGGCTGGTTAGCGCCGAGGGGGCCCACAGCGTCGTGCGAAGCACGCTCGACCTCCAGTTCGAGGGCAAGACGCTCGACGAGCAGTACGCCCTCGGCGACCTGTACATCGACGGAGAGTTGTCGGACGCCGA
>Ga0137403_10007125_pt1 | contig 12664 bp, 8 predicted proteins | sample CZOMad2_1_16fung_FD_122057 | JGI IMG/M metagenome (GOLD analysis project Ga0137403, IMG submission 122057) | Vadose zone soil fungal communities from Angelo Coast Range Reserve, California, USA - CZOMad2_1_16fungal (Hybrid Assembly) | ecosystem: Environmental > Terrestrial > Soil > Vadose zone... | reverse complement strand
CGCAGGCCGTTGGAGCGCTGCGGCGTCAGGTGCTCGCGAAATCCGAATTCGTCGAATACCGCGATGGCGTCGGTGGCCAGAATCTCTTGCGGCGTGTGGCCGGAATATAGTGTCAGCAGGATTGCGATCAGTCCGCGCACGATATGCGCGTCGCTGTCACCGAGATAGTTCAGCACTGGTTCGTCGCCGTTGCTGCGGTCGATCTGCTTGGAGAGCCAAACCTGGCTGGCGCAGCCTTGCACCTTGTTGGCGGTGGAATGCTCGGCTTCGGGCATAGGAGCCAGGGTGCGGCCGAGTTCGATGACATACCGATAGCGGTCGTCCCAATCGTCCAGCAGCGCAAAATTATCCCTGATTTCGTCGATCGTCATCGCGTCCCGCGCTCGTCCCAAGGCCATATATAGGGTCGCAGGAGGCCGAAAGCGATACAGTTCCGGCGAATAAGTTCCGGGCTCAATTTGCCGTCACGGCGTCGTCGGAGCCCGCCATTCCGCTACCAGATCGTCCGGCGTCAGCGTGTCGCGCGGCGCTGCTTCCGCGGCGTTGGCATGCCCGACGCCGCCGAGCGAGCTGGTATGGTCAGATGCGCGCTTGTCGGTGATGATCTGGTACAGCTTGCGCGCGCCGGCCTGGGCGCGCTGGCCGATAACGGTGGCGGCCTGGCCGCCGACTTCACAGGCTGCCGGCTGGCGCTTGCAAAATTGACTCACGTCCGACATCGCCGCTGACGCCGCGGATACGGCTTCGGAGGCGCCCAACTGCGGCAGCTTGTCAGATTCAGGCGTCTTCTCTCTGGGCAGCAGCACAAGCACCAGCCCAAGCCAGAATGCCATGCGAAGCAGAAAAAACATCTCGCGCGACCCCCGCCGTCCCTTTAATTTCGTTGCGATTGCTCGCAACCGTTGCGGTTATCCCGCAATCCTGTCCTGACTAACAGCCGTCGATAAATCGCAAGTGTTGCATTGAACTTAAATCGTCGAAAATTTGCAAAAAACCCGACTGATTTGATTCGGTGTAAATTTTCGATTGATGCCGGCCTTCGCTGTCGATTCGATACGTCCACCATTTCGAAACCATACCAGGGTCCGTTCTGGAAACCCGGCGTTCACCATCTGCATCGAATGCACCCTCTCGCGGCCTGCGAAAGCCAAGCGGACACACGGTGATTTCACCATCGGCCGGCGCGCCTTAGCGTTCGCTTAATTTCGCTCTGACACGGTGGCGCAACGATAAAGGGGGCGTTCCGGCGCGTCTTTACGAACCAGCCGAAGCGCGAGAGCCGTGACAATTTTGAGCATCATCCGCGATTGCCTCGATGCGCTGCTGCATCCCTCAGCACGATATGATGCGCTGACGCGCGCACGCCATCGCGCGTTCATGGCGCCGCGGCTATTGGGTAGCCTCGCGGCATTCGCGGCATTCCCGGTCTATCTTGCGATGCGCGGCGCGCCCACTGCGCTGGAGGTTGCAGCCTTCGCGTGGCTTATCGCGCCCATTCTGCTGTCCTGGTTTCTGTCGCGCACCGGCCGCTACGAGGGCGCGCACGTGCTCTCCTCGCTGGCGCTGGCCGGGCTCGTCATGACGGTGGCCATATCCACCGGCGGCATCGAATCTTTTGCTGCGATCTGGCTTGTCGTTGTCCCGCTTGAGGCGGCACTTTCGGCATCGCGCCGCGTGGTCGGATTCGCATCGGCACTGGCGCTGACGTGTACCGCCGTCCTGATCGTTCTCGGGCATTTTGACATGTTGCCGGCGCCGGATGCGAATATCGCCGGGCGCGGCATATTCATGGCGTTCGGCGTGGCGTCGGCGACGCTCTATGCCGCCGGACTTGCCTTCGGCGCCGAGTCGCTGGCGCGCACCAGCGTCGCGCTGCTCTACGTCGAGGAAGACCGGTATCGCCTGCTGGCGCGAAACATGAGCGACGTGATCTCGCGCCACCGCTGCAACGGCGCCGTGCAATTTATTTCGCCCGCGGTGGAGGCGATGTTGGGAACACAAGTCACGCGGCTGCTTGGCCACGGCCTGTTCGACCGCGTCCACGTCGCCGATCGTCCAGCCTATCTCACCGCGCTTTCGGACGCGGCGCGCGGCGGCGAAGCGCGTAGCGTTGAATTTCGTGTCAGGCGAGACGGGCCGCGCGGCGGGAATCAATCGGTGGATTTCATTTGGGTCGAAATGCGTTGCCGGCCGCTTGGACAGGCGTCGGAAACGACGACTTCGTCCGAAGCCGAAGTCGTGGCGGTGATGCGCGATATCACCGACCGGAAAATCCAGGAACAGGCGCTCGATATGGCGCGCACCGCCGCCGAGCAGGCGGATGCGTCCAAAACCCGGTTCCTCGCCACGATGAGCCACGAATTGCGCACGCCGCTCAATGCCATCATCGGTTTCTCCGACATGATCGTTCAGGAAGATGCCTTGATGCTGGATGCGGTGCGCCGCAAGGAGTACGCCCAACTGATCAACGATTCCGGCCAGCATCTGCTGTCGGTGGTCAATGGTATTCTCGACATGTCCAAGATGGAGTCCGGCAATTTCGAGATCTCGCCGGAGCCGTTCGCGCCGCGTGCGGCGCTGATCAATTGCTGCAATCTGCTGGCGCTCAAGGCGCGCGAAAACTGTATCGATCTTGTGACCCGGGCACCCGACGATTTGCCGGTCATGACCGGCGACTCGCGCGCCTTCAAGCAGATCGTGCTGAATCTGGTGTCCAACGCCATCAAGTTCACCGAGCGCGGTGGCAAGGTGACGGTAACAGCGGCGGTCGATGGACCGTGGCTGGTGCTGCGGGTCAGCGATACCGGCGTCGGCATCGGGGCCGACGATCTCAAACGGGTTGGCGATCCCTTCTTTCAGGCCGGCAAGGCCTATCAGCGGCGCCACGAAGGCACCGGCCTGGGGCTCTCGATCGTGAAAAGCCTGGTTGGATTGCATGCCGGCGAGATAACCGTGCAAAGCAGGATCGATGAAGGCACCAGCGTGACCGTCGCGCTGCCGCTGGCATTTTCGCCGCCGGCGCTCAAGCCATCCAGCAATATCGCAACGCTCACGCCAGCGCCGCGCTCCGCAACCCAGGACCAAACTCATCAGGTGAAGAGAAGTGCCTAGACAAATTGCAAGAGATGAGGACGACATGCCGCGCCGTCGCCGCGCGCGCGCGGTTGCGGTTGAAGCGGATTCAGAGCGCGGTTTTGCAATGCGGATCTTGCTGCACAGTCCGAAGGACGTGGTTGCGGGCGCATTCGCCGTTGCGGCGGTTATCGCAATCGTTGCCAACGCGCTGTTCCTGCAAGCTGGACGCCATCCGTCGCCAATGTTCGGCTCGGCTGTCGCTATGCCGGCGGCATTGGCGCCCGCCAGTCCCTTGCCGCGTCCGCGCCCGGCCGAAGCCGATACCTCGCTGTCCGAACCAAAGGCAGCCGAGGCGAAGCCGGCGGAGCCGAAAGATCCTTTGGCCAATCTCGTCAAGGCGACCAGCGCTGCTCCGGCGGTGACGCCTTCCAACGTCGTGCGGCCGCCCGCGCCGATCCCGGCTTCGGCCGGGCGCGAGACGATTGCCAATCCATCGCCGGGCTGGCGCCGGGTGGCGGCGGTGCAGCGTGCGCTCACCGAATATGGCTACGGCCAATTGAAACCGACCGGCACCGTCAGCTCCGACACCCAGGCCGCGATTCAGAAATTCGAGCGCGAGCGCAAGCTGCCGGTGACCGGGCAGATGTCCGATCGGCTGGTACGCGAGCTGATCGCCGTGACCGGACGGCCGATCGAGTAGTCCAATGGTACGTCAACGCGCCTTTTGCAGCCGAAGAAGCTGCGGGCCTTCATCGATTTTCTGGTGAGCAGGGTGGGGTCAAAGACGCGAAGTGACGCGCGGCAGCCCAACGAACAGCCGCATCTGATCGCACGGTTGAGTTTGTGACGGCCTGCTTATCAGTCCGCACGTCCGCCGTATTAATTGCCAGCATCCTCTAAACTTCGCTGCTGAAGCCACTGCGACGTAAGACGAACTTCAGGACTAGCGTCAGCTTATCCGCTCGCCTATCGTTAGCCCCATGCGCTTAAAATCCAGCATATGGGTGGCGGCTTACTTGCGCCGCTGCCAGACCGAGGGGATATTCGGCGCGGTGCGCCGGCGCGGCGCGGAAGAGGCCGGCGCGGTGTTCGTCAAGATCACGCTGCTCGACGGCAAGGCCATGCTGTATGTGCCGGCGCCGCAGACCGTCTATGACGAGAGCCGTCCGATCGAGCGCATTTTCATGCCGACGTCGACGGAGCCGATGCCCGAAGCTTCAGTGGAAGAGCGCCTCGTCAAGGAAATCCGGTTCGACCCGGATGCCTGGATCGTGGAGACCGAGGACAGGGCAGGGCGGCATTTTCTCGACCTGGCGCGGGGCTAACTTCCCGAACTCTGCGACCGGTTGCGCACGATGCCGCCGGCGCCAGGCGGTTGCGCTGCCGGGCGGGTTTGGGCGGGCGCCGAGCGGGCGCGTTGGCGGTCGTCGTCGTAAAGCGCGGGCCGATACTTGGCGCGGGCCGCCGCCATGGTCGAACCGCGCCACGCGGCCAGCATGATGAGGGCAGATCGCTCGTGCAATCGGTCATACAGGCGCGACAGCCGGTAGACCTGCGTGACCGAGGATCCGACCTCAGGATTGAGAAACAGCAACACCCGCTGAAAAACCGGGCTCGGCATGCCCAGGGCCTTGGCGGCGCAAGCCAGCGGCTCGCCGCCGGGATCGTTGACCAGCTGTGCCGCTATCCGCCACGGCAATATCAAGGCTTCGCCGAGTTCCAGCGTGAAGTTTTCGACATCGGCGGCGAATGCCGCCATCTCCAGGGTCTCGATGGCGCGCGCCGCGCGTGCGGCGGGAATTCGCGCGGAAGCCTTGAGCGGCGTCTCCAGCAGATTGTGCAGGATCAAGGCCCGCTCGCTGGCGCTGGCGCTGAAGAACATGTCGGTGATCTCGGCGGCGTCCTTTGGCTGCATCGATAAATTCGATGATATCCGCAATTGCGCCTCGCTCAGCGCCTTGACCGGCGCCGCCGCCGAGGACGGCGCGGGAATCTCGGGCGCCAGGGGAATGACCTGGTTGGCGCTGGTGCGTTGCAGCCCGAGCCGTTTCAGGACTTCGGCCGGTGTGCCCGGATAGATTGCGAGCCGCGCCCGAACCACCGCACGGGTGGCGTCATCGACCTCATCGATAAGGCGGGAGGTGAGCTCGACAAACTGCCGCTCTTCGTCGTCGTTATGTGCGCTGGTCTGGACGTAGAGATCGGTCAGTACGCGCAGCAAAGTGGGTCGAATATCCACGCCCTCTCGGCGGGAGAGCGTCATCAGGCCGTCAAAGCCCGGAAACAGGAGCGGTGTGGTCATGTCAGAGGTACGCGACTGAGAAATACTCGCGCCAGTCTACCGGCGTTGCTTTAACAGCTCGTTAACATTAACGAATTCATGCAATCTGCAAGCGATTGTTTCTACTGCGAAATTTTTGCCGCGTGGTCCCATGGTCCCGGCGTGGTCCTGGGCTTTGTTTACGACCCGTTCTTGGCGCGATATCCGGTGCGGGATTTCATGGTCCGCCGGAACGCCTCGAGCTGGTCGCGGTCGTATTTCTCGGTCTGTCTTTCCTTGGCGTGGCCGGCGACCTTGCGCCGGTCGTCCTTGCTGGCGCCTGACTTGCCGCCCTCGGTGACGCCGCCGGCGCGCATGTCGCGACACCACATGCCGACCGGCATACCGGCCGCCTCGAAGTCGGCGTTCCAGGCAAGCCGAAAGGTCTCATAGATGTAGGGCAGGCCGGTGTTCTGGTTGATGATCAGCGGGCCGTGGCGCTTGGCCGGCTCGATCAGCGCCAGCTCTTCCATCACCATCGGGCACACCGAAAGGTCGAACGTCACCTCGACGCCGGTTGTGTCTTCGGTCTTCGTCGGCTTGATGGTCAGGATCAGGTCTTCGTCGATCGCCGACCACATGGGGCCGATCCACTTCTTGCGATAGCTGATGATCGCGCTCGGCTTCTTGTAGTTCAATGGCAGCCATTCGCCGAGAAAGTCGAATTCGCGGCCGGTGGTGTCATAGATCAGTGCATAGAGTAACGCGCGAAGCGGGGCGCCGGCGGCATGCGCGGCTTCTCGCGCGGCCTTGATCTGCTTTGCCGTCGGCGCAAAGGTTCGAGACGAGACGGTCTCGAAGGTCAGCTCCGACAGAACGTCCTGGAATGCTTTGCAGCCAGGCTGCCGGCAGACGACGCCAAACGATATTGCCGCCTTCAAGACTGCGAGGACCATCCGCGCGCGCGGCAAATGGTCGGACCCGTCGGGGTCGGTGCGCCATTCCGAAAACCAGCGTTTCACAGCGCGACCGTCAACATGATCGATGCGGAGCGCGCCGATATGATCAGTCAGGCGCCGGATGTAGACGCCATAGGTTTCCTTCACGCCCGGCTTGCATCCCTGATAGCTGCTCTCTGGATCGCGCTCGTAGGACTCCAGCAGAGACTTGAAGGTCCCATCAAACTGGGTCTGGGGCTTCACCTGGCCCGACAGCCAAAGCAGCATCTCCGATTGCAGACGTTGCGTGCGCTCGATCAGCTTGGCGGGGTTGTCGGCGAAGGTCGAAAGGTTCGCCGACTTCACAGGATAGCCGGCGTCCAGTGCCTTCTTGTCAGCGAACCAGTACGGGACCGGAGGGCCGGTCCGGCGGGGGCGCCATTTGAGACCCGGACTTTTCGGGCGCGCGTTTTTGCTTTGCAAGGAATGTACCTTCTACTCCATTTGGGGCGAGCGGGACCGCGGTCGACAGGCCATACTGCGCGTCAAGGAACGCCTTCACGGCTGGAACATAACGACCGCCCCACACGGCGCTGATCTTCGGCATTCCGTCCCGTTCATGCAAGGCGGCCAAGCCGGCAAACTCCTTGCGCCGCTCATAGCCAAGGGCGGCTTCCCCGATATCCTCGTCTGACGCGAATAGGTGCAACTTGTCCCAGGTAAGGGGATTTTTGGCCGTCATTACTGGATCCCCATCGCGCGTTCGACCGCCTGAGCGACCATGCGGCGCCAGATCCGCGTCGCGGCCGCGCCGTATGTGGCTGCACCGTATCGCCGCTAGCGCCGCAGATGGCGGCCGTAGGCCTGCTGGCGCACCTTGTCGATCAAGCACCAATGGTCGCAGCAGAAGTCGGCGCGCGCGGTTGTCCGCCGGCAAAACGGGACGACGCAGGCGAGGCGGCCGGGCGTCGTCATGCAGGCGCTAACCACTCCTGCGGGAGATCGAAAAACCCTTGGCGGCCTTTCATCGACCGGTGGATTGAGCGGCTTGACGTCGCGCAGCAACCAGGCCCCCGGCCAGGCGCATAGTCGCCGAAGTCGTCATAGCGAACCGTGAAGCATTCCGGCATCGGGCGGCTGGTTAGCCGCTTGACCACGGTCGCGGCCGGCAGCGCCGTACCATGCGCACGATTTCCTAACTGGAACGCCGCATCAAGCCGGGCGATCGCGACAACGCCGCCGATCGGCAACGTAGCCTGTCGGAATATGCCCATCAACTCGTCGGGGGTGCTGGACATCGTTGCTTCGAGTCTGCCGGCGAGGTCGAACCCGCCATCCTTGTGCTAGCCATACATCAGCTCTTCGGCGAATTGAGCGGCGCCCTTATTGATTTTCTTCGCAGCATGAATCGCATCGATTGACCTATTAGCGAGGCCGGCGGCGCAAAGCTGCCGGTCTCATACGGCTTCGCACCGCAGGCGGCGATCAGCGAGGCCCATGGTTGCCAAAGCGAGATCGCTTTCATGATTGTCCTTTCGCATCGGTCGGCATTTTGCGGTCGGATCGCGTTCCGACTGGTCACCGCGGTGGTCGCACCCATAACAGTCCGGGTAGGACGTCCGTCAATTTGCCATATGCTGGTGGGCGTACCCGGACCTGCCAGTTCTGGGCGCATGCGATGGATGATCGCCCGTGGGGCGGCCCGTCGCCGCCGGCGGTCGGCCCCAATTTGCTCCACCCATCGCCGCAACACGGAATCGCGAAGGCCAAGTTCCCTGGCCACCGATCCGATAGAGCGGCCACTCAATGCAACCAGATCAACCGCTTGCCGCTTGTAGTCGTCCGTAAACGACCGACGTTGACGTCCTTCCATCCGACACCTCCTGGCTCTCAGAGCCTACTACAGGTGTCCATCAATTCGGAGGAGGTTCACCGCGCTCTGATCGAGACGCGGCTTTGGATGGATTGAATATACATCTAAAGCACTCTGATCTGGTGCCTGGAGTGAGTAGCAAATCGTCCCCGATCGTTTTTTTGGGGCGATCTCCCTGCACCAAGTAATTGTGGTTCTGCAATTCATTAGCTGTGTAGCTGAGGTAAGCGACGATCCTCACATTCGGCGGCCTCAGCACTCTTACGTGAACGATAAAACTCTAGAACACTCCGGCATGTTTGGGAGTTGAGACGAATAAACTCTTCGCTCATGCCATCCAGGTCTCGTGCAGCGATTCGATGGTCTTTTGCGTGGAGGAAAAGCAACGACATCGTGGTCTCCCACGAGAAGTCGAGGGCTTTCGCCAAGATCAATGTCATTTCCCTGTTGTTTTCGATCAACGCACGCTCTACCACGTCGACCGGCAATGAGCACAAAAGCGATAGTCCGACCGTGGTTTCCTCCACTTTACGGGACCGAGCGTATTCAAGGATACTGTTCTCGGTAAGATTGCCATATTGGTGCTTGCGCGCCACGACCCGCTTTGCGGTAAAATAGTTCTTCGATGCCGGTCCGAACTTCGAATGCAACGCGCCGGTGACGTCGGTCACCGAAGATAGAATTTGGCTTGCGATATCGGGGCGCTCCCGCGCGAGTTTCTTCTTCACATCATCTGAAGCTTTTGCGATCAGCTGCTGAAAAAGATGTCTTGGTATGTCTTTACGGAGGCCAAGCTGCTCAGCGAGAATTGAATCATTCTCGGAGCGTTTGATCATGTGCAAAAAGCCGAAATTCGAGAAGCGCGCACCCTTGTTCGCTGCAACCGAGCTAACAACTTTCTGATTGCCTCGTGCTACGAGTTCGTCCGTTACCGGAATGGCAATCGAATTTCGTTTGGATATAGCCAGAAGATGAGACTGGCTTTTGGTTCTAACGTTGTCAACCAAGGTTCGAACGTCGAGCCGCTCGGAGTACCGAAGGATCGGGCCGGCGACATCGATCGAATCGTCAAAGGCAAGCTTATTGATGATTTTGATCGGGGCATTGTCGATGCGAGCCAGCCGCTGGGCGAGCTGGGTGCGAGCCGCGACTTCAATCTCGCTGGCCAGCCTTCCGATCACCTCTCCGAAGGTCCAAATTTGATCTTCGGTGTACGTGCCGGCGATCAGTAGATCGGTGGTGTGCCACAACGCTCGCAACCGACTTTCGGCCGATCCTCTCGAGACCGCGTCATCCAGTTCTTGCAAAAGCGAGGGGGCTTCCATTGTTACAACGCGGATCATTCTGAGTGATAGGAGCTGCGCTGACTATCCAAATACCGGCGGCGCGCGTAAAACAAATCCGTCGAAAACAGGCGATCGAGACGGATGTGCTTCTTGAACCGTTCATTCCGCCATCCGAACAATTCAACCTAGCAGACAAAATAAAGTTTTCAGTAAACGGTGCAGAGATTGCGGATCAAGTTCGCATCCGACATGGATTGCCGAAATACACGGCCAGTTCAGTTCGGCGACCTACCAGGTGATGCGCTCGAGTTCGGTAAAATTGATCGTCGCACCGTTGCTAAGATCGACGTGACCGCCGGCATCCTGGGACAAAGAGATGACATGATGCGCCGTGTCGGTCGAGACGATCGAGCCCGACGTGACCGACAGCGTCCAATCGACGCCATAGGTGCCGAGCGCAGAAGTGCCGTCGTGGAGGTTGACGGTATCGGTCCAGCTCGCGCCGCTACCGCCGGTCACGGTGTCGTTGCCGTCACCCACGTGATAAATGAAGGTGTCGGAACCGCTGCCGCCACTGAGCGTGTCGTTGCCCAGGCCGCCGGTGATGACGTTGTCGTTGTTGTCACCGGTAAGCGTGTCGTCGTATCTCGACCCCGCGAAGTTCTCGATTCCCGAGAGGGTGTCGGTGCCGGCGTGGATGGTGTCCTGCGCGGCGCTAATGCTCAGGTTGACGGTGACGCCGTTGGTCGAACTCGAATAGTCGGCGGTATCGCTTCCAGTTCCACCCACAAGGGTATCGTTGCCCGCTCCGCCGATGAGCGTATCATTGCCGGCGCCACCAACGAGGGTGTCGTCGCCGGCACCGCCGGTCAGCGTGTTGTCATTGCCGTCGCCAGTGAGTGTGTCGTTGTAGTTCGACCCCGTGACGTTCTCGAAGCCGGTCAGGCTGTCGCCCTGGGCATCGCCACCGGTATTGACGTTGGTGGCAAGATTGACGTTCACGCCATTGGCGCTGGTCGAGTAGTCCGCCGTGTCGATCCCGGTGCCGCCGATCAGAGTATCCGCGCCCGTTCCGCCGATCAGGGTATCGTTGCCTGCGCCGCCGTCGAGTGTGTCGTTGCCGGTCGCAAACAAGGTGACGTTGTCGATCGCGGCACCGATCGTGTCATTGTCAGCGCTCGACTCGGCGAATGTCAGCCGATCGAGACCGCCGGTGCCGACCACGGAATAGGTGTGAGTCTGGTATGAGGTGCCGCTAGGGTCGAAGGAATCGATCAGGGCGCCGTTCCAGTAGACGTTGACGGTCTGCGTCGTGGCAGCATAGCCGCTGCGACCTTCGGCGTCGAAGCTGAGCTGATAGGATTGTCCGTTCGTGGTCTGGATGTCCTGATGGAACGAATCGATCCCCGTGTCCGCATCGAGGTCGGCGAATTGGGTTCCCTCGTTGCCATACTGGCCGCCATAGCCGGCACCCTTGATCTGGATCTGGCCGGTGTCCGCGGTCCAGCCGGTGACAGCATTGAAAAGCTGGTTGGAGTTGTCACCGACGACCGCAGTCTCGAAGCTGCCGTTGACGATCAGATTTGTCGCGCCGCCGTCGCCGATCAGCGCGTCGTCGCCGGCCCCGCCGGAGATTATGTTGGCATGGGCATCGCCGGTCAACACGTCGGCGTAGGCTGAGCCGGTGACATTTTCAAAGTTGGCGAGGACGTCGCCGGCGGCGTCACCGCCGCTCTGCGCGCCCGTATTAGTCAGATTGACAGTCACGCCGGCCGACGAAGCAGAATAATCAACGGTGTCGATGCCGGTCCCGCCGTCGAGAGTGTCGGCTCCGGCGCCGCCGGCAATCGTGTCGTTGCCGGCCCCGCCCGAGATGACATTGGCGTTGGCGTCGCCGGTGAGGGTATCGTTGTAGCCCGACCCGGTAAGGTTCTCGATCCCGGAGAGCGTATCGGTACCGGCGCCGGTGTTCTGCGCGCCCGTCATGCTCAGGTTGACCGTGACAGCGGCCGTCGCAGTCGAATAGTCGGCGGTATCGATTCCGCTGCCGCCAATGAGTGTATCGTTGCCGGCGTCCCCGATCAGCGTGTCGTTGCCGGCGCCGCCGTCAAGGATATCGTTGCCAACGAGACGCACATTGTCGATCAGTCCGCCCAGGCTGTCATTGTCAGCTGCATCTTCGCCAAATGTAAGCCGATCTGAGCCGCCGTCGCCCGTCACCGTATAGCTGTGCGTGGCCCACGACGTCGATGTCGGATCAAAACTATCGATCAGGTTGCCGTTCCAGAAGACCTGTATGGTCCCTGTCGATGAGGGAGTACCGGCGCGCATGGCGGCATCAAACGACAGTGTATACTGCGCGCCAGAAGCGGTCTGGACGTCCTGATAGAACCTGTCGAGCCCCATGCCGGAGTCGAGTTCGATGGATTGCACCCCGTCGGAGGCTGTGTATGTCTGGCCGGAAACTGTGAGATGGTTCCACGTTTCGAAATCGCCCGACGCCGCCGTCCACCCCGTGAGGGTGGCCGTCGGCGCCCATGAACCCGCCACTATGTGATTGGCCTCGAAGCTGCCGTTGACCAACAGGTTCCCTGTGCCGCCCCCGATCAGCACATCGTTCCCGGCACCGCCCGTGAGCACATTGGCGCCTGCATCGCCGATCAACGTATCGTTGAAGGCCGAGCCGGTGATGTTTTCGAAATTCGACAGGACGTCGCCGGCCGCGTCACCGCCGCTCTGGGCACCTGTGTTGGCGAGATTGACGGTGACACCTGCCGACGAGGCCGAATAGTCGACCGTGTCGGTTCCGGTCCCGCCATCGAGGATATCGGCGCCGCCCCCGCCCACGATCGTGTCGTTGCCGGCCCCGCCATAAAGATGATCGACCCCGGCCATTCCGGTAATCGTGTCGTTTCCCGTGCCGCCCGTGATTGAAAGCTCGGTCACGCCGGTATCGGTGAACGTCACGCTGCCGTTGCCGAGTTGAATGTGCTCGGCGACGTCGGCAACCGTGACGGCGATCGCCTGCGTATCTGTGAGAGTGCCGTCGGACACCTTGATGGTGACATCATAGACATTGTTGCCGCCGGCATCGGCTGGATTCTCGTAGTCCGGTGCCGAGGCAAAGGACAATGCGCCGGTCGAGGCGTTGACGGTGAAATGCGAAGCATCGGCGCCGCCGGCGATCGAATAGGTCAGAGTTGATCCGGCATCAGCATCCGTTGCGGTGACG
>Ga0137403_10007123_pt1 | contig 12665 bp, 11 predicted proteins | sample CZOMad2_1_16fung_FD_122057 | JGI IMG/M metagenome (GOLD analysis project Ga0137403, IMG submission 122057) | Vadose zone soil fungal communities from Angelo Coast Range Reserve, California, USA - CZOMad2_1_16fungal (Hybrid Assembly) | ecosystem: Environmental > Terrestrial > Soil > Vadose zone... | reverse complement strand
GCGAGGGAGTCGGACCTGGACGCGGTCGCGTACACCCAGGGCCCCGGCCTCGCGGGAGCGCTGCTGGTGGGCGCCGCCGTCGCGAACAGCCTTGCATTCGGCCTCGGAATCCGGGCGATCGGCGTGCATCATCTCGAGGGACATCTGCTTTCGCCTCTGCTCGAAAAAAACGCGCCGCGCTTTCCGTTCGTCGCGCTGCTGGTTTCGGGGGGCCACACTCAACTGATGCGCGTGGCGGGTGTCGGTGACTACGAGATGCTGGGCGAAACCCTGGACGACGCCGCCGGGGAAGCTTTCGACAAGACTGCGAAACTGCTCGGGCTCGGCTATCCCGGCGGACCGGCCCTTGCGAGGCTCGCGCAAAAGGGCAGACCCGATCGCTTCGAGCTCCCGCGCCCCATGCTCGAGCAACTCGAGCAACGCGGCGATCTCAATTTCAGTTTCAGCGGCCTGAAGACGGCGGTCGTAACGCTCACGCGCACGCGCGCGCTCGACCCACAGACACGCGCCGACATCGCAGCCGCATTCCAGGAGGCCGTGGTCGACGTCCTCGTCGCGAAATCACGCGCTGCGATAGGACGTACGGGCTTGGACCGGCTGGTCGTCGCGGGGGGCGTCGGAGCCAACTTGCGCCTGCGCGCCCTGCTCGATGCCGCCGGGTCTTGCGGCAAATTCGGCGTGTTCTACCCGGCGATGGAATTCTGCACCGACAACGGCGCGATGATCGCCCTGGCCGGGTATTTGCGCCTGAAGGCGGGCGACGGACCGCGTCCCGGAACAGGCTCGCGCGGCTTCACCGTCAAGCCGCGTTGGGACCTTGCCTTGCTGCGCTAAGCGGCTTCGCCCGTCTTTCTCTCGCCGATCCGACCTTCCTTACCGGCGACGAGGTTGAGGAGGTTCGTCTTGTGGCGCCAGAGTAGCAGCGCCGACATGAGGATCAGCGCGGGCAGCATTTCTCCGGCGCCTGAAAGGAAAAAATAGCAAAGCGGCGCGAATACGGCCGCCACGACCGCCGCAAGCGACGAATAGCGAAACAAAAGCGCGATGACGATCCAGGTCGCGAACGTCGCGAGACCGAGCCATGGATCGATCGCCAGCAGGATTCCACCCGCAGTGGATACGCCCTTTCCGCCTTTGAAACCGAAGAACACCGGAAAGAGATGACCCAGAAACACCGCGGCCGCGCAGGCCGCAACGCCCGTGGCGTCCACGCCGTAACCGGCGGCGTAGCGTGCCGCGAGGAACACTGCGAGCCAACCCTTTCCGCCGTCGCCGATGAGCGTAAGAAGCGCCGCGAGCTTCTTGCCCATGCGCAGCACGTTTGTCGCGCCGGGATTGCGCGAACCGTACGAGCGCGGATCAGGAAGCCCGAAAGCGCGGCTCACGATGACCGCGAAGGACAGCGATCCCATCAGGTAGGCGATCAGGACGAAGGCTGCGGTAGCCATGGCCTTGCTCTAGAATCGAGGGGCAAAGTTTAACGCCGCCACGCCTTGGACACCATTTTCATCCGCCAGCTGCGCCTTCAGGCGTGGATCGGGCTCTATCGCCACGAAAAGATCGCGCCGCAGACGATCGAGATCGACCTCGAGATCGCTCTTCCGGGGGACGCGGTATTCGAGACGCGAAAGGTCGCGGACACCATCGACTACGGCGTCGTAGTGGAACACGTCCGAGCCCTCCTCGCGAAAGAGCGCTTCGGCCTCGTCGAGACCCTCGCCGAGCGAATCGCCGGCCTCCTGCTCCAGGACTTGAAGTCGCCGCGCGTCAAGGTCAGCATCGCCAAGCTCGGCGTGTTGCGCGAAGCGCAGCGCGTGGGCGTGACGATCGAGCGAAGCCGGTCGTAGCTTCTCGGTTCACCCCCGTGGGTGATGCTTCTGGTGCAACGCCTTCAGCCGCTCGCGCGCGACGTGGGTGTAAATCTGCGTGGTCGAGATGTCGGCGTGACCGAGCAGGAGCTGGACGACGCGCAGATCGGCGCCGTGGTTGAGCAGATGCGTGGCGAAGGCGTGGCGCAGCGTGTGGGGAGAGAGCGATTTGCCCGGAAGGGCTGCCCTGGCGCGCTTCTTGATCAGGTGCCAGAACGCCTGCCGCGTCATGGGGGTGCCGCGCCCCGTGACGAACACGTAATCGCTGGCCCGTTTCTTCAGTATCGCGGGCCGGCCTTCCTTCAAATAGCGCGCGAGCCAGGCGAGTGCCTCCTCACCCAGAGGCACGAGACGCTCCTTCGAGCCTTTGCCGAAAACACGCACCACGCCCATGTCGAAGCTCACTTCGGCGAGCTTCAGGCGAACGAGCTCCGAGACGCGCAGCCCGCTCGCGTAGAGCACCTCCAGCATCGCCCGGTCGCGAATCCCGAGCGGCGTCTGCGGGTCCGGCTGCACGAGCAGCGTCTCGACGTCGGCTTCCGAGAGCGTCTTGGGAAAGCGCGGCGATTTCTTCGGCGGATCGAGCTTGAGCGTAGGATCGATCTCGATGCGCCGCGCGCGCGCGAGGAACTGGTAGAAGCGCTTCAAGCTCGAGTGAAGCCGCGCCTGGGTGCTCGAGCGCATTGCGTGCTTCCTCCCGGGGAGGCGCCGCGAATAACGCCAGGCGAAATACTCGGAGAGATCGGCTTCGGTCCCGCCCAGGAGCGAGACCCGGCCCTGCCGCTCGTGCCAGTCGGCGAACAAGCTCAGATCGCGGCGATAGGATTCGAGCGTGTTTTTCGCTAGGCCGTCCTCGAGCCAGACAGCATCGCAGAATTCGTCCAGGAGCGCGGCGTTTTCCGCGTTCATCGTGCGAAGCGAGCGGCGCCCTCGTGTGCGAGCAGCCAGCGCTTGATCGCGAGATGGAATCCCCCCTCGTGGTGGGCAAAGCCGCCGATTCCGCCCGCTGCGAGCACGCGGTGACAGGGGACCACGATCGGTACCGGGTTGGCGCCGCAGGCCTGGCCCACCGCGCGCGGCGCGGAACGCAGCTCGCGCGCGAGCTCACCGTAGCTTCGGGTGCGGCCGGCGCCGATCGCGGCGATCTTCGCCCACACACGGCGCTGAAACTCTGTGCCCTGCGATGCAAGCGGCAGATCGAAGCGGAATTGCGGATCGTTCAGGTAGCGCGCGATCTGCGCGCACGCCCGCGCCGCGAGACGGCTCTGCGGCGCGAGCGGCCTGCCCGTTTTCGGCAGGAACGTGATTTCCGCGAGCACATCGCCTTCGATGCGGATGCCGAGCAACGCGAAGGGCGCCGGTAGTTTCGCCTGGTAGTCTGCAGTGCGCGCGCGCATCATTGAGGTCATGCGGGCTGGCGCGCTGCGCGAATGCGCAGGAGCTGGATCGCGACGACTATCACGAACAGAGTCAAGCCGACGATATCAGCCGTCGTGGTCGGGTACACCAGCGCCAGCCCCGCGACGATCAACATCACCCGTTCGATCCACGTCGTGCGCCCGAACAGCCAGCCCTGTACTCCGCCCGCGAGCGAGGCGATGCCGAGCGCGGCGGTGACGGTCACGACGGCGATCGAGCCCCAGTCCGCGTTTCCCAGGGTCTTGATCGAACCGGTGAGCAGCAGCCCGACACCGGAAGGGTCGAGCACGAACATGAAGGGCACGAGGAACGCGGGCAGGGTGTACTTCCAGGACTGCAGCGTGGTCTTGTACGGATCGCCTCCCGTGATCGCCGCCGCGGCAAACGGCGAGAGCGCGGTCGGCGGCGACACCTCGGAGAGCACCGCGTAGTAGAAGATGAACATGTGCGCGGCGAAATCCGGCACCCCGAGCTTGATCAGCGCCGGCGCCGCGATCACCGCGCAGATGATGTAGGACGCGGTCACCGGCACCGCGAGGCCGACGATCCAGACGATGAGCGAAGTGTAGATCGCGGTGAGCAGGAGCGAGCCCGCCGCGTAATCGATGATGATCGAGCTGAACTTGAGTCCCAGGCCCGTGAGCGTCACCACGCCTACGATGATCCCGGCGCCCGCGCAGGTGGTGGCGACGTTGAGCACCCCGGTCGAGCCCGCCTCGAGCGCCTTGAAGAATTTCGACCCGAAAATTCCCTTTACCAGGGGCTCGCGCCCGCGGAACAGGTCGTAGGAGAACAAAGCGCAATCGCGATGCAAAAAGCTCGTTGCAAAAGAGAACACCGTGGCCCAGAACACCGACAGCACGGGCGAATATCCCATGAGCATGAATACGACGATCGACACCAGCGACAGGAAGTGGAACCAGTAATTCTTCGTCAGGCTCCACAGCGATTCGACCTGCACGTACTTCACCGTGCTCATGCCGAACTTGCGCGCGTCGATCTCGACCATGAGGAAGAGCGCGAAGTAGTAGAGCAAGGTCGGGATCGTCGCCATCAAGAGCACGTCGAGATACGAGATCTTCAGGAACTCGGCGATGAGAAAGGCCGCCGCGCCGAGCACCGGAGGCGAGATGATCGCGCCCAACCCCCCCGCGGCAAGCAGCCCGCCTGCCGCGTCCTTGCCGTATCCCGCCCTGACGAGCATCGGGTAGGCGACCGAGCCCAGCGTCACGGTGGTCGCCACGCCGCTCCCTGACGGTCCACCGAGAAGGAACGAGGCGAGCACCACGGTGCGGCCGGCGCTGGTCGACTTGCCGCCCATGGCGGAGAAAGAGAAATCGATGAAGAACTTGCCCGCGCCGGAGAATTGCAGGAACGCCCCGTAGATCGTGAAGAGGATGATGAGCGAGGAAGAAACGTCCACCGCGACGCCGAAAATGCCTTCGAGCGTCATGTACAAATGGCCTACCAGGCGCCCGACCTCGTAGCTGCGATGCGCCCAGGAACCGGGAAGCTGCTCGCCGAAGAGCGCATAGAGGACGAACGAGGCGACCACGATAGGCATCACCCAGCCGGAGGCGCGGCGCATTCCCTCGAGGATGAGGAGGATCAACGCGATGCCGAAGGCGATGTCCCAGTTGTCCGGCGAAGTGTTGCGGTCCCAGATGTCGTCGCCGCCATGGAGGATGTACGCGATCACCGCGACGGTGGCGAACGCGGCCGCCCAGTCCCACCACATGATGCGGTGGCGGTAGCGCTTCGCGACCGGAAACAGCAGGTAGCTGAGAAACAGCACGAAGCCGACGTGCACCGGGCGCAGCACCTGCGTCGGCACGATCGCGTACGCGGTATAGAGGTGGAACACCGACATCACCACCGCAACGACGGTGACGAAGACACCGAGCCATCCGCGCAGCTTGTTGCTTGCGCCCTCCTCGGCCTCGATGTACTCCTCGGCCTTCTTCAGCGCCTCGGCGTCGATTGCAGGCTCACCGGCCGCAGGCCCCGCGATCTGACTCATCCCGCCTCCTCGGCGCGCATGCTAGCACGCTCCGGGCTGCGTCAGAATCTTCTTCCAGTGGATGGTGATTCGGCTGGCGGGGCAAGCCGTACTTCAGAAGGGGTTTTAGTGATTTTTTTACTCAATGCGGCGAGCCTCGGATCGTCAACCATCAACGATGCCAATACTGAGAGTTGATTCTTCGCTTGAGGCTGCATGCCGGCCCGCCAATAGGCTATAGCCAAATAGCGGTGCACCTCCTGGAATCCAGTGGTCAGGGTTTGCGCGCGCTCGAGAGCGTCGACGGCTTTTTGATAATTCCCTCTCTGTAGGTGATCGAGTCCGACACCGAGCCAGTAATAGGGATCCCTGTCCTGTCTTGCCCGCAGAATCTCCGCGTACTTCGAAGCCTCTGATTCGCGACCTCGGGATACCAATAGCTGATGCAACGAACGCAATGCAATGTCGGCGTCATGGTTGAGTGCAATGGCGTGCAACAACAATTGTTCCGCGTTTTGAAAGAGGCCTCTGCGCTCATAGAGCTGCGCCAAATTGCTGTAACTCGGTGAATAACCCGGGTCCGAAAGTATCGCCGCCTTGAAGTGAGCATAAGCCAAAGTCAGGTCGCCTTGCGCTAAATATTCCGCCGCGATGTTGTTATAAAAGCGCGAAAGAATGCCATCGTCCGACAAGACCAAACCCTCTCGTCGCGAACCGATTTGGGGTTCGAAATCGATAATCACGTTACCTGCTCGCATTGATCCATCTTTGAAGTGCAGCAGCCCTACATCCCTGACCAGTACATTGACGTGCCGATTGAGGAATTCGACACTGCCGCGACGGTCAAAGATCTCGGGCACGCGCACTTCTTGCATTTGGACCGACATACCCAGAGCTTTCGCCAGGGAATAGGTCAGGACGGTGAGCGAAAGGCAATCGCCGCTTTTTCGACGCCATGTTTCCGCGGCGACTGTGGAGTGGCCCCCCGAATAAGGAAAATCCTTGGTCCCTGGGCCAAATAGAAGTGAGACCAAGTGATTCAGACGGTACTGTGCGCTGGAATTTTGAATGCCTGGATCGTGCAGTTTGGACAAAAGCCCAGGGTCAAGCTGAAAAAGGTCTCGCTTGCCGACCGAGACGAGGGCCGCATCGTAGTCAAAAGCTTGATCCTGCCACAGAAGATGCGCTGGCAAGGGTGCGGGGGGCGCTCCGGCACACCCCGCGAGAACGACGAAACATCCCGTGATCGATAGCGCTTTGAGCAACATACGACCTCCGTCATGTTGCCAACTACCGCGTTCGGGCTCCGCCGAAACGGATCCGGAACCCGGCGAGTGCCCTAACGAATCTTCACGCCGCGCTCCGCAAAATACTTGACCGCGCCGGGATGGAAAGGAATCGGCGAGGCGGCGGCCTTCTGGTTCTCCAGCCTGAAATTCTCCGCCTCCTTGTGCACGGCGATCATGTCGTCGCGCTTGTCGAAGATGGTCTTGACGATGTTGTAGGCGGTCTGGTTGCTCAGGTTCTCGTGCGAAACGAGGATGTTCCACACCGTGGCCTGACGATTGTCCGCGTCCATGCCCCTGTAAGTCGCCTTCGGGATGACGTCCTCGATGTAGAGCTGGCCGTATTTCTTGTTCATCGCAGCGACGGTGTCGGCGTGGTCGATCATCCTGATCTTGATGCCGGGCGTGTTGGCGAGGTCGGTCACGGCCGCAGTCGGCAACCCGCCCACCCAGAAGAAGGCGTCGATCTTTCTGTCCTTGAGCGCGTTCACCGACTCGGCGACGCCGAGCCGCTCGCGCTTCATGTCGCGGTCCTTGTCGAGGCCCGCCGCCTCGATGACGCGGAACCCCATCACCTCGGTCGCGCTGCCCGGTGAGCCGGTCGAGACGCGCTTGCCCCTCAGGTCCGCCATCCTCGTGATGCCGATGCCATCGATCGTGACCACGTGCATGCGATTAGGGTACAAAACCATGAGAGTGCGCAGCGGCACCTTGGTGCCCTTGAACTTGTCCTCGCCGCGGTACGCGTCCTGGCCGGCGTCCGCCATGGAAAACGCGATGTAGGGCTTCCCGGTCGCGATGAGCTTGAGGTTGTCCACCGAGCCGCCGGTCACCTCCGCCGTGGCTTGCAGGCCCGGCACGTACTTGGACAGGATGTTCGCCATCCCACCGCCCAGCGGGTAGTACACGCCGCCGGTGCCGCCGGTGGCGATCGACAAGCTGTATTTTTCCTGCGCCTTTGCCGCGCCCGACAGCGCGAGCGCGGATCCGAGAAGAACGGATGCGAAAACTCTCATTGCTTTCCCTCCTGTGAAATGTGTCCCTGAAAAGACTCCGGCCGCTGCCGCAACCTGTCTGCTTTTCCCTGGAATATACGCGGACGCCCCGTCCGCGCCAAGTGGCGCGACGCCACTACGCATGCCGCGTTCAGGCCGGACCCACGCCTCCGAACAAGGCGCCGTCCCCGGCAAGATCGCCCGAAGCCCGCACGCTGACGTTCCTGCGTTCGGCGAAAGCGAGCATGCGGTCGATCGGCCGATACGCGCGGCGACCGATTTCCGGGTCGATTTGGATCTCGTTCGCGCCGGTATCGAGCGTTTCGCTGAGGTTCGCAAGCCCGTTCATTGCCATCCAGGGGCAATGCGCGCAGCTCTTGCAGCTGGCGCCCGCGCCCGCGGTCGGCGCCTCGATGAAGCGCTTCTCCGGCATCAGCATTCTCAGCTTGTGCAACATGCCGTTGTCGGTCGCTATGATGAATTCGTCGGCATCGAGCGCCTGCGCCGCCTTGATGATCTGCGTGGTCGAGCCGACCGCGTCGGCGAGCTTGATCACCTCGGCGGGGGATTCCGGGTGAACGAGCACCTTCGCCCGCGGATGCTCTTTCTTCAGGGCCTCCAGCTCCAGCGCCTTGAATTCTTCGTGCACCACGCACGCGCCCCGCCACAGCAGCATGTCCGCGCCCGTGCGGTTTTGTACGTAGGCGCCCAGATGCCGGTCGGGCGCCCAGAGAATTTTCTCCCCGCGCTCGTGCAGATGCCGCGCGACATCGAGCGCAATGGCGGAAGTCACCACCCAGTCCGCGCGCGCTTTCACTGCCGCGCTCGTGTTCGCGTAGACCACCACGGTGCGTTCGGGATGCCGGTCGCAAAACGCGGAGAACTCTTCCGCGGGACAGCCGAGGTCGAGCGAGCAAGTCGCATCGAGGTCCGGCATCAGCACGCGCGTCTCGGGGTTCAGGATCTTCGCCGTCTCGCCCATGAAGCGCACGCCCGCGACGACCAGCGTCGGGGCTTCCTGGGCGCGGCCGAAGCGTGCCATCTCCAGCGAATCGGCGACGCAGCCGCCGGTCTCCTCGGCGAGGTCCTGGATGTCGGGCTCGACGTAATAGTGCGCAAGCAGTACCGCGCTCCGCTCGGCGAGCAGCCGCCTGATGCGCTCCTTCAATTCCCGGCGCTCTTCCAGGCCCGGCGCGTCGGGCACTCGCGCCCACGCCCGCGCGGTACACGCGACGCCGGCAAGCTGGCGCTCGAATTCGACGATCCGGGTCGATGATTCATGCATACGGTGTTGGACAGCTTTCAGCCTGCCGCGTTGCAACCCTCCGCAAGAGAGGTGCGCGCATCAATCTCGGAGTGGCGTTAGACCGGAAAGATAGTCGGCGAGGATTTCGATGTCTTTTTCCGAAAGCAGCTCCGCCGCTGAGGTCATGTTTCCGTCGAAATCGGCTCGCGTCTTGGCCCTGAAGCCGCGCAACTGCGCTCTCAAGTAGGCGAACTGCTGGCCCGCGAGCCGCGGGATGTGCTGCAGGCCGAGGAGCGCGGAGCCATGGCACTGCACGCAGTGGTGCTGCTCGGTGAGGTGGCGCCCGGCCGCGGCGTTCTCAGGGGCGGTCTTGTGTGAAGGGGCCGCCGGTTTCTGTTTGGAGAAATATGCAGCGAGCTCGTTCATCTCGGCGTTGGAGAGGTTCGCCGCCATCGGCGTCATCTGCGGGTCTTTGCGGTTGCCCTCGCGGAACATGAAGAGCTGCAGAGAGATGAACTTTGCCGGCTGCCCGGCCAGGGAGGGCATGGCCGGGTCGGTCGAGTTTCCACCGGACCCGTGACAGGCCAGGCAGGCTTCGGCTTTTTGCGGTGCGTCGTCTGCCGCAAACGCGGGGCAGGTCGGAGGAAAAGAAAGCGCGGCGGCAAATATCGCCGCCGCGCCCTTGTGACTGAAGCTCACTTCTTGGCGTAACTCACGCGGTAGATGATCCCGTTTTGGTCATCCGAGACGAGCATCGAGCCGTCGCGCATCACCATCACGTCGTTAGGCCGTCCCCACATCGGCGGGTCGGCTTTCTCGTCCAGGAGGAACCCGGTGAGGAACGGCTCCATCTTGGCCTTGCCGTCGGCATCGAAGCTCACGCGTGTGACGTTGTAACCGTGCTTGACCGTACGGTTCCACGAGCCGCGCATGGCGATGAAGATGTTGTTCTGGTATTCGGCCGGGAACATCTTGCCGGCGTAGAAGCGCATCCCGATGGGCGCGATATGGGGACCGAGCTTCAGTGTCGGCGGCGTGAACTCCTTGCAGTCGCGGTTCTTGCCGAACTCGGGGTCGAGCGTGTCGCCCTGGTGGCAATAGGGATAGCCGAAATGCTGGCCCTTGCGCGTGGCCACGTGCAGCGTGTCGTTCGGCGACTCGTCGCCCAGCCAGTCGCGTCCATGATTCGTGAACCACAGCTGCTTGGTCTGCGGGTGCCAATCGAAACCGACCGAATTGCGCACGCCCAAGGCGTAATTCTCGATGATCCCGGTCCTGGGATCGACCCGCGAAATCGCCGCCTGGAAGTAGGCCGGCATGACGATGTTGCCGGGCGCCCCCACGTTGTAATACAGCTTGCCGTCGGGCCCGAGCGCGAGGAACTTCCAGAAGTGGCCGGGCTGCTGCTGCGGATCGAGGCCGTCGATGACGACCTTGGCCTGGGGCGGATTGTCTAGCTGCCCCTCGATACCGTCGTAGCGCGTGATGCGGTGGCGCTCGGCGACGTAGAGCGTGCCCCGGCTGAAGACGACTCCGTTCGGCGAATCGAGCCCTTTAAGTATGGTCTTCACTTCGCGCTTGCCGCCGCGGTCGACGACCGCATAGACGTCCTTCAGCTGACGAGTGCCCACGAACACCGTACCTTTGCTGCCCAGCGCCATGGAGCGCGCACCGGGGAGGCCGTCAGCCCAGACTTCGACCTTGAAGCCCTCTGGCACCTTGAGCTTGTCCACCGGGAGTTGCTTCGCGGACTTTCCGGTGACCTCGATCGCGAACGGGTGCAGGGACGACTTCTCCTGCTCGGCGGAGCGGCCTTGCTGCCAGGAGGGTGGTGCCGCCGGCGCCTGCGCCTGCGCCGCATCGGCGATCAGCGCACAGACGAGCGCGGAAGCGAGGGAAATAAACGGTCGGAACGGTGCGGGTACCATGGAATATCCTCCTTTTTCCGGGTGTTTTGTCTTCGAGGGGGCGCCGCAATGCAATCGGCGGGGCGTAGTGGCATCATAGCCACGCTCGATCACGGGCGCAACCGGATATAAGAGAGCCGCGCTTCCTACCGCGCGACTTACAACAAACCATGGCGCACCGAATAACAGCCTCATGCCGCGCGGCGCTGTTCGCTCTGGGCGCGGGCGCCTTCGCCCTCCCGGCCGGCGCCCAGACCGGACCAGGGCAGGGCGAATCCTCCGGCACCCCTTCAATCGTGGTCACCGCGACGCGCTCGGAGCGCAACAGCTTCGACCTTCCGGTCTCGATCGACCGGATCGACGCCGATGCGATCCGCGAGGGCAAACCCATGATCAATCTGTCGGAGAGCTTGTGGCGGGTACCCGGCGTGGTCGTGCAGAACCGCCAGAACTACTCCCAGGACCTGCAGATATCGTCGCGCGGGTTCGGCGCGCATGCGCAATTCGGAGTGCGCGGCGTGCGCCTCTACGCGGACGGGATCCCCGCCACGGCCCCCGACGGCCAGGGGCAGACCTCCAACTTCGATCTAGGCGCGGCGGAGAGGATCGAGGTGATGCGGGGGCCGTTCTCGACGCTCTACGGGAACGCTTCGGGCGGGGTCATCCAGATCTTCACCGAAGACGGTCCGCCCGAGCCCACGCTCACGCTGAACGGCGCGGCCGGGAGCTATGGAACCAGCCGCTCCGGTCTGAAGTTCGGCGGCCAGTCCGGAGCGCTCAACTACATCGGAGGCGCTTCCCACCTCGAGACGACCGGCTACCGCGATCACAGCGCGGCCGAAAAGGATCTCGGAAACGCCAAGCTGAAGTTCGCGCCGGGCGACGATACGCGCGTTGCCTTGATCCTGAATTCCGTGAGGCAGCCGGCGCAGGACCCGGCGGGCCTCAGTCGTGCGCAGGTAGAGCAGAACCCGCGCCAGGTCAATCCCTCTGTGATTCAATTCAACACCCGCAAGGATGTCGTGCAGAGCCAGCTCGGCACAACCGTGGAGCACCGGCTTTCCGCGTCGGACAGCTTGCGCCTTGCCGCTTACGGCGGAAGCCGGCAGGTCGAGCAGTTTCTCGCGCTCAACGGTGGGGGAGCGCTTGCTTCGGGCGGCGTCGTCAACCTGGACCGCTTCTATTACGGGCTCGATCTGCGCTGGTCGCGGGCGACCGAACTTGCCGGCCAGCCCCTCGCGTTGACCGTGGGAAGTGACTATGACAATCAGAAAGAGCGGCGCAGGGGCTACATCAACAACAACGGCACGGCCGGCGGGTTGCAGCGCGACGAGGACGACACAGTGCGAAGCGCCGCACTCTACGCGCAGGCCGACTGGAAATTCACGCCGCGCTGGAGCCTCTTGGCCGGCCTGCGGCACACCGAGGTTTCGTTCTACTCGAGCGACTACTTCATATCGACGGGCAACCCCGACGATAGCGGAAAGATCAAGTTCACCAACACGAGTCCCGTGGCGGGCCTGGTCTATCAGGTCGATCCCTCGCTCAATCTCTATGCCAACGTCGGCAAGGGCTTCGAGAACACGGACCCGAACGACAACGCGACGTGTCCCGCCTTCGCTGCTCTCTTCAACGAGGCCGCCGACGTCACCAAGTCCATCATCGACAAGGAAGTGGGGAACTTTGAGCGCACGCTAAAGCGCGAATTTCAACCGTATTGGAAGCCGCGACAGTTGGTGCCGCTAAGGCTCGAATTACTGAGCAACAATGTTTCGTCCGCGACCAGCCAGAGCGGCTCTTGGAAAAATTACGAGTAGTTGAAGGGGATGTCACCGAACTTCACCTTGCTCGATCGGTGCCAGCCCGAATCCTGTCGTGGGCGGGAACCCTTCGACCGGCACGGTGACCCTCACATCTGCCGCACCCGCCGGCGGCGGCGGCGCGC
>Ga0137403_10003961_pt1 | contig 12665 bp, 10 predicted proteins | sample CZOMad2_1_16fung_FD_122057 | JGI IMG/M metagenome (GOLD analysis project Ga0137403, IMG submission 122057) | Vadose zone soil fungal communities from Angelo Coast Range Reserve, California, USA - CZOMad2_1_16fungal (Hybrid Assembly) | ecosystem: Environmental > Terrestrial > Soil > Vadose zone... | reverse complement strand
GAAGAGAAGCTGCGCGAATTCGTGGCGGTGGCGAAGCGCGATTATCGCGACGTGTTGTTTTGGGCCGAGCATCCGGACGAAGCGCGATTGGATACGCCGGAAAAACGGGAGCGAGTAAGAAAGATGTTCGAAAAGTTTGGGATCAAACCGCCGGAAGGCTTTTGAACCGCGGATTACGCGGATAACACAGATTTAATCAGGAACGGAGGAACCCAGGAAATAAGATGAAAAATCCTTCCTGTTTTCCCGCTTTCCTAATTCTTTTTTTCCTTATCCGGTGATGCGCTCGAGCAAATAACCAAGTAAAGCGGTGGCGGGCAGGGTAAAGATCCAAGCCCAGACGATTCGTTCGACCACGGTCCAGCGCATGCCACTGAAACGTTTCACCGCGCCGACGCCCATGATCGAAGTTGAGATGACGTGCGTCGTGGAAAGCGGAATGCCGTAGATGCTCGCAGCTTGAATGATCAACGCCGCGCTGGTTTCGGCGGCGAAGCCGTGGACCGGTTGCAATTTCACCACGCGATGTCCGAGCGTGCGAATGATTCGCCAGCCGCCGGCGGCAGTGCCGACAGCCATCGTCGCCGCGCAAAGCACTTTTACCCACAACGGCATGGCAAAGACCGGCGTCTTCAAAAATTCCAACCACGCCGGGAGATGATCGAACCGGCCAGCCTTGGTGCCGGTGAAAAGTGCGAGCGTGATGATGCCCATTGTTTTTTGGGCGTCGTTGGTGCCGTGACTGTGCGCCATCCAGGCCGCGCTCACGATTTGCGCTTTTCCGAAAAACTGATGAATGAAAAAAGGCGTGAGCCGGTGAAGCAGGATGAAGAGCCAGAACATCACCAGTCCCCCAAGAATAAATCCGGCAATCGGTGACGTGATCATCGGCACGACAACCTTTGGCCAGACGCCGGTGTTCCATTTAATGACCGACCAATTTTCGTGCGCGGTCGCGAAAGCCGCGCCGCACAGTCCGCCGATGAGCGCGTGGCTCGAGCTCGAAGGCAAACCGAACCACCACGTGGTCATGTTCCAGATGAATGCGGCCAGGACCGCGGCCAGCACCGTCCACATCGTCACAACTTCGGCATCGACCAAACCTTTGCCGACGGTTGAAGCGACGGCGCCGCCGAGAAGCGCGCCGGTTAAATTGAAAAACGCCGCCATCGCGATGGCTTGCCGCGGCGTAAGAACTTTGGTTGAGACGACGGTGGCGATGGCGTTGGCCGCGTCGTGGAAGCCGTTGCTGTATTCAAAGATGACTGCGGCAAGAACGACTGTGAGAAAAAGCAACATGTCGATCTTGTCCCGCGGACGCGGGACGGACATTTAGGTGTTCTTCAAAACAACCTGAAGGACGACGTTGCCAGCGTCGCGGCAACGGTCGATCACCTTTTCGAGTAGTTCGTAAAGATCGCGCAAAAAGATGATGTGTTTTGGGTCGTAATTGCCCTGGTAAAGATCGCGCAGCAGTTCCAGCTCGAGCTCGTCGGCTTCACCTTCAATGTTTTGGAGCTTCGCATTCATCTCCCGTGCGGTGCGAACGTTCATTCCCTTTCGCAATTGTTTGACCATTGCCAGCACGGCTTCGGCGGCCTGGTCGAGCAGTTGAACTTGTTTTCCAAAACTCAACTTTGGCAAATCCTGCGGAGAGATGAGCATTCGCTCGCCAATTTTCTCCACTGTCTTGGGTATTTTGTAGAGCGACGCGGCGAGCGCCTGAATATCTTCCCGCTCAAACGGAGTGATGAACGTCTTGGTTAGCTCTTCAGTGAGCTCCTGAGTGATGCGTTTGTCTTCGCGCCTGCTTTCGGCAAAGGCGGCCAGATCGCGAAATGAATCCTTGTTGTCGATCTTGGCCAGGAGATCGACCAGATGATGAACGCTGGTATCGGCTTGTTTCGCGCTCGCTTCGAGCAAGTCGTAAAATTTTGTGTCGTGCCCGAGAAATCTTCCGATTGAGATCATAGATGTCGTCTAATCAAAGCAGCGTGCCGCGAAGGATGAACAGCGCCACGTTAAAATAAATTACCAGTCCCGTTACATCGACCAGCGTAGCTACGAACGGCGCTGATGAGGTTGCTGGATCGAGTCCAAGTCGACGAAGCAGGAACGGAAGCATCGCTCCGCTGATGGTGCCCCACAAGACGACTCCGACAAGCGCAGCGCCAACAGTCACGGCGACAAGCCAATGGTACTGGCCGTAATCAAAAATGTGCAGGTATTGCCAGAGCGAGATTCTGAAAAAGCCGATGGTTCCGAGAATCAAGCCGAGTGAAAGTCCCGAGAGAAGTTCCTTGCGCACCACGCGCCACCAATCACGCAAGCGCAATTCTCCCAGAGCCATCGCGCGAATAACGAGCGTCGTCGCTTGCGATCCGGAATTGCCGCCGCTGGAAATGATCAACGGCAAAAACATCGCAAGGATCGCAGCCTTCTCGATCTCGCCGTTGTAACCCTGCATCGCGGTCGCGGTCAGCATTTCGCCAAGGAAAAGAATGATCAGCCAGGTCGCGCGTTTCTTTACCATGCGCATCAGCGGGATGGTCGTGTAAGGCTCGTCCAGTGCTTCCATACCGCCGATCTTCTGGATGTCCTCGGTCGCTTCTTCTTCGGCGACGTCGAGCATATCGTCGCCGGTCACAATTCCGACGAGCACGCCGCTTGAATCGACCACTGGCAACGCCGCCCGATCGTATTTCCGAAAGGCGTTGAGCGCTTCGTGTTGGGAGTCATTCACTTTGAGTGCGGTGAACGTGTGATCGCGAAAGTCGCTCACGCGCGCGTCGAGCGGACGAAGCAGGAACTCGCGCATCCGCAGGTCGTCGATCAATTTGCCGCGTTCATCAACGACGTAGATGATATTGAGAGTTTCGCTGTCGTGTCCGAACTCGCGGACGTGGTCGAGCACGTCCTTCACCGTCCAATCTTCGTGAATGGCGATGAAGTCCGGCGTCATCAAGCGGCCGACGCTGCCTTCGGGATAACCGAGCAACGATTGCGCGACCTGGCGTTCGTCGGGCGTCAGCAGTTTAATCAACTGGCGCGCGGCCGCGCTCGGCAATTCTTCGAGCAGCGCAGTGCGATCGTCCGGCGACATTTCGTTCAAAATTCCGACGACTTGCTCGTGGGCCATTCCGCGCAACAATTTTTGCTGCGCTTCAACGTCGAGATATTCAAAAACGTCCGCCGCCAGTGCCGACGGCAGGATGCGGAAAATGATGACTTGGTCGTCTTCGTCCATGTCGAGGATCACTTCCGCGACATCGGCCGGCGGCCATTCGCGAAACATCTCGCGCAACGCGGCGAAATTCCGCGTCTCGATCAAGCCTTTGATTTCGGGTACGAGAATTTTGCCGACCATGAGAACCTCCGTTCCCGCCGCCGCCCGAGTTTTAACATTGCGACTGGCCAAGAGCAATCGTTCCGCGCTTGGAATTTGACCGAAACGATTACAAATTGGTGGTAATGCCGGCAGTGGCCATACGTTCGATGATTCGACGCGAGATTGGTGACGATCGCGTCTGCGTGCTCACATTCGATCGGCCCGAATCGGGCGCGAACATTTTCGACACCGCGACCATGAGCGAGCTGGGCGAACATGTCGATGCGATCGAACGCGACAACTCCTTGCGCGGTTTGATTATTACCTCCGCGAAAGAATCGATCTTCATCGCGGGCGCCGATTTGAAAACGCTCTTGAAGCAAGCGCAAACCGGCGAGCTGCGTGATTTCATCGCCCAAGGACAGCGCGTCTTCAATCGAATTGCGGCGTTGAAAATTCCGAGCGTGGCCGCAATCCACGGCGCCTGCGCTGGTGGCGGCTACGAAATCACTCTCGCGTGCGACTGGCGCGTCGCATCGGACGATCCGGCGACGCGAATTGGATTGCCCGAGACGACGCTTGGTTTGATCCCGGCCTGGGGTGGAAGCACCCGGCTGCCGCGCTTGATTGGGGAAGACGATGCCGCGGAAGTGATTTTGAAAGGCAAACTTTATTCCGCGAGCGAGGCATTAAAAACAGGATTGGTGGATGAAGTGGCGTCACGAGAGCAACTCCTCGACGCAGCGCGACGTTTGATCGGCAAAGGAAAACGTCCTACTGCAAAAGTGCCGCCGTCGAAAGGAAACACTCCGGTTCCGTCCGATCCGAAATCGGCGCGTGCGCGTGCGCTCGGCGTTATCACGACCGGCACAGCGAATCCGGTCGATGAATCGCTCAAGCTCGAGCTCGAGGCGATTGTCGATCTTGGGCAAACCGAATCGACCCAAAATCTGATTCGCAATTTTTTCCTGGCGGAAAAATACAAGAAAGGAAGCAAGCAATTCGAGAAAGTTGCGCACGCGGCGATTATCGGCGCCGGCGTGATGGGCGCGGGCATCGCGCAATGGCTGAGCTCGCGCGGTGTGACTGTGATTTTACGCGACGTGAATCGCGAGCTGCTCGATCGCGGTCTGGCCAGCATTGAAAAAACCTACGGCGACGCGGTGAAGCGCGGATTGATGACGGAGGAAAAAGCGAAACAGGGCCGCGCCCGCATTGTTGCTTCGACCGCGCCGATGGAATTGCGCGATGTCCAGTTTGTGATCGAAGCCGCTTCGGAAAAGATCGACATCAAAAAGGAAATTTTCCGGGAGCTGTCGATGCAGGCCGGCCCGAAAACGATCATCGCGACGAACACATCCGCGCTTCCAGTGAGCGAGCTGGCGAATTGCACCGTTTCGCCCGACCGCGTGATCGGTTTGCATTTCTTTAACCCAGTGAGCCGGATGAAGCTCGTTGAAGTCGTGGTTGCCCAAGAAACTTCCGACGACACGAAAGAGCATGCGCTCGCGTTCGTCCGGCAAATCGGAAAATTACCTGTGGTGGTGCGCGATAGCCCGGGGTTTTTGGTCAATCGCGTTTTGTTTCCGTATTTGCTCGACGCGGCCGAATTGTTCGAGGGTGGTGTGGACGCGGCGAAGATCGACGACGCCCTGATGAAGTGGGGGATGCCGATGGGACCGTTGCGCTTGATCGACGAGATCGGAATCGACGTTACGGTGGATATCGCGATCACCCTCGAAAAAGCTTACGGACCTCGCGATCGCGCGCCGGAGATTCTGCGGCGCATGCGCGAGTCGAAGCTGCTTGGTCGCAAGAGCGGCGGCGGTTTTTACAAATACGAAGGCCGAGAGCAATCGCCTAACCCGCCTCCGCCCGGGACGGGCTCCGCCGCGGCGAGCGAGTCGGTTGCCAAGGCCGATCTGGCACAGCGCTTGATGTTTTTGATGATCAACGAGGCGGCGCGTTGCATTGAAGAAAAAGTGGTAGAGTCGCCCGAGGACGCGGATTACGGAATGATTCTCGGAACCGGATTCGCGCCTCATCGCGGCGGACCGCTGCGTTTCGCCGAGCATTTTGGTTTGAAGAAGATTGTCGAAGAGATGAATCCGTTGGCGCAGAGCGACGAGAAGTTTATGCCGTGCGACATTTTGAAGAAGCACGCCCGCGAGGGGACAAAATTCTACGAGCCATGAAATCGCGCGCGAAGCGACTAGTTTGTCATGTCGAGCGAAAGCTTGTCCTGAGCGCAAGTCGAATGGATCGAGACGTCTCTCGATATTTCCGGTTGAGAAACAGTAAGAGATTCCTCGCCTCGCTCGGAATGACAGAATGATATGAAATCGTCATTGGAAGCGCCCGAGAAACAAATCAGCGAAGAGACGAGCGCGAAGCCGCAAAAGCAGGCGCCGGCGTCGGTGATCGACACGTCCAAGATGTCAAAGGGCAAGCGCGAAGCGCTCGAATTGGCCGAAGCGTCGCGCGATCCGCTGGATGAACGCGGCAGTTTCGCCAGCAATCTGTTCATCGGCCGCTACGATTTTAATCGGATTTATCCGTGGCCGGAGCAAAGCGGGGAAGATCGCGCTGCCGGTCGGGAATTTCTCGCCAGTCTGGAAAAATATCTGCGCGAAAACATTGACGCCGACGAGATCGATCGCACCGGCGAGATTCCGCAGAAAAACATCGACGATCTTTTCGCGATGGGCGCTTTCGGGGTGAAAATTCCGAAGCAATACGAAGGCCTCGGTTTATCACAGGTCAATTACGGGCGGGCTGCCATGTTGCTCGGAAGTTGGGACGAGAATCTGACCGCGCTCGTTTCCGCGCACCAATCCATTGGCGTTCCGCAGCCGTTGCTTCTTTTCGGCACAGACGAGCAAAAGAAAAAATATCTTCCCCGCGTCGCGCGACACGAAATTTCGGCCTTTGCCTTGACCGAATGGAATGCCGGCTCCGATCCGGCGAACATGAGTTTGCGCGCCGACCCGACCGAAGACGGCTCGGCATTCATTCTTAATGGCGAAAAACTTTGGTGCACGAATTTGATCAAAGCCGGCGTGCTGGTGGTGATGGCGAAGACGGCGCCGAAGATTGTGAACGGCAAAGAGCGTAAGCAAATCACCGCGTTTATTGTCGATGTCGATTCGCCGGGCCTCGAGATCACTTATCGCTGCCGGTTCATGGGATTGCGCGCGCTCTACAACGGGATCGTGAAATTCACGAACGTGCGCGTCCCGCGCGAAAACATGATCGCGAAGGAAGGTCAGGGATTAAAAGTTGCGTTGACCACTTTAAACACCGGCCGGCTCACGATTCCGGCCGCATGCGTCGGTTTATCGAAACGGTTGCTCGAGATCTCGCGCAAATGGGCGAGCGAGCGAATCCAATGGGGCGTTCCAATCGGGCAACATTCCGCCATTGCCGGAAAAATCGCGGAGATGGCCGGAAACACTTTCGCAATGGAGGCGATGACGTTTCTCACATCGGGATTGGTAGATCGCAAAGCCGGCGATCTCCGCATCGAAACCGCGATGTGCAAAATGTGGTCGACCGAAACGACCTGGAAAATATCCGACGACGCGATGCAGGTGCGGGGCGGCCGCGGTTACGAAACGGCCCAGTCGCTAGCGGGTCGCGGCGAGGAAGCGATCCCGGTTGAGCGTTTTCTGCGCGATTGCCGCATCAACACGATTTTCGAAGGCTCGAGCGAGATCATGCGGCTGTTCATCGCGCGAGAAGCGCTCGATCCGCATTTGAAAGTCGGCGGCGCGATTTTCAATACCCAGCTGCCTATGTCGGAACGGGTGAAAGCAGTTTTCACATCCGGAAAATTTTATGCCGGCTGGTATCCCCGGCAATGGTTCTCGAGCGGCGCCGGCAAGGTCGACAACCTCGATCGGCACCTCCAAAAACATGTCGATTACGCGGCGCGGACGAGCAAAAAACTGGCGCGTGGATTATTTCACGCGATGGCGCGCTTCGGTCCGAAGCTCGATCGCGAACAACTTTTACTTTCCCGATTTGTTGGGATTGCCACGGAACTTTTTGCGATCAGCGCGACCTGCTCTTTCGCGCAATCCAAGATCGATCACGGCGAATCGGCAGAGGAAGTTTTGTCGGTCGCGAATTATTTCTGCAATTCGGCCCGGGCGCGGATCGACAATTACTTTGCCGGCGCGCGTCGAAATGTGGACAAGCGCGGCTATCAGCTCACCCAGGAACTGCTCGCGGGCAAACATTCGTCGCTGCGCGAAGGAATCGTTCGCTAACATCGGTCCGCCAGAGGACGGATTCGCCGTGGCGAACAATTACCTTTGCAAGTTGCGGGTAATGGCACTGGGCCTGCTTGAATCGGGGGCGTGGCGGCCCTCATTTTTCTCGCGATTGGACTGCTATGCATTTTGATCGGCCGCGTTCTTCTTATCCGCGCCGCTTTTGGCATTAGCGTTTGGTGGGGTCTGGGAATTTTTCTGCCGTTTGGACCGTTGCTCTTCCGGCTGAACTATCCAGACCTCGCGCCATTATCGAAAACGTTCCGATTGGTCGCGCTACCGTGCATTCTTGCTTATTTCGTGCTGCGACCGGGTGCGATGTCCGGATCGCAATTCGATAAATTTTTTAAACATAAGGAAGTGCCATCAGGGCCGGCGAACCATTACGGTTTGGAAAAAGCCCGTCAAAAAGCCCCAGTGGCGAGTCTCGTTAACCGTCGGCTTGCTAATAGTCTCGAATTCGAGCGGCTTGACGCTTGGTCCGCTGCGTTACGACTGAAAAAACGCGACCTGCTGCGCAGCGATGTTGCGGGCAATGAAGCATATATGGTCGAACTCACGCAGTATAACGCCGCTCTGAAAAAGGCGACCGACGAACGAAATTCGCTCTGGGAGCAAAAGAAGTAGGGCATCACCGCACCGGTTGACCAAGTCGGTGCCGAAAGCTACTCTCAACGGATGAGTATGCCGCCCATGCTCACGGAGGCGGCTCGCACGTCGCGGCCGCGTTTGAGTAAGAGCAAAAATAAAAAATCTGTCGACCCGTCCCGTGTGCTCCACGTGCTGGGCGATCATATTTTGCTCGACGGTTTTAAGATCGTCCTCGATCAGGAAAAGAGCCGCGGCTCATATCTTTACGACGCGGCCAACGGCCACCGTTTAATCGATCTTTACGGTTTCTTCGGATCGATGCCGATCGGGTTTAATCATCCTTACTTCGATCAGCCTGATGTGCAGCGCGATCTTTTGCGGGCGGCGAAAGCGAAAGTCGCAAATTCGGACGTTTATTCGGAGGCCTACGCCGAATTTGTGGAAACATTTGCGCGGGTCGCCGGATTGCCACCACTCGAAAAATATTTGTTCATCGAAGGCGGGGCGCTCGCAGTCGAGAACGCGTTGAAAGCGGCGATGGATTGGAAAGTCCGCAAGAACATGGCGGCTGGTCACGGCGAACGCGGCACGGAGATTTTGCATTTTCGTCACGCTTTCCACGGCCGCAGCGGCTACACCATGAGCCTGACCAACACCGATCCGCGCAAGACGGATTTGTTCGCCAAATTTGATTGGCCGCGCGTTTCGTGTCCCTACATCGATTTTTCTTTGCCGGAAGCCGAGCGCGAAAAAGACGTGGTCGCGCGCGAGAAAAAAGCGGAGAAAGAAATACATGCGTACATCGACCCCGCTAAGCGGGGTAAGATCGACATCTGCGCCATCATCATCGAGCCGATCCAGGGTGAAGGCGGCGATAATCATTTCCGCGGCGCATGGCTGAAGAAACTGCGCGAGATCTGCGACGACAACGACATCCTTTTAATTTTCGACGAAGTGCAATGCGGCATGGGTGTCACCGGAAAGATGTGGTGTTGCCAGCATTTCGACGTATTGCCCGACTTGCTTGCGTTTGGAAAGAAAGCGCAAACCTGTGGCGTAATGGCGGGTCCGCGATTGGATGAAGTGAAGGACAACGCGTTTCGTTTGCCGAGCCGTTTGAATTCGACTTGGGGCGGAAATCTGACCGACATGGTCCGCTCGACGCACTACATGCACATCATTGAAGAGGAATCTCTGGTCGAGAACGCGGCCAAGGTCGGCGCCTATTTTTTGGATCAGCTCCGAGATTTGCAGCGTTACGAGCCGACGATCTCGGCTGTTCGCGGTCGCGGATTGTTGCTCGCATTCGATCTGCCGGATGCAGATACGCGCGAGAGATTTTGGAAAGGTCTGTTCGATCTCGGAGTGTTGACGCTGCGCTCCGGTGATCGGTCGATCCGTTTTCGTCCCGCGCTCGACATCACCGCGGAAGTCGTGGACAAGGCAATGGGTTTGATCCGGCAATATTGCCGGAAACGGAAATAGCGATGCAATCGGTCTTCGAGAGACTCGCGTTGAGCGAGGAAAATTCCGGAGTCTTCAACGGCGAATGGTCCCGCAACAGCGGCGCGAAGATCGACAAGATCTCGCCCATCGACGGAACAAAGCTCGCGAGCGTCCGCACCGCCTCGGACGACGATTACCAAACGACGATCGCTCGGGCGCAGGAAGCGTTTGAAAAGTGGAGAAAAACTCCCGGACCAGTCCGTGGCGACACCGTCCGTCGTCTCGGAAACGCGCTCCGCGAGCTGAAACATGAGCTTGGCCAGCTCGTCACGCTCGAGACTGGAAAAATCATAGCGGAAGGCGAAGGCGAAGTGCAGGAAATGATCGACATCTGCGATTTCGCGGTCGGCCAGTCACGGATGCTTTACGGCCTGACGATTCAATCGGAAAGGCCGAGCCATCGTTTGATGGAGCAATGGCATCCGCTTGGGCTCGTCGCCGTAATCACGGCGTTTAATTTTCCGGTCGCGGTCTGGTCTTGGAACGCGGCGCTGGCCGCGGTCTGTGGTGACGCGACAATTTGGAAGCCATCGGAAAAAACTCCGTTGACCGCGATTGCGGTCACAAAAATTGCGGAGCGCGTCTGCCGCGAAAGCGGCGCCGATCCGGCAATTTTCAGCTTGCTGATCGGCGATCGAAAAAGCGTTGGTCAAAAGCTGGCAGACGACCCGCGGATTCCATTGATCTCCGCGACGGGTTCGGTCGCGATGGGATTGAACGTCGCTAAAACAGTTCATGGGCGGCTCGGGAAGACAATCATGGAGCTCGGTGGGAACAACGCGCTCATCGTTTGCCCAACTGCCGACCTGGAAATGGCGACGCAATCAATTTTCTTCGGCGCAGTCGGCACGGCAGGTCAGCGTTGCACTTCGACGCGGCGCGTCATCATGCACGAATCGGTGGCTGATAAAGTGCGCAAGAAGCTGTTGGCCGCCTACAAATCGCTTCCGATTGGAGATCCGCTCGATAAAAAGACTTTGATGGGACCTATGGTCGACAAGGGCGCGGTCGACATGGTGCAGGATTCGATTCAGAAATTGAAAGACGAAGGCGGCGAAGTCCTCTACGGGGGCGAGCGAATGGATTTGCCCGGCGGCTGTTACATGAAACCGTGTCTCGCCAGCGCAAAGGCGAATTTTAAAATCGTGCAGCACGAAACGTTTGGGCCGCTTCTCTATTTGCTGACTTATCGCGACTTTGACGAAGCGATCGCCATCCAGAACGGCGTTCCCCAGGGCCTGACCAGTTCCATTTTCACGAATGACGTGCGCGAGGCGGAGAAATTTGTCAGCACGGTCGGGAGCGATTGCGGGATCGCGAACGTGAACACTGGCACGAGCGGCGCGGAAATAGGCGGAGCGTTCGGCGGCGAGAAAAATACCGGCGGCGGACGCGAAAGCGGGAGCGATTCCTGGAAAAGTTATATGCGCCGCCAGACGAACACGATTAACTTTTCGACCGAGGTTCCGCTTGCGCAGGGAATCCAGTTCGGAGCGGGCGACGCAGGCAGCGCGAACGCGTAGAATTGGAGCGCCCTCCAGTTCAGGCCAGTTCCTTCGCATACGCAAAAAGCGCCGGCGCGCCGCCGGTGTGCCAGAACAAAACAGCTTCGCCGCGCTTGAACTCGCCTTTACGAATCAAGTCGACCAGCGCGCCGAACGCGCGCCCTGTGTAAACCGGGTCGAGAATGATTCCTTCGGACTGCGCCATCAATTGAATGGCCTCGCGTTCCAGATTACTGACAACGCCGTAACCTCCGCCGGTGTAGCCGTAAATAACGCTGATGTCTTGCTTGGCCAACCGCAGGTCGGAGCCGATGTATTGCGCACAGTCGTTGGCAATCTGCGCGACTTCTTCGTCGTAAGCTCCGCGATCTAGATCATCCTTATCGATGGACACTCCATGCAATTGGCCCTTGAACTCCGCGAGTCGCGCGCCCAGCGTCATACCCGCCTGCGTTCCGCCGGAACTTGAAGCGAACACGATGTGATCCACGTGCTGCTGCGTTGCGCGCAATTGCTCCATTAGTTCGATCATCGCCAGCACGTAGCCGGCAGCGCCGACGCCATTCGATCCGCCGATCCCAATTACATAAGGTTTGCGACCCTGTGCGCGGAGTTGTTCGGGCAGTTTGCTCAATTCCACCGGCAGCTCCGAGCGCTCAGTCCAATGACACTTTGCTCCGAGCAATTCATCAAGCAGCAGGTTGCCATTCGGCAATTCGGGTTTCTTGCCGGCCAGGATCAGTTCACATTTCAATCCCGCCTTCGCCGCCGCCGCCGCTGTCTGGCGGCAGTGATTCGATTGCGTTGCTCCCGCCGTTACCAACGTGTCTGCGCCTTGCTTCAGCGCGTGTCCGACCAGAAATTCGAGCTTGCGCGTTTTGTTGCCGCCCAACGCAAGACCCGTTTGATCATCGCGCTTGATCAACAGTTTAGGTCCGCCAACTTCAGCTGAGATCCGTTCGAGCCTTTCGACCGGCGTGGGCAATTGCGCCAGCGGAAAACGCGGGAGTGTTTCGATATTCATTTGTCTTAAGGTAACTCACGCGTGCGCTACCCAGCCGTGGTCAGCTCAAAGAGTCCGCCAAGATTCTTGGCGGTTTCAATGCTCATGATGAACTTCTGCAATTTTTTGCATTGATCCTTGCCGACGACGTCACCGCCGAGCGCGTTGAATTTGACCGCGATTTCGTCCTCGGTCATTGGATCGCGCGGATCGCCTTTGGGAACATCGACGCGGGTCGAGTGCGACTTGCCGTCGTTGGTGGTGATCGTCACGCGGCTCGGCTGAAACTTTGGAAAGAGCGCTTCGAACTCGTCGTTCGCGATTACTTTCACTTTGTCCATGATCGGAATCAGTTTTTTGTCGAGCACGCGTTCTTCTTTGAACTGCAGCGGCGTCACCATGCCGTCGACCAATCCGACGGCCATGCAATAAGGCAGCGAATGATCGGCGGTTTCTTT
>Ga0137403_10007121_pt1 | contig 12670 bp, 11 predicted proteins | sample CZOMad2_1_16fung_FD_122057 | JGI IMG/M metagenome (GOLD analysis project Ga0137403, IMG submission 122057) | Vadose zone soil fungal communities from Angelo Coast Range Reserve, California, USA - CZOMad2_1_16fungal (Hybrid Assembly) | ecosystem: Environmental > Terrestrial > Soil > Vadose zone... | reverse complement strand
GCCGCGGCCGAGGTCGGGGGAGCGGGCGCCGGCCCCGGCATGTCCGCTCCCGGCGGCGCGCGCCTCGTGGTGGCTTTGCCCGGCGGCGGTCGCGGCGCGGTGCCCGCCGAGTACGGACCGTATCTCGCCCGTTTTCGCCGCAGCGTGGAGGACGCCCTCGTCTATCCGCTGGCGGCGCGTCGGCAGGGGCTCGCCGGCCGTGTCGAGCTCGACGTGCTGCTGGAGCCCGGCGGTCGTGTCACCGCCGTGGAGATTCACATGTCGTCGTCTCACGGGGTGCTGGACGAGGCCGGGATCGCGGCGGTGCGGTCGCTGCCACCCCTGCCGCTCCCGGAGGGCCTCCCACGCCGGCCCCTGCGAATCCGCCTTCCGCTCGACTTCCAGCTGCGCTGAGCCAGCGGTGCTGAGGTGCTGACGCTCCTGCTCGCTCTCGCGCTCGATCTGGCGCTCGGCGATCCTCCGAGCCGCTGGCATCCGGTGGCCTGGGTGGGACGGGCGCTCGACGCGGGCCGGCACCGGCTGTCCGGCGCGCGCCCGGGCGTGCTGCTCGTCGGGGGGGCGGCACTCGTCACCGCACTGGCCGGGGGCGCCGCGGCGGTGGCCCTGACGCTCGAGCGCGTCGTCTCTCCCTGGCCGCTCGTGGCGCTCCTGGTCGACGCGGCCCTCCTCAAGGGTGCCTTCTCCGTTCGCGGGCTCTTCGCCGCCGTCTCGGGTGTGCGGCGTGCGCTCGAGGCCGGCCGGCTCGAGGGCGCGCGCGCGGCGCTGGGGCGGGATCTCGTGAGCCGACCGGTGGAGTCGCTCGATGCGGGGCATGTGGCCTCGGGCGCCATCGAATCCCTCGCGGAGAATCTCACCGACAGTCTCGTCGCGCCCGTGCTGTTCTTCGTCCTGGGGGGCGTGCCCGCGGCGTGGGCGTACCGGGTGGCCAACACGGCGGACGCGATGCTCGGCTACCGGGAGGGAGAGCTCGAGTATCTGGGCAAGGCGGCGGCCCGGCTGGACGACGCGCTCAACTGGGTGCCCACGCGTCTGGCCGCGGCCGGCCTGGTCGCGGGCGCGGCGCTGGCCGGGGGCTCCGGAACGAGGGCGTGGCATCTCCTGCTGCGCGACGGGGGAAACACGGCGAGCCCCAACGCCGGGCGCACCATGGCGGCCATGGCGGGCGCGCTCGGCGTGCGGCTCGTCAAGCCCGGCCTCTACACGCTCGGCGACGGCTCGCTGCCGGACCCGCCGGCGATCGGACGCGCCCTGCGCGTGGCCGCCGTCGGCGCCGCGCTGGCCATGGCGGCCGCGACGCTGGGGCTCGCCGGCCTCGAGCGATTCCGCTGATGGGGCGGACGCCGGCGATCATGCTGCAGGGCACGGGCTCCCACGCGGGCAAGAGCGTGCTTGCCGCGGGACTCTGCCGGCTCCTCTTCCGCCACGGGTTGCGCGCGCTGCCGTTCAAGTCCCAGAACATGTCGAACAATGCGCATGTCACCGCGGCCGGTGAGGAGATGGGCTGGGCCCAGGCCATGCAGGCCGAAGCGGCCGGTGTTGCATCCCGCGTGGAGATGAACCCGGTGCTCCTCAAGCCGGAGGCCGAGGACCGAAGCCAGGTGATTCGCCTGGGGCGGGTGCTCACGACGGTGCGGGCGCGCGAGTACCGGACATTGGCGCCCGCGCTCTGGCCGGCCATCGCCGAGAGCTACGCCCGGCTCGCCGCCGAGGCCGACGTGATGGTGCTCGAGGGAGCCGGCAGCCCGGCCGAGCCCAATCTCGCGCGCCACGACCTGGCGAACATGCGCGTGGCCCGGCTGGCGGGCGCCTCCGTGATCATCGTCGGGGACATCGATCGCGGAGGCGTGTTCGCGAGCCTCGCCGGGACCATACTGCTGTTGTCGGAGCGCGATAGACGATTGGTTTCTGGATTCATTATCAACAAGTTCCGGGGTGACGCTTCACTTCTCACTCCAGCACTGGAGGACCTCCGCCGTCGCACCCGCCGGCGCGTCCTCGGCGTGGTGCGGTACCTGCCCGATCTGGCGCTGCCGGAGGAGGATTCGGTGGCGCTCGAGACACCCACGTCTCACCGCCGGCCCGCCGCCCGCGCGCGCATCGCGGTGGTACGCCTCCCGCACATCGCCAACTTCACCGATCTGGCGCCGCTCGAGTCGGAGGGCGATGTGGAGCTGCGCTATCTCGACGAGCCGTCGCGAGTCGATGCTGGCGATCTCCTCGTGCTCCCGGGCAGCAAGGACACCATCGCCGATCTCCGATTCCTCAAGGCGCGCGGCTTCGCCGCCGCGATCCGCGCCCATGCCGCGGCCGGCGGCGCCGTGCTGGGCGTGTGCGGCGGGTATCAGATGCTGGGCGCGATGGTCGAGGATCCGGACGGGATCGAGGGCGGAGGATCGGAGTCCGGCCTCGCGCTCCTGCGCGTGCGCACGCGGTTGCGACGCGCCAAGGTCACACGCCGCGTGCGCGCGCGCTGGCTCCCACACGGTCCGGACTTCGACGGCTACGAGATTCGCGCGGGCGAGACCGTGCTCGAGCCGGGTGCTCGGCCCCTCGTCGAGGCGGCGCGCGGCGTGGCCGGGTGCGCCGGGGACACGGGGCGCGTCTGGGGGCTCTCCGTCCACGGGCTCTTCGACTCTCCGGCCTCCCGGCGGCACGTGCTCCGGTGGTCGCGTGGAGGCGACGTCGGGGGGAGGGGAATCGGGGCCCGGGAGCTGCGCGATGCCGCGTACGACCGACTGGCGGATGCGCTCGAAGCCAGCGTCGGAATGGACGTGCTGCGGGCTCTGCTGAGACGCTGATTCAAGCGAAATTGCTTCGCCCCGCTCGGGCCCGGGGGTATCATTCCTCATCGCCGCCACGCGCGGCGTTTGTTGTCTTCGCCCATTCATCGTCACCGGGGGAGATCCCGCTGAACGTGACCGACAACCTGACTGAGGCCTTCCGTCGCGCGCTCGCGCGCCACGGGATGCCCGAGCCGCGGGGCGTGGTCTGGCAGGTGCCGCGGGGCGAGCACGGCGCCGACTACGCCACGCCCTCGGCGATGGCCTATGCGAAGCAGCACGGGCTCGACGCCGGCTCGGTGGTCGCCATGGTGGTGGCGGAGCTGGAGGCGCTGCCCGAGGTGGCGAACGCGGAGGGCGCGGGGCCCGGCTTCATCAACGTCATCCTCGCGCGCGACTCGATCTCCGCGCAGCTCAGGGGCGTGCTGGCGGCCGGCGCGCGGTACGGGTGGAGCCGCGCCGCCGCGGACCGCCACTACCGGCTGGAATACGTGTCCGCCAACCCCACCGGCCCGCTGGTGATCGTCAGCGCCCGGGCGGCCGCGGTGGGCGACGCGCTCGCGCGCATCCTCCGCTCGCAGGGCGCCCGCGTGGAATCCGAGTACTACGTCAACGACGCGGGGAATCAGTTCCAGGTCCTGGCCGCCTCGGTGGAGACGCGGCTGCGCCAGGCGCTGGGCGAGCCGGCCGAGCTGCCGGAGGGCGCCTATCCGGGTGAGTACCTGCTCGAGTTCGCGGAGGAGTGGCTCAAGCGCGATCCCGGCGGCGTCCGCGCCGCGCTGGCGCTGCCCGAGGCGGCGCGGCGCGAGCGGCTGGGGCGCGAAGCGGTGGCGGCCATGGTCGCCGGACACCGCGCCGTGCTCTCGCAATTCGGCACCGAGGTGGACCGGTGGGTGCACGAGGCGCACGACGTGCGCGCGGCGGGCCTGCCCGAGCGCGCGATCGCGCTCCTCACTGCCGGCGGGCACACCTACGAGCAGGACGGCGCGCTCTGGTTCCGCTCCACCGCCCTGGGCGACGACAAGGACCGCGTGCTGCGGAAGTCCGACGGCGAGCTCACCTACTTCGCGGTGGACATCGGCTTCCACCACTTCGTGAAGTTCGCCGCCCGCGACGCGCACGTCATCGAGTTCTTCGGTCCGGACCATCACGGCTATATGGGACGGCTGCGGGCGGCGATGCGCGCGCTCGGCCATCCCGACGAGGCCTTCGACATCCTGATCGTGCAGCTGGTGACGCTGCTTCGCGATGGCCAGCCGGTGCGGATGTCGAAGCGGCGGGGCGAGTTCGTCCTCATGGAGGAGCTGCTGGAGGAAGTCGGCCGGGACGCGGCGCGCTTCACCTTCCTCACGCGCCGCCACGACAGCCCCCTGGACTTCGACCTCGCGGTGGCCACACGCCAGACCGCCGACAACCCGGTCTACTACGTGCAGTACGCGCACGCCCGGGTGGCCAGTCTGTTCAAGATGGCGGCGCAGCAGGGCGTGGCGGTGCCGCCGTGGGCGGAGGTGGACCTCTCGCCGCTGGCCCTGCCTGAGGAACAAGCGTTGATCAAGAAAGTGGTCCAGTTCACCGAGGTGCTGATGGGCGCCGCGCGGGCGCGGGAGCCGCATCGCCTCGCGTTCTATCTGACGGACCTGGCCGGTGAGTTTCACCCGTACTACAAGGCCCATCGGATCATCACCGAGGATCGCCCGCTGACCCTGGCCCGGCTCGGCCTCGCCGCCGCGGTGGGCCAGGTGTTGCGGAACGGCCTCGAGCTGCTAGGCGTGTCGGCTCCGGAGAGCATGACGAGAGAGGGGACCCCTGAACCATGAGGAACGGGCGAGGCGGTGGAGGATTCGTTCAGCGGGTAGGTCTGGTGATGGCCGCGCTCGCGATTCTCGCGCTCACCTTCACCCTCGGCATCCTCGTGGGTCGCCAGTGGGGCGGGGGCGGGGCTCCGGCGCCCTCCGTGGAAGCGGCCAGGAAGCCGGCCATCGCGCGTCGCAGCGGGCTCACGGAGGCTGAGGCCGAGCGCCCGCGCGAGGCGCCGGAGAAGCTGACCTTCTACCAGACCTTGACCGCGCCCATGGGACCAACCGGAGCATCGGCTCGGGCGCGGGCGGCGGCGGACCGGTCGCCAGGGTCTGGCCCCGCGCCCGCCGCGGCGCCCGTATCCCCACCCGCGGCCACCGACGCCGGGGCCGCGCCTGTCGCCACCGCCGCGTCCGCGGGCTGGACGGTGCAGGTCGGCGCCTTCCGCAGCCGGCAGCAGGCCGACGGCATCCAGAGGCAGCTCGCGGAGGCGGGCTTCCCGGTGTTCCAGAGCGCCGTGGCCGCGGAGGACGGGCAGCCGCGCTACCGGGTTCGCGTGGGTGGAGCGCGCTCGCGCGACGAGGCGCTGCGGCTGGCCGAGCGCGTCCGCGCCCGGGTGCCGATCACGACCTTCGTCACCGTCAACTGAGGCGCCGATGCCCGATCGGCCGGGGCGCGTCCTGATCTCGCGCGACGAGATCGCCGCGCGGATCGGCGAGCTCGGGCGGGCGATCGGGCGCGAGTACGCCGGGCGCAATCCCCTCCTGGTCGGCGTGCTCAAGGGCGCCGCTATCTTCCTCTCCGACCTCATCCGCGCCATTCCCGTGCCCATCGCCATCGACTACATGGGCGTGGGCTCCTACGGCCGCGAGGTCCGCTCCTCGGGGATCGTGCGCCTGACCGCCGATCTTTCGGCCTCCATCGAAGGCCGCGACGTGGTGATCGTGGAGGACATCGTGGACTCGGGCCGCACGCTCGACTATCTCCGGCAGAACTTCGCCACCCGGCATCCGCGCAGCGTGGCGGTGTGCGTGCTCCTCGACAAGATCGAGCGCCGCGAAGTGGATGTGAAGCTCGACTACGTGGGGTTCGTCATTCCCGACCATTTCGTGGTCGGATACGGGTTCGACATTGGGGGGATCTATCGAGGGTTGCCCGACATCCACGTGCTGGACCGGAGCTGAGCCTGATTGCCGCCGGGAGGGTCGCGGGTGCCGCCGGGGGCCGCGCCGGACCACGCATCTGGGCCTGTGGTATACTTTTTGCGCCATGAATCCCTTCTACAAGAACCTCGCCCTGTGGATGGTGATTGGCCTCATCGTCATCCTCCTGTTCAACCTCTTCCAGGCGAAGGAATCCCCGCGGGACGAGATTGTCTTCTCGGACTTCCTGAAGAAGGTCGAGACGGGTGAGGTGCGGGAGGTCACCCTGCGCGGCAACTTGGTGAGCGGAAAGCTCGCCAACGGCGAGTCGTTCCGCACCATGACCGCGGACTATCCGGACCTCGTGAAGACGCTCAAGGACCGCGGGGTCCGCATCATCGTCAAGCCGATCGACGGCAACCCCTCCTACTTCGCCATCTTCCTGCAGTGGGTGCCCATGCTGCTCTTCATCGGCGTCTGGATCTTCTTCATGCGCCAGATGCAGGGTGGGGGAGCCAAGGCGCTGTCCTTCGGCAAGGCGCGGGCCCGGCTCATCTCGGAAAAGCAGAACAAGGTGACCTTCCAGGACGTGGCGGGCGTGGACGAGGCCAAGGAGGAGCTGCGGGAGATCATCGAGTTCCTCAAGGACCCTCCCCGCTTCCAGAAGCTCGGCGGGAAGATCCCCAAGGGCGTGCTCCTGGTGGGGCCTCCCGGCACCGGCAAGACCCTCCTCGCCAAGGCCATCGCCGGCGAGGCCAATGTCCCGTTCTTCTCCATCTCCGGGTCCGACTTCGTCGAGATGTTCGTGGGCGTGGGCGCCTCGCGCGTGCGCGACCTCTTCGAGCAAGGCAAGAAGCATGCGCCCTGCATCATCTTCATGGACGAGATCGACGCGGTGGGCCGGCATCGCGGGGCGGGCCTGGGCGGCGGTCACGACGAGCGCGAGCAGACGCTCAACCAGCTCCTCGTGGAGATGGACGGCTTCGAGACCAACGAGGGCGTGATCCTCATCGCGGCCACCAATCGGCCCGACGTCCTGGATCCCGCCCTGCTCCGGCCCGGCCGCTTCGACCGTCAGGTGGTGGTGGCGCGGCCCGACGTGAAGGGCCGCGAGGAGATCCTCAAGGTCCACTCCCGCCGCATCCCCCTCGCCCCCAAGGTCGACCTGTTCGTGCTCGCGCGCGGCACCTCCGGCTTCTCCGGGGCGGACCTGGCGAACCTCGTCAACGAGGCCGCGCTCCTCGCCGCCCGCCAGGACAAGAAGACGGTCGAGATGATCGACTTCGAGAACGCCAAGGACAAGGTGCTGATGGGCGTGGAGCGGCGCTCCATGATCATCCCCGAGGCCGAGAAGCGCACCACCGCCTATCATGAGGGCGGGCACGCCCTGGTGGCGTATCTCCTGCCGGGCGCGGATCCCCTGCACAAGGTCACCATCATTCCCCGCGGGCGGGCGCTGGGCCTCACTATGCAGCTGCCCACGGACGACCGGTACAGCTACTCCAAAGAATTCCTCATCAACCAGATCACCATTCTCCTGGGCGGCCGCGCCGCCGAAGAGCTCGTCTTCCAGCAGCAGACCACCGGCGCCGGCAACGACCTCGAGAAGGCCACCGAGATGGCGCGGAAGATGGTCTGCGAGTGGGGGATGTCGGACAAGATGGGCCCGCTCACCTTCGGCAAGGGGGAGGAGCATATCTTCCTCGGCCGCGAGATGTCGCGCCCGAAGGACTACAGCGAGGACACCGCGGTACTGATCGACTCCGAGATCAAGCGGATCGTGACCGAGTGCGCGTCGCGGGCGAAGGCGCTGCTCGAGACCAACCTCGAGAAGCTCCACCTGCTCGCCCGCTCCCTGCTCGAGCGCGAGACGCTGGACGGCGAGGAGATCAACCGCATCCTCATCACGAGGCCCTTCCAGGAGGCGCCGGCCCCGGCCTGAGCGATCACGATCGCCATGAACCGAGCAACCTTGGCGGGGCTGGTGGTCGGCGACGGCGTGGACGTGGCGGTGGTCGGTGCCCTCAACCTCAGCCCCGAGTCGTTCTACGCCGGCTCGGTGGCGCCCTCCCGCGACGCTCTCCTCGAGCGGGCGGAATCCATGGTGGCGGCGGGGGCGGCTTTCCTCGACGTAGGTGCCATGTCGACCGCTCCCTATCTCGACGGGCGCATCGGAGCCACCGAGGAGGCGGACCGCCTCGGTGAGGCGGTGCAGTTGCTGGTGGGCAAGCTGGGGGTCCCGGTCTCCGCCGACACCAGCCGCGCCCTGCCCGCGCGAGCCGCGCTCCAGGCCGGCGCGCGCATCATCAACGACGTGCGCGGTCTCGCCGGCGACCCGGCCCTCGCGCGCGCGGTGGCCGAATCCGACGCCGGGCTCATCGTGATGGCCTCCGAGCGTGGGGGCCATGAGGGCGTGGAGCCGGCGGAGACGGTCCTCGAGTACCTCGCCGAGAGCCTCCGCCGGGCGGCGGAGGTCGGGATTGCGGCCGACCACATCGTGGTGGATCCGGGACTGGGCTTCTTCCGCCGTCGTGGCATGCCCTGGCACGAGTGGGATTGCCGGGTGCTGGCCGCGCTGCCCGAGCTGCGGGCGCTGGGTCGTCCCGTCTGCGTGGGGGCCTCGCGGAAGTCCTTCATCGGCGCCCTGGCCAAGGGGGCCGACGACCCCGCCGATCGGCTACCGGGCTCGCTCGCCGCCGCCACCGCGGCCGTGCTCGGCGGAGCGCAGCTCATCCGGGCTCACGATGTCGCGGACACGGTGCAGGCGGTCCGGGTGGCGGAGGCCATCCGTCGCGTGGGAGCTGGACGCTGAATCCCGTGTGGGCGGTGGTCCAGTCGTTCCGGCTGCGCGACGCGCTCGACATCGTCCTGGTGGCCGCCGTGCTCTACCGCGTCCTGGTCATGTTCCGCGGCACGCGCGCGGTGCAGATGCTGGCCGGTTTGGGCGGGCTCATGGTGGCCTCCTTCCTCGCGCGCCGGCTCGAGCTCTTCAGCTCGAGCTGGCTCCTCGAGAATTTCTGGTCGGTGTGGGTGCTGGCCCTCGTCGTGCTGTTCCAGCCGGAGTTCCGCCGGGGTCTGGCCCAGATCGGGCAGAGCCGGCTGTTCCAGGCCATGCTCGGCGTCCGGGGCGAGCAGCAGGGCCACGTGATCGACGACGTGGTCAAGGCCGCGGAGTCACTGGCGGGCAAGCGGATGGGCGGCCTCGTCGTGCTCGAGCGCACCACCGGGCTGCGGCACTATGCCGAGCTCGGGGTGCCGCTCGACGCCATCGTCTCCGCCGACCTCCTGGTGAGCCTGTTCCTGCCCTACTCCCCGCTCCACGACGGCGCGGTGTTCATCCGGGACAACCGCGTGGCGGCGGCGGGCTGCTTCCTCCCGCTCTCGCGCAATACTCAGCTGGGCCGGGCCATGGGCACGCGACACCGCGCCGCGTTGGGGATCACCGAGGAGACCGACGCGGTCGTGCTCGTGGTGTCCGAGGAAAGCGGCCGTATCTCGATCGCGGTGGGCGGCCACATGGAGAGCCCGCTGGACCGGGACGCGCTGCGCGGGCGGCTGGGTGAGCTCTTCGCGCTGGCCGGCCCGCCGGCGCCGCGCCGGACCGGGTGGTGGATGCCCGCCCGGGAGTGGCTGCGGAAGTGAGGCGGCTCTTCCGGCACTGGGAGCTCAAGCTTGCGGCGGTGGTGCTGTCCGTCGCGCTCTGGCTCTTCGTGATGACCTCCGAGAAGGCCGAGCTGATCCTGGTGGCCCCCGTCGAGTTCGACGAGATCCCCGCCGGCCTGGTGGTGGCGGGGGAGCGACCCGAGTCGGTGGACGTGCAGCTCCACGGTCTCCGCGCCGTGCTGGCGCGCCTGGGCCGGGACGACGTGCGGGCGAGAGTGAGCCTGGCCGGCGTGCGCCCGGGCGAGGTCGTGGTCCGCCTCGTCCCGGACCAGGTCGCCGCGCCGAGCGGGGTCACCGTGCTCCGCGTGAGCCCCTCGCGCCTGCGTCTCACGCTGGAGCCGGGCCGCGCCGCGGCGGCCGGGCCGCAAGGGGAGAAGCGGCCGTGACGCGCCTCTTCGGCACCGACGGGATCCGCGCCCTGGCCAACGCCGCGCCCCTGACGACCGAGCTGGCCTTCCGCCTGGGTCGCCAGCTCGTGGCCACCCTGCTGGAGCACCACCACGTGGACAAGCTGCGCCTGGTGGTGGGGCGCGACACGCGCCAGTCGGGCCCCATGCTCGAGGGCGCGCTCGTCTCCGGCGCGCTGTCCGCCGGCGCGGACGTCTTCGCGACGGGCGTGCTCCCGACGCCGGGCATCGCGCACCTCACCCGGCATCTCGACGCGCACGGCGGCGTGGTGATCTCGGCCTCCCACAATCCCTTCGAGGACAACGGCATCAAGATCTTCTCCTCGACGGGGGCCAAGTTCCCCGACGACTGGGAGGACGAGATCGAGAACCGGCTGGCGCAGGCCGACCTGGCGCCCAAGCCCACCGGGGCCGATGTCGGCCGGTGGGTCCCGCACCGTCACGCCGCGGAGGCCGAGTACGCGGCGCACGCGGTGGGCACCTTCCCCTTCGACCTCCGAGGGCTGCACATCGTGCTGGACTGTGCCAACGGCGCCACGTACCGGGTGGCGCCGCGCGTCTTCGAGGGGCTGGGCGCTCGGGTCACCGTCCTCGGCGCGGAGCCGGACGGGCAGAACATCAATCTCGACTGTGGCGCGCTGCACCCGGCGGGCGTTCAGGAGCGCGTGCGCGCCACCGGCGCCGATCTTGGATTGGCCTTCGACGGCGACGGCGACCGGCTCATCTGCGTGGACGAGCTGGGCGAGGTGCGCGACGGGGACTATGTCCTTGCGGTATGCGCGCGCCACCTCGCGGCGGTTGACCGGCTGCGCGGGGGAGTGCTCGTGACCACGGTGATGGCCAATCTCGGGCTCGAGCACTCGCTGCGCGAGGCGGGGATCCGGACGATCAAGACCCAGGTGGGCGACCGCTACGTGCTCGAGGAGATGGTCCGCATCGGGGCCAATCTCGGGGGCGAGCAGTCGGGCCACCTGCTCTTCCTCGACCACACGTCCACCGGGGACGGGATCGTGTCCGCCCTCCAGCTCCTGGCGGTCATGCGCGAGACCGGGCAGCCGCTGTCCGCGCTGGCCGCCTGTCTCACCAAGTTCCCACAAGTGCTGGTCAACGTGCCGGTACGGCGGAAGCCCCCGCTCGAGAGCATCGAGGGGCTCACTCCGCGGCTCGAGTCGCTCGAGGGCCGGATGAACGGGGCGGGGCGCATCCTCCTCCGCTACTCGGGGACGGAGCTGCTCGCGCGCGTCATGGTGGAGGGGCAGGAGCAGGCAGAGATCGAGAAGATCGCCCACGAGCTGGCCGGGATCATCCGACAGGCCATCGGTCAGTGAGTCCGCCCGACCCCGGCCGGGCGCACGAGTCCATCCGCGGCATCGGGGTGGACCTCGCGGGGATTCCCCGCATGCGGCAAGTGGTCGAGCGCTGGCAGGACCGCTTTCTCCGCCGCGTCTTCACCGAGGGGGAGATCGCCTACTGCCAGCGGCGGCACGATCCCATCCCGCACCTGGCCGCGCGCTTCGCCGCCAAGGAAGCCGCGCTGAAGGCTCTGGGCACGGGTCTGCGCATGGGCGTGACGTGGCGGGAGCTCGAGGTGCGGCGCGAGCGAGGCGAGGCCCCGACCATGGTGCTGACGGGCCGCTCCGCCGCGATCGCGCGAGCCAAGGGCGCCTCCCGGATCCTCGTCTCGCTCACCCACGACGGCGACTATGCCTTCGCGCAGGTCTTGCTGGTCGGGGAGGCGCCCGACGGCCGCGGGGAGCGCGGCTAGGGCATGGCTCCTCCGGTTTCCGGGCCGGCCCGCGGCGCCCCCCGCTCCCTCGGCGTCACGCGGCTCCTCGTGCCCGCCGGCCGCTGAGCCCGTGCTGCCCGTTTTCACCGCCGGCGAGATGCGCGCGCTCGATGCCCGTGCCATCCGCGAGCTGGGCATCCCGGGCACGGCGCTCATGGAGGCAGCGGGCACCGGTGCCGCCCGGCTGATCGCTCGGCGATTCGGCCCCCTGCGCGGACGGCGGGTCGTCATCCTCTGCGGCAAGGGCAATAATGGCGGCGACGGCTTCGTGGTCGCGCGCCGGCTGCGGGCGCTGGGCGCGCGGGTGGACGTGTTCCTGCTGGGCCCCCGCGGGGAGGTGCGCGGCGACGCGGCGGACGCGCTGCGGCGCTATCCCGGGCGCGTGGCGGAGATCACCACCGAGGCGGGGCTGGATGCCGTGGAGCGTGCAGTGGGCGGCGCACACGTGGTGGTGGACGCGCTGCTCGGAACCGGCGTGGACGGAATGGCCCGCGGACTCGGCGCCTCGGCCATCGAGCGGCTCAATCAGGTGACGGCGGTGGGTGAAGATCGGCCGCCTCGTCCTCCCGTGGTCGCGCTGGACCTTCCCTCCGGACTCTCCGCCGATCGCGGCGTCCCGACCGGCCCCACCGTGCGGGCCACGTTGACCGCGACCTTCGGCGGCTTCAAGCGCGCGCTGCTGCTCGAGCCCGCCGCGAGCTGGGCAGGGGAGGTGGTGGTCGTCCCCATCGGTCTGCCCGACGGCGAGACAGAGCGGGACGTGGCCACGTTTCTTCTCGAGGACGCCGACGCGCGCGGCGCGCTGGCGCGACGTCCTGCGGACGCCCACAAGGGCCAGTACGGGCACTTGCTCGTGGTCGCCGGCTCGCGCGGCAAGACCGGGGCGGCGGCACTCGCGGCCCGGGCGGCCCTCCGGAGCGGCGCCGGACTGGTCACCGTGGCCACGCCCGCCTCCCAGCAGCCCATCATCGCCACGCTCGGAGTGGAGCACATGACCCACGCGCTTCCCGAGACCGCCGCGGGAGCGCTGGCGAAGGCCGCGCTGGGACCTATTCGCGAGCTCGCGAGCGCCATGGACGCGGTCGCGCTGGGGCC
>Ga0137403_10007120_pt1 | contig 12671 bp, 11 predicted proteins | sample CZOMad2_1_16fung_FD_122057 | JGI IMG/M metagenome (GOLD analysis project Ga0137403, IMG submission 122057) | Vadose zone soil fungal communities from Angelo Coast Range Reserve, California, USA - CZOMad2_1_16fungal (Hybrid Assembly) | ecosystem: Environmental > Terrestrial > Soil > Vadose zone... | reverse complement strand
GACGAACTGGTTCAACACCTGGTGAGCATTGCCTTCCAGTAATCCTGAAGCCAGTGTATTCCCTTGGGCGTCTTTGAAGATAGGATTCACGGCGCTGGAAGCAAAGATCCCCGTCAGGATCGCGCCGAGCGTCCCGCCAGCTCCGTGGACGCCGAATGCGTCGAGGGAATCGTCGTAGCCCGCGAGCATCTTGACCTTTGCCACCATGAAGTAGCAGAAGACACCCGCCAGCAATCCGATGACGATGGCAGACATGGGCGAGACGAAGCCGGCAGCGGGGGTGATTGCAACCAGTCCGGCGACCGCGCCTGAGATCGCGCCCAGCGCGCTAGGCTTGCCGTTGCGCCACCATTCTGCCGCGCTCCATCCGAGCGTGGCGGCTGCGGCGCCGAAATGGGTAGCAACGAAAGCGCTGGTTGCCAGAGTTCCGGCCGAGAGCGCGCTGCCCGCGTTGAAACCGAACCATCCTACCCATAAGAGGCAGGCTCCGATAAAACTCAGCACAACGCTGTGCGGAGGCATTGGCTGTCTGGGATATCCAATGCGATGCCCGAGATACAACGCGCAAACCAGTGCAGAGACGCCTGACGTTACGTGAACTACGGTGCCGCCGGCGAAGTCGAGGGTTGGAAAGCGACCACCAAGCGCGGCATTCAGGAAACCGCCCTTGCCCCAAACCATATGCGCCATCGGGGCATAAACGACGAGAGCCCAGAGGATCATGAACACGCTCATCGCACTGAATTTCATCCGCTCGGCGAACGCTCCGGTAATGAGCGCCGGAGTGATGATGGCGAACATCAGCTGGAAGATCATGTACGTCTGGTGCGGGATGGTGGGGCCGTAGTCGGCGTTCGGCTCGAGCCCGACGTGACGGAGCCCCAGCCAGTCGAGACCGCCGATGATGTGCCCGTGGTCGGGGCCGAACGCGAGGCTGTAGCCCCAGAGGACCCACTGGATGCTGATCAGGGCCATCATGATGAAGCTCTGCATCACGATGCTGAGGACGTTCTTGCTGCGTACGAGACCGCCGTAGAAGAGAGCCAGGCCAGGCGCGGTCATCATGAGGACGAGCGCCGCCGAGGTGAGCATCCATGCGGTGTCGCCCGAGTCGATCTTGGCCGCCTCTGCCGTATGGCCCGTGGCGGCGAGGCCCAGAACCGTTGCGACAACCACGGCCGAGCGGGCACACCACGCCCTTCCGCCGTACGAGGGAGATCCCCCTTGCATGTTGTTCCTCCTTTTGTGGATGCAACGAATCAGCCAAGTCTGGTGCCATGAGAAACGCGCAGCCCGCAAGGGAAGGCATCGGGGCCCTCCGCGGGACGAATGACCCGGGATGCCTAGTTTGAAGGCGCCGCCTGTTTTTTGTGCAGCGGCCTGAGCGGGTCGTTTCAGAGCCGCAGGCGGTAGCGCTGGTGCCGGTCGCGGCGGCGCTGAAAGAGGCGGCTCGCCACCCAGCCAAGGACCCCTCCCAGCAGGAGCAAGCCGGGGGTGAGAGTGAGGGAGCCGTCGGCCGGAGGGTCGGTCGACGATTGAGAAGGGGCGCGTTCATCGAGCAGGCGTCGAAGATCCTGCTCGCCGGTCGCAACGCGCTCGACCTCGGCTCGGAGGCGCTCGATCTCCTCGCCGGTCACCGGTTGCGGGCGGGCGACCAGCGTGGCGATCACCTGGCCCAGGTCGTGTACTTCGTCCGCGAGGGACCTCGCCTGCGAGGCGTCGGGCAGGCGAGCACCTTCAGGCGGCTTCGGCACTGCTTCGCCCTCCGTGAGCCATCCGGCCCACACGTATCCCCGCTGACCGTCAGCCGTCCGCACTTCGTTCCAGCCCGCACTCTCGCCGAGGATCTCCAGCTTGGTCCCGGGTGCCAGCTCGCGCACGAGCGGGCTCGTCGCAGCCGGGCCCTGGCGCAGCCGAGCACGGTCTTTCACGGTCATGGTGCGCGCGTCCACGAGGGTCGCGCCGACCAAGAGGATCGCCACCGCCTCCCACAGCCACCAACGGAACATCATCACCCGATCGCCTTGCTCGCCTGGCCGAGAATGATGGTCGGGGTGACTGGATTTGAACCAGCGGCTCCTGCGTCCCGAACGCAGTGCTCTTCCAGGCTGAGCTACACCCCGCACAGTGCCAACCAGCGCGGAATGAAGCGCGACTTAACACACGTGCTTCGCGAAGGGAAGCTTGTGCCCTGCGCCACGTGACGGACAGTTTCGCTCGGGCGCTCGCCTCGCACTGCGGATGCCGCATTTTCTGCCCGGCCGCCTGGCACGCACCTTGCCCTTGTCGTTCGTCCAGCGGCGCCGCAGGGGGCGCCCAAAGGAGGTGGAGATGCAACGGATCAGCAGGGCAGTGGTGGTCGGGCTCCTCTGCGGGCTCGTGGTCGCTGGGTCCGGGCGCGGCGCCGTCGCCGCCGGCGTCGCGCCGACGGACCCGGGACGTGTGAACCTGAATTCGGCCAGCGCGGACGAGCTCGCTCGTCTTCCCGGTGTCGGGCCGGCGAAGGCGCAGGCGATCATCCAGCGTCGGAACGAAGAGCCGTTCCGGAAGCCCGAGGACCTGAGGAGGGTGAAGGGCATCGGTGAGAAGCTCTACGATCGCCTGAAGGACCAGATCACCGTCGGTGAGCCAGCACCCGCCCCAAAGGGCCGCGGCGGCTGAGCCGCGGCGTGTGGCCGGATCACGGGGGCGGGCCGACAACGAGGGCGGGCGGCCCGTCTCCCCGGCCTTCTCTTCAGCCGCCGCGCAGCGCGCGGATGGTCGCGCCGTAGTCGGGCGACTCGAAGATCGCGGAGCCCGCGACGAGAACGTCGGCGCCCGCGGCGACCGCCGCGGCGGCGTTGTGTGGCTTGATGCCCCCGTCCACCTCGATGACGAAGCGGGCGCCGCTCTCGGCGCGCAGGCGGCGTGCGGCGGCGAGCTTCTCCATCGATCCCTCGACGAAGGGTTGCCCGCCCCAGCCGGGGTTGACGCTCATCACCAGCAGGAGGTCGATGCGATCCGCGAACGGCCGGGCGCGCTCGAGGGGCGTGGGCGGGTTGAGCGCCAGCCCCGGTCGTGCGCCCGCCGTGCGGATGGCGGCCAGGGTGGCCGCCACGTCGGTCGAGGCCTCGACGTGCACCGTGACGCCGCCGGCGCCGGCGCGCACGAACTCGGCGACCTGTTTCTCGGGCGTCTCGATCATCAGGTGGACGTCGAGCGGCAGGTGGGTCGCACGGCGGATTGCCGCCACCACCAGCGGGCCGATGGTGATGGGCGGCACGAAGCGTCCGTCCATGACGTCGACGTGGATCCAGTCGGCGCCGGCGGCGGTGACCGCGCGCACCTCCTCGGCGAGCCGCCCGAAGTCGGCGGAGAGGATGGAGGGCGCGATGACCGTCACGCGGTCCGTCTAGCGGAGGGAGGCGCGCGAATCCAGCCGCAGCCGCGCCGCGAAGAAGCCGTCGAGGTCGTGGCGGTGCGGCAGGGTGCGGAGGTGACCCGTGGGCGTGACGAGATCGGGCGACAGCGCGGGCCCCTCGAGCACGAAGGCGGGGTGCCTGGTGCGGAACCACTCGACCACGTCTTCGTTCTCCTCGCGGGCGAGCGTGCACACCGCGTACACGAGCACGCCGCCGGGACGGACGAGCGGGGCGGCCCCGGCCAGGATCTCCCGCTGGAGCGCGGCGAGGCGCGCGATGTCCTCTGCGCGCCGCCGCCAGCGCAGCTCCGGATGCCGGCGGAGCGTGCCGAGCCCGCTGCACGGCGCGTCCACCAGCACGGCGTCGAAGGGACGTACGAAGGGCGGGCGGCGGGCGTCGCCGACGGCGGCCTCGACGCACGCGGCGCCGAGCCGCACCGCCTCGTCCCGAACCCGGCGGACACCGCCCGGGCGCCGATCGAGCGCTACCACGAGCCCGCGCCCCTCGAGCAGTGCGGCCGCCTGCACCGCCTTCCCGCCCGGGGCGGCGCACGCGTCGAGGAGCCGATCGCCGGGTGCGAGCGCGAGCAGCGTGGTGACGAGCTGCGACGCCTCGCCCTGGAAGGCGAGGCGCCCCTCGCGCCAGGCGGGGAGCGCGCGCAGGCCCGCGGCACCGTCCTCGATGACGAGGCCGTCGGGGGCCCAGACGCTCGGGCGCGCCGCCACGCGCGCCGCCGCGAGCTCGGCGCGGAGCGCGTCGCGGCTGGTGCGGAGGCGGTTGGCACGCACCGCGCTCGGCCCGCGCACGTTGTTCGCCGCGAGGAGACGCGGCAGCTCGTCGCGCCCCAGCTCGGCCGCCCAGCGCTCGACCAGCCAGCGCGGATGCGACCACTCGATCGCGAGGCGCTCGAGCGGATCGGCGGCGGGGTGGGGCAGCGGGAGCCCGCCCACGCCGGCCCCGGCGGCGCGGCGTAGGACCGCGTTCACCAGGCCGGCGGCGCCTGCGCCCGCGGCGGCGCGCGCCAGGCCCACGCTCGCGTGCACGGCGGCGTAGGCCGGGACGCGGTCCAGGAAGAGGAGCTGGTAGAGCCCGAGCCGGAGCGCCGCCCGGACCGGAGGGTCGAGGTCCGCGAGCGGCATGCGCACGAGCCCCTTCAGGTGGTGGTCGAGGCGGCCCCGCCAGGCGAGGGTCCCGTAGACGAGGCGGGTGGCGAGGGCGTGATCGACGGCAGACATCGGCGCGCGCGCCAGCCGGTCGGCGAGCAGCACGTCGGCGAAGGCGTCCGTCGTCTCCACGCGCACCAGCACCTGGTGCGCGACGGCGCGCGCGTCCGCCCGCACTACCCCGCGCCGAGGCATGTGCCCGGGGCGAGCCGGCGCCCGGCCAGGAACTCCGCGACGGAGAGCCGGCGTCGCCCCTCGAGCTGGACCTCGAGCAGGCGGAGCGCCCCCGTGCCCGCCGCGACCACGATCCCATCCGGCCCGGCCGATACCACCTCGCCGGGGCGCGCGGTGCCGGCCGCGAGCGCGGCGCGATGGACCTTGAGGAGCTTCCCCTCGAGCGTGGTGCACGCCGACGGCGAAGGGGCCAGCGCGCGTACCTGGCGCTCGAGCTCGACCGCCGGGCGGCGCCAGTCGAGACGGCGGTGCTCGCGCTCGATGCGCGGCGCGAAGGTGACGCCCGCGGCGGGCTGCGGGACCGGGCGCAGCGTGCCGGCCTGGAGGCCGTCGATCGCCTCGCCGATGGCCTGCGCACCGAGACGCGCGAGCCGCTCGCCGAGCGTGCCGCCGGTGTCGTCGGGCGCGATCGGCGTCTCGCGCTGGAGGAGGATGTCGCCCGCGTCCATCTCCTCGGTCATCGCCATGATGGTGACGCCGGTCACGGCATCACCCGCGAGAATGGACCACGCGATCGGCGCCGCGCCGCGGTGGCGCGGCAGGAGCGAGGCGTGGACGTTGATGCACCCGCGGGGCGGCAGGTCGAGGACGGCGCGCGGCAGGATCTTCCCGTAGGCGGCGACCACGACGAGGTCGGGCGCGAGGGCGCGGAGCGCGCCCTGGAAGGCGGCGTCGCGCAGCCGCTCGGGCTGCAGCACGGGGAGCCGGTTTGCCTCGGCCAGGCGCTTCACCTCGGGTGCGGACACCCCGAGCCCGCGGCCGCGCGGGCGATCGGGCTGGCAGACGACGCCCACCACCGGATCGGCGCGCGCCAGGAGCGCCTCCAGGATCGGGCACGCGAAGGCGGGCGTGCCCATGAACACGATGCGCCAGCGGCTGGTCAGATGAGGAGCGGGCGCGCGCCGCCGCTCTTCCGCCCCTGGCGCTCGAGCTTGCGCTGGCGCGCGCGGTAGAGGTCGCGCTTGAGCCGCGACAGCCGGTCGAGGAAGAGCCGCCCGTCGAGGTGGTCGATCTCGTGCTGCAGCACGACCGCGAGCAGCTCCTCGGCCTCGACCTGGACCTCGCGCTCCTGGGCCGTCCACGCCCGCACCAGCACGCGTCGCGCGCGCTTGACCGGGGCGCTGAGCCCGGGGACCGAGAGGCAGCCCTCCTCCCACACCACCTCGCCCTCGCGCTCGGCGATCTCGGGGTTGATGAGCTTCAAGAGCCGCTTCCCGGGCGCCTCGTCCTCGCGGTGGATGTCGAGCACGATGACGCGCTGGCCGACCCCCACCTGCGTGGCGGCGAGGCCGACGCCGGGCGCGGCGTACATCGTCTCCGCCAGGTCCTCGATCAGCGTGACCACCTCGCCGCCGATCGCGGCGACGGGCGCCGCGCGTTTCTTCAAGAGCGGATTTGGATACTCGAGTATCTGGCGGAGCGCCATGCGGAAAAGGACGGGTGAGCGAATCTATTACATGCTGTATGGATCCACATCAATTACGAGGCGCACGGGGGCGCGCAGCGCGAAGCTCTGCGCGCTCCGCGCGGCGCTCGCCAGGGCGCGGAGCGCACGCACGTCGCCGCACCGCAAGAGGATCTGCCAGCGCCAGCGCCCGCGCACGCGCTCGAGCGGCGGGGGCGCGGGGCCGACCACGCTCCCCTCGCCGAGCCCCAGGTCGCGCGCCCGCCGACGCATGCGCCCGGCCAGCTCGCGCGCCGCGCGCTCGACCGCGGCGCCGTCGGGGCCGTCGAGCCGTAGGTTGACGAGGCGCGCGAAGGGCGGGTAGCCGAGCGTCCGGCGGCGGTCGAGCTCGCGCGCCATGAAGCCCGCGTAGTCGTGGTGCGCGGCGGCCGCCACGCTCGGGTGCTCGGGGCGGAAGGTCTGCACCACCACGCGTCCCGGAGCGTCGCCGCGGCCGGCGCGCCCCGCCACCTGCACGAGGAGCTGGAAGGTGCGCTCGGCGGCGCGGAAGTCGGGCACGTTGAGCGACAGGTCGGCGAGCAGCACCGCGACCAGGGTCACGCCGGGCACGTCGTGCCCCTTGCTCACCATCTGCGTGCCGACCAGGATGTCGGTGGCACCCGCGCGCCAGTCGCGCAGGATGCGGCGCTGTGCGCCGAGGCGCTGCGCGGCGTCGCGGTCGAGCCGGTCGACCACCGCCAGCGGGTAGCAGGCCCGCAGCGCGGCCTCGATCTGCTCCGTCCCCACGCCGAAGGCCTCGAGGGTGCCCGTGCCACACGCCGGGCAGGCGGCGGGCGGCCGGCGCGTGTGGCGGCAGTGGTGGCAGACGAGCGCCCTGGCTGCACGGTGCCAGGCGAGCGTCACGCTGCACAGCGGGCAGTCGAGGGCCGCGCCGCAGCCGGCGCACTGCAGGTAGACCGCGAAGCCGCGGCGGTTCAGGAAGACGAGCGTCTGCCCGCCGGCGGCGAGGTTCGCCTCGAGCGCGCGGCGGAGCTCCTCGGAGACCAGGCGCGAGCGCTTGCGGTCGTCGGCCCGGGCGCGCAGGTCGACGACCTCCACCACGGGCAGCGGGTGCGCGGTCGGCCGCTCGGGCAGCGTGAGCAGGCGGTGCCGGCCGTCGAGCGCGGCCTGGTAGCTCTCGGCCGACGGGGTGGCGGAGGCGAGCACGGCCACCGCACCGGCGAGGCGGGCGCGCACGACGGCCAGGTCGCGCGCATTGTAGCGCAGCCCCTCCTCCTGCTTGTAGGCCGCGTCGTGCTCCTCGTCGACCACCACGAGCCCCAGCCGCCGGGCCGGCGCGAAGACCGCCGAGCGCGCGCCGACGACGACCCGCGCGTGGCCGGAGAGGATGCGCCGCCACTCGCTCCAGCGTTCGCGCGGCCCGAGCCCGCTGTGAAGGACCGCCACCTCGCTCCCGAAACGGCCGCGCACCCGCTCGACCAGCTGGTGGGTGAGCGCGATCTCCGGCACGAGCAGGACGACCTCGCGGCCGGCGGCGAGGGTCGCCGCGGCGGCGGCGAGGAAGACCTCGGTCTTGCCGCTGCCGGTGATGCCGTGCAGGAGGAAGCAGGTCTGCGGCCCGCCTACGACCGCCTGCGCGATCGCGTCGGCGGCCGTGCGTTGCGCCGGCGTGAGGGCAGGGCGGGGTGCGGCCTCGGGCAGGGCCGCCGGGGCGCGCGCGCGCATCACCCGCTCCGCGAGCCCGGCGGCCACCAGCGCGCGCAGTGCGGCGGCGCCGATGCCGGCCGCGCGCGCGGCCGCGGAGGTGAGCTGGGTGTCCGGGGCGGCGGTGAGTGCGCGGTAGGCGCTCGCGCGCGCGGGCGCGCGGCGGGTGAGCGCCGCCTCCTCCTCGGCGGAGAGGCGGCGGGCGAGCCGGAGCGCACGCTCCTCGCTCGGTCGTGGGACGGAAGCCGGCACGATGGTCGCGATCACCTCGGCGAGCGAGACGAAATAGTATCGCGCGGTCCAGCGGCAGAGCTCGAGCAGATCGGCCGGCAGGAACGGGTCCGCATCGAGCACGTCGACGATGCTGCGCAGCTCGCCGGGCGGCAGAGCGTCGGCGAAGGCCGCAACCACCCCGGTGCGCGTCTGGCGGCCGAGCGGCACGCGCACGCGCACGCCCGGCCGGACGCGCTCCCGCAGCGGCTCGGGAACGCGGTAGGTGAGGAGGTCGTGCCGGGGGACGGGCGGCAGCGGGGCGATGGCGACCAGGCCATGCATGCCGTGCGAGTGTGTCACGATTTCGTCTCGTCAGACAGAAAATGAACAGGGCGGTACGGCGTGCGCGCCGCGCGTCCCGGCCGGTGGACGGGTTTCGGCGCTGCTTTCCATGGCACCCGGCTTGCAGTTTCGAGGCTCAGCCCCTCCTTTCTGCACACGAGCGGACCCGGTTTGCGAAGACGCAGCCGGGTCTTCTCGTTTCTGAAGATCGACGGCGCCGAGAGGGCACAGGGGTTGCATTGTGCAGGATGACGGGAGGGGAACTTTGAGCGCTCGTGCTTTGACAACCCGGACCCTGCGGCGCATACTCAAAGTGGGATTTTCGCTGGTTTTCAGCGTGTTAGGCCGCTTCGCCGCCAGGCCGACCGTGGGTGGGGAGAGATGAGGAGGAGGATGCCTTGGCGCTCACAGATGGTCTGAGCGGTCATCCGTTCGTCAAGCGGATCCTGGGCGCGAAGCTCAAGAATCCGTTCCGCCGCCAGAGCGGCTTCCTGGTCCTGGACATCGGCTCGAGCAGCGTCAAGCTCGCCGAGGTGCAGCAGGGGGCAAGCGGGCCGCGTCTCACCGCGCTCGGCTTGGCCGCGCTGCCGCCCACCGTCATCCAGTCGAACGTCATCCAGGACGAGGGCCAGGTGGTCGAGGCCATCCGCAAGCTGGTGCGAGACACCGGCGCCAAGGCCGAGCAGGTCATTACCGCCGTCCCGGGGCCGGCGGTGATCGTGAAGAAGGTCATCCTGCCGGGACAGACGGGCGCGGCGGTCGACGCTGCCGTCCTGGCCGAGGCGAGCCACTTGATCCCGGACTCGCTCGACAACGTCGCCCTCGACTACCAGGTGATCGACTGGATCGAGGACGGCAACAAGATGGAGGTCCTGGTCGTCGCGGTGAAGAAGGAGATCATCAACAGCTACACCGAGGCGATCCGGGCGGCCGAGCTCGAGCCGGTGCTGGTCGACGTCGACTACTTCGCGCTCGAGAACATGTTCGAGCTCAACTACGACCCGCCCGAGGGGCACCCCATCGGGCTGGTCAACATCGGGGCGCGCTACTCGTCGATCAACATCTTGAAGCAGGGTCGCTCCACCTTCACCGGCGACGTCCCGGTGGGCGGCGCCGAGTACAGCGACGCGCTCGTACGGCAGCTCGGGCTCTCGCCGGCCGACGCGGAGGCGCTGAAGGCCGGCCGGCCCGGCAAGGCCGTCGATGCCGGCACGGCCGAGCCGGTCCTCGCCTCGGTGACGGAGTTCATCGTCGAGGAGATCCAGCGGGCGCTCAGCTTCTTCTGGACCGCCGCCACCGACGAGCCGCTCGGCGGCATCATCCTCTCGGGCGGCACGGCGCGCATGCCGGGTCTCGCGGCGCAGCTGACGCAGCGCCTCGGGTGTGCGGTCGAGGTGGCCAACCCCTTCCGCCGCCTGCAGGTCGAGCGCGGCGTGGATCGGGGCCTGATCGAGGCGAGCGGGCATGCGCTCGCCGTGACCGTCGGGCTCGCGACCCGCCGTCCGGGGGACAAATGATCCGCATCAACCTGCTTCCGGGCGAAGAGGCGGAGCGCGCGGCAGGCCGCCGCGAGAACCTGGCCCTCGGCACCCTCGTGTTCGGGGTCGCGGTGGCCGGGCTGGTCGCCGCGCACCTCTGGCAGGGCCTCCGCAGCTCGTCCGTCCACCATGAGCTCTCCCGCGTGCAGACCGAGCTCAAGGCCATCGAGGGTCCCTACGCCGACGCGCTCCACATCGAGCAGCAGAAGCAGGAGCTGCGCGAGAAGCTGCGCGTGATCGGCCAGCTCGAGGCCAAGAAGGTCGGGCCGGTGCGCATCCTGGCCGACCTGTCGAGCGCCACGCCGGACAAGCTCTGGCTCACCGACTTCTCGGATCAGGGCGGGACGCTCCGGCTGACCGGCATCGGCGTGGACGAGCAGACGGTCGCCGACTTCCTGCGCCGGCTGGGCACGCTCCCCTTCTTCCAGAGCGTCGACCTCGACGAGACGAGTCAGGTCGATCAGGACGGCGCCAAGCTCAAGAAGTTCGTGATCCGCGGGCAGATCGACTACGGCGCACCCGCCACCGCGGTGGCTCAGGCCGGCGCCGCCGCGAAGCCCGCGGCCAAGCCGGGGGCGGGAGGGACGAGATGATCCTCGACGACCTCTTCGATCGGCCGCCCCGTCAGAAGGTCGCCATCATGGGCGGCATCGTCCTGGCGGTCGCGGTGCTCGACTGGACCTACCTCTACGGTCCGAGCCAGCGCGCGCTCGCGGACCTCCAGGCCGAGGTGTCGCAGCGGCGTACCGAGCTCGACGGCAAGCGCAGCAAGACCGACGCGCGCGCGGCCCTCGAACGCCAGCTGCGCGACCTGGGCGCCGAGTTGAAGCGCGCGCAGGCCCGGCTGCCCGACCAGCGCGAGATCGCCAACCTGCTCGACAGCGTCGCGGCCAGCGGGCGCCAGGCGGGGCTCGAGATCACGCTTTTTCGGCAGAAGCCCGAGGTCCCGCACGACTTCTACGCCGAGGTGCCGGTCGAGATGCAGATGCGGGGCACCTATCAGGACGTGGCGCTCTTCCTGGACCGCGTGAAGCGCCTCGACCGTATCGTGAACGTCGCCAACATCCAGCTCAGCAAGCCGCGCCTCGAGGGGGAGCGGATGCTGCTCGACGCGGCCTGCACTGCGACCACCTTCCGCTTCCTCGACGAGACCGAGCGGCAGAAGCTGCTCGATGAGAAGAAGAAGAACGAGCAGAAGCAGCCCGGGAAGTCGACATGATGCGCTGGACGGGTTCCGGGTTGAGGGTCGTGGTGGTGGGGGCGGCGCTCGCCGCGGCGGCGGCACGCGCGGAGACCGCGGCGACGCCCGCGGAAGCGGCGCCGGCGGACGCGGAGATGGCGCTCACGACCGAGCCGGCGGGGGACATCCCCTACGACCCGGCCGGGCGGCGCGATCCGTTCCGGCCGCCGCGCGCGGGAACCACTGCGCACACGGGCGAGCAGCGCACGCCGCTCCAGCGCTACGAGATCACGCAGCTCCGCCTGGTGGCGGTCATCTACGATACCAAGGACCCCCGCGCGGTGGTCGAGGACGATCAGGGCCTCGGCTACATCGTGCACGTCGGCACGCCCATCGGTCCGAACGGGGGCCAGGTGCGCGGTATCGAGCGGGGGCGCGTGCTCATCACGGAAGATTCCGTCGACTACTACGGTGAGCACCGCGAGAACGAGGTGACGATGGTGCTGCGGACGGCCGAGAGGGGGAAGTGATGAGGAGGTCGGGTGGTGCGGTTGTCCTGGTCGTGATCGGCCTCGCATGCTCGCCGATCAAGACGGCGCATGCGCCGGCGGATGCCCCGGCGCCGACGCCCGGGGCCGAGACGGCCTCGGGCACGGAAGCGACCTGGATCGACGTGGCCAACGCCGAGGTGGCGCAGGTCGGGGCGGGCCGGCGGCTCACGCTGGCGCTCACGCGTACGCCCGAGGCGGTCGGCGAGCGGGAGATGAGCTCGCCCCCGCGGCTGGTGCTCGACCTGGCCGGGCCGCGTCCGGCCGAGCCGCGGCAGGTGAGCGCCTTCCCGCTCGCCGACGAGCTCGTCTCGCGCGTGCGCGTCGGCTCCTTCGGCGGGAAGCTGCGCGCGATCGTGGATCTCTCCCGCGCCCCGGGGGCGCACGTCGTGCGCCACGAGGGCGCGAAGGTGATCATCGACCTGGGCGACACGAGCCTCGCCGCTGCCGCCCCCGCCCGGGCCGCGAGGAAGCCGGCCAGGGCGCCGGTTGCCGCCGCGCCGCCCGCCGCCGCGCCGCCCGAGACGCCCGGGGCCCCCGAGGCGCCTGACACCGTCCTGCTCATGGTGCGCGACGTCAGGGTCGAGCCCATGGGCGCCGACCGGCGCCTCATCATCGAGCTCACGCGCCCGCCCGACGACGTGCGTGACTTCGCGCTCTCCGCGCCGCCGCGGCTGGTGATGGACCTGCACGGCCCCCTGCCCACCAAGCCGGCCGTCCTCACGCGCTTCCCGCTCACCGACGACGTGATCGCGGGCGTCCGCGTCGCCACGAACGGCGGAGCGCTCCGCATCGTCGCCGACTTGAACCGCCCGGCCCGCAGCCACGCGGTGCGTCGGGAGGGCAACCGGCTGGTGGCCGACCTGACCGACACCGGGACGGCCGAGAACCCGCCGGCGCACCTCATGCTCTTCGCCGAGTTCGACGACGCCCCGGCCGCCGA
>Ga0137403_10007116_pt1 | contig 12677 bp, 8 predicted proteins | sample CZOMad2_1_16fung_FD_122057 | JGI IMG/M metagenome (GOLD analysis project Ga0137403, IMG submission 122057) | Vadose zone soil fungal communities from Angelo Coast Range Reserve, California, USA - CZOMad2_1_16fungal (Hybrid Assembly) | ecosystem: Environmental > Terrestrial > Soil > Vadose zone... | reverse complement strand
AACCGTCACGGGAGTGCCACCGCTTTGAGGGGACAGTCCCCGTTCCGGGGACAGTCCCTGGACCGGCCTTCGCTAGGACTCCCCGAAGGGGGCTGTCCCTGAAAAACGTCACGCGGAGCGCCACCGATTTGAGGGACAGTCCCCGTCCCGGGGACAGTCCCTGGGCCGCTGCGATACTGCGGCCGGTAGCAGTGCCCACGTTCGAAACGGAAGTCCTCGTCGTCGGCGGCGGCTCCACCGGGGCCGGTGTCGTACGCGACGCGGCCATGCGCGGCTTCTCGACCGCGCTTGTCGAACGCGGCGACCTGGCGACCGGGACGACCGGCCGTTTCCACGGGCTCCTCCACTCGGGCGGGCGTTACGTCGTCAAGGATCCGGTCGCCGCCGGCGAGTGCGTGGTCGAGAACCCGATCGTGCGGCGGATCGCGGCCGACTGCGTCGAGGACACCGGTGGCCTGTTCGTCTCGACGCCGTGGGACGACCCGGCCTACGGCGACGACTTCCTGCGGGGCTGCCAGGAGACGGGCCTCCCCGTCGAAGAGATCCCGGTTGCCGAGGCGCTTCGGCAGGAACCGCGGCTCGAACCGCGGATCACGCGCGCCTTCGCCGTCCCGGACGCCAACCTCGACCCCTGGAAGCTCGTCTCGGCGTGCACCCGCTCGGCCAAGGAGTACGGCGCACAGATCCTGCCCTACCATCGCGTGCTCAGCCTGGAGCTCCGAGACGGCAAGGTGATCGGGGCCCGCGCCCGCGACGAGCTGACCGGCGACGAGCTCGAGATCCGCGCGGACCTCGTGATCAACGCGTCCGGCGCGTGGGCGGGGCAGATCGCGAGCCTCGCCGGCTGCGTGGTGTCCGTCGTGCCCGGCAAGGGGATCATGATCGCGATGAACCACCGGTTGGTGAACACGTGTGTCAATCGCTGCAAGCCGCCGAGCGACGGCGACATCATCGTCCCAATCCGGACCGTCTCGGTGATCGGGACGACGGACGTCCGAGTCGCCGACCCGGACGAGCTCGAGGTGACGCCGGGCGAGATCGACGAGATGCTCGACGAGGGCGAGAAGCTCGTCCCCGGCTTCCGCGAGGCCCGCGCGCTCCGGGTCTGGGCGGGAGCGCGGCCGCTGTACACGCCGGACGAGGTCGCCGACACGCGTGAAGTCAGCCGCACCCACACCGTGCTCGACCACGCGAAGCGCGACGGCGTCGAGGGCTTCATCACGATCACCGGCGGCAAGACGACGACCTTCCGGTTGATGGCCGAGCATGCGGTCGACGCCGCCTGCGAGCAACTCGGCGTCAACCGACCTTGCCGGACGGCCGAGGAGCCGCTGCCCGGCTCCGAGGAGGAGCGCTTCTATTGGCTGGGCGCGCGGGTTCGCGCCCAGGAGCCGGTGCCGAACTCGGAGGAGATCATCTGCGAGTGCGAGCTGATCACGCGTAGCCATCTGACCGAGGCGATCGCCCGCGGCCGCCCTTCCAGTCTCGACGACGTCCGCCGCAGGGTCCGGCTGGCGATGGGTCCGTGCCAGGGCGGTTTCTGTATCTACCGGGCGACCGGCATCCTCCATGAGTTCGAGCACCTCGACCACGAAGCCGCGAACTCGGCGCTGCTGGACTTTCTGCAGGAGCGGTGGAAGGGCGTCCAGCCGATCCTGCACGGCGACCAGCTCCGCCAGGCGCGCCTGGACGATTGGATCTTCCAGGGCCTGCTCGCGGTCGAGCACCTGCCCGAATGACGGACGTCCGGGCGCGGCCAGCAGGTGCGAGCTACGACACGGTCGTGATCGGCGCGGGCCTCGCCGGGCTGACCGCGGCCCTGCGGCTGGCCGAGGCGGGGCAGCGCGTGGCCGTCCTCGCCAAAGGCGTGGGCGCGACTCATCTCGCGCCTCCCACGATCGACGTCCTCGGGTACGCGAACGGACCGGTCGGCAGCCCCGCGCAGGCGCTGCCCGAGTTCGCGGCCGCGAACCCGCAGCATCCCTACCGGCAGCTCTCGACCGAGCTGCTCCGTGGCAGCCTCGACTGGTTCAAGACCCGCCTGAGCGACCAGGGCTACCGCGGCGGACTCGAGGAGAACTTCTTCGTCCCGACCGCGGTCGGAGCCGCGAAGCCCACGGCGCTGCTGCCGGAGACGATGGCCGCCGGCGACCTGCGACAGGGCGGCCGTTTCGTCTTCGTCGGGCTTCGCGGGCTCAAGGATTTCTTTCCCGCTTATCTCGCGGACAACGTTGCTCGAGCCGAGCGGCCAGGGGAGGCGCCGGTCACCACCCGCGTGGTCGAGCTCGCGCCGCCGCTCGGCCAGGCGGTTGACGTCAGCTCGCTGGGCTTCGCCCGGCGTTTCGAACAGGCCGATTTCCGCGAGTCAGTTCTGACCGAGCTCGACCGCAATCTCGTCCCGGGCGAGATCGTCGGCTTTCCGGCCGTGCTCGGTATCGGAGGCGCGGGAGAGGTCTGGCGCGAGCTCGAAGCAAGGCTCGGGCACCCGGTCTTCGAAGTGCCGACCCTGCCGCCGTCGGTTCCGGGCATTCGCGTCTACGAGACGATGACCGCGGCGCTGCGGCGGCAAGGTGCCCGGCTCGTGATCGGGAGCACGGTCGCCGGGGCCGAGCGAAGCAACGGCCGCCTCGAGGGTGTGGTGGCGCACACAGCAGGCCGGCCGCTGACCTACCGGGCGGGTTCGTTCGTGCTCGCCACCGGCGGGTTCGCCTCGGCCGGTCTCGAGCTCGACTCGACCGGGAAGGTTCGCGAGCCGGTCCTCGATCTGCCCGTGGCTGGCGTGCCAGGGGCAAACGAGCCGCTCTTCGGGGCCGGGTACTTCGACGAGCACGCCCTCTCCCGCGCGGGTGTCGCCGTCGACGAGAGCAGGCGCCCCGTCGACGGCGAGGGCGCGCCGGTCTACGAGAACCTCCATGCCGCAGGGGCGACCCTCGCCGGCGCCGTTCCGTGGCGGGAGGGCTCGGGCAACGGCCTCAGCCTTGCATCGGGATACGCTGCGGCTTCCGCGATCCTCGAGGCCTCCGAGTGACCGAGCTCGTACGCGAATCCCTCGACCACTGCGTCAAGTGCACGATCTGCGAGTCGTTCTGCCCGTACTCGGCGGCGACGCCGCTCTTTCCCGGCCCGAAGTACGTCGGGCCCCAGGCTGAGCGCTTCCGCCGCACAGGCGTTTCTCCCGACACCTCCGTGGACTACTGCTCGGGCTGCGGGATCTGCACGAACGTCTGCCCGCAGGGAGTGAAGATCGCCGAGATCAATTCGCAGGCGCGGGCCCAGCTGTGGCAGGAGCGTGGCATCCCGCTGCGCAACCAGCTGATCGCCCGCCCGAGCGTGCTCGGGCGGCTCGGGACGCCGGTCGCGCCGCTGGCGAACTGGACGCTGCGAAACCGCGCCCTGCGCTACTTGGGCGAGCGCCTGGTCGGGATTCACCGCCACGCCGCCGTGCCGCGCTTCGCGGGCCGAACCTTCCAGCGCTGGGCGCGAAAGCACGTCAGCCCTGCCGCCGAGCGGACGATCGTCTACTTCCACAACTGCGGCACCAACTACTACGAGCCGGCGGTCGGGCGGATGACGGTCGAGGTGCTCGAGCACAACGGCTTCCACGTCGTCGTCCCGCCGCAGGACTGCTGCGGGCTGCCGCTCCAGTCGAACGGGAACTTCCCTGCAGCGCGCGCCTACGTTCGCCGGCTGGCCGCGAACCTCGCGCCCTATGCCCGCGACGGCTGCGCGATCGTCGCCAACTCGACCAGCTGCGGGCTGATGCTGAAACGGGAGGCGCGCGAGATCCTCGAGGTCGAGGACGACGACGTCGTCGTGGTGAGCGACGCGATGTACGACCTCTGCGAGTTCCTGCTCCTGCTGCACGAGCGCGGCGAGCTCCGCACCGACTTCAAACCGCTGGAGCTGACCGTGCCCTACCACGCCCCGTGCCAGCAGCAGGGCCACGGGATCGGCAAGCCCGCGCTCGACCTCTTCGCCCTGATCCCGGGGCTGCGAGCAATCGAGTTGGACGCCGACTGCTGCGGGATCGCCGGCACGTACGGCCTCAAGAAGGAGAAGTACGAGATCTCGATGACGGTCGGCGAACGGCTCTTCGGCGAGCTGCGCGAGTCGAACGGCGACCTCGCGGCCTGCGACAGCGAGACCTGCCGCTGGCAGATCGAGCACGGCGCGGACATGCACGCGGTTCACCCGATCGAGCTTCTCCACCGCGCTTACGGGCTCGGCGCGGCGGCGTAGAACGTGGTCGGGATCGTGATCGTCTCGCACAGCAACACGCTGGCTGAAGGCGTGCGCGAGCTGGCGGCGGAGATGGCCGGCCCCGAGGTGAAGCTCGAGCTTGCCGGCGGGCTCGCCGAAGAGGGAGCCCTCGGCACCGACGCGGTGCGCGTGATGGAAGCGATCGGCCGGGCCGACTCCGGCGACGGCGTGCTCGTGCTGATGGACCTCGGGAGCGCCGTCCTGAGCGCGGAGACCGCGCTCGATTTCCTCACGCCCGAGCAGCGCGAGTCGGTGCTCCTCTGCGAGGCCCCGCTGGTGGAAGGGGCCGTCGCCGCGGCGGTCGCCGCCAGGCTGGGAGAGCCGCTCGCGGAGGTGGCGAAGGAAGCGCGCGGCGGGCTGCAGGGAAAGGTCGCGCAGCTCGGCGCCGGCGAGCCCGCGGCTCCCGGGCCGGCCGGGACCTCCGCCCCGCTCGAAGAGGGCCTGACGCTCCGCCTCGACATCCGGAACCCGCTCGGGCTGCATGCTCGCCCGGCGGCGCGCTTCGTCCAGACCGCCGCGGGCTTCGACGCCAACGTCCAGGTGATGAACCTGACCAGCGGGCGCGGCCCGGCCAGCGGGCGCAGCCTCAACGGGCTGGCCACGCTCGGCATTCGCCAGGGTCACGAGATCCTGGTCTCCGCTCACGGGCCGCAGGCGGCGGCCGCACTCGACGCGCTCGCCGCCCTGGCCAAGCGCGACTTCGACGAGCAAGCCGCGCCCGCCACTCCCCCAACGCCCGTCGCGCCGCCGGCCGCGCCGCCCGATGCCGGGCAGGCGCTCACCGGACTGCCCGGAGCGCCGGGAATCGTGTCCGGGCCGGCGCGCCACTTCCGCCCCCTGGATCCCGAGATTCCGACCGGCTCGTCGGGCGACCCCGAGGCCGAGTGGGAAGCGCTGACCCGGGCACTCGACCAGGTAAGGATCGAGATCCGCACCGCGCGGGAGTCGGTCGCGGCCCGCGCCGGCGACTACAGCGCCGCCATCTTCGATGCGCACCTCCTCTTCCTCGACGACGAGGCCTTGCTCGGGCCCGCCCGGCACGCGATCTTCGACGACGGCAAGAACGCCGCCGAGGCGTGGCATGAGGCGGCCGAGGCCGTCGCGGACGACTACCGCGCTCTCGACGACGAGTACCTGCAGGTCCGCGCGGAGGATCTGACCGGCGTCGCCCGGCAGGTCGTTGCCGCGCTCACGGGCGTTGCTGCGACAGGGACCCTGAGCGCCCCCGGAATCGTCGTCGCGGCCGACCTGACTCCGGCCGACACCGCCTCACTCGACCGCGACCTCGCGCTCGGTATCGCGACAACGGCCGGCAGCCCGACCTCGCATAGCGCGATTCTCGCCCGCTCACTCGGAATCCCGGCTGCGGTCGGACTCGGCGAGGAGCTGCTGAGCGTCCCCGAGGGCGCCGAGCTGCTCCTCGACGGGGACGCAGGGACCGTGCACGTCGAGCCGGACGCCGAGCTCGCCGCCGAGTACAAACGTCGCGCGGCGACGCGCGAACAGGCAGCCCAAAGCGCCCGGGCCGCCGCCGCCGAGCCGGCGGTCACCCTCGACGGGCGCCGGATCGAGGTCGTCGCGAACATCGGCTCTCCCGAAGACGTGGCCACCGCGATCGAGAACGGCGCCGAGGGCGTCGGCCTGCTGCGCACGGAGTTCCTGTTCCTCGAACGGGACTCGATGCCGAGCGAGGACGAGCAGGTCGCCGCCTACACGAGCGTCGCCAAGGGGCTTGAGGGGCGGCCGCTGATCCTGCGTACGCTCGACGTCGGCGCGGACAAGCCGCTCCCGTACCTGCCGCAGCGACCCGAGGCGAACCCGTTCCTCGGCGTTCGGGGCATCAGGCTCGCACTCGAGCAGCCCGAGCTCCTGGAGACGCAGCTGCGGGCGGTTCTCCGCACTGCCGCGGAGTACCCGCTGAAGGTGATGTTTCCGATGGTGGCCACGCTCGAGGAGTACAGGCAGGCGAAAGCGGTGCTCGCCGACGTCCGCGCGGGGCTCGAGCGCGCGGGGGCGCCGACCCCCGACGAGCTCGACGTCGGCGTGATGATCGAGGTGCCGGCGGCGGCGCTCGCGGCGGAGCAGTTCGCGCCCGAGGTCGACTTTTTCTCGCTCGGCACGAACGACCTGACCCAGTACACGATGGCCGCCGAGCGCGGAAACGCGGCGGTTGCCGGTCTCGCCGACGGCCTGCACCCGTCCGTCCTGCGCCTGATCCGAACCGTCGCCGAGGCGGCGAACGAGCGCGGAAAGTGGGCGGGCATCTGCGGCGAGCTGGCCTCGGACCCCGTGGCCGTCCCCGTGCTCGTCGGCCTCGGAATCGCCGAGCTGAGCGCGAACGCCCCGGCGATCCCGGCTGTCAAGCAGGCCGTCCGCGGGCTAGACGGCGAGGCCGCTCGCGACCTGGCCGAGCAGGCACTTGAGCTCTCCTCTGCGGCCGAGGTGCGGAAGCTCGTCGCAGACGAGGCGGCGGTCCCGTCGCGGAGTCCCGCGTCGTGATCGCCCGGGCGGCGGCCCCGCGATCACTCCTCCCCGCGCTCACGTGCGCGCGCATCCTGGCCGTGCCCGCGGTGATGGCTCTGATCCTGGCCGGCCCGGACCATGCCTCCGCCTACACGGCCGCCGCGATCGTGTTCGCGGTCGCGGCCTCGACCGACTTCGTCGACGGCTATCTGGCGCGGCGGTGGGCGGTGACGACCAAGCTCGGCTCCTTTCTGGATACGACGGCGGACAAGCTGCTCGTCTCGGGAGCGCTGATCGCGCTGGTCGACGTCGGCCGCGCGTCAGCCTGGATCGCCGCGATCATCGTCGGCCGCGAGCTGCTGATCCTGGGCTTGCGCGGCGTGGTCGCCGCGGACGGCACCGTCTTCCCGCCGTCGATCTGGGGCAAGCTGAAGACGAACGTCCAGTTCATCGCCATCTTCCTGGCGATCGTCCAGTGGGGGAACGACATCGGCCCGCTGCGGCTCGACGAATGGGCGCTGCTGGCCGCGGCCGTGATCACGGTCGTCTCGGCGGTCGAGTACATCGCCCGTTTTTCGTCGGCCCTCAAGGAGGGCGTCAATTAGCCCGGGCGGCCCCGTCCTCGTGACCGGGGGAACGGGGTTTCTCGGCCGGGCGATCGTCGAGCGGCTGCTCGCCGACGGCGAGCGCGTCAAGGCGCTGGCCCGGTCAGGGGAGTCGGCGGACGCGCTCGGAGAGCTCGGCGCCGAGCCGGTGCGCGGCGACGTGCTCGATCCCGAGGCGCTGACCAAGGCGATGCGCGGCTGCGGCCTCGTCTACCACGCCGCCGGCGCGAACGCCTTCTGCGTCCGCGATCCCTCGCCGATGTTCGAGGTCAACGTTCGGGGATCGGAGAACGTCGTCCGGGCGGCAGCGCGTGCCGAGGTCAAGCGAGTCGTCTACACGTCGTCGGCGGCGGTTCTCGGAGAGCGGAAGGGAACGGTCGGATCCGAGCAGTCCCCCCACCGCGGCCGCTTCCTCTCCGACTACGAGCGCTCGAAGTTCGAGGCCGAGCGCGCGGTGCTCGCAGCGGCGGACGAGACCGGGGTCGAGGTGATCTGCTTGAACCCCGCCTCCGTGCAGGGCCCCGGGCGAGCGACTGGATCGACCCAGCTGCTGCTCGACTACCTGAACGGGCGGCTCAAGGCGGTGGTCGACTCGACCCTGAGCCTGATCGACATCGCAGACTGCACGACCGGCCATCTCCTGGCCGCGGCCAGCGGGAAACCCGGCGAGCGCTACGTCCTCAGCGGCGCGACCCTGACCGTTCGCGAAGGGCTCGAGCTGCTGGGCCACCTGTCCGGCGTCGAGCGGCCGGTGCGCGCCATGCGCCCCTCAGTCGTGATGGCGCTGGCGACGGTGGTCGAGGGTGTCGCGTGGGTTCGGCGCAAGCCGCCGCGCGTCTGCCGGGAGCTGGCGCGAACGCTCACGCACGGTCACGCGTACGACGGCTCGAAGGCCGCACGCGAGCTCGGCTTGCAATACACGCCGATTGAGGAGACGCTTCGCCGGACGATCGACTGGTGGGTCGAGCAGGGCCTCGTCCCGGCGCCCAAGCCACACGAGGAGACCACTTCGTAGAATCGCGGAGGCTGGCTTTCTGAATGACGGACGTTCTCCTGATCCTGACGGGTTACCTCCTTGGCAGCATGCCCTGGGGCTATTGGCTGCCGCGGATTCTCAAGGGCGTCAACATCCGCAAGGTCGGTAGTGGCAGCACCGGCGCGGCGAACGTCTGGCGCACGCTCGGTTTCAAGATCGGACTCGGTGTGGCGCTGCTCGACATCGCCAAGGGCTTTGCCGCGGCGGCGCTCGGACTCTGGTTTGGCGGCGAGCTCGTCGGCCTTTTGGCCGGCATCGCCGCGTTGGTCGGGCACTGGCGGCCGCTGTTCATCGGCTTCAGCCGCGGCGGCAAGATCGTCGCGACGACCGGCGGTGTCGCCCTGGCGCTGGTGCCGCTGGCGACGCTTGCGGCCGCCGCCGTTTGGATCTGCGCCTTCCTCGCGACCCGTTACACCTCGGTGGCCTCGATGGTCTCGGCGGTGACGTTGCCGCTGTTCGCCGTGCTCTTCGGCGCTTCCTGGCTCGTCGTCGCCTTCGCCGCCGGGGCGGCGGTGGCGATCTTCGTCCTCCACCGGGCCAACATCGCACGGCTGCTCAGCCGCAGCGAGAACCGGTTCGAGCTGCGGCGGACCTCCAAGGCTCGCGGCGGGGCGTAGCGGCAGTGGTCTGGCCGGTGACGTTGCCCGCTGCCTGGGCCGCGAGCACCAAGCCAGAGGCCGCGATCGCACGCAGGTAAGGCTGGCAGCCTTGACAAGGGCGAGCGTGGACTCTGGCGCAGCGTGATCGCGGCCAGGGAGCATGGCCACGTTGCCGGTCAGGCCACTAATTCCAGGGGAGGGCTGCGCGCTCTTCCCAGTAGACGGCCGGGTCCTCGGCGAGCTGCTCGAGCTCCGGGTCGACGTCGAGCTCGAGCGCGGCGAGGTTGCTTCTCAGCTGCTCGACCGTCGCGGCGCCGCTGAGCACGACGTCCGCCCACGGCTGCGAGAGAACGGCGGCTAGCGCGAGCGCGTCGGGGGTCGTCCCGGAGCGTTCCGCCAGCTCTTGCAACGGCCTGACGTCGCCGCGCGCCGTCAGCCGCCCGTTGGCGAGCGCCTCCTTGACGATCACGCCGAGGCCGGCTGCGTGCGCGGCCTCGAGCGCCGGGCCGGCCGAGCGCTCGAGCAGGTTCCAGGTCGCCTGCACCGTGTCGAAGCCCTCCACCTCGAGGGCGCGCTCGATCGTCTCGCGCTGGTTCGGTCCGGTGGCGGTCAGCCCGATTGCCAGCCCCGTTTCGCGGAGCCGCGCGAGTTCACCGAGCACCTCTCGGTCATCGAGAACCCCGCTCTCGAGCGTGGCCGAATGGATCTGGTAGAGCCGGAGATAGCGCCCGAGCAACGCGAGGCTCTCGGCAACCTGCCGCCGCAGTGTGGCGAGCGAGAGATCCTTGACCTCGTGCACCTCGGCGTCGACGCGCCAGTCGGCCGTGTAGGTGTAGCCCCACTTGGAGCCGACCGTCACCGCTCCCGGCTCGAGGCCGCGGCGTTGGAGCCAGGAGGCGAGGAACTCCTCCGCTTTGCCGTACGAGCGGGCGGCGTCGAAGTAGCGGATGCCACCGTCGTACGCGGCGTCGAGGACCGCGTGCGCCTCCTGCTCGAGCGTGGCGACGTCCTTCTGCGGGCCGAGGTCGTCGCCATGACCGAGGTTGATGTAGCCCGGGCGGCCGAGCGCCGCGAGACCGAGACCGAGCCGGGTGACCGGCAGGCCCGTCCGACCCAGGGCGTGGACGCTCAACTCCGCCGTACGAAATCAATCGCGACCGGCACGCCCTGCAGCTCGAAGCGGTCGCGAAGCTGGTTCTCGACCCAGTAGCCATAGTCGCGTGTAACCAAGCTCGGGTCGTTGACGAAGAAGCGGAAGCGCGGCGGCCTGGCGTGCACCTGCGTGCCGTAGAGCAGGTTGAGCCGGCGGCCGTTGCGCGCCGGCGACTCGCGCGCCTCGCGCAGCTCGGCGAGGAAGCGGTTCAGCTCGGCCGTCGGGATCCGCGCGGAATGCTTGTCGAACTGCGTCTCGATCCGGTCGAGCAGGCGGGCGATCCCGCGCCCGGTCTTAGCCGACACGGTCAGCACCGGCGGCCGCTGGCGCAAGCGTTCGCTGAGCCTAGCCCTCACGTCCTCGATCTCGACCTCCGAGAGGTCCCACTTGGAGAGGACGGCGATCGTCGAGCACTGGGCCTTGCGCGCCACGTCCGCGACCGTCAGGTCGTGGTCGACGACGCCCTCGCTCGAATCGACGAGCACGAGCGCAACGTCCGCGCGCTCGGCGGCAGCGAGCGCGCGCAGCTCCGAGTAGTACTCGATCCCCTGGCGCTGCCGGCGCTTGCGGCGAAGGCCGGCGGTGTCGATGAAGACGAACTCCCGCTCGCCGCGGCGAAAGACGGTGTCGATCGCATCACGCGTCGTGCCCGGCTGGTCGGAGACGATCACGCGCTCCTCGCCGAGCAGTGCGTTCAGCAGGCTCGACTTGCCGACGTTCGGACGGCCGAGGATCGCGACGCGGATCGCCGCGTCCGTGACTGCGGGCCGGCCGCGACCCGGCAGCCGGGCGACGATCGAGTCGAGCAGATCGCCGGTGCCGTGGCCGTGAGCCGCCGAGAGCGGAAACGGATCGCCGAGCCCGAGCCGGTGAAACTCGAACGCGAGCGCGTCCTGATCGGGGTCGTCGATCTTGTTCGCGACGAGCACCACCGGCTTGTGCGCCGCCCGCAGGATCTGAGCGAGCTCCTCGTCGCCGGGCGTGATGCCCGCCCGCGCGTCGGTCAGGAAGAGGACGAGGTCGGCCTCGGCGACGGCCGCTTTCGCCTGCTCGGCGATCGAGCGCGTGATCGGGTCCGTGCCGGCGATGTCGACGCCGCCCGTGTCGATCAGCAGGAACCGCTTGCCGTTCCATTCGCAGACGAGCTCCTTCCGGTCGCGCGTGACGCCCGGCGTCTCGTGCACAACGGCGGCGCGCGACTCGGTCAGGCGGTTGACCAGCGTCGACTTGCCGACGTTCGGGAAGCCGACGATCGCGACGGTGCCGAGGAGCTCGTCCCCGGACCCTGCTCCGTTTTCCTCGCTCATGCCGGTTGTCGTTCTCGAACGAGCTGCTCGATCCGGCTGACGACGTCCTCGACGTCGAGCTCGGTCGTGTCGATCTGCACCGCGTCGGCCGCGGGCATCATCCGCTCGGCGTCGCTCTGGTCGCGGATGCGGAGGTCGGTTGCGAGCGCGTCGGCCCCGATCTCGGGGCGCTCGGCGAGCCGGCGCTCGGCCCGGGTCTGGCGCTCGGCGTCCAGGTAGATCTTCACGTCGGCACCGGGGCAGACGACCGTGCCGATGTCGCGGCCCTCGATCACCGCGTCACCGACGTCCGCGAGCTCGCGCTGACGGGCGCGCATGATCGCCCGGACCTCGGGATGACGCGCGACGACCGGCACCACGCGGTCGATCCGTGATTTCCGGATCGCGGCGGTGACGTCGGTGTCATCGATCCAGACGCGGCCCTCGTCGAGCGTGATCGGGTTCTCCTCGGCCAGCGCGCCGAGCTTCTCGCCCGCGCTGAGATCGATGTCGCGGGTCATCGCCAGCCAGGTCAGCGCCCGGTACATCGCGCCGGTATCGAGGTAGCGGTAGCCCAGCCGCTCCGCGAGCCGGCGGGCGACCGTGCTTTTGCCCGCTCCCGCAGGCCCGTCGATGGCAACGATCATCGCTGTGTAACCGACTCCAGCAGCTCGAAAAACCCGGGGAAGCTTACAGCGACGGCCTCCGCGTCTTCGATCTCCACTCCCTCCTTCGAAACAGCGCCTGCTACAGCCCCGAGCATCGCAAGCCTGTGGTCGCCGCTCGAGGCCATTGCTCCCCCTCGGGGGCGGGTGGGAACACCACGAATCCGGAAGCCATCATCGCTCGCCGAGATGCGGACGCCCAGGGCGCGCAGCGAATTCGTCACGGTTTCGATGCGGTCCGTTTCCTTCACGCGCAGCTCCTGTGCGCCCTTGACGACGCTCTCGCCGCGCGCCTGAGAGGCCAGGAGCGCGAACAGCGGCAGCTCGTCGACCAGCCGCGGCACCTCCTCGGCCTCGATCGCGGTCGCGAGCAGCGGCGCCGAGCGCACCTCGAGGTCGGCGACCGGCTCCCCGTTCGAGCTGCGGCGGTTGAAGACCGCGATCCGCCCGCCCATCCGTCCGAGCACGTCGAGCAGGCCGGTGCGGGTCGGGTTCACGTCAACGTCGTGGATGCGGAGGTTCGAGCCCGAGAGCAGCGTCGCCGCAACGATGAACGGGGCGGCCGAGGAGAAATCGCCGGGAATGTCGAGCGAGAACGGCGGGATTCGCT
>Ga0137403_10007115_pt1 | contig 12679 bp, 10 predicted proteins | sample CZOMad2_1_16fung_FD_122057 | JGI IMG/M metagenome (GOLD analysis project Ga0137403, IMG submission 122057) | Vadose zone soil fungal communities from Angelo Coast Range Reserve, California, USA - CZOMad2_1_16fungal (Hybrid Assembly) | ecosystem: Environmental > Terrestrial > Soil > Vadose zone... | reverse complement strand
CTACCTACGCGTCGAACACCATGACTGGACGCGCGCTCTCGCGCGCTACAACGGCGCCGATGGCAGCCTGGACTCAAGCTACGGTACTGGCGGCAAGGTGACTACGGACTTTGCAGCAGGCACCGATCAGGCGCTTGCGGTTGCTGTTCAGGCAAGCGGCAAAGTTATCGCGGTCGGGCGGGCCGGCAACGGCGCGACCGGTAACGATTTTGCCCTTGCGCGGTACAACACTCTTGGCGTCCTCGATCCTACCTTTGGCAGTGGAGGCAAGCTTACAACAGATTTTGCGAGTGGTGATGATCGCGCGTTTGCGGTGGCTCTACAGACCCACGGAAGGTTTGTTGTCGCCGGCGTCGCTGCCAACGGCGCTACCGGCAATGACTTTGCTGTCGCAAGGTACTTCTATGATGGCACGCTCGATTCTGGCTTCGGTACTGGCGGCAAGGTCACCACGACCTTCTCGGCTGGCATTGGCGATGATCAAGCGCTTGCTGCCGCGTTCCAAACCGACGGCAACATAGTCGCGGCAGGGCGCGCGTTCAATCCCGGCACCAATTCTGACTTCGCCGTTGCGCGCTACCTGGGCAACACCGGGACATCCGATCTCGATGGCGACGGAATCGCAGATGACATTGATAACTGCCCGAGAACGGCTAATGCCGGTCAAGCCGATGCTGACGGGAACGGAGTGGGAGACGCATGCGACAACCGGGCTCCGGTCGCGGTCTGCCACAACGTAACCAAATCGGCAGACAGCGGCTGTCAGGCTGCTGTCGCTCCGTCAGAAGTGAACAACGGCTCTTCGGACCCCGACGGCGATCCGATTACGTTTAGCTTGAGTCCAGCCGGGCCGTACGCTTTGGGCACGACTTCGGTGACCCTGACAGTGACCGATCATCCGTCGAGCCCTGACCGTCCGAGTAAGTCATCAACCTGCTCTGCGACCATCACTGTAGTTGATACTACGGCTCCGGCGGTGACCTGTCCGGCGAACTCGACAGTAGCGGGCGACGCCGGCTGTCAAGGCGCCATCCCCAATGTGCTTGGGGGCGTGACCGCGTCAGACAATTGCACTCCTGCTGGTTCTTTGGTCAAGACGCAGAGTCCCACAGCAGGCACAATCGTCGGCGTGGGCCCGCACACGGTGACAGTGACAGTCACAGACGGGGCGGGCAACTTCAACACGTGCACCACCACCGTTACGATCGTCGACAGCGTCGGGCCGACGATCACGACCTGTCCTCCGGGTAGAACAGTGCCGGCGGGATCTGGGTGTCAGGGGACAGTTCCGAATGTAATACCGGAAGTGGTTGCCACGGACAACTGTACGCCTGCCGCTTCGCTCGTCATCACCCAGAGCCCGACGGCGGGCACTACGGTCGCGGTCGGTTCGCACCCGATAACGGTGACGGTCACCGATGCGTCCGCGAATAGCAGCACTTGCACAGTACAATTCAGCGTAGTTGAGTCCAGCGCGCCGGCTATAACTACCTGTCCGGCGCCAAGGACTGTGTCGGTCGATAGTACTTGTCGTCAGGGTACAGTTCCGAACGTCCTGGGCGAGGTGGTAGCGACGGACAGTTGCACGCCTTCAGGCAGCTTAGTCAAGTCACAGAATCCTGCGGCGGGCACTGTGCTCAGCGCCCCTGCCACATACACGATCACCATCACAGTAACTAATGCCTCGGGCTTCAGCAGTACTTGCACGACGACCGTGACGCTCGCCGATACAATACCTCCGGTGATCACGTGCCCGGGTAACATCACGGTCAACGGCAACAAACCGACTGTCGTATCCTACACGGTGACGGCGACCGACAACTGCGGTCCGGTTACTGTCACATGCGTGCCGGCATCGGGGTCAACCTTCCCGCTTGGCACGACACCGGTGAGTTGCACGGCGAGGGATGCGGCGAACAACTCGGCAAGCTGCGGCTTTACGGTGAGAGTGGGAAAGAGGTGACGGCGCTGATTAATCGAAAACGATGTGCTAGGCCGGGCGAGACCTGAGCCGTATGAATCAGAAGGTTATGCGCTCGGCGCTCTCATCACTCACAATGAAAGAGAAGGAGAAAACCATGAAGAATCCACGCTTCACTAGAAACACTGTCACCGCCATAGCACTCGCTATGGTAATGCTTGTTATCCTTATCCCCTTTGCCCATGCCGAAGGCCCGGCAAAAGGAGCGGCAAAAACATCTAATCTTCGCGAGCGGGTGCGCGCGGACATTGCCTCGCAATCCAGTGATAGGAGAGATCAGGACCAGTATTCTCAAGATGAACTTGAGCAATTGCGGAGCGCGCTTCTTGAGCTCGCTGGTGGTGTCAAGGATTTGACCGAACTCGCGCCAAACCGCTTTGACACTGATCGGCTCGACGAGGTTACAAAGCAGATTGCGGAGTTTTCGTATAACCAACTAGCGGTGCTGCGCAAAGGGTTGAACCCCTCCAAGATGCACGAAAAACTCGCGGCTGCGCGCGCGTCGATAGCTGAATACAAAGGCAGTATTCAAAGCCAATCTGCCGGGCATAAGCCTAATAAGGGTGGTGTCGTCAGAATTGCTACAGCCGGCTTCCCAGCAAGGGACGCATTTTGCAGCAGTGGCCGATTTACTGCGGTGACGCTTGCCGCTGTTGACTTGGCCTACTTTGCTGCCGAAGGGATCAGAGATGCCGCGAAAGACGCCTGCCTCGAAACCCTTGTAGTTTTGGGAGAGGGAGGCAATACCAGCCTCGTCTGCCTTGTTACCGACGTAATCTACATTATTGCGCACGCAGTCTGGGAGGCCGCACATTTTTGTAATGAGGAGTTCACCGATGCAACAGTCGATGCCAACTACGAGCGACTCGAACACCTTCACGAGGACCTTGCCGGCAGCGTTGAGAACGACAACTCCAACAAGACGATGATAGTCAACAACGACAATGCCAACACCACGGCGATCAACAACAATGTAAACTCCAAGGCCGCTGCGCTCAGCGCTCAGATAGACGCAGGCAAGACTGAGATTCTCACCAAAGTTGAGAACAAGGGCAACGAGATCATCAGCAACGACAACGTCAACCGGACGCTGATCATCAACAATGACAACACCAATACGGCCAACATCATCGCCAACGCCACCGCCAACAAAAACGAGTTGAGGGATCTTATCAGGCGTACGCAAATAGAAGCAGACCTGGGCCAATCTGACAGTGCTACTCCTGTGGCGCTTTACGAAACGCCGACTGCTCTTGGTGGCCATCTCGACCTGGTCGCGACGATCGTGACCCAGACCCTCGCAAACATCCAGGCTGCTGGCGGGAATACAAGTAATGCTCAATCGTTCCTAACCCAGGCCAACGCGGCTAAGGCGGCTGGTCAATTCAAGATAGCCTATGCCCTCTACCGCAAGGCATATAAGGCCGCGGCGAATTGATCTATGTGACAAGCAATATGTCACCACAGAGCCTGCGCCGAATAGAACATGGTAAATCGGTGGCCAGCCAGAGGTGCGAGGAGACCTAGCCCAGGGCGTAAGCCATTAATCATAAGACCAGCGCTCTATCAGCACGTCCATCTGGCCACCGCACACCATGCCTTCGGCGTCTTCGTATTCGTCGTTCAGGTTGAAGTGATAGATGTCGGTCTGTCCGGTACGCAACACTTCGCGGGCTTCGGCCCAGATGTCCGCTTCGACGCAGCCGCCGCCGACCGTCCCGATGAATGAACCATCGTCGAATATCACCATCTTGGCGCCGGTTTGTTGAGGCGTTGAACCACGCGTTTTTACTACAGTCGCCATTGCAGCGCGCGCACCCCTCTCGATCCGCCGCTTCATTTCAATGTAGATTTCTCCCGCGCTCAGCGAGCGTCCCGGAAGAGTGTCGTTTGGTTCAGCGTTCGCCATGTCTTTGGTTGTTAGTGGATTATAGAGATCGGCAACTCAATTGAGAAGAGCACGGTTTGACGGCCCCGGCATCGCGATCACTGGGTCTTGTTCGCAGCTCCCTTGCGCATTGCATTCAGGCTTTCGTTCAGGGCTTGCTGTGCGAGAGAAAAGGTGGGATTCAAAGCCAGCGATTGCCTGTACGATTCAATCGCCTGTTCGTGCCGGCCGTTCACTGCGAGATAACGCCCTCGGTTGTAGGACATAGTCACGTACACCGGCAGAACCTTGAGCTTGACCACGTCGTCCTCATCGAACTTGATTGTCCCATCCGCCAGACCCCGCGTGATGAGCTGGGAATCAGCGGGCTGCCTGAACTCGCGATCGGTGGTCACCTGGAAAACCAGACCTTGCGGAATAAACTGATATAGTCCCGCAAGCGATTTGGTCAACTCCGCGTCGGGCCCATCGCGATTTCCGGCGATGTCCAGAGTCACATACACAGGCGCTGCCCGAATATGATTTGTCACGAACGCCAGAATCATTTCGAAGAATCGAGAATTGATTCGCTGATTGAGCACGAGATCGCGCTGATAAAGGTCGGGGTCGCGCTCCCAATGCCGAAGGTCTTCCAGGAAAGCCTCGACCTGATCGCTGGCCTGCTCGATCATCGATGGGTAAGCGCGGCGTAGGTAGTCAAAGTACCACGACCGACGAAGCTGATTGACGTCGATGACGACCGCATCGTCCCGGCGGCGCTCAATCTCACGAACGTACAGCATCGGCGAGTAGACCTGCCAATCGCGCGTGAGCAACATTCCGCCCGGCTCAATCGTCGAGAGAATGTTATCGATGTAGTCCTGGGCGATGAAGTATCGGCTTCGGTTGTCATACGACAAGTTCCCTGCAAGCGCGGCAATCGGCGCAAGCAATACAAGCGCTGCAGCTATGGATCGCGGTGCTTTCGACGTCCACCGCGCTGATACGACCTTATTGATGAGCCACTCTGTACCGAAGCCGGCCGCGATTGTCATTGCAATGAAGGCAGGTAGGTAATACGCGTCTTTGTCTTCCGCGATCTCGTAGCCTAGCGAATACGCAAGATCGGCGCCGATGACCAGCGCCAAAAACCAGAACATCGCCTTGTCTCGCCGAAAGACTGCTACCAGCCCGGCGATCGTCAGCGCGGGCCCGGCCGGTAGCCACCAGGGACCGAACTCACGCGCGGCAAGCTCGATGAAACCAGCGAACTGGCTTGCCATCGTCCGCAGCGAAAAAGAGAAGAAGACCTGGTACTGTTTTCCGCTTACCTGCCACCACAAGCGCTCGATCGTTCGCGGGTCGCCCCAATTCATGATCGGTGACCGCGAAGCTGCGAGCGGAAGATACGCGTAGACCGCGAACAGTCCGGCAAATGCGAACAACGCGGCGTAGATGAGTCGTCTGCTTATGAAGAAGCCGATGCCCGCCGTTGCGAAAACCAGCGCGGCAAATGCGGGTAACATCAAGCCCACGGTCACGTGGTGTACGCCGAGCGCGATGCCAAATAAGAACGCAGCGGCATACAGCGAACCGTGAGGTAGCGAAAGGGTGACGGGGCGAGAAGGCGACGGGGCGACAACGCCAGGGGGCGAGGGGGCGGCGGGACGAGAGGACGACAATCGATAGTTTGCAGTTGCACCGGCGTCGGAACTCAGAGCGGATATGCGTTCCCCTTCCCTTGATCCTGCGCCGCTCTGTCGCCGCTTCGCTGCAATGAAAGCGCGGCGCCAGCGAAACATCAGCAGGAAGATGATGAGGATCAGAAGCGAGTTGAGGGTATAGACTTCAGCTATCGTCGCGTACGCCCAGAGCGTGCGTGAGAAGGCCAACAACAATCCCGAAACTAAGGAGGAGACAACCAGCACGAATGAACTCTGGGGTGCAGGATCCTTGTAGAATTGCGTTTGTGCAGCTGGCTTTTTTCGCCTCTTGCTGCGATCCGCTTTCTTTCGAGCTATGCCCGGGACCGAGAACGGCCAGGTGATCATGGCTTCAAGCACAACCAGCGCGACGACCGCGGAAGCTAGCGCTGCGAACAACGCCGATGCGAAGTTGACTCTGACGGCCACGTTGCCTATCGAAACCAATGTCGCAAGGTGAGCCAGCAAAACATAAAGCGGAAATCCGGGCGGGTGCGCTACGCCGAGCGACCGCGCGGCGACGATAAGCTCACCGCTGTCGACGAGGGTGACGGTCGGCGCCAGCGTCCAGGTGTAGAGTACAAGCGATGTGATGAACACCAGCAGCGCGCACGCAGGGCGAACCTTCGAAGTCTGAATCGAGGTGATCGTCGGGGCTGCTGCGGTCATTGCTTCGCGCCCACTTTCTTATAGGCGGTAAAGCGCACGCTCACGATCACCCGGGTAAAATAACGCCCAACCCGTATGCTGTCGTCGGCAGACGTGGAAGCCGGGAACCAGTACTTGTCGTAATTCTGAAAGTAAGTCTCGAATTTCGGAGTTCGATGCGAACTCTGCTCGGGCAGGGCCTGGCCGGCGACTTTCACCACGCACAGATCCTGTTCGTCAATCCAGACGCGGCCCTTCAGATATCGATCATCGCTCTTGTCGGGGTCGGGCATCTTGATCTTTGGCTTAACGTCGAACACAAGAGTGTCGATCTCATCGATGCGCTCACGGCCGACGTAGGTCAGTTCGTACTGACTGAGCGTTTCGGGAGTTATCACGAACTGGTAAACGCGAGTCAGGTTATTGGCCGCGTTTGTGCCGATGTAAACATCACTCGGGAGCGTCGAGGTGTTCTCGAGCACCTTTTCCAGACGCGCGCCCTCGCGGTCGAATGATATCTGAGAGAAGCGATAGTACTTCCCGGTGATGGTATCAGACTGGCTGACAGTTTGGATTGTAAGCTCGGCGTAATAAGTGTAGTTGCGCAACGCTGCCTGCAGTTCTCTGCCGCGCTCCGCTGCAGCGGAGAGCATTTCAGGCGGTGACGCCTTCTGAAGAGCCCGTGACACTGGCGACGAGGCCGGCGCCGCGATGATCGAGGATGCGACGATCGTCCAAGCAATGGCGAGCATCATGCGTCGGGCTTCTTAGGGTTTCTTTGGCGGCTTCTTTGCGTCAGGCTTGGATTGTTGAGGATCCGGCGGCTTTGCAGCAGGCGTTCCCGGCTTGTTCTTTTCTGCCGCCTTCACTTCTTCTTCGCTCGCCGCCTCGCCTTCGTCTGCTACCCGAATCCTTGCTCTGAACTTCTTGTAATTCGTAAAGCGCACCACCGCGCGCATATGAACCGAACCGCTCTTCTTGAAGTCAAGCACATCATCGATGTAGATGTAGGTTGGGAACCAGAAGCGCCCGTCGATGTTTTCGCGGTAGCTTTCAAAGTGCGGAAACTTCTGCTCGCCAACTTCGGGAACAGCCTGGCCTTTTACCTTCACGATTTGCAGGTCCTGGTCGTCAACCCAGATGCGGCCTTGGAGGTAGCGCTCGCCTTTGAGCATCGTCTTCGGTTTCACATCGAAGACATATGTGTTCAACTCGTCAACTTTCTCCTTAGCGACATAGTCTACCTGGTATTTGGAAAGGTCCTCGGTCGCAAGCGCGAATGGCTGCACGCTGGCGAGGTCCTGCATGTCCTCATTCGAAATGTTAAGTGCGCTTAGCGTTGGGGGAGGGAAGAAGGTTATCTTCTCGAATCGGATGCCCCGGTCGTCTAAGACTATGTCAGAAACCCGATGAAACCGCCCGGTCACCGAGCCGGCTTCTCCAATCGTCAGCACATCGAAGTCCTGCGTGAAAGTGTAGTTATTTCTGGCGATCCTGTTCTGCGTCTCGGCCTCGGCGAATCTTCTGATTACTTCTTCGATCGCAGGCGGCTGCGCATTTTGAGATGGCCTAGGCTGCGCGTTTTGAGATGGCCTGGTTTGAAATGCAGGAACAGATGAGCACGCGACTATCAAAGTCAGAGCTAGGAAAACTACCCTCGATCCCATTCAATTTCCCCCTGTAACTGACTGAATTCTACTGTTCACGGGTCAACTCCACAAGCTGGGGCAAGCGTTGGATGAATCCCGCGCTGTCTGTGTTTGCCCGCGGCTTCATGAATCGCGCTCTTGTACTATATGATCTCTGGCTTGAACCGTGTACCGATCTGCTCGCGCGGTTGATGAGAAAGGTGACAAGTGGAAAATAAACCGACGCACGCCGCCAGATCATTCCTGATCGAGCTTATGTTGTACGCCGGTTTGATTGTAGTTTATGTCTTTTTTGTGATCGCGTTCATGGGCAACTGGCTGCACGCGCTTTACGAGCATCACAAGATCCGTTACGCGTTTGCCGCACTGTTGTTGATCGTAGGGCAGGGCGTCGTGCTCGAGACGGTGACCACCATCTTGCTGAGACTCATTCGGCGACGTACGGACTGATGAAACCAATGGATTTCCTTGTTTCCCAAACGCACATAAGTCCGTTCTATCTCGTGATCATCGGGTTCATCATCGGCATTTTCGGAGGGTTCTTCGGAGTTGGCGGAAGCTTTCTTGCAGGACCTGCGTTGTTCGCCATGGGAGTTCCGATGAACTTTGTAGTCGGCACCGATCTGGCTCACATTGTCGGCAAATCCATCGTCGCCGCGAAGAAGCACCGCGCGCTTGGAAACGTAGATTTGAAGCTGGGCTTCATCATGGTGATTGGAACGATAGCAGGTGTTGAGGTGGGTGCCCAAGGCATCGAGTGGCTCAAGCACTTCGGACAAGCCAACGTCGATCAAGTTGTAGGCATCGCCTTCGTTGTCGTGCTGATTTCCATCTCCGCTTTCGTCGCGTGGGAGAGCTGGCAGACAATCAAGATGCAGCGCGACCGGGAGCGCGAGGCCGAGATGTCCGGCATAGGCGTCAGAAAGCTGGGGGCTAAGGAAGACGAGTCTGCCTTTGATCACATTGCGCGGAAGATTCATCGTATCAAGCTTCCGCCGATGATAAAGCTGCGGGTGTCTGGCATCGAGCGCGTCTCGTTGTGGGCGATCCTGCTGGTGGCGTTTGTTGGAGGGGTGTTCAGCGGGTTCCTCGGCGGCGGCGCAGGCTACATACGAATGCCGTCGATGGTCTATCTGCTCGGCGTTCCAACTCACGTCGCGGTCGGGACCGACCTGTTCGAAATTGTTATCTCTGCGAGCTACGGGACGCTCACCCACGCGATCAAGGGCAACGTCGATATAATGATTGCGCTAGTGATGCACACGGGGGCGGCCATCGGCGCACAGATTGGAGCTGCATCCACGGAATACTTCCGCGGGCCTAAAATACGACTCGCGTTCGTGCCGCTGCCGCTGATAGGCGCAGCGATAGTGATCTATAGCTTGCTGTCGGGCAAGCATCTGAAGTGATCACCGATGCGCGATTCGTGATCTGTGACTCCGACACGCTGGAATCACGAATCGCGTCTCACGCATAACGAAATGGAATCTGCTATGAAACTCTTGATCTGCACAGACGGTTCAACTCAAGCCGAGAACGCAGTTCGCTTCGGCGGGCTCATTGCTGAGAAGTCCGGAGCCGAGACTACCATCCTGGCGATAACCGAGAAGCCGGGCGAAGAGGCCGCAGCCTTCGATTCGCTTCGGCGCGCCCAGCAACTGCTCAAGGAACGAGGCGTAAACGCGGAGGTGATCACCAAGGCCGGCGAGCCCATCGAAGAGATAGTCAAGCGCACCGACGAGACCAGCTACGATCTGGTGGTGATAGGCGCAGTGCGTAAGGGTTCCCGCGGGCCATTCCTGATGTCGGCGAAGGCTTATAAGATAATCAAATCGGTCGCGCCTCCCGTGCTTGCAGTCATCGGCAATCGCGAGACCATCAAACGAATTCTAGTCTGCAGCGGCGGCGAGAAATACATCGATCGCGCGGTAGAGTTTTCAGGCGAACTAGCGAAAGCAGCAGGCGCGTCCATCACGCTCTTTCACGTGATGGCAGAACCGCCCGCCGTCTATACGGATTTGATCAGGATGGAAGAGGACGTAAACCTCTTACTGCATTCGAGCTCGGGGCTGGGCCAGAACCTGCGCCGCGAGAAAGAGTCGCTTGAAGTGATGGGCGTTTCGACTGAGGTTCGCTTGCGGCACGGGCTTGTGATCAGCGAGGTGTTCAAGGAGATTCGTCGTGGCGACTACGATCTCGTGGTCACGGGCTCATCACCCGAGGGCGGAAACCTTCGAAGTTACATAATGGGTAACATCACTCGCGAAATCGTCAATCGCGCCGAGTGCCCGGTGCTGGTTGTTCGCGGCGGGGAAACGCCAGTCGGGATCACAGGCAGCCTGAAGGGTTTTTTCACGCACGCCTTCGGCCAATCGAAGGGGCAGGAAAAGTGAAAGTGGACCGAAGCGCGTCACGGTTCCCTTGGGTCTGGATGGGCTAGTATTGCCCGCGCCTGGTTCTCGCGGTATTTCTTGATCTCCTCCCGGACCTCGGGTCGCTTGATTCCCAGTATTGCCGCTGCAAAAAGCGCAGCGTTCACCGCGCCCGCCCGCCCGATCGCCAGCGTGCCCACAGGTATTCCAGCAGGCATCTGGACCATCGATAGTAGTGAGTCCAAACCCTTCAACGACTTCGACTCCATCGGCACTCCGAGCACTGGAAGCAAAGTCTTCGCGGCGGCGACGCCGGCCAGGTGCGCTGCGCCGCCAGCGGCCGCGATGAGGACTTCAAGACCTCGAGCTTCGGCGGACTCGACGTATTCGAATAGTTGATCCGGGGTGCGATGCGCCGACAAAACTCGCACCTCGAATGGAACGCGGAGAGTCTCGAGAGTCTGGGCGGCGTGCGACATCGTTTCCCAGTCGGACTTTGAGCCCATTATCAAACCAACTAAAGGCTTCATGTTCTCCTCACAGTCAAGATGTACTCCCTACTTATCTAAAGTTAACGGTGGATTATAGCCCGGAGGATGGCCTGGCGAAAGCCTGTCTGAAGGCAAGGCATGATGACCGTAGATCCCGTCATTTTCCATTTTCCATTTTCCATTTTTCATTTTTCATTTTTCATTTTTCATTTTTCATTTTTCATAATTTTTCATTTGAGATTTGATATGTGTCATCGGCTGATTCCCTTCAATGGAAAATGGAAAATGGAAAATAGAAAATGATATGCCCTTGATCGCCTCCGGCGCCGTTCCTATAATCGTTAGGTTTATGACGCCCTGCGATTGGGGACTGTATGCCTATCACTAAAACTGACGTTGAGAAAATTGCCGAGCTTGGCAGGCTTGAGCTTACATCCCAGGAGACTGAACTCTTAACTGAGCAACTCAGCTCGATCATCGGCCATATCGAAAAGCTGAACGAGCTTGACACGACGGATGTGCCGCCAATGTCGCATTGTGCTCAGGTGGGCGGCAACGTGGAGTATGCAAAGCGCGATGATCGGGTGCGGCCAAGCCTCGGTCAAAAGCTTGCGGTCGAGAACGCTCCCGATGCGGAGGCAGGCTACTTCAAGGTTCCGAGGGTGATTAGTCCGTAGTCCGTAGCTCGTGGTCCCGACGGGCTATTGAAATACGGACTACGGACTACGGACTACGGACCAGGGACCACGGACTACGGACTATCGTTGGAAAACGCTTTGGAATTGAAGCGACTCACGATCGGCTCTGTTCATAGGCGCATCGCGTCAGGCGAGGTAAAGGCCGCTGACGTTTGCCGCGCAGCGCTCGATCGCATCGAGCGTCTCGCAGAGCTTAACGCATTCATCACGGTTATGGCCGACGACGCAATCGCCCGGGCCGAAGAGATCGATCGCGCGGCGGAATGCGGCGAGCATCTCCCGCCACTTGCCGGAGCCGTGATTGCCGTCAAAGACAACATGGTGATGCGCGGCGTGCGCACTACGGCCGGCTCGCGAATTCTGTTCAACTATAGGCCTCCCTACACCGCGACTGCGGTCGAGCGGTTGCAGGCGGCCGGCGCAGTGATCGTCGGTAAGACCAACCTCGACGAGTTTGCGATGGGATCGTCGACGGAGAACTCGGCCTATGGCCCGGTCAAGAATCCCTGGGACACGACTCGTGTGCCCGGCGGCTCGTCAGGCGGGTCGGCGGTTGCGGTCGCTGCCGGAATGGCGATGGGCGCGCTCGGTTCAGACACGGGAGGCTCGGTTCGCCAACCCGCCAGCCTTTCAGGGGTAGTCGGCCTGAAGCCCACGTATGGCCGCGTCTCGCGTTACGGGTTGATAGCCTTTGGATCATCGCTAGATCAGATTGGACCATTTGCCAACTCGGTCGAAGATGTAGCTCGAATTCTGAGCGTCATTGCGGGTCGCGATCCCAACGATTCGACGTCGAGTGAAGTAGCGGTTGACGACTACGTGTCAGCAATCGCGGGTGAGGTTCGCGGGTTACGCGTGGGCGTCCCGCGCGAGTATTACGGCACGGGGTTGGACGCCGAGGTGAAAGAGAAGATTGAAGGCGCGATCAGGAAGCTCGAAGGCTTGGGCGCCGAGATCATAGATATTCGCATGCCGCACACGGAATACGCCGTGCCCGTTTACTATTTGATCGCGACCGCCGAAGCCAGCTCGAATCTCGCGCGTTACGATGGCGTCCGATACGGGTTCCGGGCCGAAGAAGCGGCGACATTGAAAGCGATGTACAGCCGCACTCGCGAGCAAGGCTTCGGCGCGGAAGTGAAGCGGCGAATAATGCTCGGCACCTATGCGCTGTCGGCGGGCTACTACGATCAGTACTACGGCAAAGCGCAGAAGGTGCGCACGCTGATCGAACGGGATTTCCGAGACGCATTTGCCAGGTGCGATGTGA
>Ga0137403_10007114_pt1 | contig 12679 bp, 16 predicted proteins | sample CZOMad2_1_16fung_FD_122057 | JGI IMG/M metagenome (GOLD analysis project Ga0137403, IMG submission 122057) | Vadose zone soil fungal communities from Angelo Coast Range Reserve, California, USA - CZOMad2_1_16fungal (Hybrid Assembly) | ecosystem: Environmental > Terrestrial > Soil > Vadose zone... | reverse complement strand
CCCGCGCGATGACGCTCAGTGTGAATGCGGCGGACGACTGAATGTTCGTCAACCGGCAATCGACTAAGACGAGAGAGTTCTCGCGCCAGGACGCAAGCTTGATTGAATCCGCGCGCGCGTTCGCGGTCGTAGTGCAATGGAACCGGAATGATCACGTCGGCTTGATTGAGCGGCTCGCGTTGCTGCACGTCGTACATCAATTGTGCGACGCGGCGAGCGACATGTGGTTGGCGCTTTAGTTCGAGTATCGATGCGCGCAATGCTCCCTCATAAAGTCCACACGCGCGGGCGGCGGTGAATGCGTCGTCATCGCATCGACCACAACGGATGTTCTTGCGTTTGTCCTCACTCACCTTTCCCAGACTCAAGGCGCCGCACTTCCAGCAGAGCGTCTCATCACGGCGAAACCAGGCTGCTTCGTTCCAACATCGAACGCAAGCGACGCCGTCGTGGCGTGACTCAACGCTACGGCCGCAGACGGCGCAGGGTTGCGGGTAGACGAGCGCGAGGGCAGCGTTGCAGGCGTGGCTGGCGATGGATGATACGAGGTTCATGTCTGAAATTAGATGCATAGTCTCGCGTGCGACGGGATGAAGTCAGTACCGGGAGCGATAGCGACCGGATCCGCCGCAGTTGAAGGACTCGAGCTTGCAAGGTTGGTACCCGGTCGCTATCGCTCCCGGTACTGACTGCCTGGCAACGATTTCATTTCTATTCAGCTTGACTGACCAGGCCGCTTGCTAGCGAAAGCGGTTCTATACCGTTCGCGCTGCAAAGACAAATCGGCCCCCCGATTGCTCGGGAGGCCGCGTGTTATATCACGAAAAAGAAAACCGAGATCTGAAATTTCAGATCGCAGATTCCAGATTCAAATATTGAAATTTACTCTTCATCCGGGATCAGCAACCCGCGCTCATTCAGATCCTGACAACGCAGACAGTGTCTGGCCCAGGGCACGGCTTCCAACCTTTTTTCCTGAATGGGTTCGCCGCAATGATCGCACTTGCCGTAATCGCCTCCCTCTATTCGATAAAGCGCCGCGTCGATTGACTCGAGCAGCTGGCGATCGTTCGTCGACATCGACATCATTAGTTCTTTGGTGTACGCGTTGGCCGCCATGTCGGCCGGATCCTGCGTCGCTTCGGCGTCGCGTTCGCGGCTGTAAGCCTCGGCCGCCTGGACCTGACCCACCAGACCCTCACGCCGCACCAGCAATTTATCTCGATACGTTTTTGCTTTTCGCTTATCCATTGTTATCAATTGTTCCCTCCACACATCGTCCCTTATTTCTGATACGGCAAACCACGATTGATCGTGTAGGCGCGATAAACTTGCTCGAGAGCGACGACCCGCGCCATTTCATGCGTCAGCGTCAGCCGCGATAAGCGCCAGCGCTGCTGTGCGCGAGCAGTGACCTCAGCACTAACTCCATCCTGGCCGCCAATCACGATCGTGATCTCTTTAATCGATTCGTTCTCCCAACGCGCCACTTCGTCCGCCAATTCCTGAGAACTCCATTCGCGCCCTTTGACATCCAACAAGATTGCCACGCTATTCGTGGGAATCGCTTCCAGGATCCGGCGCGATTCCTTTTCCACGCTCGAGCGATCTGAGCCCCGAACTTCGCGCGTTTCAACCACTTCACAACGAACGAACCGCTGCAGTCGTTTCAAATATTCGTCAACGAGCGCGCGCAAGTGCTCATCTCTTGTCTTGCCGGGCCAGGTGAAACGCAATTTCATGGGTGTCGGGGTTAGGGTGTTCGGTTTAGGCGCATCACCAAATGTCGCGGACTAACTCAGAGTCCATTGCACTACACCCACACCCAACGCCCTTCACCCTTCACCCTTTTCTTGTCGCGCCAGCCGCTCGTACAAATTCTTGCGACTGATCCCAAGAATCTTCGCCGCTTCGCTCTTGTTCCCTTTCGTCGCAATCAGCGTTTCGCGTACGTATTCAGCCTCAAGCTCGGCCAACGTTGGCGGGCGAACCTTCCGCGCCCGTTGCGCGGCCGCGACTCGAACGCTCTCCGGCAAATCCGACGCCGCGACTTCCGCGCCTTCGCAAACAATCACCGCGCGCTCAATGATGTTTGCCAGCTCGCGAACGTTGCCGGGAAATTCGTAAGCAAGCAAAAGATCATGCGCTTCGCGCGACAATTTCCGCGTCTTCCGCCCGTGCTTTTCGGCATACATTTGCACAAAAGCCCGGGCCAGCGACGGGAAATCCTCAAGCCGTTCGCGCAGCGGCGGTACCGCGATCTGCACCACGTTAAGCCGGTAGAACAGATCGTCACGAAACGCGCGCCGCTCGACCGCATTCTTCAGATCAGCGTTCGTCAGAGCAATCAATCGCGCGTCGACTTCGATGGTCTTCCGTCCGCCGAGCCTTTCAAATTCGCGATGCTCGATCACTCGCAGCAGCTTCGCCTGCGCGTCCAGCGAAAGATGCGCGATCTCATCAAGCACCAGCGTGCCGCGATGTGCAGCTTCCAGACGGCCGGGCTTGGTCTCTGTAGCTCCCGTAAATGCGCCGCGTTCGTAGCCGAACAGCTCCGCTTCGAGCAAATCCGCCGGCAACGTCGCGCAGCCGATCTTCACCAGCATCTGGCCCGCGCGCATCGAGCGCGAATGAATGAAAGCCGCCAGCGCGTCTTTCCCCGATCCGGATTCGCCGGTGACGAGCACGTTCGCATCCGTTGGGGCGACGCGTTCCGCGAGCCCGACGGCCTCGCGCATCGCATCCGACAACGCAACGATTTCGATCACTATTATTCTCTCAAAGAACTAAGCCGTGTTAGATCGTCCTGAGAAACATCAAGCCGCCGCGCCTCGCGCCATAAGCGCTCAAGGTCATAAAAGCGGCGGGCCTTCTCATCAAAAACATGCACCACGAAGTCGCCGTAATCAACCAGGATCCATTCAGCGTTCTGATATCCCTCGACGCGCGCTGCGGGACTGCCATGGCGTTTTAACTGATCGACGATTTCGTCGCTGATGGCTTGCGCCTGACGACGGTTCGCGCCGGTAACAATCAGAAAGAAATCCGTGAAACTGGAGATGCCGCGCAAATCAAGCACGGTCGGATCGATAGCTTTCTTCTCAGCGGCGGCATGCAACGCCCGGCGGATTCGATCGTCGAACTCTGACAACTCAATGCTGCCCGCAGCGGCGCGCGATCCAACCGCGGCAGCTTGCACTTCCGGACTTAAGGATTTTTCTTTTAACTTCTGACTCATTTAGTTTTTGTACAACCCATACTTCTCGATGTAATTCGCGACCGCGATTGGCACCATAGTTTGCAGAGCTGCCGTGTCGTGCGACTGAACCGCGGCACGAATTCGAGTCGCTGAAACCTCTGACTGCACCACATCCGTCAACAAAGCGTGCGGTGTATCATTGTGCATTCTGGCAATTTCTTTCTGATGACTACCGATTCCAAAGTTGTTGAGCACAGTTATTGGCATGTCAACGTGAAATGCCGAGTCAAATTCATATCCCGGCCTGGTAACGATGATGAAATTGCACATCGACAATAACCGTCGCCATTGATACCACGATCTGATTTCAAGCCATGAATCGGCGCCCATGAGAAAGAACAATTCGGTTTCCTGACCGAGTACTTTGCGCATGCGCTCGACTGTCTCAACAGCATACGGCTGTTCCGGAGCATCAAGCTCAATGGTCGAGACAAGCAATCGCTGATCCGCTTCCGTCGCCAGGGCCAACATCGCAAAGCGATGAAACACAGACGTTACGTTTGCGTTTCGCTTATGCGGTGGCACGCACGCGGGAACGAAGACGACTTCATCGAGTCTAAAAAGCTCGAGCACCCGGCGCGCAACTTCGATATGTCCGTTATGCACCGGATCGAACGTGCCGCCATAGATTGCCACGCGCCGCAAAGCCATCGACAAATCCAAAGTACCTTCAACGTAATCACGCAGGCGAGCCGACCATCATGTCGTCGCGCATCCCAGGCAACTTGTGTCTGCGATGATGCTCAACCTCGTTCCCAACTGCGCGAATAAATTCGCGTACGCCGAGGCCTGTGACCGACGAAATCGCGAAGAATTGCCGGCCGTCCTCTTTGGCGCGCGCTCGCAGTGACTCAAGCCGTTCAGGCTCATCCAGCGCGTCAATCTTGGTGGCGACCACAATCTGGTCGCGTGCCCCAAGCTGTGCATCGTATGCGGCCAGTTCGCGATTAATGATTTCATAATCTTCGATCGGATCGCGACCCGACGATGAAACATCAACGAGATGCAGCAACAAAGTCGTCCGCTCAACATGCCTGAGAAACCGATCACCGAGACCATGACCTTCGTGCGCGCCTTCGATCAATCCAGGAATGTCGGCAATGACAAACGTGCGAAAGTCACCAAGGTCGACCACTCCCAGATGCGGCTCGAGGGTGGTGAACGGATAGTCGGCGACTTTCGGCTTGGCCGCGGAAACAGTCGAAATGAAAGTTGACTTGCCCGCGTTGGGAAAACCGACCAGACCAACATCGGCGAGCAGCTTTAACTCGAGCTGTAATTCGCCTTCTTCGCCTTCGCCGCCGTCCTGGTGATAGCGGGGCGCGCGATTCGTCGAGGTGGCGAAATGCGCATTGCCAAAACCGCCTCGGCCTCCGTGCGCCGCGAGCCAGCGCTGTCCTGCTTCTTCAAAGTCAAATAACAATTCTGTCGTCGCCGGATCAAAGACTTGCGTTCCCACCGGAACGCGAATGGTCACATCGCCGCCTTCTTTGCCCGATCGATTGCTGCCTTCACCGTGCATTCCGCGTCCCGCTGTATGTAGCGGGTTATAGCGCAAGTGCAAAAGCGTGTTCACCCCTTCATCGGCAACCATCCACACATCGCCGCCGCGTCCGCCATCGCCACCGGAGGGACCACCACGCGGCACAAACTTTTCGCGACGAAACGCCGTCACGCCGTTCCCGCCGTGGCCTGCGACTATGCGAATTTTTGCGCGATCGATAAACATTTTCTGACAATCTCAGATGGCAAATCTCAAATTTGAGATCTCATTACTCGAAAATTAAAAATGCGCGCCCCGCTGAACTGCCTTCGGCGCGGGCGTCGCATTAGTATGAGAACAGCTTACGTACAATTCTTCTAAGATGAGGTTGCTACTGCGTGCGGATACACGCTAATAAATTTCCCCGATCGTCCCTTGTCTTCAAACTTCACGACGCCGTCTATCAAAGAAAACAAGGTATCGTCTTTGCCGCGACCGACATTGGTACCTGGTTTCCATTTCGTCCCGCGTTGACGCGCGAGAATGTTACCGCCGAGAACACGCTCCCCGCCAAACTTTTTCAAACCCAGGCGTTGCGAGTTTGAATCTCGACCGTTACGCGACGAACCTACACCCTTTTTATGAGCCATAAAAACCTCTGTATTGATTCATTGAATCATTTAGTCATTGAATCAATGAACAAATGAATCAATGATTCAATTTATCCTATCGAGTCAATTTTAATCGTTGTGAATCCCTGCCGATGCCCCTTCGTACGCTTGTAATGCTTGCGGCGTTTCTTTTTGAAGACGATGATTTTGGGGGCGCGACCGTGGTCAACGACTGTGGCTGTTACCTTTGCGCCGTCTCCTAAAGTCGGACCGACCTTCGTGGCGTCTCCATCGGTAGTGGCCAGGACTTCAAGGTCCAATGACGCGCCAACGTCGTGACTCAGCGTTGGAACGCGCACCTTGGCGCCTGTTTCGACGCGGAACTGTTTGCCGCCGGTTCTGATAATTGCGAATGACATTTCGTTTGTGCCCCTCAGTGAGCTTAACTCACCACTGAAAAGTCGAACATTATAAATTCACGCAGACACCCCAGTCAAAGCCGCAGAAGCAGTTGGTACCACCGGCGACTCGCGGAGCCTGTTTTTGTCGAGAAAGTCTTCCATAAAGCGGGTGGAAAAATTACCGGCCTGGAAATCGGGATTGTCCATAATCTTGAGATGAAGCGGGATCGTGGTCTTGATTCCCTCAACTACCATCGCATCAAGCGCCCGCCGCATACGAGCGATTGCCAGATCGCGCGTCCGCGCATGGACGATTACCTTGGCAATCATCGAATCATAAAAAGGCGGCACGCGATATCCAGGATAGACGTAGGTATCGACGCGCACGCCGGGTCCGCCGGGCAGATTGAAGGTCGTGATCAGCCCTGGCGACGGCGTGAAGGTGTCCGGGCTTTCGGCGTTGATGCGACATTCGATCGCATGTCCCACCATGATCACATCATCCTGACCAAAGCCAAGCGGCTCGCCTTCGGCGACGCGAATCTGGTTGCGCACGATGTCCGTCAAGGTAACCATTTCAGTGACGGGATGCTCAACCTGAATGCGCGTGTTCATCTCCATGAAGTAAAACCGCTGGTCTTCATCCAAGAGAAACTCAAACGTCCCGGCACTCGAATAACCGATCGACTTGCAAGCCGACACCGCCGCTTCACCCATCTGTTGACGCAACTCAGGCGTCATTACCGGCGACGGCGATTCCTCCAAAAGCTTCTGATGGCGACGTTGAATCGAACACTCGCGTTCACCGAGGTACACACAATTACCGTGTTCATCGGCCATTACCTGAATCTCGATATGGCGCGGACGCTCGACGAAACGCTCGATGTAAACGTCACCGTTTTTGAACGCCGCCGCGGCTTCGGTCGAGGCAGTTTGCAACGCACCCGACAATTCCTCTTCCGAACGAACGACTCGCATGCCGCGGCCGCCGCCGCCGGCTGAGGCTTTAACGATTACTGGAAAACCAATCTCGCGGGCGAGTTCGATTGCCTCTTCATCTGATTGCAGAGCGCTCTTACTGCCAGGGAGAATTGGTACTCCTGCCTGTTCCATGGCATTGCGCGCGGCTACTTTTTCACCCATCAACGCGATCGCGTCCGGCCGCGGGCCGATGAATTTGATGTTGCAGGCTTCACAAATCTCAGCGAAGTAAGCCGACTCAGCCAAAAAGCCATAGCCGGGATGAATTGCGTCGACATTGAATATCTCCGCGGTGCTGATGATGGCGGGAATGTTCAGGTAGCTTTGCGAGGATGGCGCCGGGCCAATACAAGCCGATTCGTCAGCGAACCGCACATGCAACGAGTCGCGATCGACGTCGCTGTGAACGGCGACCGTGCGAATGCCCATCTCTTTGCAGGTCCAGATGATGCGGCACGCAATCTCTCCCCGATTGGCGATGAGAATTTTTCGGAAGCGTCGCGGTCCGTTCATAACATTGCCGACTTGCAATTGCCGATTGGCGATTTATTCCTTCAACCAGCGTCGCCTCTTAAATCGGCAATCGGCAATTGAAAAGTATCTATTGTTTGATTCCAAATAGCGGTTGTCCGTACTCAACGGCCTGTCCGTTTTCAACGTAAATTTTGACGACTTCGCCGGTCGCTTCAGCGGTAATTTCATTCATCAGCTTCATAGCTTCGATGATACAAACGACGGTCGCCGGTTCGACCTGACTGCCGATGCGCACGAAACTGTCTGCCGTCGGCGAAGGCGCACGGTAAAACGTGCCCACGATCGGCGAGGTGATCTTGTGCAGGTCCTGATCTTCTGATGCGGCCTCTTCGGCCTGAGCGCCCGGGTGTGGTGGCGCACTGGCAGGAAAACTCTGGACGGGCCCGGCAGGGTTCGCAGCCGAACCAGCGGCGATTTGCCTCTCGGCGGCCGCCGCCAACTGTGCATTCGCGGCCTGCTCGTCAAAGAACGGGCCACGCCCGATCTTCACGTGAAAGCCTTCACGCTCAAGTTCAAATTGAGTCAAGCTGTTTTCGGTGATCAAGCCGATTAGCTCGCGCAGCTCATTCATGTTGATCGACGACTCAAGATGTCGCGGTGCATTTCGATGGCGCCGCCGGGCCCGATCGCGCTGCCCGCGATCCGAAGCATGCTCCGGTGCCGGCGATACTATCTCGGCGCTCTGGTTGTCTTGATCGGCCATGGCCTTTTTTGTTCCGGTTGACATCGCACCTCCCATCGTCGGACGGCGGCAGTCGCGTTCCGGTGTTTCTTTCTATCAATTAAAGCAAGAGCCCCGATCCGGAACAATCACCGACTCGGGGCCACGCACACTAACGGTACTATTCGGTCGCGCCGTCTTCCTTTTGGCCGCTCTCAGATTCCGCAACTTTGCTGTCGGAAGTCTTCTTCTTGCTCGCTCCCTTGGTCCGTTTGCGCGCGCTGGTTTGCGCTTCTTTCTCGCGCGCGTTGTCGACCAATTCAATGATCGCGAGTTCAGCGCCATCGCCCGATCGCCGGCCCATTTTTATGATTCTGGTATAACCGCCCGGGCGCTCCTTAAAGCGCTCACCCAATTCATTGAACAAACGGCTCAGCGCGGAGACACCAGCCGAGCGCGGCGGCGGAATTTGGCCGCGTCGCGTGGTGGTGGCCCGACCATGATTGCCTGCGTGAAAGAACGAAGCGGCCTGCCGGCGCAAATGAACGCCCGCAGCTTCCGATCCATTGCCTTCGAGACTCGCAGCGCGGCGAGAGAGCGTGATGGCTTTCTCAATAAAAGGCCGCAACTCCTTCGCCTTGGGCAGAGTCGTGACAATTCGATCGTCACGCGAATTAATCAACGAGGTTGCGAGGTTTCGCAACAACGAGATACGGTGTTCTGCTGGTCGCCCGAGTTTTCGATGGGCTTTAAGATGACGCATGTTCCCTTGTCCTACTGCACTGCTTCTTCAAACTCATCGTCGTCGCCGCCGAGATCCTCAATCGAGCCTTCGCCCGAACCGGGAATCGGATTGCCTTGCTCGTCGAATTGCATGCCGAAATCAAGTCCCATCCCGCGGAGGATGTCGCGAATTTCAGTCAATGATTTCTTGCCGAAATTCTTCGTCGCCAGCATCTCGCGTTCCGAGCGTTGGACGAGGTCGCGAATCGTCTTGATACCCGCGTTCTTCAGGCAATTATAGGAGCGAACCGAAAGCTCCAGCTCGTCCACGGAGCGATCCAGCTGATCGTTGCGTGGCAACGGCGGCCGCTCGGCCTGCTGATAGCTGTACTCTTCGGTGTCTTCCTCAAAGTTGATGAAGATCGCCATGTGGTCCTTGATCAACTTTGCCGCCAGACCGATCGCGTCGTCGGGCTTGATCGAACCGTCGGTCCAGACTTCGATGCTGAGCTTGTCGTATTCCGTGTTCTGGCCCAGACGCGCGGCGTCAACTGCATAGTTGACCTTCTTCACCGGCGTGTGCACCGAATCGATCGGAATGTAACCGAGCGACAAATCTTCGTCGAAGTTGCGCTCGGCGGAAACGTAGCCGCGACCGCGCTTGAGACGCATCTCGATATTAAGCGTGCCGCCATCGCTCACCGTCGCAATGTGCAGTGTCGGATCGAGTATTTCGATGTCGGCGTCTCCCTGGATATCGCCGGCCGTCACTTCGCCGGCGCCGTTCTTGGAGATCGTCAGCGTCTTGGGCTCGTGGCCGTGCAACTTGAACGGCACCTGCTTCAGATTCAGGATCACGTCGGTGGCATCCTCGACGACACCTTTGATCGAAGAGAATTCGTGCTCAACACCTTCGATTTTCACCGCCGTAATTGCCGAACCTTCGATCGAAGAAAGCAGCGCGCGTCGCAGCGAATTGCCGACTGTGGTGCCGAATCCGCGCTCGAAAGGCTGCGCTGAAAATCGTCCATAGCGTTCAGTCAGTGTCTCGCTATCGGCGGCCAGGCGCCGCGGCATTTGAAAACCTGTCCAGAGATTATTTTGATCCATAACGTACCGTCAGAATTTGAGGAGAAGTTCGGCAACCAACGCGCGGCTCGCAGTCGCGCCGCCAGCGCCCCGGTTACTTACTATAAAGTTCCACAATCAATTGCTCGTTAATCGAGCGGTCAATGTCTTCACGAGTCGGCAGCGCCGATATCGTCGCGGTCATGTCGCCGCCCGAAGCTGAAATCCATGCAGGCCGCCCGCGTCCCGCCGCCGTTTGCCACGCGCCTTCGACGTGCACGTTCTTTCGGCTTCCTTCTTTGATTGAAATCAAATCGCCGGGCTTAACCTGAAATGAAGGAATATCGACCTTGCGATCGTTTACCAGGACGTGGCCGTGATTCACCAGTTGACGCGCCTGACGCCTGGACGTCGAGAAGCCGGCCCGATAGACGGCATTGTCCAGTCGCCGCTCAAGCAACGCGAGCAGGGCCGCGCCCGTTATGCCTTTGACCTTGCGCGCCCGTTCAAAGTAATTTCTAAATTGTCCTTCGAGAATGAAGTAGATGCGCTTGACCTTCTGCTTCTCGCGAAGCTGCTGGCCGTAACCAGCCAGCGCTTTGCCGCGCCGCATTGAATTACCATGCTGTCCCGGCGGTTGAGTACCCCGCTTTTCGATAGGACAAGAAGGCTTGTAACAGCGATCTCCCTTGAGGAAAAGTTTTGCACCTTCGCGGCGGCACAAGCGGCACACCGCATCTCTATACCTAGCCAATCGTTTCTGCCTCCAGTCTAGCTATCAGACGGAAAAGTTTACAGGCTGCGTTCTTGAATCTTGAATTTGTAATCTGCAATTCAAGATCGGAGCCCTTCATCCTTTAGGTCGCAAATCTAAAATCAAAAAAATCCTTCTTAAACTCTGCGTCGCTTCGGCGGGCGACATCCGTTGTGCGGTATCGGCGTCGTATCGCGGATCGCAATCACGCGAATGCCGGCGTTATTAATCGCACGGATCGCCGACTCGCGGCCGCCGCCCGGACCCTTCACGCGAACTTCGCACTGCTGCATGCCGGATTCCATGGCCTTCTTGGCGGCTTCGTAGGCGGCCTGCTGCGCAGCGAACGGAGTGCCCTTGCGAGAACCCCGAAATCCGCGCGCGCCCGAAGACGACTGCGACACCAAATTCCCCTCCAGGTCGGTGATCGAAATCAGCGTGTTATTGAACGATGCCGCGATATAGACGATCCCGCTGGGAATGTTCTTCTTCTCTTTCTTGCGAAAGACTTTCTTTTTGCCGGTGGTTGCTGCTTTAGCCATAACTGTCAGTGTCAGTAGCCGGTGGTCAGTCGCAAGCAACTGGCACCCGATAAATTATTTCTTGCCTGGGGCTTTCTTCTTCGCAATCGTCGCGCGGCGCGGGCCTTTGCGCGTACGCGCGTTGGTATGCGTGCGCTGTCCGCGAACCGGAAGTCCGCGTCGATGCCGCAAGCCACGATACGCCCCGATGTCCATCAAGCGCTTGATGTCCATTTGAATGCGCTTACGCAGATCGCCTTCGATTTCGCCCTGACCCTCGATGACCGCACGGATGCGGCTGAGATCATCTTCAGTCAAGTCACGAACGTGCGTATCTACATTCACCTTCGCTTCGTTAAGAATCGAGGCTGAACGCGATCTGCCAATTCCATAGATGTACGTTAGACCGATCTCAGCGCGTTTATTCGGCGGAAGATCTACACCTGCGACACGAGCCATCTTATTAATTCCCTACTTTTGTCTCTGCTTATGCTTGGGATTTGTGCAAATTACCCGCACCACGCCTTTGCGATGGATCACCTTGCACTTATCACAAATTTTTCGTACTGATGCGCGGACTTTCATAACTTCAACCTACTTGTACCTATACGTTATCCGGCCCCGATTTAAGTCGTACGGCGATAACTCAACCAACACTCGATCACCCGGAAGAATTCTGATGAAGTGTTTACGCATTTTGCCGGAGATGTGCGCCAGCACCTGATGCTGGTTCTCTTCCAGTTCAACCCGAAACATTGCGTTCGGCAGCGTTTCGAGGACTTTGGCCATGACCTCTATCGCCTCTTCCTTCGCCATACAGACACGAATTCGCCTTTGGTGGCAAACTTCGGATACTAACACGCAGCTTAAGCAATTGCCAAGCCGCGACCGGCCTAGGCGGCGCTCACAAGTTTCTCTCGCACCGGAGTGCGCACCAGGGTCAGCACCTCAGGACCCTCCTCGGTAACCGCGACCGTGTGTTCGAAATGGGCGCTGGGCTGGCCATCCACGGTAACTACCGTCCAGCCGTCCTTCAAAGTCTTCGTGTGCAGCGAACCAAGATTAATCATCGGCTCCAATGCGAAGACATAGCCCTTTTTAATCTTTGGTCCCTTGCCGGGTTTTCCATAGTTTGGAATCTGCGGATCCTCGTGCATGCGGCGGCCGATGCCATGGCCAACATAATCACGCACGACCGAATACCCCTCCGCCTCGGCGTGCGACTGCACCGCGAATCCGATGTCCCCCAAATGATTGCCGGCGTAGCACTGTTCGATCGCTAAATTCAGGCACTCTTCAGTAACGCGCACCAGCTTCAAACGATCATCGCTTACTTTTCCGACGGCAACTGTGGTTGCGGTATCGCCGACGAAACCTTCAAGCGTGGCTCCCACATCGATCGAAAAGATGTCGCCGCCTTTCAATTCGTAACTCGATGGAAAGCCGTGGACCACCTGTTCATTTACTGACGCGCAAATCGAATATGGAAAACCGTTGTAGCCCTTAAAAGTCGGATATGCGCCGGCGTCGCGAATCATCTGTTCAGCGGCATCGTTGACCTCCATCGTTGTCGTGCCGGGCTCGACCATGGCGCGCAGCTCTTGCAATACCCTACCGACCAGCTGGCCCGCGGCGCGCATCTTTTCGATTTCTTTTTGCGACTTGCCGATGATCATAAGATAG
>Ga0137403_10007113_pt1 | contig 12680 bp, 5 predicted proteins | sample CZOMad2_1_16fung_FD_122057 | JGI IMG/M metagenome (GOLD analysis project Ga0137403, IMG submission 122057) | Vadose zone soil fungal communities from Angelo Coast Range Reserve, California, USA - CZOMad2_1_16fungal (Hybrid Assembly) | ecosystem: Environmental > Terrestrial > Soil > Vadose zone... | reverse complement strand
AGATTGTCAAAAACCCTCAGATTCAATCCTGGGACTATCTTCCACGATTGTTCTCGACCCATCTTTGGAGCCAGTCGGGAAGCGAGCACGCAATCCACTTCTACCGACCCCTATTCTCTACATGGATGCTGGTAGTGAACACCATCGGCGGCTTGTCTCCTGCTTGGTGGCATTTCACCAGCATCTTTTTGCATGGAGTCACGACTTTTGCGGTTTACATGTTGTGCGAGAGACTTCTGCGAAGCAGAGTGGCTGCATTATTCGCCGCATTGCTGTTTGCAGTGCATCCGATTGATACGCCGGTGATCGGGTTCCGGCAAGTTCCGAAATCAAGACAGAAGTTCATACTTCTGTTTTCCATCCAGCAGGGTCCTCAGCAACTTCCGAGCCTCTTCTGCCGGAAGCTTCTCCAATTGACTGAGCAGCGCCTCTCGATTCGCGTCAGCGTTTGCGCCACGCAGAGGCCGTGACAAAATCGGGGTGCGAGCTTTCAGGCCCTGCGCTTGTGCTTTCTCCACTTCCGTCGCCAGTCCCGCAATCGTCGGCGCCTCAAATATGCTCCGCACCGCCAACTCCATTGCAAAGATCCGCCGGATTCGCGCCATCACCTGCATCGCCAGCAACGAATGTCCCCCCAGCTCGAAAAAGTTCTGCTCCATCCCCACCTGCTGCAATCCCAGCAACTCCCGCCAGATTTCTGCCAGCTTCGCTTCGACTTCACTGCGTGGATCGCGCAACTCTGCCTGATCAAGAAGCAGAACCGCGCCGGATGCGGCTACCGCCCCACGATTTACCTTCCCACTCGGCAACCGCGGAAGCCTTACTGCCTTCCAGTAGCTCGACGGTACCATGTGTTCCGGCAGTTTCGTCCGCAGGTATCGACGCAACTCTCCCTCCGAAAGCGCCGCCTGGCCCTCGTTCAGCACCACGTAGGCGGAGAGCTTTTGCTGCTCTGCTTCGCCGGTCACCGTTACGACCGCCTCCCGTATTCCCGCATGGGATGCCAGAAGCGATTCGATTTCTCCCAGCTCAATACGTACGCCGCGCACCTTCACCTGCCGGTCGAATCGGCCCAGATACTCGATCTCGCCGTTCGAGCGGAAGCGTCCCAGATCTCCCGTGCGATAAATTCGCGCGGACTGGTCCGGCGCCACCTGGTTGGTGATGAATCGCTCCCGGGTCAAGTCCGGGCGACTCAGATATCCTCGGGCCAACCCCTCTCCGCCGATGTAGATTTCTCCGGCGGCATTGACCGGCACAGGCTGGAGATGGGCGTCCAGTATGTAGATACAAGTGTTCGCGCCGGGGCGGCCGATCGGGATCGTCTCCTGCTCCCGGCCAGTCACGCGGTAGGCGCTGGACCAGATCGTGGTCTCGGTCGGGCCGTACAGGTTCCAGAGGGATTTGCCACGTGCAAGTAAGTCTTGCGCAAGTTCGGGCGGTAATGTTTCACCAGTGCAAAGAATCTTCAGATTGGGCGAGCCTTGCCATCCCGCTTCGAGGAGCAGATGCCAGGTCACCGGTGTTGCCTGCATGACCGTGGCTCCGCTCTCGGCCAACAAGTCCCGGAGACGATGCCCGTCCACCACATCCTGTTCACCAGCGATCACCAGACGCGCCCCCGAGATCAGCGGGAGATAGACCTCGAGTGCGGCGATATCGAACGAAAGAGTGGTTACGGCGAGCAGGATGTCTTCGCAGGTCAGACCCGGCGTACGCTGCATCGAGGTGAGCAAGTTGACGACGCTGCGGTGCTCAATCAGAACTCCCTTCGGCTTTCCGGTTGAGCCCGATGTGTACAGTGCATAGATGAGATTTTGCGGACTGGAGCGGTGGCTGGGATTTGCTTGAGACTCTCGTGCGATTTCTTCCCAAATTGTGTCAAGAATAACCGTGTCTTTCCCGAAAACCTCACGTCGCAGACGCTGTGTTGAAAGAACGATCCGCGGTTGCGCATCGGCAAGCATGAAGCCTAGCCGCTCGTCCGGCAGCCGGGAATCGAGCGGAACGTAAGCCCCGCCTGCTTTCAAGATCCCGAGCAAAGCAATCACCATTTCCAGTCCGCGATCGATACACAAGCCCACGAATGCGTCTGGTCCTATGTCCTTTCTCAGCAGATACCAGGCAAGCTGGTTGGCACGCTCGTTCAACTCACGGTATGTCAGTTGCGAATCTTCAAAGACGACAGCGATGGCATCCGGGGAAAGCTCGGCTTGCAACTCGAACAATTCATGAATGCAGGTCTGCGGGTAAGCACACCGGGTGCTATTCCACTGCGCCAGAATTTGCTCCCGTTCGTCGGGTGCGAGAATCGCCAACTCCGAGAGCCGCTGCCAGGGTTGGGCGAGGGCCTGCTCGAGCACCTGTTGCCAATGGACCGTCATGCGGACGATGCTCAGAGCATCGAACAGGTCTGTGCTGTAGTGAAAGCGGGCCAGGATCTCATCCGCGCGTTCGTCCAATTCCAGGAAGAGATCATATTTCGACGTACCCGTGTCGACATCCATCTGGGTCAGACGCCAGGCGGGATCCAGTTGAGGCAGGGGGGGCTCGAGCGAGAACAAGGCCTGAAATAGTGGATTACGGCCTGGATCCCGCGGAACCCGCAGCTCGCGAACAAGGTGTTCGAACGGCACACGATCATGATCGAGCACGTCGATGGTCAAATTGCGTGCGCGATGGACCAGGGTGCGAAAACTGGGGTTGCCGGACAGCTCGACAGGAAGGACTACGGTGTTGAGAAAATATCCAAGGAGGGACAATGTCTCCGGGGGGGTGCGGCCGGCCGTGACAGTTCCAATCGGGATGCACGGTTCCCCCGAGTAGCGGTGGAGCAGCGCAGCAAAACTCGCCAGCAGTGCGTGAAATAACGAGACACCTTCGGAGCGGCAGAACTCCCGCAACGCCCTCGTCAGTGTGTTGTCCAGTTTGAAGGGATACATCGAGCCGCGGAACGACTGCGATCGCCCAGGCGGGCGGTCGGTAGGCAAGTAGGTTTCGGGCAGTGGCCCGCGAAGCTTTTCGCGCCAGTACTCGATGTCCGCGGCGAGGACTTCGCGCGTGATGTTGCGGCGCTGCCAGCAAGCATAATCGGGATACTGAATGGCCAGCTCCGGGAGCGGAGATGGCAGACCAGCGGCGTAAGCCTTGTAAAGCGTCGCCAGCTCAGGCAGAAAGACGCGATACATCGCCACTCCGTCGAAGATGATGTGGCTCAGGGTCAGGTAGAGACGGTATTGTTCGTCTTCGAGACAAATCAGCCTTGGCCGAAAGAGCGGGACCTGCCCGAGATCAAGAGGAACTCTGGCGTCCGCGGTGGCGATCGCCAAAGCCGCAGCGTCCCGTTGCTCCTGCGGAAGAATGCGAAGGTCGATCAGTGGAAGCGAACCGGCCAGCTCCTGCTGGACCTCTTGAACCGGCTGGCCATCCACCACGGTGAAGCAGGTTCGCCAGGCTTCGTGCCGACGGAGAATCTCGTTCAAGCTCTGTTCGAGTGCTCTGACATGCAATGGCCCCGAATAATGTATCGTAACCGGCTCGTTATAAAGCGGAACTTCAGGGGCAAGTTGGGCGTGCAGCCAAACCTGTTCCTGCGAGTACGACAAAGGAATAACTTCCCCCCGCTGGCGTCGGGGAATCTCCGGAGTGGCTGGCCGGAAACCCAGCTCTCCACGGAAATACTTCTCGAGCAACTTCCGTTTCGCGTCGGAGTATTGGGCCATTCATCCCGTCCCGGGCCGCAAAACGAGGTTCCTCTTGGGGTCGCTGGCAGCAAACGCAACTGGGAGCGAAGTCAGCCCCCGCAGTCCGAGATTGTGACGCCAAACCAGGGGCCCCTGCGCGTTCAGCTGCAATTGAGGCAGCCGCCGCAGGATCGTATCGAAGGCGATCTGGCCTTCGAGGCGAGCCAAAGCCGCGCCGAAACAAAAATGGGCAGCCCACCCGAATGCCAGATGGCGGTTGTCGTGGCGTGTGATATCCAGGCGATCGGGTTCGGGAAATCGTTCCGGATCGCGATTGCCAGCTCCCAGGACTGCGATTACAGCCTGACGCTTTCGGATACGCTTTCCTCCGAGTTCGACATCGGCGGAACTCAGCCTTGCCGTGTGCTGACTGGGACTCTCGTAACGGAGCAGCTCTTCGACCGCCGAAGGAATCAGAGAAGGATCCCCACGCAGCCGGGCTAATTCAGCCGGATGGCGCAGCAGAGTCAGCACGCCGTTGCCAATCAGGTTCGTCGTCGTTTCCTGACCTCCGACCATAGTAACGATCAGGTTGGCGATGACTTCTTCTTCGCTCAGGCGTGCGCCGTCGATCTCAGCGGTCATCATGGCGTGGACCAACCCATCGCGTGGGTGTGTCTGCTGTGTCCGCAGCTCTGAGCGGAAATAGGACCGCAGGTTTTCGACACTGCGTAGCACGCGTGGAAATCGCTCCGGATTGTGCTGGAAGTTGCCAAGCATCTCGGCGAAATCTTGCGACCACTCCCTAAGCTGAACATGGTCGCCCGTCGATACACCCAGCAATTCGGCGGTCACGATCGCCGGGGCTGGACCTGCGAAGTCGGCAATCACATCCATCGTTCCTTGGGAAACGACCCTATCCAGCAGTGTGTCCATCACTTCCTGGATGTGCGAGCGCAGCTTCTCCACTCTGCGCGGGGTGAAGGCGGCGGAAGCGAGAGCGCGCAGGCGGGTGTGATCCGGAGGGTCCAGAAATAGCATCTGCCGTACCATGACCTCGGCAATCGGATTGAGCGCCGACAGGTTCAACGCACTCAGTTGCTCGGGCGTCGGTGTGCGATTGGCAGAAAAGTGGTGCAGTACATGCACGACGTCGGAATACCGGGTCACGACCCATGCGTGCAGAAAGGGATCCCAGTGCACCGGGTCCTGGCTCCGCAGTTTGTGGTACAGCGGGTACGGATTCGCGAGCACTTCAGGATCCAGCAACTGGTAAAGACTGAGCACGCAATCCTCGGCAGGCTGGACGGAGGGTGGCGTGCCGGCTGCGGTCATGCCTGGATTCCATCGGGGGAAGATTCGAGGATACGTTGTGCTTCCTCGTCGGTCATCGTCTGCAGTTTCGAGTCCAGCAGGCGCTCAATCTGGCGGGAGATTCCACCAATTGTGGGATGGTCAAAAAGGCTTCTCAGCGAGAGTTCCACCCGGAACCTCTCGTAGATCTTTGCAATCAGTTGAGCTCCCATTAACGAATGCCCGCCCAGATTGAAAAAATTGTCGCCTCTGCTTACACGAGGCACGCCGAGCAGACCCGTCAGGAAACCAGCCAGCCATTGCTCAATGTCTGATTGGGGAGCTTCGAACAGATCGTTGTCCAGCTGGTTTTCCGCGGAGGGCTTCGGAAGCGCGGCCTGATCGATTTTTCCATGCGCTGAGGTCGGCATCGATGTGAGTTTTATGAATGTCGAAGGCACCATGTAGTCGGGAAGACGGTCACCGAGGAATGTGCGCAGCTCGGCGGCATTCAGGTGGGCGTCCGGTGCCGGCACGATATATGCGGCCAGGCGACTGTCCCCCGCGTCGGTGGAGTAAGCTGCGATACAGCTCGAAGCAATAGCGGGATGCCGGTCCAGCAGGGCAGTGATTTCGCGCGGTTCTATGCGATACCCCCGGATCTTGATCTGTTGGTCCAGGCGTCCCATAAATGCAATTTGGCCGTCGGGAAGCATACGAGCAAGATCACCCGAGTGGTAAAGACGGGCGCCGCGTTCGCTCCGGCTGAAGGGATCAGCAACAAATTCCTGGGCGGTCAGGTCGGGGAGATTCAGATATCCACGACCGACACCGGCACCTCCGATGACGAGTTCTCCGGCAGCGCCATCAGGGACGGGGTTCAATTGCTCGTCGACGATGTGGATCTCAACGTTATCGACAGGTCGTCCGATGGAGGGAAAGCTTTCCGGCTCGCCCTGGGGATGAATCTCTGCCGAAGTCGCAACCACCGTACATTCTGTGGGACCGTAGTTGTTAACCAGAGCGAAGGGCAGACCGGACGGGGGAAAGCGGCGGAGCGTGTCAGCGCCCGTCAGCAGGACGCGAAGACCGGTTTTCGGCGGCCACGACAGGTTGACCATGCATTCGGCCAGGGCCGTGGGAAGGAAGCTGATGGTGATGCCGGTTGCGACCATCCAGTTGCGAAGACGATCCGGAATCGTGCGAATTGCGTCATCCACAACGTGGACACTGGCCCCAATTGTCAGGTACGGCCATACCTCCCAAACGGCCGCATCAAAGCCGGGGCTCGCGTGTAGCGTGGCCAGGTCAGCCGACGTAATGTTGAATGCACGCTGGTGCCAGCGCACCAGGTTCAGCAAGTTCGCGTGCGTGATTTGCACGCCTTTGGGCCGACCCGTTGAACCCGATGTGAAGATAATGTAGGCCAAGTTCTCGGCATTGATCGGGTTGCGTGGAGGAATGGAGGAATGCTTGGAATTGTTGGCCTCCTCGGCGTCCATGACAATGGTCTGCCAAATCCCAGGGGGGAGTTTCTTAGCCACGGAAGAATGGGTCAGGACCACCGGAGCAGCGGAATCCTCGAGCAGCATCGAAACGCGCTTCGGTGGATACCCTGGATCTAGCGGCACATAGGGTCCTCCGGCTTTCAGCACAGCCAGGGCGGCAATGGCCAACTCGGGAGAGCGTTCCAGAAAAAGTGCAACTGGCACTTCGGCTTTGACCCCGAGCGAAGATAAAAGATCAGCCAGTTGGTTGGCCCGTGCATTGAGCTTCCCGTAAGTGAGTTCCTGGTCACCAGCCGCGATGGCGACCGCGTCGGGGACCAGGCCGGCTTGCATGGCTACCAATTCATGTACCAACATTTTCCCAACCTGAAAACGTAACTATGGCAACAGCACTCGTAACGGAGCCAGTTTCGGAATAGCCCCGGCGCGGAACGTCACTCGTTGCGCGAGCCCTCTGAGACCATGCCTGCTATGTCAGGCTGCTTCCCATCGAGTACGCGCAGGAGCAAACTCTGCAATTCCGTGGAAGACAGGTTGTCCAGTTGCGCCAGCAAAGCCTCGCGGTTGGCCACAACCGTGGGTGGATGCCGTTGCAGAATCGGGGTACGTGCCTTCAGGCCCATGGCTTGCGCCTTTTCCACTTCCACCGCCAGTCCCGCAATCGTCGGCGCCTCAAATAGGCTCCGCACCGCCAACTCCACATCAAAGATCCGCCGGATTCGAGCCGTCACCTGCAGGACCAGCAACGAATGTCCTCCCAGCTCGAAAAAGTTCTGCTCCATCCCCACCTGCTCGACCGCCAACAATTCCCGCCAGATCCCGGCCAGCTTCGCCTCGACTTCATTTCGCGGACCAGCCAGCTCCTCCGTATCCACCAGGGGTCTTTCTCCACACCCCACCAGCGCCGCGCGATTGACCTTCCCGCTCGGCAGCAAGGGGAACTTATCCACCCGCCAGTAACTCGCCGGCACCATGTGTTCCGGCAGTTTCGTCCGCAGAAAACGTCGCAACTGTCCCGCCGAAGGCGCGGCCTTGCCCTCATCCTTCCCCACCAGGTAGGCGGATAGTTTCTGCTGCTCCCCTTCGCCGCTCACCGCTACCACCGCCTCCTCGATTCCAGCATGCGATCCCAGAACCGCTTCGATTTCGCCCAGCTCGATGCGGAGCCCGCGTAATTTCACCTGGCTATCGACTCTGCCCATGTACTCGATTTCGCCATTGCCGCGGAAGCGGCCCAGGTCCCCCGTGCGATACAATCGCGGCGACTGCTCCGGAACCAGCCAGTTTGCGACAAAGCGCTCTGCCGTTAACTCCGGCCGGTTCAGATATCCCCGCGCCAAGCCGTCACCGCCAACATAAATTTCGCCGCGGATTCCCACGGGAACCGGATCGCCATAGGCGTCCACCAGGTAGATCTGGGTGTTGCTGATCGGCCTGCCAATGGCCACGGAGGAAGCCAGGTCCCTGTCCGTCGCCTCGTGGCAAGTGACATCGGCAGCAACCTCGGACGAGCCATAGATGTTCAGCAAGGTTGCTTCCGGGAACGCCTCGCGAAAGCGCTTGGCCAGATCAGCCGGCAGAACCTCGCCGCTGCAGGACCAAAGCCTGAGCTCTGGCACCCGACGCTGGAGGTCCGGAGCGTGATCGAGAAGTGTGCGCAATAATGAAGGAACCAGGACCATCCGAGTCACATGCTCACGGGCCAGCAACTGCAGCATCTCCTCGGGATCGCGCACTGCCTCTTGGGGAATAATCACATTCGGAATCCCCGCCAATAGAGGGCCAAAGATCTCCCAGATGGAGTCGACGAATCCCAGGTTGGTCTTCTGGCAGCAGACCTCTCCGGGTTGGAACGGATAAGTTCTCCACATCCAGGAGAAGCGATTCATCGAGGCCCGATGCGTTCCTTCCACGCCCTTGGGGATTCCGGTTGAACCGGAGGTGTAGATCACATAAGCACACTGATCGGCGGGAACGTAGGTGGCGGGATTGGTCGTGGGCTTGCCGCCAAGGCTATCGTTGTCTATGTCTATATCGAATGCCACGATGCTCGGCGCGTTGCCCGGCACCTGATCGCTGGTCGAGGAACGAGTCACAACGCAAGTTAGCGCAGCATCCTCAATCAAGAAGCTCAGACGTTCGAGCGGATAGGCGGGATCGAGCGGAACATAGGCAGCGCCCGCCTTGAGCACGCCCAGAAGCGCCAACACCATTTCCGGCGAACGTTCAAGAAAGACTCCGACCCGAGAGCCCGGGTGGACCCCCTTCTCGATGAGCCGGTGCGCGAGCCGGTTGGCCTCGTCGTTGAGGAGCCGGTAGGTCCACTCCCTGGGTGGAAACCGCAATGCGGTCGCATTGGGAGAGCGGTCCGCCTGACTTTCGAATGCTTTGTGAAGAGGCACATCCCTGGAATAGTCGGCTGCGGTCCGATTCCAGTCGAACAACACCTGCCGCTGCTCCTCGGCGCTGATGATCGGGATTTGCCCCAGACGCAGATCCGGATTCTCTACCGCAGCCGTCAACAGGTTTTCGAAATGCCCCAACATCCGGCGAATGGTAGAGCGCTCAAACAGATCGGTGCTGTATTCGAACTGGCAGTGGAACTCACTGTCCTCCCACACTTCGACGGACAGATCGAGCTTGGCGATGCCGGTCTCGAAGGGCATCTCCTTGATCCTCAGTCCTGGAATTTCAAAAACCTGTCGGGGAATGTTCTGGAAGGTGAACATAACCTGGAACAGGGGATGCGTGTCCAACGAACGCTGCGGGACCAGCCTTTCCACGAGTTTCTCGAAGGGAACGTCCTGGTGGGCGTACGCTTCCAGCGCGAACGATCGCACCTGACGAATCAGGTCCCGGAAGCTCGGGTTGTTCGCAAAATCGACACGGAAGACCAGCGTGTTCACGAACAGACCGATCATGTTTTCAATTTCGACTTCGCTACGCCCGGCGATGGGAGTTCCGATCAGAATGCTTTCCTGGTTGGTGTACCGCCTGAGTAAAGACTGAAATGCAGCCATGACAACCATGAACAGGGTGGAGCTTTCGGCTTGTGCGAGTGCCTTCAGTTTCGCCAGGATGGCGCTATCCAGGCTGAATTCTTCGGTTGCGCCCTGCCAACCGTGTGTCGCCGGGCGCGGATGGTCGGTGGGCAGATCGAGCAGGGTTGGCGCGCCCGCCAGCTTGCGTCTCCAATATTCGACTTCGTTCGTGAGCACCTCTCCGCTCATGTACTCACGTTGCCACTGCGCGCATTCCGGGTACTGCAGAGCAAGCTCGGGGAGCTCCGGTGGATCGCCTTGGCTGAGGGCGGCGTAGCACTTGGTCACTTCGCGGAAGAGGAGCGCGATGGACCAGCCGTCGGTGACGATATGATGCATCACCAGGACGAGGAAATGGGTATCCGGAGACAGGCGGACGAGAATGAGCCGAAGTAACGGCCCTTCCATCAGATCAAAGGGCTTCTTTCCTTCCTCACTGGCAATGCGCAGGGCCTCAGCCTCGCGCTCACCCTGGGGAAATCCAGCCAGATCGCGGATGGGGATCTTGAGCTCTACGTCCGGCAACACGATTTGTCTGGCTTCGCCCTCCACGGAATCAAAGACGGTACGCAGGGAAGCGTGGCGCTCAATGACGATCTCGAATGCCCGCTGCAGGATTGCAACGTTCAACGGACCCGTAATCCGGAAGGCGCGAGGGAGGTTATACGCCGCAGTTCCGGGTTCGAGTTGATCGAGAAACCATAGTCTCTGCTGCGCGAACGAAGCTGGGAACGCCGTCTGGGTCATCCCGTTAGTTCCTTAGATCGTACCTGTAGAGGAGATGGGACGGTTTCAACGCTGCTGTTTGATTGCAACCAGGGCGGCACCTTGGTCATGATGTCAGGCAGCTGCTCCAACGCTCCATCGACTCACGTCTCGGTACTCTGCCCGATTCCGGTACGCCACCCTTCGGCTCTGTAGGTTGCCGAACATATTTTGTCTAGTTGTTCGACTTTTTCCTACGAGTAGTTCCTCCGGGTGACACGGGCCAGAAAGTGAGTATGCGCCAAAGACTCTTCCATCGAACATCGGGATTTTCCTGTATGGAACTTTGTCTTGGTTTTTGCCATCCTCATAATAATGAGATGCTGGTCCCATGGCTCCCGGCTGACAGCGCGGATGCGGGACAGGGCGAACTATGTTCGTGGCGGGATTTTGCGGCAGTCTGGTGGCAGAAGATGATTCCGCACACTTGGGTTTCGGACGCCTGGATGAGCGTGCCGTCAGGCTCCGATCCGTGACCGAGATCGGAAGCCGAGGGCCCCGCGCAGAGGATGTTTCTGGCCAAGCCCCATCCCCGAGAGGAAGCGGGCGTGGAGGGAGAGGGCGTAAGGATCGTAGGTTGGATTCTGCGACTCGAGCCTAGAGCCAGGGCGGATCCATCTTCCTTCCTCGGGATTTGAGCGTCGTTCAGGATTGCAGATGTCACTATCGTCAGCGGTACCCATTCCGCAAGGGAACGACTCGCCTCCGTCCCGGCTTCCCGGATTTCATGCCGGGATCGATGATCTTTGCAACCCGTCAGAGCTCTGCCCTCTCTCGTCTGCTCAAGCTGGTCCCTTGTCGGCCCGAACGACGGCTATTACGCGGGAAAAGGACTTGACCCGCATGCTATACGGGAGCCAAACGTCGTGACCAGCGATGGGCAAGAGAAGGGCCGCCTTGCCGATTTGCTTCTCCAGGCAAGCCCGAGTGCTTACTCGGCATCCTTAGCGCAGCAACGTCTGTGGTTTCTGCATCAGCTCGAGGGAAGAAGCGCCGCTTACAACGTGCATCTGGGCTTGTGGCTGAGAGGTCCGCTCGATCGAACGGTGCTTCAGTCCAGCTTCCGGGAGATCCTACACCGGCACGACAGCCTCCGCACGGCATTTCGGCTTGAGAGAGGAAATCTTCAGCAGGTTGTATCGCCCAACGGCAGTGCAGAAATCCCCGTTACCGACCTGACGGGTGTTGCCGACCCCACTGCGGAGGCCTACCAGCTTGCCCGCCGTGAGATTGAGAAACCATTCGACCTTAGCAAGGCGCCTTTGTTTCGTGTGTGTCTGTTCCGGATCACAGCACGCGATCATATTTTTCTTTGCACCATGCATCACATTATTACGGATGCCTGGTCAATGCGGATCTTCGCGGAAGAACTGGCGCTACTCTACAAGGACTTTTCGCGGGGTCAAGAATCGTCCTTGCTGCCCCTGCCGATTCGATATGGCGACTTCGCCGAGTGGCAGCTCGAATGGTTTCACACGGACAGAGTCCAGCAGCAGCTTGCCTATTGGAAGAACAAACTGGAAGGAGCGCCGGCTCTCCTCGAGCTGCCAACCGATGTTCCTCGGCCCCCGGCGCAAACATTCGAGGGCGCCATTGCCGTAGTGCCGATCTCCAGCGACCTCATGGAGGGAATTAACAGCGTCGCAATTCGTTGCCAGGCCACTTCCTTCATGGTGCAGTTGGCTGCGTTCAAGATTCTGCTTTATCGGTACGCCAAGCAAGAAGACGTCCTGGTGGGGATCCCGGTCGCCGGACGCGACCACGTGGAGACCGAGGGGCTGATCGGATTCTTCGTCAACACGCTCGTCTTGCGCGATGACCTGTCAGGCAATGCGCGGTTCGTGGACCTGGTCGATCAGGTACGCGAGACCATGTTCGGTGCATTCTCCAATGTGGACGTTCCGTTTGAAAAGATAGTCCAGACGCTCCAGCCTGAGCGTAATCTCAGTTACAATCCCCTGTTTCAGGTCATGTTTGCGACCCTCAGGTCTGCCGTACGCTCCCACGAATTCGGTGACTTGACAGCATTTCCGTATGTGGTCAGCCAGGAAACATCCCTCTTCGACCTTAGCCTGACGCTGATCGAGGACGTCGACCAGAAATGGTGGGCGCAGATCGAGTACAACACGAACCTGTTCACAGAGGAGCACATCAGGCGCATGCTGAGTGATTACACATCAGTTCTCGAAGGCGTTGTGTCTCGTCCTGAAGGCCGCATTCTTGCATTGCCGCTGCCGGGCATGACAGGACCTGCGGACATATTGAATCTACCCTCCGCAGACCAACTGAGGGCAGACCAACAGAGGGCAGGCAAACAGCGGGCAGGCAAACAAAGGGCAGGCAAACAAAGGAAAGATAACGAAACCAGGGTGTCCTCTGTGGCTGCTACT
>Ga0137403_10007112_pt1 | contig 12680 bp, 8 predicted proteins | sample CZOMad2_1_16fung_FD_122057 | JGI IMG/M metagenome (GOLD analysis project Ga0137403, IMG submission 122057) | Vadose zone soil fungal communities from Angelo Coast Range Reserve, California, USA - CZOMad2_1_16fungal (Hybrid Assembly) | ecosystem: Environmental > Terrestrial > Soil > Vadose zone... | reverse complement strand
GCCGCGAGTGATCCGTACCCGAAGATCAGCCACTCCGATTGCCAGCTCGTCAGCCAGCAATTGAGCGTGATCCTCGATGTCGAGGAACTGATACCTGGCCCAGCTGGGTACACGCTGGAGGTGAGTTCGCCGGGGATGGACCGGGCGCTGAAAAAGCCGGCGGATTTCGAGCGGTTTCGGGGGCGGCTGGCGAAGATCTCGACCAGCGAGCCGGTGGGCGAAGCGAAGTTTTTTGAAGGGCGGCTGGCGGGATTTGCGGATGGGAAAGTCCGCATGGAGTTGAAGGGCAAGGAAGCGCGGACGGTGGAAGTACCGCTCGAAGCGATCCGCAAGGCGAACCTTGTCGTCGAGTTTTAGCGAGGAAACTTTAGGAATCTAGATTATGGCGAATTTGCTCTACCAACAGATTGAAATGCTGAGCCGCGAGAAGCACATCGAGCCGGAAGTAGTGGTGTCGGCGATTGAAGACGCGATGGTGGTGGCGGCGCGGAAATACTACAAGACGGAAGAAGACCTCCGCGCGAAGTTCAACCAGGACACCGGACAGGTGGACGTGTTCACCGTGCACCTGGTGGTCGAGGAAGTGACCGACCCGAAAAAAGAGATCAGCCTGGCGGACGCGAAGAAAAAGAATCCGGCGGCGGAAGTGGGCACGGAGATTCTGGGGCCGAAGCCTACGGATGTTCTGGGACGCATTGCGGCACAGACGGCCAAGCAGGTGATTCTGCAGAAGGTGCGCGAGGCCGAGCGCGACAATATTTACAACGAATATCACACGCGCGTCGGCGAGCTGGTGACGGTGATCGTGAAGCGCGCCGAAGGCCCGGACCTGATCGTGGACATGGGCCGGACGGAAGCGCGGCTGCCGAAGCGCGAGCAATCGAAGCTGGAAACATACAACATCGGGGAGCGCTTGCGCGTGGTCATCAAGATGGTGGACCGCGCGGCAAAAGGCCCGCAGGTAATCGTTTCGCGCGCGGATGCCAGCCTGGTGCAGCGATTGTTTGAGATGGAAGTGCCGGAAATTTACGACGGCACGGTGCAGATTCGTTTTGCGGCGCGGGAAGCGGGCGAACGGACCAAAGTGGCGGTGATGAGCCGGGACAAGGATGTTGATCCCGTGGGCGCGTGCGTGGGCATGAAGGGCATGCGCGTGCAGTCCATCATCCGCGAACTGCGCGGCGAGAAGATCGACATCATCCCTTACAGCGAAGAGACTGTCGCGTTTGCGCAGAAGGCACTAAGCCCGGCAAAAGTGACGCGCGTGCAGATCACCGATCCGGAAAATAAAAAGCTCGAAGTGATTGTCGAGGATTCGCAGCTTTCACTGGCCATCGGCAAGAAGGGCCAAAACGTGCGGCTGGCCAGCAAGCTGATTGGCTGGGACATCGACATCAAGAGCGAAGAAGAGAAGCGCCAGGAAATCGAAGAGCAGATGACCGCGCTGACGGCTCCCGCGACGCCATTGACGTCACTGGCGGGCGTGGGCGCGAAGACGATTGAGAAGATTGAAGCGGCGGGGATCACTTCCGTCGAGAAACTCGCCGGAATGACGCCGGAGCAGTTGATGGAGATTCCGGGCATTGGCGAAAAGATGGTCGACAAGATTTATCAGGCCGTGAACCGGTTCTATGAGGGCGGCACCGAAGCCGCCGCTGCCACTGCCACTGACGAGGCTGCTACAGGCGGGGAAGCTGCTGCCGAAGAGAGCGCGGCCACTGTTGAAGGCGAGGCTCCCGCCGAAGCTGCGGCGGCAGAGACGGCGGAGAATTCCGAGACGGGTGAAGCGGTTGAAGAAGCTCCTGCCGCGGTGAAGACGGCAGCAGAAGGCGATGCAGAGGCCACGCCCGCCGGCGATGAAGGTGATGCGGCGAAGGCGGAAGAGGCGAAGTCGTAGTCAAGAATGGAGCGCATGACCGACGTAAATCAAGTCCGAATCAACGAACTGGCCCGCGAACTGGAGGTCAAGGCGAAAGCCATCATTGACCTGCTGCCGGGGTATGGCGTAGCGGAAAAGAAGACGCACTCGAGCTCCATTCCCGCGGATGTCGCGGAGAGAGTGCGCAAAAAGATTCAGGGCGTGGCCGAAGAAGAAGCGCACGCCGAAGCCGCTGCCAAGGCGGACAAAGAAGCGAAAGACGCGGCGGCGAAGGCCGCGCGGATGAGGCCAGCGGCGCCTGTGGCAGCGCCGCCAGCAGCGAGCGTCGCGCCCATTGCTGTTAAACCGGCAGCGCCGGCGATTCCTGCGGCACCAGTGGCAAAGCCGGTTGTACCGGAGGCGCCAGCGGGCGCTGCACCGAAGGCTCCGGCTCCACCAGTTGTGGCGGCACCGCCATCTGCAAAGCCTCATGTTGCTGCGACGCCTTTGCCTGCAACGAGCGCTCCCGCAACGCCTCCACCGACTCCGATTCGCCCGCCAGCGCCTGCGGCAGCACCTCCAGCACCTGCAGGAACGCGGCCAGCTACACCCATTCGACCCACAGCGCCGATGCGACCTGCTTCACCAGGTGGCGCGCAACCTTCCGCAATGCGACCCGCGGCTTCAGCGCCGGGTTCCGCTCCCGGACGTCCCCCTGGAGCGCCAGCAAGAACAGGCGCTCCGTCACGGCCATTGCCGTCAGGAAATCGCGGTCCGATGCCCACTGGGAATCGGGGACCTCTTCCCGATGCGTCCAGAGAATCGCGTCCGAGCGGTCCGCGTCCTGGACAGCCGATGCGTCCACAGCAACCTGGGCAAGGAAGGCCGTACACGCCGCGATCCGGTGGACCAGGTGGTCCGGGCGGACCGCAGTCTCGACCTTTTGAGCAGCGCCGCGGTGCGATGCCAACCGGCACGCGTCCGGGCCCACGCGCACCCGGACGTCCGGGAATGTTGCCGGCGTTTCCAGAGAAACTGCCGCCGAAGGCGGAGCCGGGCAAGCCGCTTTACACGCGCAAACCGCCTCAGCGCCAGCGCCCCGCTCTGGATAAACGCGAGCAAGAGGGCGAGCGCAAGCTTCATCCGACGCGCCAGCGTCCGGGGGCAGGCCGCAGCGCCGTGGCCGTCATCGCTCCAGCGGAGCCGCGTCCACCGCGCGAAGTGACCATTACGGAAGGCATCACGATTCGCGAACTCGCGGAAAAACTCGATGTGCGCGCCAAAGAACTTTTGAAAAACTTGCTCGACCGGGGCGTCTTTGCCAGCATCAACCAGGCGCTCGACGTGCCAACGGCCACGACACTTGCCGAAGCCTTCAGCGGCGTAGTGAGTGTCGTCTCTCTCGAAGAAGAGATGGTGCTGGAAGTTGCGAAGGAAGAAACCAAGGAAAGTTTGAAGCCGCGTCCGCCGGTGGTGACGGTGATGGGCCACGTCGATCACGGCAAGACGAGCTTGCTGGACGCCATTCGCGAAGCGGACGTGGCGGCGGGCGAAGCCGGCGGAATCACGCAACACATCGGCGCTTACAAAATGGTGGTCAACGATCGCGCCGTGGTTTTTGTGGACACGCCGGGCCATGAAGCGTTTACTCGCATGCGCGCGCGAGGCGCGAAGGTTACCGACATCGTGGTGCTGGTGGTGGCCGCCGATGACGGCGTGATGCCGCAAACAAAAGAAGCGATCGATCATGCCAGAGCTGCAAAGGTACCCATCATCGTGGCCATCAACAAGATCGACAAGCCGGAAGCGCAACTGGAGCGCGTGAAACGGCAGCTCACGGAAACTGGGCTGATGCCCGCGGAGTGGGGCGGCGACACGGAGTTCGTGGAAGTTTCCGCCAAAAAGAAAATTGGAATCGAGAAGCTACTCGAAACCATCTTGCTGGTCGCCGATTTGCGGGAGCTCAAAGCCAATCCTGACGCGCCTGCCACTGGTACCGTGCTGGAATCGCGCGTGGACAAGGGGCGCGGTCCCGTGGCTACGATTCTCATTCAGAATGGCACGCTGAACGCCGGAGACTTCTTCATCTGCGGCTCGGTATTCGGCAAAGTGCGCGCCATGTTTGACGACCGCGGACGCGTCGTAAAAGATGCGCCGCCATCCACGCCCGTTGAGGTGCTGGGTTTGCAGGGCGTGCCCGATGCGGGAGACCTTTTCCAGGTAACTGACGAAGGCAAGGCACGGCACATCGTGGAGTACCGTCAGGGCAAGCAGCGCGACGCGGCGATGGCGCGCATCAGCGGTTCGCGCATTACCCTCGACCAGTTGCACGAGCAACTCAAGGCCGGGGACGTCAAGGAACTGGGAATTGTGATCAAGGGCGACGTGCAGGGATCGGTGGAAGTGCTCAGCGAAATGCTGCCGAAACTTTCAACGGACAAGGTGAAGCTTAAGATCATCGGTTCGGGAGTCGGGGCGGTCACGGAAAATGACGTGCTGCTGGCTGCCGCATCCGGCGCGATCGTGATTGCGTTTGGCACGCGGCCGGACCGCAAGGCGCTCGACCTGGCGCAGCAGGAACACGTGGACATCCGCACCCACACCATCATCTACGAAGTTTCCGACGAACTGAAGAAAGCCATGGAAGGGATGCTCGAGCCCGTAGTCACGGAAACGTACCTGGGCCGGGCGGAAGTGCGCAACGTCTTCCGCGTCAAGGGCGCGGGTACGATTGCGGGCTGCTACGTGGTCGATGGCATCCTGAAGCGCGACGCGCAAGTGCGCGTGCTGCGCGAAGGAGCGGTGATTTACACTTCCAAGCTCAACTCCCTGAAGCGCTTCAAGGATGACGCCAGCGAAGTCCGCACCGGTTTTGAGTGCGGAGCCGGCGTTGCGAATTTCAACGACGTTAAAGTAGGCGATGTCCTGGAATGCTTCAGCGTTACCAAGATGAGCGCCGCGGAAGCCGCCGGACAGGGCGGCGGGCCCGCCGGCAAGAAATAATCCGCCAGACTGTCCCCCGGAGCGCCACATGCCGGTCGGTCTGCTCACCCTCGAGCTACACATCCCGGACGCGCAGTCGCTAAAGGACAAGCGGCAGGTCTTGCGCAGCTTGAAGGATAAGCTGCGGCGGGATTTTAACGTAGCCGTGGCGGAGCTGGAGCATCACGACACGTGGCAGCGGTCGGTAGTGGGCATTGTGACGATTTCGAATGAAGAGAAGCATTTGAGGGAAGTGCTGCAGAAAGTCTTGGACGAGGCGGACCGCATCCTCGGATCGTTTTTGATCAATCAAGCGGTCGAGATTGTTTAGAGAGTGTTTCAGGGACGCCGATGAGTCCAGCCAATCACCGACACGAACGCGTGGGCGAGGAGATCGCTCACGAAATCAACGCCATGCTGGCGGGGGAACTGAAGGATCCGCGCCTGGAAGTCAGCGTGGTCGCCAGCGAAGTGCGCGTGCAGCCGGACATGAAGCACGCGCGAGTCTTCATCAGCGTGAAGGGAACGAACAAGGAGCAATCGGACGCCATCAAGGCGCTCGATCATGCCGCCGGGTACATCCGGCGGGAGCTCGTGGAGCGGTTGCAGCTCCGGCGTGTTCCGGAATTGCATTTCACACTGGATCTTTCGCAAGAGCACGTCGAGCGCATCGAGCGGCTCTTGAAGGAAATGAAGAAGGACAATCCGCCCGCGCCCTGAGAGTTTTCAGTTTTTTTGCTGCGAATAGAAACATATAACCACAAGAATGCCACGACAACCACAGCCTGCGGCGATCGACGGCGCGCTCGTCATCAACAAACCCCAAGGAAAAACGTCGCACGACGTTGTCGATGCGGTGCGCCATTTGGCGGGCTTCCGGCAGATTGGGCATTTGGGCACCCTCGACCCGCTCGCGACCGGTGTTCTGGTGTTGTTGCTTGGCCGCGCGACGCGGCTGGTACAGTTCTACGCCGGGCGCCGCAAGCGCTATGAGGCAGGTTTCCGGTTCGGATTCGCGACGGATACTTACGATTCGGATGGCGAAGCGCAAGGGCCAGACGCCGCGCCCGCGCTGGATGCCGCGACACTTGAGGTGTTTGCCCAAGAGTGCATCGGGCGATTCGAACAAATGCCGCCGTCTTTCTCCGCGAAGAAAGTGAAGGGCCGCCCCGCGTATGAGTTGGCGCGCAAGAAACAGCCGGTCGAATTGAAAGCCGTCGAAATCGAGATCTACGAGTACAAATTGAAAGAGATCGAAGGCAGCATCGCGCGCTTTGTCATCGAGTGCTCTTCCGGCACCTACATCCGGTCGCTGGCGCACGAGATGGGGCAGAAGCTGGGAAGCGGCGCGCACCTGGCGGAAATCACGCGCACCGCGGTGGGAGAATTTTCGATGGAACAAGCGATTTCGCTCGAGGAACTCGCCGAAGCCAAGCAAGCCGGCAAATTTGCGGATTGCCTGATCCCACTCGAAAGCCTGCTGACCAATTTCCCGCGGGTGAACGTGCTGCCGGTAGTCGAAAAGCGCGTGCGTCATGGCACGAAGTTCAACATCATGATCGCGCAGCTTCAAGCCGGCCGCGTCGAGAGGCCTCCCGGTGCGACGACGCAGCTCGATGGCGGGGAACCGAAGCCGCCGCGCCTGCGGGTTTTCAGCCAGCAGGACAAGCTGATCGCCATTGCCGAAGCCGTTGTTCCACGCACGTACCAACCCATCGTAGTATTCGAAGCCCTGCCGTAGCTTATCCACGCCGAGTTAGAAGATCGTTTCCAAAATACTTCGGTTTCTCCGGTCTTCCGGTAACTAGATGGCAAATTCTCAATGCACCGTCCGACATCGGCTCTCCCAGCCAGCTAGAATTAAGGGAGGGCTCATCAATCCAGGTTATCCGCTATTTTGAAAACTCATAACACCACACCAAGAGGCACGATGAACCGACGCCACGGCTTGACTGCTGCAGCCATGCTTGTTTGCAACCTAACGATGCTCTCCGCGATCCCCGCTGAAGCACAGCAGACTCAGCAAAGTCCTATGCACGATCCACCACAGGAGACGACTGCCACTTCTGGAGCTCTCGTGGGTCTTAGCAGCGGCCAAACTCTCTGGATAGCCCCGGTTGACAAGAAAATTCAAGTGCTTGCCAGCCCAGACTACGTGCTCCCCAGAAAAGATGGATTCTGGAGAATACGGGCCGAAACTCGCCCGATTCCTCCCGAAGAGCTGTCCGGCGCCGCGTCTAATGGTCTGCGGCAGATCTGGGCCATTCCCTTGAAAAAGGGCAAACACGCGGTGGCGTGGATCTCCAAACCGCGCCACGACTCCAGTGAAGATACGCTTCCGCAGGCGGGCGAGAGCACTATGGACGCCATGGAAAGGGAAGCCGCGGAGAGCCTGAAACAGGAACTAACTTTCTTGGGTCCCGAGTATCTTTCTCTTTACAGCTCTCAGACGGTGATCAGCAGCGGTGGGGCCACAGGCGGAAGTGAAGGCAACGATATTTTGCAAATCGTTGAGCCCGCACAGGTCGGGGCGCGTGCATCCGCGTCACTGTACGTCCGTGGTGCGGCACTTCCCATCTCCGACGAGATTCGAGCAAAAGATCTGGAAGCTTGCATTGATCCGAATGCTAAGGAGGAATTGCAGAGCGAGGATTTTCTGCGCAACGCCGAGGAAGTAAGTTATGGGATCCGGCGCGACAACCAAGAGTGGGGTTATCAGTGGATGCTAGGCTATTCCGGCACTGGTTACCACACTTTGTGTCCGGTTTCTGTCCTGCCTCCCAAGATCATTGTCGGCCCAGAACAATTGTTTCCGCAATGGGCGTCCATCCACGCCGCCTATCCCGACGCCCAGGACGCCTTCTCTTCACCTCCGCATGACTTGCTGCTTGTTTTCAACCAAGATAGCTTGAAAGTCGTAGCGGTTCGAGATGGGAAAATTGCCAACGTGCTTGCCCAACTACAAATCGAGGGGCGACCTGTGATGGTGCAATGGGCTACCGGCAAGTATGTCGAGGCGTGGACCGGGGAGTTGCAGCCCTATTTCGGTGCCTATACCTATGTCTCGCCATCGGACCGTGCGAGGGGGGACACTCGGCGCAAAGCCGCAGCACACAACGCTCGCGGCATCGCCCTGATGCGCCAGAAAAAATACGACGACGCTGCAAACGAGTTCGCGGGAGCCAACCTCACCGACCCCGGCAATCCCGAATACCTTAACAACCTCGGCTACAGCGAGTACAAAACCGAAGACTTTGAATCAGCCGTACGCTTTTTTGGAGAAGCCATAGAAGCCGATCCCAAGCGCGCCATCGCCTACGTTAACCGTGGAGACGCCTTCGTCCGACTCCAGCGCTTCGCCGAAGCCCGCAAGGATTACGCCAAGTTCCTCGAGTTCGCCCCCGATTCAAAATTAGCTCCTGAGGTACGGAAGAAGATCGAAGCCCTGCCGCCTTCAAAATAGCCGCGCTGCCCGGGGCTGTATCGGGCACCGGGACCTGAGCTTAAATTATGAGGTGCTTGGGAGTAAGGAAGACGAGCTAGGGTTGCGGCGGCCGTGGCGCGGGCGGTTGCGGAGCACCCGCTGGAGGCGGTGGAGGTCCTTGCGGCAGGGGTTGAAAACCTCCGGGGCCCGTGCTGCCCCGGCCACCAGGATCACCGCGGCCAGCGAAAATCGCCCGGGTGAGATGATCTGCCAGCCGCACCCTCCGAGGTGTCACCACGATCAGAAGTTCCGTATCCTGCAGCGTATTTTTCCTTGTCCCGAGCAAGTATCCAGCGACCGGAATTTCCGCGAATCCAGGCAGGCCCGTGATGGAACGGGTCTCTTCCGTATCGGTGAGCCCGCCGATCAAGGTTGGTTCGTCCTCCTTAACGCGAACACTTTGTGTCAGCGTGCGATTGGAAAGGACGGGAATCCCGTTCACGCTGGAGCCGGCCAGAGCGCGAATTTCGAATTCCAGCAGCAGAGTCACCTCATTATTGGGATGAAGCGTGGGCGTAGCCTTTATCTTCACCCCGAGATCGACGTATTCCGAAGCCGGATAAGGCGTTTGCGCCGCGCCGGTGGCCACGCTGTTGGCGAAATTTGTGGAATCCTGAATCACGGTTACCTCGCCTTGGCTGGCGGCCGGATCTTGGGACACCAGCGCGATGTCGGGAAGTCCGCTGGATGTCAACGTGGACGCGATGACTGCGGAGGGTCCGGGAGGGGTATCGAGTTCAAGGCGCGAGGCGAAGGTGGCGCCGCCCAGACCAAGATACACACCGAGCGTGCTGGAGCCCTGGTTGGTGACCGCGATGTCGGGCACAATGCCGTTCGCAAAACTGGCGATCACGATTCCCGCGGGAGTGGCGGCGGTCGCCAGCGGGGAACCGGTCGCTGGCGTGAAAGTGCCGTCCAAATTGCTACTACCCAGCAGGATCGAAACGGAACCCGAAACGGAAGAGTTGCCCTGGTTCACGACCGCCAGGTCCGCTACGCCGTCGGCGTTTAAGTCTCCCGTTGCGATGGCTACAGGAGCAGTGCCTACGGCGATAGGCGAATTGGTAGCCTCGGTAAGAGTGACATTCAAGTTCGAATCAACCGAACTCAGCAGGATGGCGACGTTGTTCGACCCTTGATTTACCACGGCGAGGTCCATTTCGGCGCCGTTATTGATGGTGTTGATCTGATTCCGGAAATTCGCGCTGACCATCGCGACCGGAGCGGCTTCCGAAATCGTGGTCGTATTGGTCAACTTGAAGGGAGAGGAGGGAAACTCCGTGAAAGTTCCATCGCCATTGCCGCGGAAGAGAGAAATGGAATTGTCGCCTTGATTGGCGACGGCGAAGTCCAGGAAACCGTCGCCGTTGAAGTCCGCGACGATTACGGATCTGGGATTGTTTCCCACCGCGAAGGGCGAGCCGGGTGCTTCCGTGAATAGCCCGTTGGCTTTGCCGGTGGCGTCGACGCTGCCCAACAAAACGGAAACATTGTTCGAGGTGGAGTTCACCAGCACCACGTCCGGCGCTTGCGTCGTGGAAAATTTCGTGATGTCGTTGCGGAAGACTCCAGTGGCGATGGCCACTTGGCCCGTTTCGTTGGTGCTGAGAGTGACCGGCGATGGTGTCACTTGAACGAAGTTGCCGTTGTCCTGATTTTGCAAAATGACGAATGTGTTTGCTTTGGCATCGTCAAAAACGACCGCCAGGTCCGGCAGCGTGCCGCCAGTGAAGCTATTGGCGGCCAGCGCGGAGGGATTGGCGCCAACGGTGAAGCTGGTCTGCGGGAAAACCGTGGAGGCAGGTAGTCCCGTCAAGCCACTGGTGTTTCCCACGCTTCCGGAGAGGAGAGAGAGAGTGATCGGAAAGCGATCGCCGACAAAAAAGGTCGCGGGCTTGCCGTCTTGCGCCCGCAGCAGTACCTGGCGCCCGCTCTGAACCAGCGAGAGCGAATCGGAGAAATTGGCGGTGGCAGTCGGAAGTGTGAGCAGGAACGTGGAGAGGCCGCCTCCAATGGGGATGACGGGTGGAATGCCGGAGAATCCCTTTCCCGCGAAGACTTGTTGAATGTTGGTGAGCAGGTTTGTGAGGGTAGTCGAAGATTTGATCAAGTTCAGGTCGTTGGGAGTCAGGCTGATGAGCTGCGCGGAAGATGGCGGCGTGATTCCAAGGGCGCGCGCTTTGTTGCGGTCCACTTCGAGGAGTTCGATTTCCAGCACCAATTCGCCGCGGGCCCGTTCAAGTTGCTCGAGCAGTTCGCCCGCAAGTGCGAGATGTTCCGGCGTGTCGCGCATGGTGATGGTGCGGCTGCGCGCGTCCAGATCGATGCGGGTAGCCCCAGTGATGTCCCTCAAGATGCGCAGCATTTCGGTTACATCTTCCGCGCTGACGGCCGCCGGGAGCGGGAAAGTCTGCTCGGCTTCCAAACCGTACTGCCTGCGCTTCTCCTGTGTGTCTGGAGCGACAAAAAGCAACGTAGGATTCACGGGCCGCCAAAAAGTTCCGGTTTGTGCTGCTAGAACGGCGGCAGCAGTAGTGAAATCCACGTCATCAATCCGAAGCTGCACGTTTTTGGGGGTGAGCTCCGGATCAAACGTTGCTTTGACCCCGAAGAGGTTTGCTAGTTGTTCGTAGACCGTTTTGGTATCGCCGCGGAGGTTCAAATTGTGCTTTCCCGGCTGTGGCTGGAGTCGTGGCATGCCTGAGATTCCAGGCGCGTGTTTTGCTGGGGGCTGGCCGTCCATTGCCGCAAGCTGAGCGCGTCGTTCTTCGACGATGGCGTTTCCCGGATCGATCAGCAGTGCCGTTCCCAGTTCCTCGGTCGCCTTGGTTAGCTGGCCCGCCAACGCATCGCGTTCTGCCGCTGCGACGTAGGCTCGCACCAGTTTCGAGCGCAACGCGGCGCCCCGTTCGAGGATGTAGCCTTCCTGCGGCGCGAACCGCGCTGCTTCTTCATAAGCTAGCAGGGCTTCATCGAACCTTCCCTCTGCCGCGGCTTTATCTCCGTGGTCGACATACTTCTGGGCGCGTTTGGGATCGGGGTGCACCGTGGGGGCCAGTGGCTGCGATGGCCCCGGTCCCTGTGCGGGAAGCGGCGAGCAAAGCAGTACCGAAAAGAATAAAGACGCGCTGACTCGTATGATGCGCATGAGCTTCAAACAGGATAACCTAAGCTTGGGGAGCAAATAGGACCAAACTGGTCCGGTTGACGCGCACTCCCAAGTGGGGTAGAATTTAATCTTAGTTGCAAATGATTTACAACTGGAGTTTTCGTGCTCTCGGCTCTTCTTATCGCTCTTCGTGAAGGCGTTGAAGCTTCTCTCGTCGTCGGCATCATTCTTGTCTATCTTTCCCGCACGGGCCGCCAGCACTTGGCACGTTTCGCCTGGTACGGGGTGGCTGCTGCTGCCGCCCTCAGTCTGGCCGTGGCTGTGGCGCTGGAGCGCTTGCGCATCAACCAAGACGGCTTCGAGGGGCTGATGCTGCTGATCGCCGCGGTCTTCGTTATTACGATGATCGTATGGATGAACCGCGTTGCGCGGCACTTGAAAAAAGAAATTGAGGCCAAGGTGGACGCCTACGCGGAAAAGGCGGGAAGCGCGGCGGGCTGGGGAATCTTTCTGTTTGTCTTCCTGATGGTGTTGCGCGAAGGGGCGGAGTTGGCTCTGATCTTGCGCGCTGTGGAGGTTTCCAGCGAAGGCTTGCAGACGTGGATTGGGACGATTGCGGGGATCGCCGGCGCGGTTGCCGTGGGCCTGTTCTTCTTTAAAGGGACATTGCGCGTGCCGTTGCACCGGTTCTTCGCGGCGACGAGCGTCATTTTGATGTTGGTGTCTTTTCAGTTGGCGATTACCGGGTTGCACGAACTGAGCGAGGCGCGCTGGCTGCCATCGAGCAAGACGGAAATGGCCGTTCTGGGGCCGATTGTTCGGAATGAGCTGTTCTTTTTTGTGTTTATTTTTGGCGCGGCGGCGCTGCTGATCCTGCGCGAGTGGCAAGCGGCTAAGCATAATAAGGGCGCACAGGGACCGATGAACGATGCGGAGAAGCGGCTACTCGAGTCGCAAACTCGGCGCCAACGCACTTGGATGATGGCCGCGGCCATCGCTTCGCTCACCGTGATTCTGGTGCTCACCGCGGATTTTATCTATGCGCGGGCAAATTCGGCGCCGCCCACGGCGCGGCCGATTGAAGCGGTTGGGAACGTCGTGCGCGTGCCCTTCAATGAAGTGCAGGACGGCGCCATGCATCTCTTTACCGTCAAGGCTGACAGCCAGTCGCTGCGGTTCATGATCATCAAGAAGCCGAACGGCTGGGGAGTAGCGTTGGATGCCTGCCGCATTTGCGGCTCGGAAGG
>Ga0137403_10000808_pt2 | contig 12686 bp, 9 predicted proteins | sample CZOMad2_1_16fung_FD_122057 | JGI IMG/M metagenome (GOLD analysis project Ga0137403, IMG submission 122057) | Vadose zone soil fungal communities from Angelo Coast Range Reserve, California, USA - CZOMad2_1_16fungal (Hybrid Assembly) | ecosystem: Environmental > Terrestrial > Soil > Vadose zone... | reverse complement strand
CGAACAGTATTAACGCGATCAGTGCGATCAGCGCTGGCGTGAACCTCTTCGGACGCGGTTTATCGACCGCAGTTGCCGGCGCCGGTTGCGGTTCGTGCTCGTCTGGACGTGGTTCATTTCTCTTATCTGCGTTACTCATTGCTTTGCTTTTTCACGTTTTAGCAAACCTCGAGAGAGGGGCAACTCTTTGGAGTGCGGCGCCTTGTCGCCGCTTTGGCTTTGCAAGTCATGCACCGGTAAAGACAAACGCGCTGACAAGGCAGCGCACTCCAGGGAGAAACCCTTTTCGCTGGGCGCTGGATTTTCATTGGTCTCAGATCTCATATCTCGGAATTGATTTCTGTTTAAGCGAGCAAACCGCATTCCTACTCTGCCAGCAGTTCGGCATCCTCGGGCGACAGAACTGTTGGTTCCTTGCGCTGTAAAATGCTGTACACCACGGGCACGAAAAACAGCGTGCAGAAGGTGGCAACGATCAAACCGCCTATCACTGCCCGGCCGAGCGGCGCGTTTTGCTCTCCGCCATCGCCAAGACCGAGGGCCATCGGCACCATCCCGATGATCATCGCGGTAGCAGTCATGATCACCGGACGAAGTCTCATATAGCCGGCCTCGAGCGCTGCTTCTGTCGCATTCTTCCCTAACAAGCGTGCGTCGCGGGCAAAGTTGATTAGGAGGATGCTGTTAGCCGTCGCGACCCCAACCGTCATGATCGCACCCATCATCGCGGGGACGCTGACGGTCGTTTGTGTCACAAACAACATCCAGATGATGCCCGACAGCGCACCGGGAAGGGCCAACGTGATGATGAAGGGATCCAGCCACGACTGGAAATTAACAACGATCAGCAGGTAAACCAGGATGGCGGCGAAAACCAGCCCCAGAGTCAGACCGGAAAACGAAGCCTGCATCGTTGTGACTTGACCGCGCACGTCGATCGAACTGCCCCGCGGCAATTTGGGTTTTATATCCGCCAGAATTTTGTTCACGTCATTCCCCACGCCTGCAAGGTCGCGATCCTGTACGCTGGTCAAAATATCGAGAGTCGGCTGAATGTCGTAGTGGCTGACGACGCCTGCAGACTGGGTACGTTGGACAGTTGCCAGATTGCTAAGAAGCTGAGGCATCTGCCCCGTGTTGGACCTGATCGGTGTACTTTGGAGAGTATCCATCGAATGAATGTTGTATTGCGGCGTCATTACCTGAACCTGATAGCTAACCCCGTTTTGCGGGTTGAGCCAGAAGTTCGGAGCAGTCTGAAAGCTCGAACTCAGCGATACCAACAAGTCGCTAGCGACATCGCTTTGCGCGAGACCAAGTTGCCGGGCCTGAGTTCGATCGACGGTGACGAACAAATCTGGCACGGCTGTGACCTGTTGCAGGTGAGCGTCGATTGCTCCTGGAATGGCGGCGACTTTCGTCTGGATCTCCCGCGCAATATCTATATTCTTCGGATCATGTCCGACCAATTGAATGTCGATCGGCGCTGGCAGCCCAAAGTTCAAGACCTGGGTAACGATGTCGGCGGGCTGGTAGAAGAAAGTCATGTCGGGGAACTTGGTTTTCAACGTGTTGCGCAGTTCCTCAACATAATTCTGAGTCGGCCGATGGTTTGGCTTGAGCGAAACAAGAATCTCGCCATCGAGCGACCCAATGGTAGCTGTGTCGCTGAGGGCGAGACTGAGGCCTGAATAAGGAAGCCCAATATTATCGAGGATAATGTCTAAGTCCTCTGGTGGAATTGTGTCGCGAATTACTTGCTCCACCTTGGCGAAGCGCTGTTCGGTCTCCTCGATGCGCGTGCCCGCTGGAGCACGCACGTGCAGTCGAAACTGACCAGCATCAACTGATGGAAAGAAGTCGCGGCCAAGGAATGGGAACAGGCTGAACGAAACAGCGCAGAAAACAACGAACAAAATACAAACGATCAGCCGGTGGTCCAACGCCCAGGCCAGAGCGCCGCGATATCTGACATGCAACTTTTCAAAGAGATTGTTAAAGCGTTCGCCAATGCGCCAAATAATATCGCCACGTGGCTTTGAACCGGCTTTGCCGTCATGCGAACCCTTTTCTCCACCGGCTGATGCCGCATCAGTCTCAGCTCTGCTTCGGTAAAGCTCCACCTCCTTCGGTAATAGAAACCTGACCATCGTAGGCACTAACGTGCGCGACAAAATGTAAGAAGGCAGCATCGCCAGAACTACCGCCAACGCCAACGGTGTAAACAGCGACTTAGCCGCCCCCTGTAAGAATGTCACCGAGACAAAAACAATGCAGATCGAGAGCGTAGAGACAAAAGCCGGGGTAGCCACTTCCTGCGCACCGTCCAGGATCGCCCTCAATATGGGTTTGCCCATCTCGATATTGCGATGCGTGTTCTCGATCTCGACTGTTGCATCATCAACCAGCATTCCGACGGCGAGCGCCAGCCCGCCGAGCGTCATGATGTTGAGTGTCTCGCCGAGGAAGCTGAGAAAAATGATCGACGATAGGATCGAGAGTGGGATTGAGATCACCACGATTAACGTGGCGCGCCAACTCCCGAGGAAAAGCAGGATCATCAAACCGGTCAGGCATGCTGCGATAACCGCCTCCCGCACGACACCATTAATCGAGGCGCGCACAAACAGCGATTGATCGAAAAGGAAGTCAAGCTTGAGCGCACTCGGTAGAGTGGCCAGGACGCTTGGCATCCGGGCTCTCACCCGATTGACGACATCAAGCGTCGAGGCGGCTCCACTTTTTAAAACAGTGAGTAATGCCGAACGCCGTCCGTTACGCCGCACGATGTTGGTCTGCACCGCGGCACCATCTCTGACGTGCCCGATATCGCGGATGTAAACCATCGCGCCATTGACTTCCTTTATCGGCAAATCGTTTAGTTCATCCACAACTGCCGGGCTGCTGTTGAGCCGCACGTTGTATTCCCGCTCGCCCATCTTTGCTGTGCCGGCAGGCAATATGACGTTCTGCTGGTTAAAGGCGCTCGACACGTCCGATGCAGAGATGTTCTTTGCAAGCATCTGCTCCGGGTCGAGATCAACCATGATGTTGCGCTGTTTGCCTCCATAAGCTAGCGGCAACTCTGCGCCCTCCACCGTTGCCAGTTGGGTCCGGATGAATTGATTGGCGAAGTCATTGAGCTGGTCTTCGGAAAGCGTGTCGCTGTAGACCACGGACTGCAGCACCGGTACATCCGCAGCGTTGTACTGAATGATCAGAGGTGGGGTTGTACCGGGCGGTAAGGTCCTCAAGATGGCCTGCGACTCAGCCGCCGCCAGGGATATTGCGGAAGGTATATCGGCCCCTGGCTGAAAGTAGATCTTGATCACGGCGACACCGAAGTACGACTCCGACTCCATATGCTCTATGCCGCCGACAGTGGTCGTATACGCACGTTCGCTGTTTGAGACAATCCGCCCCTCCATCTCCGTCGGTTCCATCCCGTTAAAGCTCCAGATGACAGCGATGACGGGAATGTCGACTACGGGAAAGATGTCAACGGGTGTACGGAAGATCGAGAGCACGCCGAGGATTAGAATCAGCATCGACATTACGATGAATGTGTATGGCCGCCTCAGCGCTAATCGAACGATCCACATATTTCTCTCTCTCTACCTGGTTTCAGCCTCTCCTTGAACCTAAACCGCACATTAAGCGCTCAAGACGCCTGACTTTCTTTCCTCGTTTTGCCGGCTTTATCAGTCTCTTGCGCGAATCAAAGAACGGAAAATTCTTACGCAATTCGAGCAAGTCTCTGCAATTCCTGACAACTTCAAACAATACGGAGCGAGTTGTGCTGTGAAACTATTAGAGTGGCTTGTGGGGGAGTTGTGTGAGGTCTGGTGTGAAACTGGATTGGTTCGTATTGATTGCGATCATCGCGATGTCGCGACCTGCTCCCGTGACGGCGCAGCAGAGCGTTAGAAGCGTACAAGTTGGAGACACTCAACAGATTCCTGGAGCGGCAAGAATAACGATGGGACGGGCGGCCAACTTGAGTTTCGAGCAGGCAATCCAGCTGGCAATTGGTAATAACTTGTCAACCCTCCTGGCGCAGGAACGCCGCAATGAGGCACGTGGGGCCAAACAGCAATCTCTTGCTGCGCTCTTGCCCGATGTCTCCGGCGAGGCCTATCAGGCCAGCCTGACCGAGAACCTTGCGGCGCTCGGTTTCCGGCCTGGACTGATCCCTGGCTTCAATTCCAGCTTCGTTGGTCCATTCAAAAATTTCGACGCTCGAGTTTTGTTGACGCAAACAATCTTCGACCTAAGCGCACTCCGGAACTACCAGGCCGGACGCGCGGGAGTTCGGGTTGCGGAGTTGCAAGAAGGATTGGCTCGGGAACAAGTTGCCAGCGCAACGGGACTCATCTATCTGGAAGCGCTACGGGCCGACGCATCGGTCGCTGCTGCGCTAGCCAATGTTGAGTTGGCGCAAGCTCTGCTCAAACTCGCTCAAGACCAGCGCGATGCAGGTGTAGCGACGGGTGTTGACGTCACTCGCGCCCAAACACGTCTGGCAGAACAACAGGTCGGGTTGGCCCAGGCTCAAACGACGTCGGAACAGGCACGGTTGAATTTACAACGAGTGGTCGGTCTACCGCTCGGAAGCCCGCTAACGTTGACCGATCAATTGCGATTCATGGAAGAGCAGCTGCCGGCGGTCGAAACTGCTGTCGCGCAAGCTAACCAGAGTCGACGTGAGGTCCAGGTTGCCGAAGAGCAGAACAGAGTAAGCCGGGTAGAGCGTGAAGCCGTGCGCGCGGAATACCTGCCGTCGGTTGAGTTTGTGGCTGACTATGGAGTAAGCGGCATCACGCCATCCAACTTAGATCTCCCAACACGGCGTGCGGCGGTCCAGGTCAACGTACCCATCTTCAATGGCGGGTTGACGCGCGGAAGATTGACCGCAGCTGCAAGCCGCCAACGGCAAACTGAGCTCGAACTTTCGAATATTCGCGGTCAAGTTGAAGAAGATGTGCGGTTAGCGCTAACGACTTTGAAAACGGCGGCGGTGCAAGTGCGCGCGGCCGATGAAAGCGTGATGCTTGCTCAACGTGAGCTTGAGATGGCTCGGGACAGGTTCAAATCTGGCGTGGGGGACAATCTGGAAGTAGTCTCAGCGCAGACATCGCTCGCCAACGCGCGTGATGCTCAAGTGACGGCTTTGGCCCAGCACAACGCTGCGCGTTTGAACCTGGCCGCGGCTCTTGGACGCGCTGAAGGATTTCGCTGGTGATTGTAGGGCTGGCCCTCCGTGGCCGCCCCCGGTTTCGGTAGAGCGGGGCGCCCACGGAGGGACGCCCCTACAGTGATCTATGGACCAAAAGACGATGACGGTAGAAATAGAAGACAAAGTCGGCGAAGAGCAAGAGCAAAAGAATGGGAACGCCTCCGGACAATCCCGTATGAATGCTCCAGCTCAGAACGCGGAAATAGGTGGTGCCGCAAATGAAGAACAAACGGCTCAGGAAGGCGTATCGGCCCGATTGACTGAAGACGTAGACGATACACCGGAAACTATTGACGATGAAGAAACGCTAAAGAGACCTTTCTTCAAACGGCGGGCGGTTCTTGTTGTCGCATCGATTGTTTTACTTGTCGGGGTGATTGTTGGCTTGCGCTACTGGCTCTACGCGCGCTCGCATGAATCCACTGACGATGCATTTATTGACGGTCACATCATTCAGATCAGCCCGAAAGCCTCCGGTTACGTGTCGAGAGTCTATGTCACGGATAATCAGCAAGTGAAAGCCTGTGACCTGATCGTCGAACTCGATGCTCGCGACTATCAGGCTCGACTGCAACAGGCCAAAGCAGCGCTGCAGGCTGGACTCGCAAGGCAGAATGAAGCGCGAACAAACGTATCGCTGACGCGAGCGACCGACGCCGCAAGCGTTCAGCAGGCATCGGCGACAGTTCGGCAGGCGCGCTCGGGTGTTCAGTCGTCGCAGGCCGCCGCCGCAAGCTCGCAGGGTAAAGCAGCTCAAGCAACTTCGGCAGTTTCGACAGCACAAGCAAATCTCGAGCAGGCTCGCGCGCAAGTATTGGCTGCAGAGGCCGAAGCGACACGGTCGAATGCTGATGTCGAGCGTTATCAAGCACTATTTAGTAAGGATGAGGTTTCGAAACAACAATTGGACCAGGCCGTTGCAGCCGCACGTACGGCCAGCGCTCAACTCGATGCTGCCCGGCAGAAGGTTGCCGCTACCGCCGCGCAGTTGAACGAGGCGCGGTCAGCTGAGACTGCGGCCGTGGAGACTGCGCGACAGGCAAAGACGCAGATAGTGGGCTCGCAGGCTGGTGTTGGTGAGGCCCTCGGCCGTTTGGCCCAGGCCGAAACTGCGCCCCATCAGGTGGCAGTTAGTCAGGCCCAGGCTGAGACGGCTGGCGCAACTGTCGAAGAGTTGCGGGCGGAAGTCGAACAAGCAGAACTCCAACTTTCCTATACGAAGATCTATGCGACTGAAGATGGCCGCGTGACGCGGAAGTCTGTTGAAGAGGGCGCCCTCGTTCAGATTGGCCAACCATTGCTGGCCATCGTACCTGGAAACGTTTGGGTAACGGCCAATTTCAAAGAGAACCAAATCGGAAGAATGGCGCCTGGCCAGCCGGTGGACATCAGCGTTGACGCTTACTCGGATAAGGTGTTCAAAGGACATGTTGACAGCATCCAGGCAGGCACTGGAGCACAGTTCAGTTTGATCCCACCCGAGAATGCAACGGGGAACTATGTCAAGGTGGTCCAACGCGTGCCCGTCAAGATCGTCTTTGATGAGCCACCAGATCCAAAGCATATGCTCGCGCCTGGAATGTCAGTTGTACCCGAGGTGTCTGTCAGATGAGCGACGCGGTTGCGGGTTCGAATTCTCAGGTCAGGCCCAGAGAGCGGAAGGCAAAGCCTGCGACCCTTACGGCGCATGAGGTGTGGAAGCCTGATGTGTGGAAGCCCAGCTTCAACCCGTGGCTCATAGCGGCATCGGTGATGCTCGCTACGTTCATGGAAGTTCTCGATACCTCGGTCGCAAACGTGGCGCTTCCACACATTGCCGGAAATCTATCAGCTTCGACGAATGAGTCAACCTGGGTACTGACCAGCTATCTCGTTTCTAACGCAATTATCCTTCCCGCCACCAACTGGCTCGGACGTTACGTCGGACGCAGAAGGTTCCTGACTATTTGCATCGCGATTTTCACGCTGTCATCGGCGCTTTGCGGCGCGGCGACGAGCCTCGGTATGCTCCTTTTTGCGCGCGTGTTGCAAGGCGCGGGCGGCGGCGCGTTGCAGCCGATTGCGCAAGCAGTTTTGCTGGAGAGTTTTCCGGCTGAGAAGCGTGGCTCGGCAATGGCCGTTTACGGGATGGGGATCGTAGTTGCGCCGATCATCGGACCAACGCTCGGTGGGTGGATTACGGATAACTATTCCTGGCGGTGGATCTTCTACATCAACGTCCCCATCGGAATCCTGGCTGCGTTGATGGCAAGCGCCTTTGTTGAAGATCCGCCATATATCAAAAATCAAAGACCGGGTCGGATTGACTACATTGGCTTTGGCCTCATGGCCCTGGGCCTCGCTGCCCTTCAGATCGTTTTTGATAAGGGTCAGGAGGATGACTGGTTCTCCTCATCTTTCATCGTCAGAGCCACGCTCTTAGCTGCGATAGCACTTACGGCCTTCATCATCTGGGAGCTTCGCTCGAAAGAGCCCATCGTCAATCTGCGCGTCCTGGCGAATCGTAATTTCGCGGTCGGCACAGCGCTTATTGCCGCGATGGGAGTGGTGCTATACGGCACTGTCGCTTTGTTACCACTCTTCTTGCAGACGTTACTTGGCTATCCGGCTTTGGAAAGCGGGCTGGCAGTTAGTCCGCGCGGAATCGGCGCGGTCATCTCAATGATCATTGTGGGCCGTTTAATTGGAAAGATCGATGGCCGTTATCTCATCATGTTTGGATTTGCGTTAGTTGGCTTTTCCACCTATCTACTGGCGGACATTGATTTGCAGATCTCGATGGCCAGCGTCGTCTGGCCTCAGATTCTCAGTGGTCTGGCAATCGGTTTTGTTTTTGTGCCGTTGACTGTTATGGCTACCGGTACATTGACAAACGAGCAGATCGGCAATGCTACGGGCATCTTCAACTTGATGCGAAATATTGGCGGCAGCTTTGGCATCGCTGCTGTGACTACTATGCTCGCGCGCGGGGCGCAAGTGCACCAGGCCGCGATGGTTCACCATCTGACGCCTTACGATCCAGCTTTTCAGCAACGTCTGCATGCGATCACAAGTGCGCTGGCGGCGCGAGGAAATCCCATGACGGCGCCGCAACAAGCGTACGGTGCCATTTATCAAGCGCTCGCCGGGCAGGCAACCTTGCTGGCTTACATTGATAATTTTCGCCTGCTCGCCTTCTTGTGTCTGATATGCGTCCCGGCGGCGCTTCTCTTCAAGCGAGTTAAGAGGGGCAGACCGGCGCCGGCGATGCACTGACGCCGCCGGCCTCGAACGCTTTCGGTATTTTCACCACTTCGGCTCAACTGACCTGGACGGCACTTCCCCTACTGTGACTTGTTGTTGACGAATGCTACGAGCTGCGGAATGACCTGCTGCGGCGCTTCTTCCATCAGCCAATGACCTGAGCCCTTGATGACGACTCCCTGCACGTCCGTATCGACCAGTCGTGCCTGGACAATGAGAGTATTTCCCGACGCCTTTTCGCCTGCGAGCACCAGCATGGGCATCGTGAGTTTGGTCTGCGCAAACCCGGCGAAGTCTTTCGCATCCTGTTCAAAGGCGCGGAACACTTCGAAGCCGGCTCGCATCGCGCCAGGTTGTGCGTACGCTCTGGCGTAGAATTGCCGGTCCGCTTCAGGTACTGAATGTTTCCTGTCGGCGGCAAAGTCATTCCAAAAGTGCTCCAGATAAATCCGTTCGCGTCCCGCCACCAACTTAAGGGGTGTCTCACCATAGAAGTGAAAGTGCCACAGGTCTCTCAATAACCATACACTCTGCCAGTCACCAATTCCCGGAAGGAAGGCATCCATCAAAACAATCCGATCAACTTCAGTTGGATACTGCGCCGCGTAAGCGTAGGCAACCATCAATCCAATGTCGTGACCGGCAATAGTCGCACGCCGGTATCCCAACGACATCGCAAGAGCATGAATGTCCTGCGCCATCGTTTTCTTGTCATAGCCACTCATTGGTTTGGAAGACGCGCCGAATCCGCGCAGGTCTGGCGCGATCACCGCTCGGGTTTTCGCCAGTTCAACGATCAAGGGTCGCCACATATGGCTGGTTTCGGCATAGCCGTGCATGAGAATCACCGGGTCACCCTTCCCGGCGATCAGATAGTGGAGCCTAACGCCATTGACGCTCGCGACACGATCCTCGATCCTCATCTGTCCATGAACCGAGAAGTTAGTTGTTAGCGCAAGAAAGAATATCGCGGAGCAACTGGCTACGGCGCGCATGAGTATTTTCATCTAAGCTCCCTGGTTACGGCGGTTGATACTGTTTTGGTCGAAGGATTGTAAACGTGCCGCGGTTAAGATAGCTAATCAAGCCAGAGGCAATCACGTGGAATGAGGTCAGTACCGAAACGCGGTAGCGTCGGGTCGGTCATTGCCGATTGTCGATTGCTGATTGCCGATTGATAAGCAACCAAACAAGCAATTGGAAATCGGCAATCTAGCTGAACAAGATTTCATCCTTCATTATCCCCTCCTTGTATCTTACCGCTTCGAAGCGCCGGCCTGACGTAGAACCACTCTTGATTGATCCTTCAACTCGGTAACGATTAAATATCTGCGAGATGATGCAGGAGCCGATGAATCTCCCGGCGCCAGTGTTTTCAAAGGACCTATCGCCTGAACGATTCCGGCGCCGTCAGGATTCGTCTTCAAGACTGCAAGGGATACGAGTTTTCCAAAAGGCGAATGGTCGGACTCCGCCAGATAAACCTGATACTGTGTGCTTGCTGCAAGTCCCGCGGCGGCAATCTGAACTAGATCCAAGAGACCGAGCGAATTCACCGCAACAGTATGCGAACTTGCCGTTGCGGTTGTTGGCGAAATTGACGTGGTTCGTGATTGGCCCGGTGTCGAGTGTCCACTTTTGAGCGAACGGTGGGCTGGCGCTGAATACTTGTACCTTACCCAGATCTTTGAGTGTGATCCAAACTTCATCATTTTCCGGAGACACGGCAATGTTGGGACAAAATGCACTCGCTTGAGATAGCCGCTTAATAATTTGATGCGACTTGGGGTCTATGACTGCGAGCTCCGGAGTAAAGCTGGAACAGACAAACGCATAATGGCCGTCAGGCCCGAACATAGTCATACCGGGACCGTTAGCCACTTTAATGCGACCGGTTTCTTTCATCTCTATCGGATCGATCACCGAAACATAGTCTTCGCCTCGCACGGTTACCCAGAGTTCTTTTGCGTCAGGTGTGAAGAAGGCTTCATGCGGCGACCGACCGAGGTAAACCTTGGCTTTGACCCTATTCGTCGCGGCGTCGATCAGCGTTACTGAATTCGAGCCGACCGAAACAACGGCTAAAGTCCCGGAATCAGGAGAGTACCCGAGCCCGTGCACCAGGTGGCAACATCAACCGAACGAAGTCTTCATCAACGTTACCAGTTGCCTTTACCATGTGCATTTGCGTGTGCATGTCATCGATTGCCCGACGGAGCCCGCCGCTGCAGGTTGATTTCGCGTGACTTTCGCCGTGGGCATCGGTTAAGGCATTCACGGCGTAGCCACTTGCGAATGAAGATACGAGTGTCACCCCAACGAAAACCACGGGGATGATTCGCTGATTAGTCATGTCACCTCCGGTCGATTGACTAGCGATTCTCGGAACTGCTTTTTCGCAAGCATACAGAATCATAATGCAAGACATTGCGTATACTAGCAGCACAGCGCTGTCATGAAAATTATCCTATTCGGAGCGACGGGAATGGTGGGGCAGGGAGTCCTGCGTGAATGCCTGCTCGACGACGGCGTTGAAGCGGTGCTGGCGATCGGGCGCAGCCCCACCGGCCAGACGCATCCGAAGTTGCGTGAATTGCTGCGCAAAGATTTGTTCGACATCAGAGAGGTGCGCTCAGACTTACAAGGATACGATGCCTGCTTCTTTTGCCTCGGTGTTTCCGCAGCAGGCATGAGCGAGCCGGAGTACACGCGAATGACTTTCGATCTGACCCTGGAATGGGCGCGGTTGCTCGCCGAGGTCAATCCAGCAATGTCTTTTGTGTACGTCTCAGGGACTGGCACTGGAGGCAAGGCGATGTGGGCGCAGGTCAAGAAGCGCACGGAGGATGCGCTCCTCGACCTGTTTCCCTCTGCGTACATGTTCCGTCTGGGCGCGTTGCGCGCAGCGCATGGAGAAGTCTCAAAGACACGCTGGACGCGGATCGCCTACACCTACTTTCGGCCTCTCTGGCCACTGGTGAGCATGATCGCGCCGGGTGCAATGATCACAACCGAGGAGTTGGGCCGAGCGATGATCCGCGCTGCGCGAGACGGCGCACCAAAGCGAGTGTTGGAGAACCGTGACCTGCGCGCGCTCGGCGCACGATGATTGAAACGGTTGGTCCTCGCTGTATTGTGCTCAGGCGGTCCGGGTCTTGGCCAGTTCGTAGTTACCCTCCCAAGCGGCCTCGAGTTCGGTCTCGGATTTCATCACCGTCTTGAATTTGCCGCCACCAGAGATTCCACGATAGTCGCCATCACCGCCTTCGAATTTATAAGTGCCTTCAACCGTCATCCCTCCGCCCGCAGTGCTGACCTGGCCCTCGAACGTGCCCCAGTCACGGCCCTGATCAGGATGGACGTTGTTGAAGTAACCGGTTTGCGAGCCCTTGCCGTCGAGCAGGTCGGTAATACCCCAGTAGGTAATCTGCGAGTTGTTCCACAGCGGATCGGGTGATTTTTGTGTGCCGCTGATCTCGGCGATACTCAGCTGGTGGTTCGGTTGGTCGGCAAGCGGCATTGCAGACTGCTTCGCGATTTTTCCCGAGAAAGATCCTGTTATGGGAGTCATGGGGATTCTTCCTTCCTTATTTAGTTGTCTGGGCGATTCGCGCGCATTTTGACCCTGTTTATCCCAACTGTCAATGAAATCAAGATCGTCGGTCCCGCTCAGCCGAAGACCTTCCAACTCGGACTGAAAACTCCTACCGACCCCGAAGTGGGTGGATGCTTCAGATCCTCTCTACAATGAGTCATGTGTACGATGGTCTTAATTCCACCAACGGGAAGCTGTGAAAAAATAGAATAGGTCCAGGATACCACTCAAGATACGGAAATGCGCAGGTTGGGAAGGTGGGCTTGCCCCCGCTCAAGATCCGCACCGATTCAACACGGAATTGACAGCCCAGCTGAGGAACTCTTCGCAACTTTCAGGCCGATCTCAGGTTGAATGGGTGCGGATCTTGAGCGGGGGCAAGCCCACCTTCCAGACCTGCGCATTTCCGTATCTTGAGTAGTATCCAGATCGGTTCTAAGGGGCCGCTACTGTAAGTCGTACGATAAGCCTAAGTGGTGTGCGCAGTCGCGCATGAGATCAGCTTCCCAGGGTGGTCGCGTCGGATTTTGTCGGTGGTTCTATCTGACGGAACTTTTCCTGTGATGTTCAAGAAAATAGCTGCCGAGTGTTTATAGGCCGGCACGGGTGAAC
>Ga0137403_10007110_pt1 | contig 12688 bp, 12 predicted proteins | sample CZOMad2_1_16fung_FD_122057 | JGI IMG/M metagenome (GOLD analysis project Ga0137403, IMG submission 122057) | Vadose zone soil fungal communities from Angelo Coast Range Reserve, California, USA - CZOMad2_1_16fungal (Hybrid Assembly) | ecosystem: Environmental > Terrestrial > Soil > Vadose zone... | reverse complement strand
CGCCGCCGCCCCGCTTGGAGGGCTTGTACGCGGCCGGCTTCGTCTGGGCCTGCGCCACGCCGGCCGAGGCCAGCATCTGGCCCGCCAGGGGCGCGGTCAGCCCGAGCCCGACCATCGTCTGGACGAAGCGCCGGCGGCTCAGGCGGCCGCGCTTGACGTCGTCGATCAGGTTTCTCAGCTCGCGCTCGTCCATGTGAGCATCCTCCTGGCGAGACACTATAACCTCAGCCCTTGTACCAGTAGGGCAGGTGCCAGAACGTGGAGTCCCAACCGGTCAGGTCCATGCCGCCCAGCCGCAGGCTGGAGGCGGACACGCCGTTGCGCCACAGCACGGTGGCCACCACGCCGCTCTGGATCACGATGTCGTTCATCTTGATGAACAGCGCGGCCCGCTTCACGGGATCCACCTCGCTGTCGGAGGCCTGGTAGGCGCGGTCGTACTCCTCGCTGCGGAAGCGGGTGATGTTGCGGCCCTGGTACTTGTTGGCCTTGGCGGCCGCCTCCCACGAGCAGAACTGGTTCATGAAGTACTGCGGGTCGGGGGCGGTCATGGTGGTGTTGTACATCTGCAGATCGGCCGAGAAGTGCGGGAAGGTGTCGGCGTTGGCCGCGTCGGAGCTGAAGAACACCGAGGCCACCACCGACTTGAGCTCCAGCTCGATGCCGGCCTTGGCCGCCGCCTGCTTGACGATCGCCTGCGTCTTCTGGCGCGGCTGGTTGATCGAGGTTTGGAAGACGAACTTGAGCTTCTTGCCGTCCTTGGCCCGGATGCCGTCGCTGCCCTTGACCCAGCCGGCTTTCTCCAGAATGTCGACGGCCTTGTCGACGTTGAACTCGAACTTCGTGGTCTTGGAGCGGAAGCGCTCCGGATTATTGACGAAGTTGGCCGTCGCGAGGCCGGTGCGGCCGTAGATGTGCTTTTCGATCGAGGCCTTGTCGACCAGCAGCGCGAGCGCCTGGCGCACCGCAGTGTCGCCGAGGATGAGATGCTTGGTCTTGAGGCTCGAGCGCTCGCCGTCGATCTCGGTCCAAGGATCGGTGCCGTTGAGTTGAACATGCTCGATCGTAGCGCTCTCGGTGATGACGACGCGCCCCTTGCCGCCCTTCTCCAGCCGCTGCAGGATCTCGTCCTCCACCTGCATGTTCCAGCCGAAATCGTATTCGCCGGTCTGCAGGACCGCGCGCGCGGCCGAGACCGCGTCGCCGCCGCCCTTCATCTCGATGGTGTCGAAGAAGGGGCGGTTCGGCATGTGATAGCCGGAGAAGAGCTCGCCCCGCACCACGTCGCCGGGCTTGAAGTCCGCGAACTTGTACGGGCCGGTGCCGATCGGCTTGAGGTTGGTCGGCGCCTCGCGAGACTTGCCGCCCTTGAAGGGGTCGAACAGGTGCTTGGGGATGATCATCCCACGCACGCCCACGAAGGCGTCGGCCCAGAAGGGTGTCGGCTTGGTGAAGCTGACCTTCACCGTGTGGCTGTCGATCTTGTCGACCTTGACGTCCTTGTAGGTGCCGATGGACACCGACGCGGTGGCGGGATCGGCGCAGTACTCCCAGGTGAAGACGCAATCGTCGGCGGTGAAGGGCTTGCCGTCGTGCCAGACCACACCCTTCTTGAGCTTCCACGTGATCGACTTGCCGTCTTTTGCGATGCCGCCGTTCTGCACGGTGGGAATCTCGGCGGCCAGGTTGGTCGCGAGATTGCCGTCCGGGTCCCACGAAGCCAGCGGCTCGTAGAAGATCCGCGAGCCATCCTGGTCCTTGGTGCCGGTGGCGAAGTGGGGATTCAGCAGGGTCGCGCCCTGCCACCACAGGGTCTTGATCGGGCCGCCCCCGCCCCGCTTGGTCGGCTTGTAGGGCTGCTTCGGCTGGGCCTGGGCCACCCCCGCCGATGCCAGCATCTGGGCGGCGAGCGGGGCGGTGAGGCCGACGCCGACCATCATCCGCACGAAGCCGCGTCGGCTCAAACGGCCGGCCTTGACCTGGCCGATCAGGCTGCGAAGTTCACGCTCATCCATCAGTTAAGTCCCTCCTGCAATGTGGTCCTCCTGGGTGGGTCGACGGTGACCGGCCAAAGTGCATTCGGACGGTGCCATTCTTATATGCTGCACGAGGGAAACTGTCAAGGGCGGCGGGGGGTTCCGCCGCCCTTGAAATGGATGGGCGCGAGCGCAGGGAAAGACCCTTAGGCTTCTCGGTACCAGTAGGGCAACCGCCAGAGCGTGCTGTCCCAGCCGCTGAGGTCCATGCCGCGGAGCTTGAGGCTCGAGCCGGAAACGCCGTTGCGCCAGAGCACCGGGATCACCGCCACGTTCTGGATCACGATGTCGTTCATCTTGATGAAGAGCGCGGCCCGCTTCAGCGGGTCCACCTCGCCCTCCGCCGCCCGGTAGGCGCGGTCGTACTCATCGTTCCGGAAGCGCGTGATGTTCCGGCCCTGCCAGCTATTGGCCTTCTGTGCCACTTCCCAGGAGCAGAACTGCAGCATGAAGGACTGCGGGTCCGGGGCGCTCATGGTGGTGTTGTACATCTGGAGATCCGAGTAGAAGTGGGGGTAGGTGTCGGGATTGCCGGGGTCGGAGGCGAAGAACACGGAGGCCACCACCGACTTGAGCTCGAGCTCGATGCCCGCCTTCGCCGCCGCCTGCTTCACGATGGCCTGGGTCTTCTGTCGGGGGGCGTTGATCGAGGTTTGATAGAGGAACTTGAGCCGCCTGCCGTCCTTGACGCGCACCCCGTCGGCCGCCCGCTTCCAGCCGGCGGCGTCCAGGAGCTGGTTGGCCTTGTCCACGTTGAATTCCCAGCGGATGTTCCGGGAGTGGAAGCGCGAGGGGGCGTTGAGGAAGTTCGCGCTCGTCTGGCCGCCCCGTCCGTAGATCTGCTCCTGCACCGCCGCGCGGTCCACGAGGAGATTGAGCGCCCCGCGGACGGCGGGATCCGAGAGGGTGGGGTGGGTGGTCTTGACACTGGAGCGCTCCCCGTCCACCTCGGTCCACGGGTCGGTGGTGTTGCATTGGATGTGCTCGGGATTGCCGGTGGACCAGATATTGACCTTGCCCTTGCCGCCCTGCTCCATGCGCTTCAGGATGTCGTCCTCGACCTGGAGGTTCCAGGCGTAGTCGTACTCCCCGGTCTGGAGCACCGCGCGCGCCGCGGAGGCGGCGTCGCCGCCGCCCTTCATCTCCACGGCGTCGAAGAAGGGCCGGTTGGGCACGTGGTAGCCGGTGAAGGCATCGGCCCGGACGATGTCTCCGGGACGGAAGTCGACGATCCGATAGGGTCCGGTGCCGATCGGCTTGAGATTGGCCGGCGCTTCCTGGGCCTTGGCGCCGCGGAACGGCTCGAAGACGTGCTTCGGGATGATCATGCCGCGCACGCCGCAGAAGGCATCTGCCCAGAAGGGCTTGGGCTTCTTGAAGGAGAGCCTGACGGTGTGGCTATCGAGCTTCTCGAGCTTGGAGATCTCGGTGTAGGAGCCGGTGGTGACGGTCTTGTTCGCGGGATCCATCACGAACTCGTAGTTGAAGACGACGTCATCGGCGGTGAACGGCTTGCCGTCGTGCCAGCTCACGCCCTTCTTGAGCCTCCAGGTCACCGACGTGAGGTCCTTCGCCAGCCCGCCGTTGGTCACGGTGGGGAGCTCGGCCGCCAGCAGCGGCACCACGGTGCCGTCGGGGTCGTAGCCGGCCAGGGGCTCGTAGAAGATGCGGGAGGCCTCCTGATCCTTGGTCCCGGTGGCGAAGTGGGGATTGAGCAGCGTGGGCGCCTGCCACCACAGCATCTTCAGCGCCCCGCCGCCCCCGCGCTTGGTGGGCGTGAAGGTCGAGGTCTGAGCCTGCGCCGGCCGGACGCCCGCGGACGCGAGCACCTGGGCGGCCAGCGGGGCAGTGACGCCGAGCTCCGCCATGGTGCGGATGAACGACCGGCGGCTCACGCGACCGGCCTTGACGTCATCGATCTGTTGGCGAAGGGCCTGCTCGTCCATGCTGACGTCTCCTGTACCGTGTGGGCGGTTCGAGGGTGGGCTCGTTATACGGGCGTGCCGATGGACTGTCAAGCGTGGACGGGCGCGGGAGCCAGCCAGTCGGCCAGCGCGGTGAGCGTACGGAATTCGCGGTCCGGTCGCGCCGCACCGGCGGGCGCTTCGCCTTTACGATTGATCCAGGCGCACGGGATACCGAGAGCCCGACAGGGCGTCACGTCGTGGAAATAGCTTTGCGCCGCATGCAGCCAGGGACGGCCTTGGATGCGGGTACGCGCCTCGAGGAAGTGGCCGGGGGCCGGCTTGTAGGAGCGCACCTGCTCCGCGGTGACGATCAGGTCGAAGGGCGCGGCGAGGTGACGGCACGTCCAGGCCAGGAGGTCATTGTCCACATTGGAGAGGATGCCGAGCCGGTAACCGGCGGCGGTCAAGCGGCGCAGGGCCGCGTTGGTGTCCGGGAAGGGCGTCCAGCCCAGGAGGCTCTCGGCGAGGAAGCCCGCGCGCGCGGCGGGCAGCGGCCAGCCCAGACCCACCGCCACGCGCCGACCGGTCTCGGCGAGGATGTCACGATAGCTCCGAAAGGTCTCGGCCTGCACGACGGGCTCCGTCTCCCGGAACAGTCGCATCGCGGCCGCCGTGTCCACGGGTCGCCCGCTCGCCGCCGCCGCCGCCGCGAACCCGTCGCGGAGGCCTCGCTCCCAGTCGATGAGCGTGCCGTAACAGTCGAAGGTGATGATTTGGTAGAGCTGGTCCACGGGGCTCCTCTCAGGTCGCGCGCTGCCAGAGGGCGAGGTTCCAGAGATTGCCATCCCAGGGCGACACGTTGACCCCGCGCAGCCGCGAGGACACCGCGGTGGCCTCGTTGCGCCAGACGAGGGGGATGACCACGCCCTCCCGCATCACCAGGTCGTTCATCCGGATGAAGAGCGCCGCGCGCTTGACGGGGTCCATCTCCCCCTCGGATGCGCGCCAGAGCCGGTCGTACTCCTCGCTGCGCCAGCGGCCGGTATTGCCGAGGGTCCACTTGTTCTCCTTGGCCGCGATCTGCCACGAGGTGAAGCGCTCCATGTAGAGCTGGGGATCCGGCCGGCCCATGAGGAGCTGGTACATCTGCAGATCCGCGTAGAAGTGCCGGACGGTGTCCGGATTCGCCTCGTCCGAGGAGAAGTAGGTAGCGGCCACCACGGACTTGAGCTCCACCGCGATGCCGGCCCGCGCGCACGCCTGCTTCACGATGGCCTGGGTCTTTTGCCGGGGGGCGTTGATCGACGTCTGGAAGACCAGGGCGAGCCGGCGGCCGTCCCTGGCGCGCACCCCGTCGGCGCCACGGCGCCAGCCGGCGCCCTCGAGCAGCTGGGTGGCCCGCTCGGGGTTGAACTCCCACCGCGTGTTCGGCGACCGGAAGCGCGAGGGGGCGACGAGGAAGTTGGGCGTCGTCTGTCCCTGGCGCCCGTAGATCTCGGACTGGATGGTCTCGCGGTCCACCAGGAGCGCGAGGGCTTGCCGGACTTCGGCGCTGGACAGGAGGGGGTGGCTCGATTTTGCGCTGGCGCGCTCGCCGTCGACCTCGCGCCACGGGTCGGCGAAGTTGAGCTCGATGAACTCCGTGCTGCTGCTGGGGGTGAACACGATGCGGCCCTTGCCGCCTGCCTCCAGGCGCTTCAGGACGTCGTTCTCGACCTGCATGTTCCAGGCGAAGTCGTATTCCCCGGTCTGGAGCACCGCGCGGGCGGCGGAGGCGGCATCCCCGCCGCCCTTGATCTCGACCTGGTCGAAGGCGGGGCGCCCCGCGACGTGATAGCCGGCGTTGAGCTCGGCCCGGAGGGCGTCGCCGGGACGGAAGTCGCCGTGCCGGTACGGCCCGGTGCCGACGGGCCGCAGGTTGGCGGGCGCCTCGCGCGAGGTGGCGCCGCGATAGGGCGCGAAGAGATGGCGCGGAATGATCAGTCCCCCGCCGCCGCAGTAGGGGCCCGCCCAGTAGGGCGTGGGCTGCTTGAAGACCACCCGCACCGTCAGGTCGTCGAGCTTTTCCACGCGCTCCAGGTCGCGATAGCCGGAAATGGTGGTGGCGGCGGTGGCGGGGTCGCCGGCGTACTCCCAGTTGAACACCACGTCGTCGGCGGTGAAGGGCCGGCCGTCGTGCCAGGTCACGCCGCGCTTGAGCCGCCAGCGCACCCAGGTGCCGTCGCGCCCGAGGCCCCCATTGTCCCGCGTGGGGATCTCGGCGGCGAGCTGGGGCACGAGGTTTCCCTCGGGATCGAAGGCGGCGAGGGGCTCGTAGAAGAGCCGGGCCGCGTGCACGTCCTTGACCCCGGTGGCGAGGTGGGGATTGAGACTGGTGGGCGCCTGCCAGTAGAGGAGGCGGAGCGCGCCGCCACCGCCGCGGCGCGCCGGCGCTTGCGCGGCCGCCGGTCGCGCCGGGGGCAGGAGCTGGGCGGCGAGGGGAGCGGTGAGCCCCAGGGCCACCAGCTCCTGGATGAATCGGCGGCGGCCCCGCCGTCCCCGGACCACCTCACGAACGCGCTCGCGGAGGGCCGGCTCGTCCATGGACGGCGCGGGGCGCGCCTAGTCCCCGCGCGTACCGAGCATGTGGGTGGCCACCGCGATGGCCTCGATCATGCTCTCGGGATTGGCAATGCCCTTCCAGGCGCGGTCGAAGGCGGTGCCGTGGTCCACCGACACGCGCAGGAAGGGGAGGCCGACGGTGACGTTCACGCCGGACAGCCCCGTCCACGTGCCCGCCGCTTGATCGAACGTGAAGCCCAGCGTCTTCACGGGGACATGCCCCTGGTCGTGGTACATGGCGACCACGATGTCGAACTCGCCGCCGCGCGCGCGCGAGAACAGCGTGTCGGCGGGCAGTGGCCCGTGCACGTCGAGGCCCTCGCGCCGCGCCGCCTCGATGGCCGGTGTGATCTCGCGCGCCTCCTCGTCGCCGAAGAGGCCGTCCTCGCCCGCGTGCGGGTTGAGGCCGCAGACCGCGATCTTCGGGCGCGCTACTCCGAGGGAGGTCATGGTCTGCTGCGCGAGCCCGATCACCCGGCCCACGCGCTCGCGCGTCACCAGGTCGGGGACGCGGCGCAGCGCCACGTGGGTGGTCACGTGGATGACGCGCAGCTCCTTGCCCATGAGGAGCATGGCGAAGTCGCGGGTGCCGGACAGCTTGGCCAGGATCTCGGTATGTCCGGTGTGCGGGTGTCCGGCGGCGGCCAGCCCCTCCTTGTTGATGGGGGCAGTCACCACGGCGTCGATCTCGTGCCCCTGGCAGAGGCGCACCGCCGTCTCGATGTACTGGTAGGCGGCCCGGCCCGCCTCGGCGCTCACCGCGCGGCGCGGCAAGCTGCGCACGTCCACGTTCTCGAGGTCGAGGCATTCGAGCGTGCCCGCGGCGAAGCGGCAGTCCGCGGGCGACTTCACCCGGTGAAGCGCCAGCGGCGAGTGGAGCAGCTCGAGCGTGGCGGCCATCACGTCGCCCGAGCCGATGACGACGGGACGGCACGTGGAGGCTACCGCCGGCAACGCCAGCGCCTTCGCCGTGATCTCGGGCCCCACGCCGGCGGGGTCGCCCATGGTGATGCCCAGCCGCGGGATGCGCGCGCTCATGCCGCCCGTCTCTCCAAAAGGGTCAGGAAGAGATCCGGCGCGCCGAAGCCTCCCGCCTTGGCGAGCAGCGGCAACGGGCTACCATTCAGACGAGCGGAACCGGCGACGGTGAGGGCGCCCAGCGCGAGCCCGCTCGCGGGCGCGCCGAGGAGATCGAGGCGCGTGGCGCTGAGCGCCTGGAGCACCTCGTAGGCGGTCTCGCCGCCGGTCACCGCGAGGACATCGGGCGCGGCGTCGGCGAGCACGCGTGCCGTGGCCACGCCCAGCGCGCGGGAGGCCTCGCGCGGCGCGAGCCGCGCCCGAGGATCGCTGGCGAGGTAGGCGGGCTGGCCGCGGCCGAGCGCGCGCAGAACCGGCGAGAGATCGGGCGCCCTCCAGCCCGCATCCGTGCGGCCCTCGAGAGACACGCCCACCGCGCCTGCCGCCTGGAGTTCCGCGAGCTGGGCGCGGCTCGCCGCGTGCAGACTGCCCACCACCCAGAGCCAGGCGCGCCCGGATGGAAACGGGACGGTGGCGCGCGGAAAGCGGAGCGCGCCCGCCATCGCCTGCCCGAGTCCGGCGGAGCCAGCGAGCAGCCAGGCCGGGCCCGGCGCGGTGGTGGCGGCGGCGAGCACGGCAAGATCCCCGTCCGTCTCCGCGTCGGCAGCGACCAGCCCGCCCGCCGCCCGGCCGAGGACGTCGCGCACCGCCTCGGCGCCCGCGCGCACGGCGGCGAGCGGCAGCCGGTGGATCACGCGCGTGGCGCGGTGGGCCAAGCCTTGCGCAAGAATCATTGCGACGTTCGAGGTGCCGCCCGGATAGTGGCGATCGCGCCCGATCGCGGTCTCGTGCGCGGGCACGCCGTCGACGTAGAGCACCCCGTCGCGGACCACGCGACCCTGGGCGGGGAAGGCGGGGCAGACCAGGGCCCCGTCCCAGCCGCCCGTGTCCAGCAGCGCGGCGAGCTCGGCCGCCACCGGTCCCCGCATCGTCGAGTCGATCTTCTTGAAGAGCGGGCCCGCATGCAGCCGCGATCCCAGCCGCGAGGCGGCGGCGCGAACGCGACGGCCTGCCTCAGGGGCGGCGAGCGCGCGGCTCTCGATGTCCACCGCCACCACGCCGGCGTCGCTCCGGACGAGGCTGGGCTCCGCGATCACCCCGACGGGCGCCGGCCCGGCGAAAAGGCAGCCGGTGTCGCAGGCGCCGGTGAGGTCGTCCGCGATGATGGTCAAAGTCATGCCCAGAAGCACCCTATCACAGACGGGCGGGGGGCCGGGGGCGCCGGGGGCCCCGTGTATACTGCCGTCGTGACGCGCATGTTTCTGCTCCTAGCATTCGCGCTCGTTACGGCGCCCGGGGAGGCGGCGCCCGGTGCGGATGCGGCGGCGCAGCTCGAGCTGGTCCGGCCCGGCCGGGCGCAGTCCGCGAAGCCCTTCGAGGTGCCGACTCCCGAAGGCGCCAAGCTCTCGCTCGCGGATTTTCGCGGCCGCGTGGTGCTCCTCAACTTCTGGGCGACCTGGTGCGGCCCCTGCAAGGAGGAGATGCCGGCCATGGAGCGCCTCTATCAGAAGTTCCGGGTGCAGGGGCTGGTGGTGCTGGCCGTCTCGAACGACTCCGAGGGCTCCTCTCGGAGCGTCGCCCGCTTCGTGAAGGAGAGCGGGTTCACCTTTCCGGTCGGCCTCGATCCACAGCTCCGTGTGGCGAGCCTCTATGGAATCCGTGTCTTGCCGGCCAGCCTGATCATCGACCGCAAGGGGAGCATCAGCTACATCGCGCTCGGGCCGCGGGAGTGGGATCGTCCGGCCGCGGCCACGCTCTTCGAGTCTCTATTGAGATGAGAGTAGACAAGTGACTGATTCGGTGGGCTTATCAGCTGCAGTTCTGGCAGGCCTCCTTTCCTTTCTCTCGCCCTGTGTCCTGCCGCTCTTCCCGTCCTATCTCTCCTTCATCACCGGCATGTCCGTGGAGCGTCTCTCCGGCGAGGTGACGGCCGGCACGCGTGGACGCGTGCTGCTCCACTCTCTCGCCTTCATCGCGGGATTCACGGCAGTATTCGTGAGCCTCGGGGTGTCGGTGAGCGCCGCCGGTCAGTTTCTCCTCGACTATCGGGACTGGATCCGGGTGGCGGGCGGCGCCCTCATCATCGTTTTCGGGCTCTACATTGCGGGCATTCTCCGGGTGGGCCTCTTCGGGCGCTCGGCCCAGTTCCAGATCCAGCGGAAGCCGGCCGGACTCCTCGGGTCCTTCGCGGTGGGGCTCACCTTCGCCATCGGCTGGACCCCGTGCGTGGGACCCATCCTGGGCTCCATTCTCACGCTCGCGAGCAGTGACCGTACGGTGGGGCAGGGCACCACGCTCCTGCTCGCCTACTCCGCGGGGCTGGGCATTCCCTTCCTGCTCTTCTCGCTCGCGCTGAGCAGCTTCCTCGCCTTCTTCAAGCGCTATCGCCCTTTCATCTCCGTGGTGGAGCGCGCGGCCGGGGTGCTGCTGGTCGCGGTGGGCGTGCTGGTGGTGAGCAACTACTACATCGTGCTGAACTCCTGGGCGCTGAGCCTCACACCGGAGTGGCTGCTCAAGCGACTGTAGGGTAGAGTCCCGCCATGCGAGTCCGCGTCCGCGTGCCGGCCACCTCGGCCAACCTGGGCCCGGGCTTCGACGTGCTGGGGCTGGCCTTGGCGCTGCATAACGAGATCGACGCCGAGGAGGCCGACCAGGTCGCCGTGGCGATCGAGGGCGAGGGCGCGGGCCGGCTCGAGACCGGCGCGCGCAACGTGGTCGCCCGCGCGGTACGCATGGCCTTCGAGGCCGCCGGCCGGCCGTTTCGCGGTGTCGCGCTCCGCTGCGTGAATCGCATTCCCCCGAGCCGCGGCCTGGGCTCGAGCGCGGCCGCCTGGATGGGCGGGCTCGTGGCCGGCAATGCCCTGTCCGGCGGCGGCCTCTCGCGCGACACCTTGCTCGAGCTGGCCACCCGCGCCGAGGGCCATCCGGACAATGTCGCCGCCGCCCTCCTGGGCGGGCTCACCGTATCGTGTAAGACCGGCGAGCGCGTGGTCGCGCTGTCGCTGCCGGTGCCGCCCGCCATCCGATGGGTGGTGCTCATCCCGGAGATCGAGGGCTCGACCAAGGAGGCCCGTGCCGTGCTCCCGGACTCGGTGTCGCGGGCGGACGCGGTGTTCAACCTCCAGCGCATGGGCCTGCTGCTCGGCGCGCTGAGCGCGGGACGCCTCGATCTCCTCCCCGCTGCGCTCGACGACCGCCTGCACCAGCCCCAGCGCTGGGGCCTTTTCCCCTGGCTGCCCGCCGCGGTGGCGGCGGCGCGGGGCGCCGGCGCGGTCGGCTGCGTGCTCAGCGGCGCGGGGCCGTCCCTTCTGGCCCCGGTGGCGGGCCCGGGCGACGCGGTGGCCTCCGCCATGGAGGCGGCGCTGCGCGCGAGCGGCATCGCCGGGCGCGCGGTGACGCTCGCGGTGGACGTCGCCGGCGTCACCTGCGAGCCGGTTGCTTGACTCCTTCTCGGGCGCGGCAGTACCATGACGGTAGTGAGACGCACGGGGGACCATGGCGTGAGCCGGAGTGATCGGACGTGATCAAAAGCGATCGGTGGATCAAACAGATGGCCCTCGAGAAGGGCATGATCAAGCCGTTCGAGGACCGGCAGGTCCGCAAGGGGATGATCTCGTACGGCGTCTCCTCCTACGGATACGACCTGCGTATCTCCGACGAGTTCAAGATCTTCACCAACATCAACAACACCCTCGTCGATCCCAAGGCGTTCGATCCCCGGTCGTTCGTCGATTTCCAGGGCGACGTCTGCATCATCCCCCCCAACTCGTTCGCGCTGGGACGCTCCGTCGAGTACTTCAAGATCCCCCGCAACGTTCTCACCATCTGCGTGGGGAAGTCCACCTACGCCCGTTGCGGCATCATCACCAACGTGACGCCCTTCGAGCCCGAGTGGGAAGGGTTCGTGACGCTGGAAATCAGCAACACCACGCCGCTGCCCGCGAAGATCTACGCCAACGAGGGCATCGCCCAGGTGCTGTTTTTCGAGTCGGACGAGGCGTGCCTGACGTCGTACGCGGATCGGCAGGGGAAGTACCAGGGCCAGCAGGGGATCGTGCTCCCCACCGTCTAGCCCGGTGTCGGCCTCGCGCGAGGAGGCCAGGAGGTAAGGTCCCATGGCAGAGCAGAAGAAGAAGGAAACGAGGCCGAGCAAGCCGGCGGAAGGCGATGAGTCCGGCGCGGGAAGCGGCGAGCTCGCCAAGAAGGGCAAGAAGCTCAAGGAAGACCTCGACAATCTCCTGGACGAGATCGACGACATCCTCGAGGAGAACGCCGAGGAGTTCGTGAAGAGCTACGTCCAGCGCGGAGGAGAGTAGCGGTGCCGATCTACGAATACACGTGCCTGACCTGCGAGCGCGAGTTCGAGAAGCTCGTCAACGGCAGCGCCGCGGTGGCCTGTCCGACCTGCGGGGCCGAGCGGGTGATGAAGCGGCTGTCGCTCTTCCGCGCGCGTACCGCGGTGTCCGCGGGATCCGCGCCCTCGGCCGGAGCCGCGCCCATGGGGGGCGGGTGCTGCGGCGGGGGCTGCGGGTGTCACTAGCGATCGCGCGTCGGGCCGATTAGTCCAGGGGCCCTCACGGGCCCCTTTTTTCGTTCCGGGAGACTCCATGCCGAGGACCATCGTCGAGCCACGGTACTCCATCGAGCACCTGTCCGTGCTGGACAGCGACGGCAATCTCGACGAGGCGCTCGACCCCGCGCTCACCGCCGATGAGCTCCGGCGCCTCTACCGCGCCATGGTGGTGGGCCGGCGCCTGGATGAGCGCATGGTCCGGCTGCAGCGACAGGGGCGGATCGGCACCTTCGCGCCGATCAAGGGGCAGGAAGCCGCGCAGATGGGCAGCGTCTTCGCGCTCCGGCCCACCGACTGGATGGTGCCCTCCTTCCGCGAGACGGCGGCCATGATCTGGCGCGGCTGGTCCATCGAGAAGATGCTCCTCCTCTATTCGGGGCACCTCGAAGGCGGCCAGCCCGGCCCCGAGCAGCATGACCTCCCGGTGTGCATCCCGGTGGCCACCCAGCTGCCTCATGCGGTGGGCCTGGCCTACGCCATCCAGTATCGCGGCG
>Ga0137403_10007108_pt1 | contig 12689 bp, 11 predicted proteins | sample CZOMad2_1_16fung_FD_122057 | JGI IMG/M metagenome (GOLD analysis project Ga0137403, IMG submission 122057) | Vadose zone soil fungal communities from Angelo Coast Range Reserve, California, USA - CZOMad2_1_16fungal (Hybrid Assembly) | ecosystem: Environmental > Terrestrial > Soil > Vadose zone... | reverse complement strand
GACAATTGCGGAACGAGAAAGCATGGATTCTCCAGGCAGGAATCTGAAACCCTCGTACGATAGTGCGGCGGTCGCAGTACGGCAAGCATGATTCTTCGCGAGAGACGTTGTTGTTGCCGGCCACGGGAGCGCGTAGAATCCGCACACATCACGATCATTTCCTGACGGAGTTCGACGCGTACCGAAGGGCTTCTCGCCTCGCCTAGCGTCCGGCAATACAAAGTCTGGAAACAGCGGAGCGGAAATCAGTTATTCCTCGCGAGGCACCCGCTAAACTTGGAGAGTCTTCCCTCGGGTCACGTTCATAATCTGTCGCACGCAAGCAGGCCATTGGCAAGGATCGACCCAAAAATGCCAGCCCCTCGCAAAATTGCGCTCATTGCCGCGGCTGCTCTCGGCTGCCATGTCATTGGACTCGCGTTTCACTCCACGATCGCCAGCAGCCTGATCGAGTTTCTGATGATGGTCCTTGCAGTGATTGCCTGCTTCCAGGCGGCGCTGCGGGCCCCGGGCTACTCCCGGCGTTTCTGGCGACTGATGGGCGTGGGTTTTGCGCTTTATGCCATGGGACAAGCGCTGGCGACGTACTACGACAGCGTGCTGCACGCCCCATTCGATCAGTGGTGGCCGAGCGACGTCCTCTTCTTGTTTCACGTTGCGCCGATGGCGCTGGCTCTGTTCATAGGCGATGAAAGTGATCTGTCGCGTCTGACCCGCGGCCAGAGATGGCTGGACTTCCTTCAGCTGGGCATCGTCACCCTGTCGGCGTATTTCTTTTTCCTGTATCTGCCGATCGTGCAGCCACATTCGCGAGAGTCGTTTGACGCGCTGTATATCCAGGTAACAGCGTGGCGAGGCGCTCTGATTGTCATCGCGTTCGTGTTGCGGGCAACGTTCACGCAGTCCCGCCTGGTGCGATCTCTGTTCGGCAGAATGGCTATTTTTCTGGCGATCTTCGTCGCTTGCGAAGTGTTTTACGACTGCGTCCAGGTGTACTGGAGCGTTCGGTTCGGCACGTGGTACGAACTGCTGTGGTCTGTGCCGCGCCTCTTGCTGGTTTGGCTTGCCGCAACCTGGCAACCGCCTGAAGAGCGGGACCCTGAACTGAAGGAAGGGAGTCCCGAGTCGCTGCTTTTGGCACAATTCGTTCACGTTGCGTTTCCGCTGCTCGTTTTGGCGATGGCCACGCGCGCGGTCGGGCGGCAACTGACGCTCGCCGTGGTGGCCGTGCTGACGTCGTTTGCATGCTCGAGCCTGCGCCTCTTACTGGGCCAACGTGCACAAGCCGCGCTTTGGCAGCGGCAAGAGCTGGCGACGGAGGCCCTTCGCGCGGCCGAGGCGAAATTTCGGGGTCTGCTGGAATCCGCTCCGGATTCCATGGTGGTGGTAAACCAAGAAGGGACAATGCAACTCGTCAACACGCAGGCCGAGCAATCCTTCGGCTATACCCGTACGGAACTGCTTGGGAGGCCGATTGAAGTGCTGGTTCCGGAAAGATTTCGAGAAAACCACGGCGGGCATCGCAGCGAGTTTTTCCGGCAACCCCGTGGCCGGCCCATGGGCGCAGGGCTGGAACTATACGGCCTGCGAAAAGACGGGACGGAATTCCCGGTCGAAATCAGCCTGGGCCTTTTGGAAACGCAGGGCGGACTTTGGGTTTCCGCCGCGATCCGGGATTTGACCGAGCGCCGCAAGCTGGAGGCGCAGTTCCGCCAGGCGCAAAAAATGGAGTCCATCGGCACGCTGGCTGGAGGAATTGCCCACGACTTCAACAATTTGCTCACGGTGATTTTGAGCTACAGCAGCTCCCTTGCCGAAGAGTTGCGGGCGGACTCGAAAAAGCACCGCGCAGCGCTGGAAGTTCATCAAGCTGCCGAGCGCGGCGCCGCTCTGACCAGGCAGATGCTGGCCTTCAGCCGGCAACAAGTTCTGCAAACCCGCTTGGTGAATCTGAATGATGTCATCGCGAATTTGCTGACGATGTTGCGCCGGATTATCGGGGAACACATCGAAATCGATGCAATGTTGGCTGACGACTTGAATCTCATCAAAGCCGACCCGGGCCAACTTGAGCAAGTGCTGATGAATTTGAGCGTCAACGCCCGCGATGCCATGCCCGAAGGCGGGAAGCTGACTTTGCGCACGCAAAACATCGAACTCGACCCGGAGTTTGTGCGGCATCATATCGGCGCATCCGCGGGGCGGCACATCTGTCTAACCGTTTCGGATAGCGGCGTCGGGATGGACGCTAAAACCCAAGCACGGATCTTCGAGCCGTTTTTTACGACAAAGGGGCCGGGGCACGGAACCGGCTTGGGCCTGGCTATGGTCTACGGTGTCGTCAAACAGAGCGGCGGCAGTATTTGGGTCTACAGCGAAGTACAAAAAGGAACCGCCTTTAACATCTACCTTCCGCAAGCGGCAGGCGGGCCGGACAAACAGGGGGGCAAAGAAGCGCTCAAGGCGAACGCGCGCGGTTCGGAAACTGTTCTCGTGGTTGAAGATGATCCGGCAGTTCGAGAACTGGTTCAAACAATGCTGGAATCGCGCGGCTTTACCGTGCTTTGTCCGGAAACGCCGACTGATGCGGAGAGTCTTTGTTCCGCCCACGTTGGCGATATCGATCTGCTTCTCACGGATATGATCATGCCGGGAGCAACCGGTCGCAGCATCGCAAAGCAGATCAGCAGCCTTCGGCCGGGTATCAAGATTCTGTACATGTCCGGCTACACGGACGACACGCTCATCCAATCGAAAGGCTTCGACCGGGGCGACGCTTTTTTGCAAAAACCGTTTACGCTTGCGACTCTTACCTCCAAGGTGCGCCAAGTCCTGGATGCGGACGACTCGCAAACCCGCTAACTTAGTTCCCCAATTGACTCGTGCTCTATTCACGTTAACTTGTTATTTGAAAGGCGCTGCAATTTCTGTTTGAATAAGCCCACCGGGAGCCATCCGTGAAAATTTACAACATCACAGGCTATTTGATTATTTTTGCTTACATGCTGGCTTGTATGTACTCCGCCCCAACCCATCTGGGACCTTGGATAGGAATGCTTGTGGGCGGAGTTTATTTTATCTTTTGCTGGTTTTTTGGCGGCTTGTATTTGGCTGACGTTCTTCATTTGGGAATCGCTCACCGTTCGCTCGACTATAGAGAATGGTTCATGAAAGCCGTCACCATCGTGAACAACACGTTCGCGATCTACGTGGATCCGATTGCCTGGGTAAATCGCCACCGCTTGCATCACAAACATTCCGACCATTCCGGGGATCCCAATAAACTTTCCGACGATGGTTTTTGGCGAACCCTTTATCTCTGCTTGATGCCGTATCAGTGCAGGGAAAATTTAGCCGGCGACAGAATTTTGAAGTCCTGGACTTTCCGTGTGGTCGCGAATCCGGTTTTCGCAATTCTTGCACAAGCCCTTAATTTTTTTCTCCTATGGAAGCTGGTTGGAAGCCTGAAGTTTGCGGGGGTCATGTGGGTTGGAATACGAATTTTTTCAGTGTGGGTAAATATGATTCAAAACTATTGGACCCACACTCGAACATTTGGATACCGGCGGTATGACGATGAAGAGGACAACGCCATGAACATCGGCGAGTGGCTGCCGGTAACGGCGACTTTCAGCGCGTGCCTGCAAAACAATCATCATCACTACGAAGGGCTTTTGCGGCTAAGCCACGACAAATCGGAATACGACTTTGGATTTATAACGGTGAAAGTGATGAAACATCTGGGCCTGGTGAAGGCGACGAACACGGGCGCGCAGTTACCCAAAGACGTTCCCTTGGACGCGCTAGGCTTTTAGGACGGCTTTTTCTTTCCGATGAAGGGTTCAATGGTTTGCCCAAGAAAGCTCGGCGAAATTTCTTCGCCGGCCAGGCCGTAATTTTCCGGCCATTCCTCGGGAAAGTAGTAAGTCCCAAAAATTTTATCAATCCACGGAAAATGGATTGCGAAATTCTTGTCGATGGATTCTTTTTGAGAAGTATGGTGCCAATGATGGAATCTGGGCATGACCAGAAATTTTTCGAGCCATTTGGCGTTGGGACGGAAATTGCAATGAGTCCAGGTAGCGTGAAGAGTGACGAAAACCAAATAGGCCAGGATGATCGTTTGTGAAAATCCAATCATCATCGGAACAAGGATAAATCCGCGGACAAGTGTGTCGTCCACAAAGTGGGAGCGTGAGCCCGCGATCCAATCGAGCGCCTTCGAAGAATGGTGAATGGCGTGAAATCGCCATAGAAACGGCACTTTGTGCAGAGCCAAATGAATAAAATATTCGGCAACGTCCGCGACCACGACGGCCAAAAAAAACTGCAAAAGCCAGGGCAGTCGAGCGATGAGTTGTTGGAGAACCGGAACACCCAAATATTTCGTGGCCTGGGTGGCGGGCAGCAAAACGAGAAAAGACAAAATCTGAATCGGCAGATGAGTGGACATGAAATAAACCACGTCCTGGGTCCACCCTTTTCTGAAGGTTCCTTGTTCTGGATACTGTGGCCAGAGTCTTTCCAGCGGTACGTAGATCAGAGCCATCAATAACAAATCAAGTAAAAACCAGTCCATGCCGATGGTCATGCCATGGAGTTGGCTCCCATTAACTTTTACGCTTGAGCCGCCCCAGGCTGTTGCCGCGATGGCCAGCAGCATTCCCGTTAACGCCAGAGTCTTTTTCTTGCGCAGCAGAGAAGAGAGCACTCCAAACGCCACTGCCGCCACGATGAGGAATTGGATCAAGAGGCGGATTGCGTGCAGCGAGTAAAACGGCCGGAATTCGGCAGAGGTTAGGAACTGGGGAAAATGCAGGCACAACACTCCTCCAAAGGAGAGAAATCCAAAAAAAACCGACAAGATCCCACTCCACCAACCGGTTCCAAAGCCGGTAGATTCGGAATCGCCAAAGAATTCATTGATTTTCTGCTCGCTCACGATGTCTCTAGTTTACGTTTCTCAACACATGCAAGCTATGGGTAAAGATAGCGACGTAACGCTTTTGCGCAAAGAAGTAAGGCCTACTCGCTTTTAAGAGACGCGGTCACGCGCCTCGTTTCCCTTTTTGCGCAGGGGCAGTTGGTTCGGCAACAGTGCAATCGGCCTCAGAGCGGGTATGATATAGAACTCCAAACTCCACACTGATGCCGGTTGAGCTATGCAGGAGGGTGCAAAACTTGCTCACACAAGACAAACCGGAACGTTCAATCAATAGTCGCCTCCCGAAGAAATTCTTTCCCGTTCTCGTCGAGAGCTGGGTCTTCACGACGATCGTGGTGTTCTTCGTGGTTCGAGTGCTGGGATCAAATCTAGTGAGTCATTGGCTGCATCGGATCGGCGCGCGCTGACCGATGTGGCTGACGATCATCAAGGCCATCGGTGCCAATCTGTTCGTCGCTACGGCGGCACTTGGCTTTGGGACATGGCTCGCCCCGTTGTTTCCATCTTCACTCTCCCGTTTGGCCCGCATCGCTTGCACAGCGATCGGCGGATTCGGCTTGCTGGGATTGGCACTGTTCGTCGTCGGCCAGATTTCGTTTCACCGTTGGACCGTGTGGTTTGTTCTTCTCGTGGGAGCGGTGTCCGCAATTTTCCAAAGGAAGCAATTTCGAGGCCTCCCCGTCACTGTCTCAAAAGTCCCGGCAATTGTCGTCGGCTGCGTTCTGTTGCTAACCGCGATCGCCGGTCTCGCGCCGCCGATTGGAGACTGGAATACAGATGGAATCTCATATCACTATGTCGGTCCGAAAGTCTGGCTTCGTGACGGAATCATTCGGCCGATACCAGACAATGCCCCGGCTTCGTATCCGAGTCTCGTAGAAGTCGTATTTGCTGCTTTGCGCGCGACCGGAGGGGAACAAGCGCCTATTCTTTCCGCATCGTGGACACTAGGGCTTCTGCTTGCGATCGCCGCTGCGGTTGGTTTGCGCGCCGGATTGGACGAACGAAGTTGCTGGTGGGTTGCTGCCCTGCTCGCGACGATGGGCGCCTTATACGAGGGGAGCCACTCCGGATTTATTGATGCGGTTTATGCGGCATTTTTGCTCGGCGCCATTCACCTAGGACTAAACGCGACGGAAAAGAAGCACTTCGTCGGCTTTGGATTCTTTTGCGGGCTTGCAATGGCAACAAAATACCCCGCTCTCGTGACGGTTCCGTCGATTGTTTTGTGTTGCAGCTGGCGAGGAAAAGAAACGCGGCCCTGGAGTGCGATGTCGACCGCGGTGATCGCACTCGCCGTAGCTTTCGCGACGGCTGGTCCCATTTATTTGCGAAATTGGCTCCTGCTCGGAAGTCCCATCTATCCGCCGCCGCCGGGCGCAGCATCCTACCTTCATGTGAAATATTTCACCACTGAAGGGTTGACAAGTTTTTATCAATACGCCGTATGGCGCGGAAACGGATTGGGCCGCGGTCCGCTTGCATTTTTGCTTTTGCCATACAACCTTACTTATCACACTGCGAATTTTCACGGCGCCGGTGGCATAGGCATTGCACCCTTGGCATTCGGATGGATTGGTCTAGCCGCTGCGTGGCGGGAGCGATTCGTTCGTATGCTCGCGTTGATCGGGTTCGTTTTGGTTTCTATATGGTTTGCCACAATGCAGGAGTCGCGTTACCTGATTCCGTTCTACGGAATTATCGCCGTTTTCGCAATTCTTGGGTGGGAAGCTGCCAGGCGCGCTCTCGGAAAAAGAGGAAAGTTTCTCTGCGGGTTGGCGGTCGCGATCTCACTTGCGTATGGATTCGCCCTGATGGTTAAGTCGCGCATTCCGGATTTACGCGCCGCTTGTTCGCCAAGTTATGCGCATCACCGGCAAGAGACAGAAATTCCGTACTGGAACAGTTTTAATTACATCAATGATAACGCAGAGGTGACGCGTGTCCTTTTTTTAGACCGGTCGATCCCCGCGTATTATTCGAACAAGGATTACGTGAAACCCTTCGGCCAATGGTGGGAACGATTGTATGTCGATGCTGCGACGTCCAGAGACATTCTTCCTAAGATCGATGGACTTCATCCATCTCATGTGTTGGATGTTATCTCGGCCGAATCCGGATTCCAGGTTCCCGCGCATTCGCCGCGATATCGGCTGGTTTTCGAACGCCCAGGGCAGCGGATCTATCAGGTGATTTACCGTTGAAGTGTACTCACAACGCTCAACTCTTCGTGCAAAGCGCGACCAGCGTGGTCCCGAGCGGCAATCTTAGCGGAGACAAAACGCATTGTTCAAACCGCGAAACGCGAAATAGCAGGCGGTTGAGCCACTCCGACGGCACATGCGGCAAAGTAGGCTTAGCCGATGTAGCCGCTTCCACAATTCGCGTGGCAAGTTTCCCCAGCACAGTCCAGTGATACCAATAGCGTGCGAGCAGAACTGAAAATCCAGCGCTTTCCAATAGCGGCAGCAGCGTATTTTTCCGGTAACGAAGCCGATGGTGGTTGATGACATCGTGGTTGGTCCAAAGAAATTGATAAGCTGGAACGGTCAGAAGAAACGTGCCGCCGCTCTCCAGTAAACCATGAGCGCGAGCGAGCGCAGTTTTAGGTTCGTCGAGGTGCTCCAGAACGTCGAGCATAAGAATCAACCCATAACTCTTCCCGGGCCGAAAGTTCTCATCTAACGGCTGGCTGTGAATCTTCGACCGGTGAGGATTCGTCGGATTGATTAACCGGCTGTCGGTCTCCAGCCCTTCGACTTCTCCAAACTCCGAGAGCCGCTCGAAGAAGAGTGCATCACCGCAGCCAACATCTAAAATGTTCGGGCGATTTCTGAACTCGCGCCTCCGCAGCAGGTCGACAATCGCCTCTTCTCTCGACCTCCACCACCAGTGCCGGTCGTAGAGGCGACGATACTCTCTGCCGTATTCAAGCTCCACCGGAGCTCCGCGACGCATTCGAAGGGGACGCTTCCCGCGAGGCCGGACTTCGCAAAACCTGCCTGACAATGTAGTGCGGCCGCGCCTTGATCTCCTCGTAGACGCGACCGACGTATTCTCCGATGATGCCCAAAAATAACAACAAGACGCCCGAAGAAAACGTCATCATCAAAATGAGCGCTGTAAATCCTTGAGGAGACTGGTGAAGCGCAAGTTTGGCGTACAGTGCGAAAGCCGCGTAAAGGAACGAAAGTACAATTGTCAGCGCGCCAAGCAGCGCCGCCGCACGGATCGGCACGATCGAAAACGCAAAAATGCCATCGAACGCTAATCGAAGGAGCCTGCGCAGGCTGTACTTGCTCTTGCCGAAAAGTCGTTCCGCGCGTTCGACAGGAATTCCGATTTGTTTGAAGCCTATCCACGTGCGCAGGCCGCGCAAGTAGCGATGATGTTCGGGCATGCGCCGAAGTTGGTCGACAGCGCGCCTGGACATCAGGCTGAAGTCGCCTGAATCCAGCGGCAAGCGGATATCGGAAAGCTGCGCCATCGCTCGGTAAAAAATGAAATAGCAAAGGCGCAACGGCCACGGCTCCTTCCGTCTGACACGCTGAGCATAAACAACGTCAAATCCTTGCCGGAACAGTTCCACAAAATCCGGAATCGCTTCGGGAACGTCCTGCAAATCGCCATCCATTGTGACAACTGCATCTCCGGTCGTGTGGTCCATCGCCGCGCTGATGGCCGCTTGGTGCCCGTAATTTCTCGAAAGGGAAACGATTACGATTCGCCCGTCGACCTCCGCCGCCTTTTCGAGAAGCGCCAGCGTCTCGTCCGTACTGCCGTCATCTGCAAAGACTATCTCGTGCGGGCCGCCGGGCAGTTGATCCAACATGACTCCCAGACGACGCAAGAGTTCGGGCAAGATCGACTCTTCATTGTGCAGCGGAATTGCGACGGAAATCCTGGATTCTGTGTTCATCGCCAGTATCGTACCCGTGCCTTAACCGGGTTTCTAGGAAAATGCGCGTTTTCTGAAACACACAGCGACATAGACTGTTCCTGTTGAAAACTTGCCGTCAATTGGTCAGTTTTCTTGACCGTGCGAGCGTGGGGCAAGTACACTTGTAGTTTCGCAAACAGCCGCGAAAAGCGGTCAGTAAGCTGGCGTTTGGGTTTGCACTGAAAGATTTGCCCGGCGCGACGCGTAACTCAAGAGGGGGATTGCTTTGCCAAAGCGCACATATCAACCGCGCAAGCGCCGCCGCGCCAAAACGCACGGATTTCGCTCGCGCATGAAGACCGTAGGTGGCCGCAAGGTCCTGGCGGCTCGCCGCAAGAAGGGACGCCATCGCCTTACACCCGAATAAAACCGGGTTGCAGTATCCGCGCCAAGCGCGGCTGGTGCAAAAGGCGCAGTTTGACGCCGTGTACCGTGCCGGGAAGCGCCGCTCGAGTTCCCATTTCACTGCTTTTCTAAAGGCGAACAATCTGCCGCAGAGCCGCTTCGGCTTCAGCATCAAGAAGGCTCTTGGGGGCGCGGTTGTGCGCAATCGAATCCGGCGCCGCTTGCGAGAAATCGCGCGGCTGCACCGGGAGGAGTTACCCGCGGGATGGGACATCGTCATTCATCCGAAGAGTTCTGTAGCGAAGGCGCCATTCGCGGCGTTGAAAGCGGATTTTCTTCGGCTTCTGAAAAGCCCGTGAGAACGCAGCGCGCGGCAGTTCGCGCAGCGTTGTTTGCTCTTCGTTGCTATAAAGCGTATTTCTCCGTGCTCTTCGCGGGAAGCTGCCGGTTTGAGCCGACTTGTTCGATGTACGCGTATGAAGCAATCGAGCGATTTGGCGTGCTGCGCGGCGTGTGGCTCGGAACCAAGCGTTTGCTGCGCTGCCATCCGCTCTCCAGAAAATTTGGCTACGACCCCGTTCCGGAAACGTGGGATGAAGTGAATCCGAATCCAGTTGACGAAAAGACCGAGGTACATTCGTGAGCGAAGCTCCTCAGAAGAAAGATTTAAAGCCCGAGCTGCGCATTTTTATTGCCTCGGCCCTCTCCATCATCGTGATTCTGCTGTGGGCCAAATTCTTCGCACCGAAGCCGCCCGCACAAACGCAGCAAACAAATCCGCCCGCGGCTGCAGCGCCTTCCGCGCCGGGAGCTCAAAGCAATGCCGTCAACGCCACGCCGGCTGTCGTTAAGGCCGCGCCGCCGGCCGCCGTGCTCGGCGACAAGAACGAACGCACTATCGTCGTCGAAAGCGATTTGTATCGCGTGGAGTTCTCGAATCGCGGCGGCGTGGTAAAAAGCTGGAAGCTCAAGAAATATCTGGATGATGACAAGCCGAAGCAAAAAACGCTGGACCTCGTGCAGGAAACGTCAAAGGAACTCGGTGCCTGGCCGTTCGCCGTGGCGCTGGACGACCAAGGTCTGGAGAATACGGCAAACTCTGCGCTGTACGTTTCGTCGGCGTCCGACAATTTGACAGCTCCCGCCGATCTGACTTTTTCCTGGAGCGACGGCCACCTGGAAATCACGAAGCGCTTTCATTTTGACGAAACTTACGTCTCGAAAGCGGAAGTTACCGCGAAATACGACGGCAAACCTATCACTGCGGGACTTGCCTGGCTGGGTGGGTTCGGTGACCGGACCGTTACCAATCCGCGGCCGATTGAAACGGTCAACGTCGTCTATAGCGAAGGCGGAAAACTCAACGCCCTCCCCTACAAAAAAGTTGACGATTGGGACAAAGTGGCGCGCGGCCTGTGGTTGGGCGGAAAAGATTGGACCGGCATCGAAGACCGTTACTTCGCGGCCGTCTTTTTGCCCGACTCCAACGCCCCCTCGGGAAAACTGGAAACGCGGTACTGGAAAGTCTGGCATCCCGTCCAAATTGACGGCAAAAATGAGGCCGAGCCAGTTCCCCAAATCGCCACTGCAACAAATTCTCCGACCGATTTGCGCATCTACGTCGGACCCAAAGATTATGACGTCCTGAAAAAGATGTCGCCGCCGCTGCATTCGCTCGTGAATTTCGGCTGGCTCGAGATTATCGCCGACCCGCTTTTCCACGGCATGAAATGGCTGCAGAAATACATCCCGAACTGGGGATGGGCGATCGTCGCCATGACGCTCGTCATCAACATGCTGCTCTTCCCGCTGCGCATTTCGAGTTACAAAACCACGCTGAAAATGCAGCGCGTGGCGCCGGAAATCAAAGCCATCAACGAGCGCTATAAGAAATATTCCATGCGCGACCCGCGCAAAGCGGAAATGAACAAGGAAGTAATGGCGGTTTACGCGCGCGAGGGCATTAATCCCGTCGGCGGCTGCTTCCAGATGCTCGTGCAAATGCCTATCTGGATTGGCTTAAACACTGCGCTCCGCAACGCCATTGAACTGCGCCACGCTCCCTGGTTCAGTTGGATTACGGACCTTTCCGCGAAAGATCCTTACTACATTTTGCCGGTCGTCATGGCGGCCTCGATGTACCTCGCCACCAAGATGACCCCGATGACCACGACCGACCCACAGCAGCAGGCCATGATGAAGTTCATGCCGCTTTCCTTCGCCGGCATGTTCATTATTTTCCCGATCTCTTCGGGACTCGCCGTTTACATTCTCACGAGCAGCCTCGTCGGCATCGTGCAACAGTATTATTTGAACCGCACGCATCCGATTGCGCCCGCCGGCAAGCCAGCCAAAGCAAAAAAAGCGTAAGCGAATCCCGCGCGCCTGGCATACGATACGCGTCCGAGCAACACATGAAGAATCCTCCTATCCACGAGGGCAAGCTCGACCGCGCTGCCGCGGCCGAAGCACTACGAAATTTCCTCGCCGACACGATTCGCACGGGCAGCTTCCGGCTCACGCTGCACGTATCCATCTTGCCGGAGAATACGTCTGCTGCCGAAGGTGAAGCGGAAGTTTTGGCCGACTTGGATGGTCCGGACAAGGAATTGCTCCTGGAGCGCGGCGGCGAAGTGCTGAAGTCGCTCGAACACCTGGCGCACTGCGTTTTGCAGCTCGAGCCGCAATGGCACGAAAAAATTCAGATCGATTGCGCGGGCTACCGGGCGTTGCGATTTGAGGAATTGAGAATGACTGCCAGAGTCGCCGCGGAGCGCGTGTTGGCAACGCGCCAACCGTTCGAACTCAACCCCATGTCGTCTCGCGAGCGCCGCATCGTTCATCTCGCGTTGAAAAGCCTTGCGGGAATTCGAACTGAAAGCATCGGCTCGGGCGAACGACGCCAGGTAGTCATTTACCCAGCGACAGTTCCCCCTAAAACCAGCGCCTAGCGGTTCGCCCAGCCTTTCGTGGTCACGTTTCCTGCCGCGTCAAAGCGCACGCGATAAGTGAATCCACCCGGCCGGTCTGGCCGCACGCTCGGAAAACGCGCGTCGGAAATCTCGACCACTGCCTGTCCGCTCTCCATATGAAAGCGCGTGACCGGAAACCGCGCGAACCAGAAAACCTTTTGGACTTCGGGCAGTCGTTTCGCCCGGGCGATCCAGAAATTCTCCGGCGCATCTGGCAGGTACTTGTATTCGATCGCAGGAGTCGACGCATCGATAACGGACGATTCCGTTCGCGCTGCGAACGACTTCTTCTTGCTGAGATCGATTTGAAATTCATAGACCCCGCGCGAAGTCCGCACCAGGCCATCCCAGTTCAAAGGCGACGGCGGATACGGCAGCGCGCCAAACACTTCCGGCTGGAGTTTTTCAAAGCTGACAAAGCTCTTCACACGTTCGAGCGCCAGATGGTGGGCATAAACCGTCAGACCAATGTATAGGCACGCGGCGG
>Ga0137403_10007106_pt1 | contig 12690 bp, 11 predicted proteins | sample CZOMad2_1_16fung_FD_122057 | JGI IMG/M metagenome (GOLD analysis project Ga0137403, IMG submission 122057) | Vadose zone soil fungal communities from Angelo Coast Range Reserve, California, USA - CZOMad2_1_16fungal (Hybrid Assembly) | ecosystem: Environmental > Terrestrial > Soil > Vadose zone... | reverse complement strand
ATCGGGGTTCAGGGTCTGGCGCGTGACATTACCGAGCGCAAGCGGGCTGAAGCAGAACGGCACGCCATCGCTGAAATTGTCCAGGGCGTGATCACGACAACCAGCCTCGATGAATTGTTCACCCTCGCACACCGCGCTATTCAACGAATTTTGCCCGCCGAGAATTGTTACGTGGCACTGTACGATCAGCCTGCTGACACGCTGAACATTCCTTTTTGCAAAGACGAATATGATCAGGTTGCTTCACCTCGGAGACTTGGCAAGGGACTGACCGCCTACGTCCTGCGTACTGGGCTTCCTGTGTTCCTGACTTCTGACGATATTCAAGGCCTGATCACAAAAGGCGAAGTCGAATTAGTAGGGACCCTGTCGGCGGCCTGGTTGGGTGTACCGCTGCGGACATCGGCGGCCATTATTGGTGTCCTTGCCGTTCAGCGCCTTCCACATCGCGACGAAGTCGGCCGCGGTGATCGCGCTGCCGTCCGACCACTTCGCCTTGGCGTTGATCTTGTAGGTCACGATCTGCTTGGGGTCGGTGGAGGTCAGCGTGGCGTCGTCCAGCAGGTCCTTGTTGACATATGGCGTACCACTGGCGTCGGTGTAGAACGTCGACGGCAGCAGCCCGCCCATCACGGTCGCGCCGTCGGCCAGTGCGCCGTCAAGCTCGTTGAGGTTGTAGTTCGTGGGGATCTGGGTCAGCGGCAGGCGGAGCGTGCCGCCGTCCTTGACCTGGTCAAGCGGGGTCTTGTTGATGTCGTTGACCGACGCCGGCGGCGGCGTCTGGTTGTTGCCGTTGTTGCCGCTACTTCCGTTGTTGTTGCTGCCGCCACAGGCGGCAAGCGTGAGCGACAGCACCGTCACCGGGACGAGCGCCGCCCAACTCCTGCGTACCTTCACAATTCCTCCATCGAGTGCGATCTGCACATGTGCGCCTTCCCCGGAGCGCGTTTGAACCTAATCCTCAGCGGTCACGCCGAGATCACGGTCCAGCGTCGGAGTCAGACCACTTCCTCAGCCGCGGCGTAGTGACAGGCGGCCACATGGTCGACCTCCTGCTGTAGCCGCGCTGGCTCTTCGTTGATGCACCGCTCGGCCTTGTCCTCGCTGAGCGTCGCGAACTTCGGACACCGCGTGCGGAACCGGCAGCCGGTGGGCGGATTCACCGCGCTCGGCACGTCCCCGGTGACCACCACCCGCCGCCGCGACCGCTCCTTGCGCGGGTCCGGCACGGGAATAGCCGAGATCAACGCCTGGGTGTACGGATGGGCCGCCGCCGTGAACAGCTGCTCCACCGGGGCGACCTCGACGATCTTGCCGAGGTACATGACGGCCACGCGGGTCGCGATGTGCCGGACGACGGAGAGGTCGTGCGACACGAACACGTACGACAGGTCGCGCGCGGCCTGCGCGTCCTGGAGCAGGTTGAGGATGCCGGCCCGGATGGACACGTCGAGCGCGGACACCGGCTCGTCGAGCACCAGCACCTTCGGGCGCAGGGCGAGCGCGCGGGCGATGCCGATGCGCTGGCGCTGGCCGCCGGAGAACTCGTGGGGGAAGCGCTCGAGCTGGTCGGTCGAGAGGCCGACCAGACCCATCAGCTCGCGCACGCGGGCGGCGATCTCGGCGCGGCTGCGGCGACCGTGGACGCGCAGCGGCTCGGCGATGAGGTCGCCGACGCGGCGGCGCGGATTGAGCGAGGCATAGGGATCCTGGAACACCATCTGCATCTCTTCGCGGATGGGCCGCAGCTGGCGCCGGCCATACTGCGAGATGTCCTCGCCCTTGAAGCGGAGCTGGCCGCTCGTGACGTCGTAGAGGCGGACGAGGCAGCGGCCGAGGGTCGATTTGCCGCAGCCGGATTCGCCGACCAGGCCGACGGTTTCGCCGGGCCACACCTGCAGCGAGACATTGTCGACGGCGCGCACGGTCTTCCGCCCGCCGGGGGACAGGCGGCCGCCGATGCTGAAGTTCTTGCTGAGGCCGACTGCTTCGAGCAGTGGCGCCGTCGCGGCGCCGTTCATGACACGGCCTTGTTGTCCAGGAGACGCCCCGACCAGGCGGCGGCGCGTGCATCCGGCGACAGGAAGCAGGCGGAATCGTGGCCGCCGCTGCCCGCCAATCCCGGACGCTCGTCGCATTTGTCGAAACGATAGCGGCAGCGCGGCCCGAAGGCGCAACCCGTTGGCAGGTCGAGCAGCGAGGGCGGCATGCCGGCGATCGATTTCAGCCGGCGCGGCCGCGGCCCGTCGAGCGGCGGGATCGAATCGAGCAGGCCCCAGGTGTAGGGATGGCGCGGGGCCTTGAAGAGATCCCGCTTGGCGCCGCGCTCGACGATGCGGCCGGCATACATCACCTGCACGCGGTCGGCGACCTCGGCCACGACTCCCATGTCGTGCGTGATCAGCACGACGGCGGAGCCGAAGTCGCGGCGCAGCTTCTGGATGAGCTCGAGGATCTGGGCCTGCACGGTGACGTCGAGCGCGGTCGTCGGCTCGTCGGCGATCAGCAGCGAGGGATTGCAGGAGAGCGCCATCGCGATGACGGCGCGCTGGCGCATGCCGCCCGAGAGCTGATGGGGATAGCGGTCGACCGACACGTCCGGATTGGGAATGCCGACGGCGCTCAGCAGCTCGATGGCGCGCGCGCGGGCGGCCCGCCTGGAGACGGCGTTGTGGGTCAGCACCTGCTCGGCGATCTGCCAGCCGATGGTGTAGACCGGCGTCAGCGCCGTCATCGGGTCCTGGAAGATCATCGCGATCTCCTTGCCGCGGACGTGGCGCAGCTCGCGCTGCGGCAGCCCCAGCAGCTCCCGGCCCTTGTACACGATCGAACCTTCGATCACGGCGTTGGGATCGTTGATCAGGCCCATGACGCTCAGGAGCGAGATGGTCTTGCCCGATCCGGATTCGCCGACCACGCCGAGGATCTCGCGCTCCCCGACGTCGAACGAGACATTGTCGACCGCGCGCACGAGGCCGTGCTCGCTGCGGAAGGAGACACTCAGGCCGCTGACTTGGAGCATCGCGTCAGCGTTTCCAAGTTTGGCAGCCAGACACGTGCGTGCCATTCACAAAGACTGTCATCGCCGGGCTTGACCCGGCGATCCATGGCGCAACGGCGCAATGAATGCGCTTGTCCCGCTCGCCGAAGCGCTTGACGGATGGATCGCCGGGTCAAGCCCGGCGATGACAGTTTTGTTTTGTCGGAATGGCATTGCTTGACCCCTGGGCCTATGCTTTCCGGATGCGCGGATCGAGCACGACGTAGAGCAGGTCGACCGCGGCGTTGGCGATCACCACGAAGAACGAGGCGTACATCACCGTCGCCATGATGACCGGCAGGTCGAGACTCCGGAGCGCGTCGTAGGTGAGCTTGCCGATGCCCTGCAGGCCGAACACGACCTCGGTCAGGAGCGCGGCGCCGCCGACGAGGGCGCCGAAGTCGAGGCCGAACAGGGTCACGATCGTGATCAGCGAGGTGCGCAGGGCATGGCGGACGAGGATGCGCGTCTCGCTCAGGCCCTTGGCGCGGGCCGTGCGGATGTAATCCTCCTGCCCCGCTTCCACCAGGTTCGCCCGCAGCACGCGGCCGTAGAGGCCCATGTACAGCGTGGCGAGCGTGATCCAGGGGATGACGAGGGTGAGGAACCAGCCGACGGGATCGCTCGACAGCGGCTTGTAGCCCAGCGGCGGCACCCAGGCGAACAGCCAGCTGTCGTGAAAGCGGCTCTGGGTGATCAGGTTCATCACCTCGCCCAGCCAGTAGACGGGCATGGAGACGCCGACCAGCCCGAGCATCATCAGCGTGCGATCGAGGATGCTGCCGCGGGTGGCGGCGGCGACCAGCCCGATCAGGACGCCGCCGACCACCCACAGGATCGCGCCGCCCACCACCAGCGACAGCGTGACCGGCGCCACGTCCAGCACGGCCGGCACCACTTTCCAGCCGCGGTTCACGAACGAGGTGAGGTCCTGGGTGATGAAGAGCCGGTTCATCATGAGCGCATATTGCACGGGCAGCGGCCGATCGAACCCGAAATCCTTGCGCACGGCGGCGAGCGTTTCCGGCGAGGCGTTGCGGCCGGCGATGCGCGCGGCCGGATCGGCGCCCGGCGTGGCGAAGAAGATCAGGAACACGAGCACGCTGATGCCGACCATGACGAACAGCATCTGGCCCAGCCGCTTGACGATGGCGCCGAGCATCAGGCGCTCCGGATGCGCAGCTTCGAGCGCGGGTCGAGGGCGTCGCGCACGCCGTCGCCGAGGATGTTGAGGGCGAGCACGGTGATGACGATGGCGATGCCCGGCGCCAGCGCCACCATCGGCCGGGTGTAGAGCTGTTCCTGGCCGTCCTGGATGATGGTGCCCCAGCTGGCGGCCGGCGGCTGCACGCCGATCGACAGGAAGGAGAGCGCCGATTCCGTGAGCATGTTGATCGCCATCATCAGCGGCACGAAGACGATCAGGGTCGTCATCACGTTGGGCAGGATGTCGCGAAACAGGATCCGGTGGCTGGGGACGCCGAGGCCGATGGCGGCCAGCACGAATTCGCTCTGCGTCAGCGCCAGCACCTGGCCGCGGATCGGGCGCGCCACATAGGGCACGTAGATGATTCCGATGATGAAGATCGGCAGCGATAGGCTGCTGGCGTTGATGGAAATGGGGCCGATGTCGATGCCGTGGCTGATCAGAACGATCGACAGCGAGATGGCCAGCAGGTAGACCGGGAAAGCCCAGAGCACGTCGAGCAGCCGCGACAGTATCCAGTCGATGGTTCCGCCGAAGAAGCCGGCGACGAGCCCGACGATGGCCGCGAGGAACAGACAAATCGCCGTCGACACGCCGGCGATCACGAGCGAGTTCCGCCCGCCATAGAGCAGCCGCGCGGCGACGTCGCGGCCCTGGCCGTCGGCGCCGAGGAAGTAGGCGGTGAAGTCCCAGGTCGGGCCGATCGGCGTGAAGCCGAGGCCGAGGCCCTCGGTCGATGACTGCATGATCGGCACGAGCTTGCCGTCGACCATGATCTTGCCGCTCAAGGTGGAGCGGAACGGATCGGTGTGGGCGACATACTTGGCATAGAACGGCGCCAGCAGGCAGAGCGCGACGATCACGAGGAAAAGCAGCAGGGCCGCCATGGCGGCCTGGTCGCTTCTGAGCTTGCGCAGGGCCGTGGCCCAGGGACCGCGGCCGACACGCGACGACGGCGCCGGCACCTCGCCGGCGAGGTTCGCGGGCGATGCGGCTTGATCAGTCATCGTTCGATGTTATCGCGCGCAACCGTAGGGGCGACCCCTGCGCAGTCGGCCGAAGGCCGATTGTCGCGACGTGGTCGCCCTCTTGCGGCCGCACCGGAGAGGGGCGACCACATGGGGTCGCCCCTACACCGATTTGCATGGGCGTCACTTCACCCAGGACTGCGTGACGACCCAGTAGTATTGCGCGTTGAACTTGAAGTTGCCGACGCGCTTGGACAGGAAGTCCACATGCTTGGGGGTGAAGAGCGGCACGGCCGGCGCCTGTTCCATGGTCGCCTTGTCGATCTGCGCCCACATCTTGTTGGCGCCGTTCGGGTCGGTGACGGCAAGCTTCAGGGCGCCCTTCATCTTGGCGTCGACCCCCTCCTTGTCGCAGAAGCCGGAGATGTTCACAGAGGAATCGGAGCCGGGATGGAAGGAATCGCAGCCGAACAGGATGTTCAGGAAGTCGGACGCCGCCGGATAGTCCTGGTACCACTGCGAAACGCTGATCTGCACGTTGTTGTTGGTGTTCTGGATGTAGGTGAACTGGATGTTCGACGAGATCGCCTTCACGCTCGCCTTGTAGCCGAGATCATTCAGGACGCTCTGCAGATAGGTGCCGACGCTCTTGTCGACGGCATTGTCCTGCACGATGACCGTGACGTCCTGCCCCTTCGTGCCGGACTCGTCCACCAGTTGCTTCGCCTTGTCCAGGTCCGGCGCCGACCACGCCTCACCGGGATTTTTCGTATAGGTGCAGAACGGCTCGTTCCCCGGGAAGCCCGGCGGCAATACCTGGCAGACCGGCGCGGCGAGCACCGGGCCGCCGAACAGATTGACCATGGCGTCGCGGTCGACGGCATAGTTCAGCGCCTGCCGCGCCTTCAGGTTGTTGAAGGGCGGAATGTTGACGTTCAGCGGCGCGTACCACCACGCCGTCAGCGTGTTGACATGCACCTGGTCCTTGAACTTCGTACCGATCTCGACGAGACGGTCGGGCGGCGGCGGATCGAGCGTCCAGTCGCCTTCGCCGTTCTCGATGGCATTGATCTCCGCTTCGTCGGTGAGGCCGAAATCGTAGTCGATCTCGTCGGGATAGCCGTCGGGCTGGGCGTCCGCGCTCCATTCCTTGAACTGCGGGTTGCGCACGATCTTCAGCTGTTTGTTCGGATCATAGGAGACGATCGTATAGGCGCCGGTGCCCGGCAGCGGCTGGGTTCCGACGTCGGTCATCGGCGAATCCGCCGGCACGATCACGGCATGCGGTACGGCCAGCTTCTGGAAGATTTCGGAGTCGGGCTGGGTCAGATTGATGGTCACGGTTCCCGCCGCCTCGTCGCCGACGACGCCGCCCTCGAGCGTGCAGGTATCCGGCGTCGCCAGGCACTTGTCGGCGCCGACGATGACGGAATAGAAGCCGCCGGCGGTCGGGCCCTTCACCTTGAAGATGCGTTGCAGCGAGGCGACCACGTCCTTCACGGTCAGTTCGTTGCCGTTCGAGAACTTGATGCCCTTGCGCAGCTTGAAGGTATAGCTCTTGCCGTCGTCGGACGGCGGCGGCAGTTCCTCCGCAAGGTCGGGGACGATGGTGAAGCCCTCGGCGCCCGCGGCGTGCTTGAACGTGACGAGGCCATCATAGATGGACTGATAGAGCTGCCAGTATTGCAGCGTGTAGTTGATGTGCGGATCGATCGTGCCGCCGGCGCCGACCGCCAGCAGCCGCATCGTCCCGCCCTTGTGGGCCGGGTCGAGATCCGCCGCCGCCGGCGTGCAGAGGTAGGCACTCAGCGCGCCGGCGATCGCCAGACCCGCCACTGTCAGTTTGGTTGGTTTCATTTGCGTCTCCTCTTCTCCCTGCTTGATTTGGATGGTTTCGCGCCCGGCCGCGCCGCCTTGTCGTGCTCGGCCAGAAAATCACCGATCACCTGCATGCAGCGCTCGCTCTCCTCGATATGCGGCACATGGGCGGAATTCTCGAAGATCTCCCAGCGGGCGCCCTTGATGCCATCGGCAAATGGCTGCACCACCGCCGGCGTCGCCTCATCGTGGCGGCCGGAGATCAGCAGCACCGGCACGTTGATGCGCGGCAGCTGGTCGATGATGTTCCAGCCCTTGAGCGTGCCGATCACATGGAATTCGCTGGGACCGTTCATGGTGTGATAGACCGTCGGATCGGCTGCGATCTGCGCAAAGCTGCGGCTCATCTCCTCCGGCATCGGTTTCAGGCGGCAGAGATGGCGATCATAGAACACCTGGACGGCGGCCGTGTATTCCGCCGAATTCGTGGTGCCGTCCTTCTCGTGCCGCAGCAAGGTCGCCTGCACGTCCGGCGGGAGCGCCGCGCGCAGCCGGTTGGCCTCCCGCACCCACAGCTCCATCGAAGGCGGCGAATCCGCGATGACCAGGGCGCGCAGCCCCTTGGGCCGGGTGATTCCATGCTCGGCGCCGAGCATACCGCCCCAGGACTGTCCGACCACATGGTAGCCGGCGGCGATGCCGAGCTGCTTCACCAGGTTTTCCAGCTCGTCCAGGAACAGCCGGGGGGTCCAGAAATCGGCGCCCTTGGCGCGCAGATGGGTGGAGCGGCCGCAGCCGAGCTGATCGTACTGGATGACGGCGCGCCCGGCGTTCGCCAGCAGCTTGAAGGCATCGGTGTAGTCGTGGGCGGCGCCGGGTCCGCCATGGAGGATGACGACCGGCGGCTTCTTCGCCCGCAGATTGCCGGTTACCCGGTACCAAGTCTGATAGCCCCGGAACGGGACGTAGCCTTCCTCGATAGCGATCGGCATCGCGTTTCCTGACCCCGTCGTTCAGTCGCTCATTTGTTCTCTGGCGACCTTTTGTCCGCGGCGATCTTCTACAATCGGACTCGGCCGGTCAACCGCTCACCCGCCTGTACCATTGCGCAGATCGCTGCGCAAAAGTGCATAGAGCACATGGTCCTGCCAGCTGCCGTTGATGCGCAGATACTGGCGGGCATAGCCTTCCTCGCGGAAGCCGATCTTGGCCAGGAGGCCGCGGCTGGCGGCGTTGTGGGGCAGGCAGGCGGCCTCGATACGGTGCAGGCCGAGGCGGTCGAAGACGAACAGCACGAGCGCCTGCAGCGCCTCGGTCATGTAGCCCTGGCGCGCATAGGCCTCGCCGATCCAATAGCCGAGATTGGCGGATTGGGCGACGCCGCGGCGGATATTGCTGAGATTGACGCCGCCCAGCAGGGCATGGTCGTCGCGGCGGAAGATGAGGAAGCCGTAGCCGCCGTCTTCATGCCATTCGAGCGCGGTCTGGCGCAGGCGGCGGCGAAAGGCCGCCCGCGACAGCGCGTCGACGGACCAGGTCGGCTCCCACGGCGCCAGAAATGCCCGGCTCTTCTCCCGCAGTTCGGCCCAGGCGCGCCAGTCGCGCCCGCGCGGCGGCTGCATGTAGAGGCGCGTGCCCTCGAGCCGATTGCCGCTGGGAACATGGAAGCGGGAGAGGCTGAAACGGATCATGCGGGGCGCGCCGGGATGGTGGCACGTCGACCTGATGCAAGGCCCTCATACAGAGTCCCCTCTCCCCTTGTGGGAGAGGGGCAGGGTGAGGGGACTCGCGCGGCAGCGCGATGAGATCTCGCTCTTTCCACTGATTCATCGGCGCCTGCCGGCGCCAGACCCCTCACCCTGTCCCTCTCCCACAAGGGGAGAGGGGACTCCGTCTTACGGCCCTGCGTCAAGTGCCAAGCTGTGCATACCCGAGCGGCGCTGGCTGGGCCCATTTGCTCCCGTGATCAGCTCAAGCGCGCCGCGATGGCATCGTAGGGCTCGACCTGGTCGATCGGGCCGAGGGCGGTGAGGGTGAGCGGGCCGGCGCGCAGGCGACGGGCGACGGCGGCCACCTGCTCGACATCGACGGCATCGACGCGGGCGATGATCTCCTCCATCGACAACGGCCGGCCATAGACCAGCAGCTGCTGCGCCAGCTGCTCGCAGCGCGCGCTCGGGCCCTCGCGCGCCATCAGGATGCCGGCCTTGAGCTGGGCGCGCGCACGCCGCACTTCCTCCGCCTCGATGGTATCGGCCGCCCTCACGATCTCGTCGCACACCAGCGGGACGAGCTCCGCCACCTCGGCCTCGCCGGTGCCGGCATAGATGCCGAAGAGGCCGCCATCGACATAGGACGAGGCGAAGCTGTGGATGCTGTAGACCAGGCCGCGCTTCTCGCGGATCTCCTGGAACAGGCGCGACGACATGCCGCCGCCGAGCAGCGTCGAATAGACGGTGGCGGCGTAGTAGTCGGGATCGGCATAGCCGACGCCGGGGAAGCCGAGCACGAGATGGACCTGTTCGAGGTCGCGGGCCTGGCGGAAATCGCCGCCAACATAGCGCGCCGTCTCGGTCGGCGCCTGGTTGGAGCGCGGCAGGTCGACGAACGCCTTGGCAGCCGACTCGACGAGACGGTCATGATCGACCTTGCCGGCGGCGCACAGAATCAGCCGCTCGCCGCTGTAGTGCTCGCGCATATAGCCGCTAATGGCCTCGCGCGACAGGCTGCCGACGATCTCGGCGGTGCCCAGCACGGGGCGGCCGAGGGCCTGGTCGGGATAGGCGCGCGACTGGAAGTGATCGAAGATGATGTCGTCGGGCGTGTCCTCGGCCTGGCCGATCTCCTGCAGCACCACCGTGCGCTCGCGCGCCAGCTCGCCCTCGTCGAACACCGAGTGCTGGAGGATGTCGGAAACGATGTCGAGGGCGAGCGGCACGTCGTCGGCCAGCACGCGCGCATAGTAGGCGGTGTTCTCGCGCGAGGTATAGGCGTTGAGATGTCCGCCGACCGATTCGATCTCGACGGAGATGTCGCGGGCATTGCGGCGCTGCGTGCCCTTGAAGGCCATATGCTCGAGCAGATGGGCGACGCCGTTGATGGCCGCCGGCTCGTGGCGCGTGCCGACGCCGACCCAGACGCCGATGGCCGCGGTCTCGATCCCCGCCATCGCATCGGTGGCGACGGTGAGGCCGCTGTCGAGGCGCGTGAGGCGAATGCCATTGGTTGTGTTCATGCCAACTCCTGAGCGATGGCAACGTTGAATATCGCCGGCAGGTCTCCGTGAAGTTCGCTCACACCGAACCTTTCGCTTGCAAGCGAGTTCGGTATGAGCGAACATGCGGCAATGCGGTTGATGATCAAGCACACGCCGCTGAAGCGGCTGCTCGGCATGCAACCGAAAAAGGCGCGGGCCATCCGTGATCGTTTGGAAGCGATTGCCGCCAATCCGCGGGCAAAGAACAGCAATTTGAAGCCCTTGGCCGGCGTGCCGAACGGCTTCCGCCTGCGACTAGGCGATTGGAGAGCGTCCTTCACTTTGGATGCCCAGGCCGGCGTGATGGAAGTATTCGAGATAGAGCCGAGAGGAGGTGCGTACAAATGACGGTCCGCAAGGCGACCGGCAAGGCCGGCAGAACTGCCGTCTGGTTCGGGTCCGGCTTCTCGAACAATCGTCGCAGACTCGAGTTGCCGCCGCGTCCGGGAACGGAGCTGCAGCTGGTGAAAAAGCGCGAAGATGCCGAATTCGTGGCTCTCACGCCGCAGCACTACGAGGAGCTGATCGAGCGCGCGGAGGATGCGGCGGCGGTGGCCGCCTACCGCAAGACGAGGAACGAAGAGGCTTTTCCTGCCGAGATCCTGGACCGGATGCTCGAGGGCGAAACACCTATCCGAGTCTGGCGACAGCACCGCGGCATGACCCAACAGGAGCTGGCGACCAAGATCGGCATAAGCAAGAGCCACCTCTCGGAAGTCGAGTCGGGAAAGGGCGAACCTTCGCTGAAGACTCTGCGAGCGGCCGCCCGAGCACTGGACATCGACGCCGCGAGCCTGTTCGTCCTGACCGAGGGCGACAAAGAAGGGACTCGTAAGTAGGGACACACTTACGATGTCATTCCCGCGAAAGCGGGAATCCAGGGCAACCGCTCCGCCGCCTGCCCTGGACCCCCGCTTTCGCGGGGGTGACAAATTCAAATGTAACGCAATCGAATAGACTCTGCTTAGCGACCTGTTCATGCAGCCCCCTTCAGGCGGCGGCTGCGAATGTAGCCTTGGACGGTCTTGAGGTCGTTCGGCAGCACCTCGACGCGCTCCGGCCGCTCCAGCAGGCCGGCGAGCCGCGCGGGCAGCTTCGGGCGCAGGCCGGTGGCGCGCTCGACGGCGTCGGGGAACTTGGCGGGATGGGCGGTCGCCAGCGCCACCACCGGGCCGCCACGGTCGCGGGCGGCCGCATGGGCGGCGGCGATGCCGATGGCGCTGTGGGGATCGACCAGCTCGCCGGTCTGGCGGTGGATGCCGGCGATGGTCTGCAGCGTCTCCGCATCGTCGAAGCGGTAGCCGTCGAAGACGGCGCGCGCCGCCTTCCAGCGCTCGTCGCCGATCGCGAGCTGGCCGTTGCGGCGGAAGCTGGCCATGGCCTGCGCCAGGGCCGCGCCGTCGCGGCCGTAGAGATCGAACAGCAGCCGCTCGGCGTTGCTGGAGACCTGGATGTCCATGCTCGGCGACAGCGACGGCCGCACCTCCTCGATCGCCATGCGGCCGCTGGCGAAGAAGCGCGTGAGGATGTCGTTGCTGTTGGAGCCGACGATGAGGCGCTCGATCGGCAGCCCCATGGCGCGGGCGGCATAGCCGGCATAGACGTTGCCGAAATTCCCGGTCGGCACCGCGAAGGACACGGAACGCTCGGGCGCGCCCAGCGCCACGGCGGCGGCGACGTAGTAGACGATCTGCGCCATCACCCGCGCCCAGTTGATGGAGTTCACGGCCGAGAGGTTCAGCTCGTCGCGGAAGCGATGGTCGTTGAACATCGCCTTCAGCAGATCCTGGCAATCGTCGAAGCTGCCTTCGACCGCGATGTTGAAGACGTTGGCCGACAGCACGGTCGTCATCTGCCGGCGCTGCACCTCGGAGACGCGGCCGAGCGGATGCAGGACGAAGATGTCGACGGCGGCGCGGTCGCGGAACGCCTCGATGGCGGCCGAGCCGGTATCGCCCGAGGTGGCGCCGACGATGGTGACGCGCGTGCCGCGCTTCGCCAGCACATGCTCGTAGAGCGGCCCCAGGAGCTGCAGCGCCATGTCCTTGAAGGCGAGCGTGGGGCCGTGGAACAGCTCCATCAGCCAGGTGCGGCCGTCCAGCTGCTTCAGCGGCGCTACCGCCGTATGGCCGAAGGCGCCATAGGCCTCGCGCACGATGCGGGCGAAGGCGTCGTCCTCGATCCGCCCGCCGAGGAACGGCCGCATGACGCGGGTGGCGATATCGGCGTATTCGAGCCCGACCAGCCCGCGCAACTCGCCGGCGGACAGCAGCGGCCACTCCTCCGGCACATAGAGTCCGCCATCGCGGGCGAGACCCGCGAGCAACACATCGTCGAAGGCAAGCGCCGGGGCGGCGCCCCGAGTGCTGATGTAGCGCAAGGCGAACAGGCTCCGAATGCC
>Ga0137403_10007105_pt1 | contig 12691 bp, 9 predicted proteins | sample CZOMad2_1_16fung_FD_122057 | JGI IMG/M metagenome (GOLD analysis project Ga0137403, IMG submission 122057) | Vadose zone soil fungal communities from Angelo Coast Range Reserve, California, USA - CZOMad2_1_16fungal (Hybrid Assembly) | ecosystem: Environmental > Terrestrial > Soil > Vadose zone... | reverse complement strand
CGACTCCGTCCCCATGCGCCTATACCACGAAGCGAAGCGGCTCGGTGCCTGGGACCCGCGGAGCCTCGACCTGCGGCGGGACGTGGACGACTGGGCGCGCTTCACCGTCGCCGAGCGCGACGTGCTGCTCCGCCTCACCGTGCTGTTCCAGGCCGCGGAAGAGAGCATGACCCGCGACCTCCTGCCGCTCGTCATGGCCGTGGTGCGGGAAGAGCGCCTCGAAGAGCAGCTGTTCCTCACCACCTTCCTCGCGGACGAAGCGAAGCACACGGAGTTCTTCCGGCGTGTACTCGACGAAGTGTGCCGCCAGTCCGGGGACCTGCAGCGCTATCAGACGCCGAGCTTCCGGCGACTGTTCGCCGAGCAGCTCCCGGACGCGATGCGGCGGCTCTTGGCCGACCCGTCCCCGGCCGCCCAGGCTGAGGCGCTCGTGACCTACAGCCTGGTGGGCGAAGGCGTGCTGGGCGACGCGGGATACCACGTCTACTCGACCGCCCTGGCACGCGGCGACGCGATGCCCGGGTTCCGGGAGGGCCTCAAGCACGCCCAAGCCGACGAGGACCGGCATATGGCCTACGGCCTGTTCCTCTTGTCCCGGCTCGTGGCCGAATCCCCGGACGTCTGGAGCGCGGTGAGTCGGCGGATGGAGGAGCTGTTGCCGCTCACCCTCGGTATCGTGAGCGAGTTCTTCGAGGCCTATGACCCAACGCCGTTCGGGCTCTCGCTCGACGACACCGTGCAGGACGCGATCGCGCGGTTCGCCAACCGCTGGGCCGCCCTGGAGGGCGCGCGCGAGCAAGGGCACGCGCTCGCGGGCGCCGTGGGCACCGAGCGGACAGTCCGCGATCTGCTCGGGTGGGTCGGCGCGGAGCTCCAGCCGGCGCCGATCGAAGTGCGCCGGGAAGGCTCGACTCCGGTCTACACTTTCCAAGTCGGCCCGGCTGGCGCGTCCGCGCTATTGATCACCCAGGAGGTGCTCGCGCAGCACACGTCCACGGACGTGATCGCCGCACTGCGCGCGCACCGGGTCCCGGAGCGGCTGCGGGCCGGCGGGCACACGCGACTGACTTGCCTGAGCGCCCGCGGCAAGATCATCGTGCAGCCACCGGAGTAAAGCCCGCGGCCTCAGGGACCGGACGCGGCTCCCGGCAGACCCGGCAGCGAAAGCCACTGCCGCGGAAAGCGCGGTAGGAACTTCACGTGTCGGTTCACCACCGCCTGCACCCGCCGCCACCAGCACATGATCGGCGGCGCCACCCGGCCGACGCTCACCACGGCGAACGGGATCGAGTCCGCCACCACCGTCCGCAGGTCCGGCTGGCTGAGCGAGCAGAGATCCTCCGGCGTCCTAATCCCGAAGCTCGAGTCCGGCCCCACCCACGGATGGTTATGCCACACCGCGAGCGTGGTGGCTGGCGGGCAGGGGAGAGGCGTCACGGCGTCGACGCTCGAGCGCACGATGTCCGGCATCGTGAGCTCCTGAACCAGCGCCGTGTCTCCCGCCACTGCGCCCTGCAGGCACAACACCACCTCCCGGTCGAGACCCGCGGCGAGGAGACTGAGGCGTCGCAACAACGACGGAGCGAGCACCAGGCGTTTCAGCGGTTGGGAGTTGAGGATGGCGGAATCAGTAGGGGTCAGCGCCGCCTGGGCCACCGCCCGACCGGGAGCCAAAAGCGCTCCTACCATCAGCCACACAGTGACACGCGCCGCTCGTCGCATTCCCAACAATAGCCAAACCCGGGACGCCAGCGCGCTTGCTCTTGCACTTTGCGACAGTCCTTCCAATACTTTACCCGAGGCGCCAGCCGCAAGCCGTAAGGCACAATGGGTCCAACAGCTTTAAAATCACTCGGTTACGCTCACCGAGGGTCACACCATGCTAGCGAGGGACGTGCTTACGGTTTACGACTTTCGCCTTGCGGCTGTCTCGTGACCTGGCTGGTGGGTGACCGGCGGGGCTCAGTCCTTCCGACCCCGCAGACCCTGCTGCGGTCGGTGTACGCGGGACGGCTGTGCGTCGCCATCGCGATCTATCTCACGGCGGCGTTCAAGTTCGCGGTGGCGGGTCCCGTCGACGTGCTCGTCACGTCGTTCGTGCTGGTCGCGGCGGTGGTGGTGACGATCGCCTCCTACTGGTACACCCACCTGTCGCGCCGCATACCCGGCCGGACGTTCCTGTACGGGCAAGCGCTGTTCGACGTGGCGCTGATCACCACCGTGGTGCACATCACGGGCGGTCCGCAGAGCGACCTGACCCCGCTGTACGTCCCGCTCATCGCGGTGACCGCGGTGCTGATGCCGCCGGCCAGCACGGGCCTGATCACCGCGCTCGTCGGGATCGTCTACTTCGCGGACGTGGTCTTCGGGCATACCACGCCGATGACGGCGCAGGTGGGGCTGCAGCTGCTCGTGTTCGCAGGCGTCGCTGCGGTGACCGCCTATTTCTCGAGCCGGGTCTCGGTGATGGGGGCGGAGCGGGAGGCCCTGGCGGGGGAGCTGCGCCAGGCCCGGCTCGAAGCGGCCGACGTCCTGCGCAGCGTGCCGACGGGGATCGTGACGGTGGATCAGGCGGGCCACCTGCTGTACTGCAACCCGGCGGCCGAGCAAATCCTCGGGTTCAAGGAGCGCCAGTGGCGCGGGGCCCCGATCATGCCCGAGTTCGCGAAGATCGCTCCCGAGTTTTGGGCCGCGATCACGGCGACGGCGCGGCGGGGCGTGCGGGCGATGCGCGTGGAAGCCACGGTGCGTCGTCCCGATCGCACCTTCCCGATCGGCGTGACGACCACGACGCTCGACATCGAGCCGGCGGGCGAGCCCCGGGTCACGGCGATCTTCACCGACATCTCCGACTCGAAGCGACTCGAGGAGCTGCACCTGCGCGCGGAACGGCTCGAGGCGGTGGCGGAACTCTCGTCGAGCCTGGCGCACGAGATCAAGAATCCGCTCGCGTCGATCCGCTCATCGGTGGAGCAGCTGGGGCGCGCCAAGCGCGCCAACGCCGACGAGAAGTTCCTGACGTCGCTCGTGGTGCGCGAGACCGATCGGCTGTCGCGCCTGCTCACGGAGTTTCTCGACTTCTCCCGCGTCCGCGCCACGGAATGCCGGCCGCTCGATTTGCACAAGGTGGCGGCAGCGGCGATCCGCCTGGTGCGCGAGCACCCGGACGTCCCCGAGGACGCCGTCATCGAGCTGGCAGGCGACGCGACGCCCATGGAGGGCGACGAGGACTTGTTGCATCGCGTGGTGTCGAACCTGGTGCTGAACGCCGTCCAGGCGACGGGTAAGGGCGCGCGCGTCGTGGTGCGCACCGGCCGGCCCGCCGCCCACGAGCTGCCGGGCGGCGCCGGCATCGAGAGCCCGGTCTCCCTGGCCGTGAGCGACAACGGCCCCGGCATCCCTGAGAACCTGCGGGCCCGCCTGTTCGAGCCGTTCGTGACGGGTCGGGTGGGTGGCACCGGCCTCGGCCTCGCCATCGTGCAGCGCGCGGTGGATGCGCACCGCGGCCTGGTACTCGTAGACTCCCCGCCGGGGCGGGGCACGACGTTCACGGTCTACTTCCCCGCCGCCCGCAGAAAAGAGGAGGCAGCATGAGGGGCGCGAGTGAACTCGCGGCTCGGCGACTACGGCTGAAGCCGCATCAGAAGCCGCTTCAGCGGCAGGGCCGAGCCGCGGCTTCAGCCGCGGTATGGAGGAGCCTGCATGAGTAACCAGCCGTCGATTCTCGTCGTCGACGACGAGATGGGGATCCTGGACGTGCTCCGGATCCTCTTGAAAGGGGAAGGGTTCGACGTCACCACCGCTCAGGGCGGGAAGGCGGGGCTCGAGGCCCTGAAGGGGAACCCGCCCGACATCGTGCTCACCGACATCAAGATGCCGGGCGTCTCGGGCACCGAGATCCTCGCCGCGGTGCGCGAGCAAGACCCGGAGACCCCCGTGATCCTGATGACCGCCCAGGCCTCGCTGCAAAGCGCGATCCAGGCGGTCAACCAGGGCGCCTTCTACTACATCCAGAAGCCGTTCTCGAACGACGACCTGGTAGCGATCTGCCGGCGCGCCGCGGAGCAGCGCCTCCTCAAGGCGGAGAACAAACAGCTCAAGCAGGAAATCCGGCGGCGTGAGCGCTCCGGGCTCGTGAAGCCCCTGGGCAAGTCGCGCCCCTTCCAGGAAGTGCTCAAGCTCGCCGAGCAGGTGGCGCCTACCGAGAGCACGGTGCTCATCCAGGGCGAGTCGGGCACGGGGAAGGAAGTCATCGCGCGCTACATCCACGAGCTGTCGGCCCGCGCGGACGGCGGCTTCTTCTCCCTCAACTGCGGCGCGCTGCCGGAGAGCCTGCTCGAGTCGGAGCTGTTCGGCCACGTGAAGGGGTCGTTCACGGGCGCGGTGCGGGACAAGCAGGGGCTGTTCGCCGCGGCGCGCGGCGGCACGTTCTTCCTGGACGAGATCGGCGAGATGTCGCCCGCCACGCAGGTGAAGCTCTTGCGCGTGCTGCAGGAGCGGGAGGCGATCCCCGTGGGCGGCACCGAGCCCATTCCCGTGGACGTCCGGGTCGTGGCCGCCACCAACCGCGACTTGGAGGACGACATCAAGCGCGGCCGCTTCCGCACCGACCTGTACTACCGGCTGAACGTGATCGCCATCCACCTGCCGCCGCTGCGCGACCGGCGCGACGACATCCAGATCCTGTGGGAGGAGTTCCTGGCCCGCATCGCCAAGGAGCGGGGTGAGCAGCCGAAGGCGCTCGCCGAAGACGCGAAAGGGGCGTTGCTCGCCTACGACTGGCCCGGCAACGTGCGCGAGCTCGAGAACGCGCTCGAGCGGGCGGTGGTGCTCTCCAAGGCGACGACGATCGATCTCGCCGCGCTGCCCGACAAGCTGACGGAGCGCCGCGCCGAGCCGCTGGTCGCGGAGCGACCGCACGCCAACCCCACGCTCGACGTGATCGAGCGCGCCTACATCACCTGGGTGCTGCAGAGCGAAGGGGGCAACAAGACCCGCGCGGCCGAGGTGCTCGGCATCGATCCCTCCACCTTATATCGCAAGCTGAGCCGCTACGAAGGTGATGTCCCGCCCGGCTGAGGCGGCGGATCGGGTCGGGGCCGCGACCCTGGAGCGCATGGCCGCCGCCCCCCGCTACAACCGTTGGATGTTCGACCGGCTGCGTCCCTGGGTGGGGCGCCGCGTGCTCGAGATTGGGGCCGGCATCGGCAACATGTCCGCCTTTTTCGCGGACCGCGAACGAGTGGTGCTCACCGACACGGAACCGTATTACCTCGGCCGCCTACGCGAGCGGTTCGCGGACCGGCGGCAGGTGTTGGTCACCGAGCTGCGGCTACCCGACGTGAGCCCCGGGCTCAAGACCGAGCGGCTCGATACGGTGGTGTGCCTGAACGTGCTGGAGCACATCGAAGACGATCGCGCCTCGCTGCGGGCGATACACGACCTGCTCCAGCCGGGCGGTCGGCTCGTGCTGCTCGTCCCATCGCTGCACGCGCTGTACGGCACCCTCGACGAAGCGCTGGGACACTTCCGTCGCTATGTCCCCGCCGAGCTGTCGGAAAAACTCCGGGCGGCGGGCTTTAGGCTCCGCCATCTCGAGTATTTCAACCTCGCCGGCGTCGCCGGGTGGTGGGTCGCGGGTCGCGTGCTGCGCCGTCGGCTCATTCCCACCGGCGCACTGCGCTGGTACGAGGCACTGGTGCCGCTATTTCGGCTGGAGCGGCTGCTCCCCTGGCGCATCGGCCAGTCGCTCATCGCGATCGGTGAGGTGCCGGCCTGATGTCGCCCCTGCCGTCGGGCGGCGAGATCCTGCTGTCGGTGGTCGTGCCGGCGTACAACGAGGCGGCGACGATCGAAGCGACTTTGCGGCAGCTCAAGCAGGTCCCGTTGCGGCTCGAGGTGATTGCCGTAAACGACGCGTCCACCGACGGCACGGGGGCCATCCTCGACGGCCTGGCGGGTACGGAGCTGGTCCAGCAGGTGCTCCACCACGAGACGAACCGCGGGAAGGGCGCGGCGTTGAAGACCGGGATCGCCGCGGCCACGGGGCACGTGATCGTGGCCCAGGACGCCGATCTGGAGTACGACCCCATGGAGCTTCCGCGGTTACTGGCGCCAATCAAAGAGGGCCGGGCCGACGCCGTGTACGGCTCGCGCTTCCAGGGCGGCCCACGCCGCGTGTTGTTCTTCTGGCACGCCGTCGGCAACAATTTCCTGACGCTCGTCTCCAACATGTTCACGAATCTGAACCTCACGGACATGGAGACGTGCTACAAGATGGTCCGCGCGGACCTTTTGAAACGACTGCCGCTCACGGCGGAGCGGTTCGGGATCGAGGTCGAGCTGACGGCGCGCCTGGCGCAGGCGGGCGCGCGCATCTGGGAGCTGCCCATCTCGTACAGTGGCCGGACGTACGCCGAGGGCAAGAAGATCACCTGGCGCGACGGGTTCGCCGCGCTGTTTCACATCCTGCGGTACAACCTGTTCCCGCCGCGAGGGAAGTGGCGGAGCCGCTGATGCCCGCCAGCCGGTGCTGGCTCGCGCTCGTCTTTGTGGCGAGCGTCGCGACGTATTTGCCAACGGCAGGGTTCGGGTTCGTCGAGGACGACCGCGCCGTCATCGCAACGAACCCCCGCACGCATTCGGTGCCCGAAGCCCTGCGCGCGTTCGATCAGCCGTATTGGGTCGGAGAGTTTTATCGGCCGCTCACCATCCTGAGCTATGCGGTCGACTGGACGGTGAGTGGGGGCCGCGCGGGCTGGTTGCACCTGGCGAACGCGCTGTGGCACGGGCTCGCGTCGGTGCTGGTCGTTCTCCTCCTGGCCCGGACGCTCTCAACCGCGGCCGCCGCCGCCGGGGGACTGGTGTTCGCTCTGCACCCGGTGCACGTCGAGGCCGTGGCGGGCCTCGTGGGCAGGGCGGAGGTGCTCGCGGCCGTCGGCATGCTCGGGGCGGTGCTGTGCGCCCGGCGTGGCTGGTGGGCAGCGGCGGTGGCATGCGCGGCGGCGGCCATGCTGAGCAAGGAGCAGGGTGTCGCGAGTGGTGTCTTGATCGTGCTCGATCGCTGGCTGCGGCGCGGCGAGCAGCCGGCCTATCCCCGGATACTGTATGTCGCCCTGGGAATCGTGACGGCCGCGTTCCTCGCCGCCTGGTTTGCGATCGGTCGCAGCGCGACCCACGACGTAGCGCCCGTGTTCCTCGACGCCGGGACGGCGCAGCGTTTGGACATCGCCCTGCCCGCCGTGCTGCGGGCCGCCGGGCTGTTGGCGTGGCCGCTGCACCTCTCCGCCGACTACAGCCCGCAGGTGATTCCCGCGCACACCGCCATCTCGCTGGCTGCGCTGGGCGGGGCGCTGATCGTCGCCGCGACGCTCGCGGGCGGCTGGTGGGTCAGGCGAACCGCGCCGACGCTGACGTTCGCTGCCTGGGCCTCCGCGGTCACGTACCTCCCGACGTCGAATCTGCTGTTCCCGTCCGGGATCGTGCTCGCGGAGCGTACGCTCTACCTGCCGGTCCTGCTCGTAGCGGCGCTCGCGGGCTGGGTGGTGCAATGGGCACTGACGCGGTGGCCCCCGCGGCGCGTGGGGCTCGCGGCCGCCGCGCTGCTGCTCGGGCTCGTGGGGAGAACGGTCACGCGCCTGCCCGTGTGGCGCGACAACCGCACCTTTCTGCTCACGCTACTAGCGGACCATCCCGAATCCTATTGGGGGCACTGGTCGGCGGCGGCCGTGCTGGCCGGACTGGGCGACACGACCGCGGCCCGCCATGAATACGCTCGGGCCGATTCCCTGTTCGACGGTGACCCACACCTCGACGCGGCCCGCGCACTGTTCCTGCTCGGCCTGTCCGACACCGCGGGCGCCCGGCCGCTGGTGGAGCGAGCGCGGCGGCGGCTCGCGTTCGAGCCGGTCGCCATGCGCGCGCAGTTCCTGCTGTTGCTACGTCGCGGCGAGCGCGCCCGTGCCGTGGCGCTCGCCGACTCGGCGGGCGCTCGGGTCCCGTCGGACGCCGCCTGGTACCGTGCACAGCTCCGCTGAGGTGACGCCGCCGCTGGAACGCGCGGCCCCCCGTCCTAGGCGCCTGTACGCCGTGGTGGCAGCCTGCGCGGTGGTGGTCTATCTCGGAGCCCTGTGGAACCGCTTCGCGGTGGACGATCTCCCCATCATCGTGCTCAATCCGCTCGTCGCCGACCCCGCGGGGATGTGGCGCGCGTTCGCGGCGCCGTATTGGCCGCCCGACCTGGGCGGCCACATGTACCGACCGCTCGTGATCGCGAGCTTCGCGCTGGACCACCTCTTAGATGGGACCGTGTGGTTTCACGCCGTCAATCTCCTGTGGCACGCCGGCGTTGCGGTGGCGGTCGCCGCCCTGGCACGGCGCTGGACGGACGATGCGGGCGCGCTCGTTGCGGGATTGCTGTTCGCCGTACATCCCCTGCACGTGGAGGCGGTGGCGAACGTCGTGGGCCGGGCCGAGCTCATGGCCGCGCTGTTCACGGTGCTCGCCGTGTACGCGAGCCTCGTGCGCCAGAGCGTTGGGTGGAGCGCGGCGGCGTTGGGCTTGGGCCTCCTCTCCAAGGAAAACGCCGCGGTCGCGCCGGCGCTCATCGCTCTCGCGTGGATGCTCGGGCTCGCGCGACCGGAGCGGCGGCGCGTGGTGCTGTTCCTCGCGAGCTGGCTGCTGGTGGGCGGCGCCTACGCCGTCGCACGGGCCGTCGTGCGGCACCCGTTCGCGGCGTACGAAAGCATCGCCCCGATGTTCGTCGGCGAGTCGCCCCTCACGGTGCGCCTCACGGGGCTGTACGGCCTGGCGGACGTCGCGCGGCTGCTTGTTTTTCCGCTCACACTGCGGGTGGACTACTCGCCCGCCGAGCGGACGGTAGTCACCACCCCGCTCGACCCGCGGTTCCTGGCGGGCCTGGCGTGCGCGCTGATCTGGGGGGCGCTGCTGTGGCTCGCCTGGAAGCGCGGGCGGAAGCTCGAGGCGTTCGGACTCGGCTGGATCGGGATCGCGCTGCTCCCGGTGGCGAACCTCTTGTATCCCGCGGGCTTCTACCTCGCCGAACGGACGCTCTACCTTCCCTCGGTGGGTCTAGTCATCGCCGCGGCCGCATGGCTCGGACGGCTGCCGCGCGAAGCGCTGCGGCCCGTCGTCGCCGCGCTCATCCTACTGGGCGGCATCCGTACCGCGCTGCGCGTGCCCGTGTGGCGCGACGACGCTCACGTCACGCGGAGCGTCTTACACGATTCCCCGCGTTCCTATGTCGGACATAAACGGATGATCGGCTTGTTCCTCGACCGACGCCAACCTGCTCTGGCGCTCGCTGCGGCGCGAGTCGCGGCGCGTCTGTACCAGCGCGACGCTGGCACCTACGTCACCGGGTCCGTCGCCGCCTTCGCCGCGGGCGACGTGAGAGCAGCCGACTCGCTCCTCACCGGTCTGGAGCGGCTGTGTCATGGGGGCTGCTCAGGATACTACCGGAGCGAGGCGGCGGTGGCCCTGGCGCACGGCTACCCGGAGGCCGCCGACTCTCTCCTGGCCCGGGCCGCCAGCCTTCCGCGCCCGCATTAATGGCAGCACGGCTCGCCATTGCGGTCGGCCCGGGGCCCTTGCAAAACACCCGACTTGGGCGGGTCTCGCGGCGCGAGAAAGCGATCGGGCATTCCGTGTTTAATCCATTGTGCTGAAACGCGTTAATTTGATTGCGGTGATGCAGGGCACGGCGTTTGCTTCACTTTCCCGGGGGACAATCCCGATTTAGACAGCCTCAGGTTGTCACTGATGGACTCCAACGGGAGTAGAGTCAGCATGAACCGCAAGGGGTTTACGCTCATTGAGCTGTTGATCGTGGTCGTGATCATCGGCATTCTGGCCGCGATCGCGATCCCGAAGTTCGCCAACACCAAGGGCAAAGCTTACATCGCGTCGATGAAGTCGGATCTGCGCAACCTGGTGACGGCGGAAGAGGCGTTCTTCGCCGACTCCGTCAAGTACAGCACCAACGTGACCAGCAAGGTCGGTGGCACCTGTCCGGCGCCTGCGGCTGGTCAGGTTAACTGGTGTCCCACGACCGGCAACAACCTCACCGGCCCGGCAGTCGCCGGCGGTGGTTGGAACGCGTCGATCACCAACAACAACCTGACCGGTACCGCGTTGGTGACGTGCTCGATCTACATCAACGAGGCCGCGGATCCGCTGGGTATCGCGACCACGGAAGGCGCGCCCGCCTGCAAGTAAGCGGGGGCATCGCAGTGGCAGCGACGAGCGGCGGGGACTTCCCCGCCGCTTCGTTTTTATGCCTATTCCAGCGCCATGCCGGCCAAGCCCGCCCTCCGGACCGAGCTGCTGTTCTACATGTCGTTCCTCGCCGCTGCCGCCCTGCTGGTGGGCGTAGCCACCTTGCTGCTCGCCACCAGTTTTGCCCCGGAACGGACGTTCGTGCTGGTGATGCTCATGATCGCGCTGGAAGTCGGCGTGTTCATCGTGTTCGGGCGCTACCTCGTGAACCGGCTGGTCCTGTGGCCGCTGGAGCGTGTGGTCGCCACCGCCGACGCGGTGGCGGACGGCGACCTGGGGCGGCGCGCCCCGGAGGCGGAGACGCGCGACTTCGCCACCCTCGCCGAGCGGCTCAACCGCATGACCGATCACCTGCTCGACGCTCAGGGACAACTGGTGCGCTCGGAGAAGCTCGCCAGCATCGGTCGCCTCGCGGCCGGAATCGCCCACGAGGTGGGCAACCCGCTGGGCGCGATCGGCACCTACGTCGAAGTGCTGCGGCGCCGGGGGGCCGACCCCGAAGTGGTCACCGGGGTGACGCGTGAGCTCGAGCGCCTCGACCGCATCGTGCGCGGGCTGCTCGACTATGCGCGACCCCAGGAAGAGGCGCTGGCGCCCCTCGACCCCGCCGTTGTGGCGCAGGGCGCTTATGGACTGCTCCAGGCGCAGGGAGCCTTGAAACCCGTGCGCGCGACCCTCGAGCTCGTCCCCACCGTCCCGCGCATGCTGGGGCGGGCCCATTTGCTCGAGCAAGCCATTGTCAACCTGATGCTCAACGCGGTGGATGCCGTGCCCGGCGGGATCGTGATCTTGGGCGTGCGGGCCTGGGCCTACGAATCGCGGCGCGCGGCGCCCAAGCGGGAGAGCGATCCCCAGCGGGCCACTTTCCCTCGTCGCCCCGAAACTCGCCCCGCGCGCACCGACTTCGCGGCCGGCCAGCGGGGCGTGCTGCTGTACGTCGCGGATTCGGGTCCCGGAGTTCCCCCCGAGGACCGTCAGAAGGTCTTCGACCCGTTCTACACGACCAAGGAGCCGGGTCGCGGAACGGGCCTCGGCCTGGCCATCGTCGCCCGCGCTGTGCACGACATGGGAGGGGTGGTGTGGGTGGATACGGCGCGAGAAGGGGGGGCGGCGTTCAAGATGTTCTTCCCCGAGGCGACATGAGCCGGGTCCTGGTGGTGGACGATGAGCCCGGTCTCCGGCAGTCGCTCGGCCTGTTGCTGGCGGACGCCGGTTACGACGTGGCGGCCGAGGGTAACGGTACTCGAGCGCTGGAGCGCGCCCTCGCCGAATCGTTCGACCTCGTGCTGTGCGACGTGCGGATGGCGGACATGGACGGGCTGGCGTTCCTGCGCCAGTACAAGAAACGGGGCGGCACCGCACTGGTCATCATGATGAGCGCCTATGGCGGCGAGGAGGCGGCGCTCGCCGCCATGAAGGAGGGCGCCTACGACTACGTGCCCAAACCGTTCCGCCCAGACGAGGTGGTCCTCACGCTGCGTAAGGCCGAGGAGCGCGAGCGGCTCGGCAACACCATCGCGACACTAAGAGCGCAGCTGGACACCACGCCGACCGCCCGGGCGTTGATCGCAGAGAGCCCGGCCATGAGGCAGGCCCTCGAGGTCGTGGGGCGCGTGGCAGGGCACCCGACGACGGTGCTCATCACCGGGGAGCGCGGCACCGGCAAAGAGGTCATCGCCCAGGCGATCCATCGTGCCAGTCCCCGCGCCGCCGGCCCCTTCGTCGCGGTCAACTGCGCCGCGATCCCCGAGACGCTGCTCGAATCAGAGCTGTTCGGCTACGTAAAAGGGGCGTTCACCGGAGCCGCCGCGGATCGCCCCGGACTGTTCGAGCAGGCTGACGGCGGTACGCTGCTGCTGGATGAGATCGGAGAGCTACCGCAACCGCTGCAGGCGAAGCTGTTGCGGGTCCTGCAGGAGAGCGAGATCCGAAGGGTGGGGGACCAGAAGATCCGGCGGATCGACGTGCGTCTGCTCGCCGCTACGGCCAAGGATCTAGCGGCCGAGGCGGCGGCGGGCCGGTTCCGGCCCGACCTACTCGACCGGCTGCACGTGGTCGCGATTCACCTGCCCCCCCTCGCCGGGCGGCGGGAGGACATCGCGCCCCTGGCTCGCCATTTCGCGGCGCGGCTCGCCGGTCGGCTGGGCCGGCGCGTGACCTTGAGCGATGCGGCGCTCCAATGGCTGGGCGAGCAAGCGTGGCCGGGTAACGTACGCTCGCTCGAGCACGCCATCGAACGGGCTGCGGTGCTTTCGGACAAGGAGATCCTCGAGCCGGAGGATTTCGTTGGTCCTCGCCCCCTGTCCCCCTCTCCACAACGTGGAGAGGGGGAACGAGGGGGTGAGGTCACCCTCCGGGAGGCTGTCGAAGTCGCTGAGCGCCAGGCCATCGCCGC
>Ga0137403_10007103_pt1 | contig 12692 bp, 8 predicted proteins | sample CZOMad2_1_16fung_FD_122057 | JGI IMG/M metagenome (GOLD analysis project Ga0137403, IMG submission 122057) | Vadose zone soil fungal communities from Angelo Coast Range Reserve, California, USA - CZOMad2_1_16fungal (Hybrid Assembly) | ecosystem: Environmental > Terrestrial > Soil > Vadose zone... | reverse complement strand
CGCGCCGAGGTAGACTTTCTCGCTCCGATGATCAGCTATCTCAAGGTGCGCAACCTCGCCATCGTCGAGGAGTTCGCAGTCGAGCCGGGGCCGGGACTGAACGTTCTTACCGGCGAGACTGGCGCGGGGAAATCGCTGCTCATCGACTCGATCGAGTTTCTTCGCGGAGCGCGCAGCTCGTCGGAGATGATCCGCGCCGGTGCGGACAGGATGAGCGCCGAGGCTGTGTTCCACCTGCCTGGATCCGCCGGTGCGGCGCTTGAAGAGATGGGCATCGACTCCGGTGGTGCGATGGATAGAGCGATGGATAGAGCGATGGATAGAGCAATTGACGAGACCATCGAGCTAATCGTCAAACGCGAGATCGCGGTCAATGGCCGCGGGCGTGTTCTCATCAACGGCTCGCCTCTGTCGGTGCGTGAGTTGGGCCAGGCGATGGACGCCATCGTCGAGATTCACGGACAACATGAATCGAACAATCGCGTTGCGGGACAGGGCTATCGGGAACTGCTCGACGAGTACGGAGAGCACGCAGCGCTTCTCGCCGCAACCCGCCAGGCGCATGGCCAGTGGCACACAGCTGCCGCGCAGCTGCGAGAGCTTGCTGATGCCCAGCGCGATCGAACGCTGCGCCTCGATTTGCTCCGCTACCAGATCGACGAGATCGCCGCCGCGAACGCCGACCCGGCCGAAGAGGAGTCGCTGCGCGGCGAGCGAAGCATGCTCGCCAATGCCAGACAGCTCGCCGAGGCCAGCAGCGGTGCGTTTGCACTCGTTGACGACGACGAGAATTCGGCACTTACCCAGCTTGCGCGCGCGCTGCATTTTGTCCAGCCGCTATCAAAGGAAATTGCGGACCTCGGCGTCATCGCTTCCGAACTGGAAGACGCCGTGTACCGCCTCCAGGAAACCTCGCGCGGTTTGTCGCGTCTCTCTGACTCGGTTCGTCACGATCCAGTCCGGCTCGAAGAAATCGAAGACCGCCTGATCACCATCGAACGGTTGAAGAAGAAGTACGGCGGATCGGTCGAAGCGGTCCTCACCTATTTCGGAACGATCCAGCAGGAGTTCGACCGGCTGAGCGATTACGAGGCGAACATCGACAAACTGCAGCAGATCGAAGAGCGGAACTTCGCCGCGTGGCGAAAGGCTGCGGAGGCGCTGTCGGGGGCGCGGAAAAAATCGGCAAAGCGATTCGAGACCGCCATCCAGAGCGAACTGAATGATCTGGCCATGGAACGAACGACAGTCAAAGTCGTCGTCGATCCGGCTGAACCTGCGCGCGAACACGCAGCGGTTCACGGCATCGACCGGATTGAGATCCTCATCGCGCCGAATCGCGGCGAAGAGCCGAAGGCGATGCAGCGGATTGCGTCCGGCGGTGAGCTTTCGCGCATCCAGCTGGCCATCGCCGCTGCACTCTTCAAGGCATCGAGCCGTGCCGCGGCCGCGACCCTGGTCTTCGACGAGGTCGACGCAGGCATCGGTGGCCGGGTCGCCGAAGTCGTCGGCAGAAAGCTTCAGGAACTGGCGGCCGGGAATCAGGTCATCTGCGTGACGCATCTCCCCCAGATCGCCAGCTTCGGTGCCACTCATTTTTTTGTCTGGAAGGAAGACGCCGGCGGTCACACGCGCGCACGCATCCGCCGGCTGTTCTACGCCGACGTTCGGCGCCAGTCGTACAAGCCGGAATTGAAGAGTTTCGTAGTAAGTCCCCTGAACGCCCGTGAGCAGTTATCGCATTTCATAAACGGGGCGGAAAAGCAGTTGCTCATTTACGATCCCGAAGTGAGCGACCGTGCGCCGCCAGGCGTGTAAGGTGTGTTCGTCCGAGTTTGTCGTTGCCAAGAGTTACACAGAGATCCGGCGAATGTGGAGAAAAGATGTGCGGCAATCCGTGCTCGTCATGGTCCTCCTGATGGTTCTTTCCTGGCAGCCGCAGATAAACCAAAAGAGGATGGATGAGCTGTTGGCCGCCGCCAATACGGTGTTGGGGATGTCACGGTTCAGCCAGGGCGAAATCGCGACGATCAATGCAATGGCGGCGGCAGACAAACGCTTCGCGTCTCAAAAGCAGGCAATAGTCGCTGGCTGTTACTATGAAGCCGGGCTCATTGGAGGAATTCACGAGTCAATGAGTCAAGGGCGGTTGTACGGGCGGGTTTTTGTCGGGGCCAAGGACGGCTTTTCGTGCGAAGTTCTCAGGAGCATTGCATCAGCAGGCATCGAATGCTTCAGGCGCCGGAAGAGGTCGGCCGTTTCAATTCGATACTCATTCTGTACTACAACGTGCTGGATGAGAAGTTCAACGTAGTGAGTACGGACTTCATACATTCGTGGACTTCAAGGTGATAGAGCGAAAAAAAACGCTGCAGTCAACGAATGGGGCTGCCACGTATCAGGATATTCAGATGAACAAAGTGGTCCCGGTTGGTGGGCTGATTGATGTACTCGCATATCCAGTCAAAATTTGCCGAGTGGCAGCGGAAGTATGTTGATTCGCGGCGCCGGAAGCCGCAGTGACTGTCGTGGTTGCGATACTCCCCCGCTGAGGGTCGATTCTGCTGGAATCGAGTATCTTTTCATTGCGTCGCTCTCGCGTTGCGCGTGCTTCCGCAGCTCGGCAACATGGTCTGTGAGCGTCTATTGCAAACGAGATTCGGGAGAAGGGTTTGAGCATGATCACCAGACGTGATGCGACGAAGGCGCTAGGCGCTGCGGGCTTCCTGAGCGGTAGCGCACTCCTGACCGGGGCAGACGCGCAGGCCCGGCCGACTGGAGCCGCGGCAGCGGTGACGTCCCCAGCGGGGGCGTCCCCAGCGGGGATCCGCGACCAGGCACGCCTGCTCGCGGCGCAGCAGGCATTTCTCGATCTGCGCTTCGGCATGTTCATCCACCTGAACATGGCGACGTTCCAGGATCGCGAATGGGGCGATCCTTCCCGGCCGGCAACACTCTTCAACCCGAGCGAACTGGACACCGATCAATGGGCGCGGTCGGCACGTTCGGCGAACATGGGCTTTGGGTGCCTCACAACCAAGCATCATGACGGATTCTGCCTTTGGCCGACGCGCACGGGCAGCCTCAATGTCATGCAGTCTTCCTATCCTCATGACATCGTGCGTCGCTACGTCGACTCGTTCCGGAAGGCGGGGCTCCAAGTCTGTCTCTACTACTCGATCCTCGACCTGCGTGCGGACATTCGCCCACATCACGTCACGCCCGAGAGGATCGCTCTCATCAAGGCCCAGCTCACCGAGCTTCTCACCCAATACGGTCCGATAACCGCGCTGATCCTCGACGGATGGGCCGCAGGCTGGTCGAGAATCAGCTATGCGGAACTTCCGTTCCGGGAGGTTTACGACACGGTGAAGCGGCTCCAGCCGGATTGCCTCGTCACCGATCACAATGCCGATAAGTATCCGGCGCCGGCGCTGTACTACACCGACATCAAACAGTATGAGCAGCATGCTGGTCAGAAGATACCGCCGAACAGTCAGGTTCCCTCACAGTCGGGCACGACGCTGCAGAGCGACTGGTTCTGGAAGACGAGCTTTCCGACGGCTGAACTCGCCTCGGCGCGCAGTATCGTCGAGGAGTGGCTGGTGCCCTTCAATGCCAACCACTGCAATTTCATTCTGAACGTCGCACCAAACCGCGTGGGGCGTTTCGACGACAACGCCGTCGCTCGTCTCGAGGAAATCGGCCAACTTTGGCGCAACCCGGGCCCCGCACCCAAGGTCGCCAGCTCGCTCGTCATCACGACGCCGAGTTTGGCGCGCGACATGCCGGCTTGGGCGAGCAGCAGCGCCGATACGAAGGGCCCCGACGAGGCAATTGACGAAGTGGCGAACACCTATTGGGCCGCCGACCCGACGGCAGGCACTGGAGCCGCGGCAGCAGTGACTGGAGCCGCGGGAGCGGTGACGTCCCCAGCGGGGGCGTCCCCAGCGGGGACGGCCTGGCTTGAAGTGCGTTTTCCGCGCCCGACTTGGTTCGACACGGTCGCGGTCGTGGCGCCGGTCGGCGTCACCGACGCGCCGAAAGGCGCCAAGCCAACAGTCGAATACCGCGTGGAAGTAGAGCGAGGCGATCGCTGGGCCACAATCCTGTCCGACCAACATCTTGACCGCGTGGGAGTGCACCGGATAGCGCGCGTGCAAGCGAAACGCGTTCGCCTGGTGTTGGCAGGACGCGAGTTAGGGATCGGCGAATTCGGGATCTACGACGAGCAGGGTTGAAGCCGTCGGGGGCTTTCTTCCCTGCGCTTCGCGCGCGCCCGCCGACGCCAAAATGGTTCGCGCTCGCCGATTTCAACCTCAGGCCCGGCTGTCGCCGACGACCATTTCGTTCGAAATATCCGCCGTAGCCGCAAGCAACATCGAGATGATTTCCGGGATCGACATCCATTCGCGCTTGGGCTTGAGGAATGGAATGGCCAAAGCGGCGGCTGCGCGCTCTCCGCGCATGATCGGCGCCGAAATATCCGTGATTCCCTCCGCGATCGCGCTCGGCTGCAGGGTGTGACCCGTGGACTTCAGCGCTTCGGCCCGTTCGCGGAATTGATCGAGCTCGGCCTTGCCGGGAACTGGATGGAACATCCCCTCCCAAGCGGCGCGGATATCGTTCGGTTGGAACGCGTAGAGGACCGCGCCGGAGCCCGTAAGGTACAAAGGCTGCCGATAACCTACACGAACCGAGAAACCGAGCTGCGCAGGCGATTCCATTCGTGCGACGACGACCATGTCCCCGCGCGACGGCAGTACAAGATGGCAGGATTGCTGCGTACAGCTGGCGAGGCGGCGCATGATCGGAAGCGCGATCTCGACCAGATTGCGGATTGGCGGGCCGCTTAGCCCCTGGTGGAACATGCGCGCCGTCAGCACCAAGCCGTTCGGTACCTGCTCGACATAACCCCGAGCCTCCAGCACCTGCGCCATGCGGAAGAGCTCGCCTGGCGATCGACCCAGTCGCTGCACGATAACCGGGAAGGGCAGGGGCAGGCCTTCCTCGGCAAGCAGTTCGAGGATGTCGAGGCCTTTTTCCAGCGCCGGAGCACGGTAGCTCTTCTTTCCGTCCGCGCCGTCCGATGACGGTTCCGTTTCTTCCAGCTCCACTCATCGTCTCCTTGCCCAGTTGAGGACGAGCGCCGTCCCGCGGGCTGGCGATAGTCAGTTTCGCCCGGAAAACGAAAGAGCCTACCGCATCGAGGCAGCCTCGGCTATTTCACATGTGCATTATCTTGCATATATGAATGATACCGCGTATATGCACTGTGCAGCATATATGAACTATGCGGCATAGATGAACTGTGACACCTGATCGAGTCGGACGCTTCTAGGGGGAGGTTTCATGACTAAGACGGCTTCATTGCTCGCCACGGTCGGCTTGGGCGCTCTCATGATTGCGGGTCTGGCAGGTGCGCGGGAGCAGCCGGCTCCCTCGACCGCCGTCTCTCCGGCCGACGACGCGTCGCCGCAGGCGCAGACCGGTGCTCACGCGCCGGTTTCAGCACCTGCCGACGAGCTGAGTGAAGTCGTCGTGACGAGCGGTTTCCGAGAGTCGCTGGTGCGGGCGGCGACCATCAAGCGTAACGAGGCGACCGTCAGCGACGTCATCGCCGCCGAGGACATCGGCAAATATCCCGACGTCAATATCGCCGAGTCGCTCCAACGCGTTACCGGCGTCCAGATCACCCGCAGCCGCGGCACCGGCAGCACGATCAGCGTACGCGGTCTGAGCCCCTCCTTCGTAAACACCGAACTCAATGGCAGGCAGATCGTCAGCGGCGGGGGCCGTACCTTCGACTTTCTGAGCCTGTCTCCCGATTTCGTGGGGTCCGTCGTGGTCCAGAAGTCACCAACCGCCTCGGACATCGAAGGCGGTCTGTCCGCGACGGTGGATGTGCGCACTGCGCGACCGCTCGACGTCGGCAAGACGACCGTCGCGGGGCGTGTCGAGGACGTTTACAACAGTCTCCGGAAACAGGCCAGCCCGCGCGTGTCCGCGATCGGCAACTATGTGAACGGCACTAACACGTTCGGTATCAGCCTCGGCGGTGGCTATGAGCGGCTGAAGAACCGCTCGTATTTTCAGCAGAGCTACGGTGCGGAGACGGGTGTGGAATCGGGCAAGTCTCCTCCCGTCGATTACAATCGCGACGGTGATTTCAACGACGCCTACGCTTTCGATCACGCACAATCCTATTTCGTGACCACAGGCGTTCGTGAGCGCTACTCGTCGATCGTCAACGTTCAGTGGCGGCCTTCCGACGCGGTCGAGGTCTATGGGGACAGTCTCTGGACGCGCTTCGACGATAGCGGGGACCAGTGGGACGCGGCGACCCGCTTCACTAACATCGCGCCGGCTTCCGCCGGGCAAAAATATGGCGTCGTGTCGAGCACGATCGACACGAGCTTCGCCAACCAGCTGCTGGGCGGCGCGCAAGGCTTTCTGACCACGCTGGATGCTGACGGGGTCGACTATCGCGCAGACCGCCAGCCGTATGACCGTCGAGACACCATAACCTCGGGCGCATTGGGCGTAAAACTCAACAACGGTCGCCTGCATACGAACGTGGAAGGTGCGTTCTCACGCGGTGTCCTCAGTACGTTCGATGCGCAGGCGTCGGCGTTCTCACGCGCCTCGGTCGGCATCACCCGGCCCGACGGCTATGGTGGTCAGGCGGACCTCACCTTTGACCGGGGTTACAATCCGCTGGATCCCAACGGTTTCGCGTTTCTCACCGTTTCGCGCAGGCTCAACCACAGCGCGGATCGTATCGCCAGCGGCAAGCTGGACATCGCCTTCGACGTAGGCGACGGCTTCATCAAAAAGCTCAAGGCCGGCACCTACTATTCCGATCGACAACTGTTCTATACCTACGCGCCCAGCAATGTCGATGCGGCCACCGCCGCGCGCCTGGGTAATTACACCTTCCAGCCGGGCGTGGAGGGTGGCAGCATCAGCTCCGCGCCGTTCTTGACCCAAGTTAGCTCGAATGCCGACATTCCCCATTGGCTCGGGACGTATCTGACCTTCGACTACGACAAGTTCTACAAGGCGCTGGGAGGGGAGGCCGCGGTCACGCAGGCGGTCCCGTACGAAGAGCAGCTCGGCTCGCGGCTCGACATCACCGAGCGCACTAACGCGGTGTACACCCAGGTCGATTTCTCGGACTCGCAGGACCGTTTGTCGGGCAATATCGGCGTGCGGTACGTTCGCACGCGCCTCACTTCGCAGGGCTATGGCGCGGACCTCGACGGCCTGACCTTCTCCGGGGACGGCGTGACGACCATCGTGCCGCCGGCCGGAGCGCTTACCGAGAAGAGCCACTATGGCTATGTTCTACCGAGCCTCAACCTGAAGTACAACCTGACTGACCAGCTCGCGGCTCGTTTCGCTGCAGCGCGTGTTCTGGCACGGCCGGACTTCAACCAACTCGGTGTCGGCATTTCGGTCAATGCGAACGTGCTCAACATCACCTCTGCCAATCCGAACCTCAAGCCGTATGTGTCGAACCAGTTCGATCTCTCCTTCGAGTATTATCTGCCGCAGTCGGGTCTCATCTCGCTCGCGTTTTTCTACAAGAACGTCGACAACTTCATCGTCAACGGCCAGGTGCTCGACACGCGACTGGTTACCCGCAGCGACGGTAGTACCGTTTCCCTGACCTTCCGCCGCAACGCGCCGATCAACCTCGAGACGGTGAAGATCAAGGGTGTCGAGTTCGGCTACCAGGTGCCGCTCGAGCTGATTACGCACTTCAACAGCGGCCTGGGTCTGTTCGGCAACGCGACCTACATCGATGCTCCCGAGGTTCCCGCCGAAGAGAACGGACTGCCGTTCCCGCTGCCGGGCGTCTCGAAGTACAGCTACAACGTCGGCGCCTATTTTGAGAAATGGGGCCTGGGCGCGCGCACTTACTACAATTGGCGCGACAAATACGAGACCGGCCAGGACAACTACTTCGGTGATCGCGAATTTCAGATCGCCTACGGCCAGCTGGATGGCTCGATCAGCTACGACGTGACGAAGTTCGCGACCGTCTCGTTCGACTTCGAAAACATTCTCAACAGGGCGCAAAAGCAGGTGAACAACTTCGGCCTGGCACGCGCCTGGTTGGAGAATGGCAGGCAATTCACGCTCGGCGTGCGGGCGCGGTTCTGAGTGCGCTGGCGAACGGTAAAAAGAGGCGTACGCCAATGACGAGCTATCGCGACAAGTCGCAGGCCGACCTGCCTTCGGCCGATCGTCGGCGGGTCTTGATCGGGGCAGTGGCGGCAGGAATCATCACGTTAGTGCCGGTTGCGGCCACGGGAACCGGCGAGCTTGATCCGCGCATCGCTGCCTTCCGTCAGCGCAAGTTCGGCATGTTTGTCCATTGGGGGCCGTACTCACAGGCGAGTGTCGAGGCCTCCTGGCCGATCATGGAGCCGACTCCCAAATGGCCGATCAGCGAGAAGAACTATGTCGGGCTCGCGCGGACATTCAATCCCACCGCCTTTGATCCGGACGCGCTGGTCGAGCTGGCACGCTCGACGGGCCAGAAATACATGGTGTTCACGACGAAGCACCATGACGGCTTCTGCATGTTCGACAGCATGTATACCGACTACAAGATTACTAAGTCGCCTTACGGCAAGGACATCGTGCGGATGTTGTCCGACGCCTGCGCTCGACACGATCTGCCGCTCGGCTTCTATTATTCACCGCCGGACCTGCATCACCCGGGTTTTCGCGATACGTCAAAGCCGGCCTCGACCAATTGGGGCGGAGAGCCGCAGCGGCCCGAATGGGCGAGCTACCTCGCCTACATGGAACTCCAGCTGAGCGAGCTGCTCGGCCGATACGGCCCTGTCGAGACGATCTGGTTCGACGGGCTCCACCACCAGGAGAAGTATGACGGCCAACGGTTCATCGATTTGATCCGTCATCTTCAGCCGATGGCGACGGTCAATGACCGGATCGGGACTGTTGGCGACTATGTCACGCCCGAACAATTCACGCCCAATCGCATCCCCACCAAGGGCGTCCCCTTCGCGGGCACGGACGAGCGCGTGCAGGATCGCCTGGTGCAAGGCGTGCCCGACCCGGACTCCTTCCAGGACTGGGAAACCTGTATGACGATCAACAATACGTGGGCCTACAACTCCCGCGATCACGAATTCAAGTCGGCGCGCGACCTCATCCGCACGGCCGTCGAAGTGTTCAGCCGCGGCGGCAATTTCCTGCTCAATATCGGTCCGAAACCCGATGGCACGATTCCATCCGAGTTCCGCGAACGACTGGGGGAGATCGGACATTGGATGGCCGCCAACGGCGAATCGGTCTACGGGACAATGTATGGGCCGATCCAGGGCCAGCGGGGCTATCGCACCACGGCCAAGGACGGCGACCTGTTCGTGCATATCCTCGACATGCCGCCGGGCCGGCTGACGCTGCCGGGCTGGGGGCGCAAGGTCGGGGCGGTGCGCCTGCTCGCCGACAAGCGCCCGCTCAACTTCATACAGTCGGGGACGGGCGTCGACATCGATCTGACCGGCATCATTCCCGATCCGGCGGTCACCGTCCTCAAGGTCTATGTTACGTGACCGCTGCAGTCCGCGGTCCCGCCAGCGCCGCACTCGTGTTGACGGTGCTTCTCTATGCCCTGTGGGGGATGGCACATAACCTGAACGACATCCTCATCGCTCAGTTCAGGAAGGCGTTTGCGCTCAGCGATCTGCAATCGAGTCTGGTCCAGTCGTGCTTCTACATAGCCTATCTCGTGATGCCGATCCCGGTTGCCTTGTTCATCCAGCGCTTCGGCTACAAGCGCGGGGTGATCCTGGGTCTGTGCCTTTACGGCACCGGCGCGCTGCTCTTCTATCCGGCGGCCGAGAGGGTCGCCTATGGAGCATTCTTAAGCGCGTTGTTCGTGATTGCCTGCGGCCTTACATTCCTGGAGACGGCTGGGACCGGTATCGTCGTCGTGCTCGGCTCGCCCGAGCGCGCGGAGTGGCGGATCAACCTCGCTCAGGCGTTCAACCCCATCGGTTCGATCATCGGCGTGCTGGTCGGCCGCCAGTTCATCTTTTCCGCGCACGAGACGACCCCGCCCATTGGTCACACCACCGACGTCCTGGTGCGCGCGGCCGAGGCGCGGGCGGTCCAAATGCCCTATCTCGTAATCAGCCTGGTCGTGTTTGCCGTGGCCTTGCTCGTCGCAAATACTCGATTCCCGGAGCGCGCGACCAGCACGCATCGTGGCTCGCCTCTCGGCGGGCTGAGGGCGCTGTTGCATTCGCGGCTGTTCGTGGCGGGCGTTGCCACCCAGTTCTTCTATGTCGGCACCCAGATCGGGGTGTGGAGCTTTCTGGTTCGCTACACGCAACGTAATCTGCCCGGCACGCCGGACCGGACCGCTGCCCTGTATCTGATGATCAGCCTGGTCCTGTTCCTGCTCGGCCGGTTTGCAACACTGCTGCTGCTCAGGCGCTGGTCATCGGCACAGATCGGTATGGTCTTCGCCGCCTGCGCCGGAGCGCTTGCCGCATTTGCCGTACTGGCCCCGGGGCCCATCGGGCTTGCCTCCTTGATCCTGACCAGCTTCTTCATGTCGATCATGTATCCAGCGATCTACGCGATCGGACTGCACGGCAATGCCGAACATTCACAGGCGGCATCGGCTTTGATGATCATGGCCATTGTCGGAGGTGCGGTTCTGACCGCGATGATGGGGGCAATCTCCGACGCGTCCACGATTGCTCACGCTTACGCCGTGCCGTTCGTCGGGTTTGTCGTCGTCTTCATCTATTGCACGTCAGCCGTTCGATCGGGTCGTGTCGGGGCGGCGTTCGCCGCGGCCCACTGAGTTTCGGAGGAAACAGCGTGGCAAAGATCGTGCAAGTCGAGTTCAGGATGGTCGACCTCGAGCCGCCGGTGAAGCGGGTCGACGCAATCCAATCCTTCGTGAGCCAGGAAACACCTATCGTACGGATCACCGACGCCGATGGCGCAGTGGGCATGGGGTACAGCTATACAATCGGCACCGGGGGCCGATCGGTGATGGCCTTGATCCAGCAAACGCTGGCACCTGCGCTGATCGGCCGCGAAGCCGAAGAGATCGAGCGAATCTGGCGCGACATGTTGTTCGTGACGCATGCGACCACTGTGGGCGCTATCACTGCGATCGCGATGGCCGCGATTGACACCGCATTGTGGGATCTGCGCTGCCGCCGCGCCGAACTGCCGCTGCATCTGCTGGCGGGCGGCGCGCAAATGTCGGTGCCGCTCTACACCACTGAAGGTGGTTGGCTGCATCTGGAAACGGGCGCGCTCGTAGATGATGCCCTGGCCGCGAAAGAGCGTGGCTTCGCGGGGTGCAAGCTCAAGATCGGCCGTCCCCCGTCCGAGGATGTTGCGCGAATCGCTGCCGTCCGTGAAGCAGTCGGCGCGACGTTTGAAATCCATACCGATGCCAACCAGGCGTTCAAGGTGGACGAGGCGATCCGCCGTGCGCGCCTATACGAGCCGCTCAACATCGGTTGGCTGGAGGAGCCGCTGCCCGCCGACGATGTCGAGGGTCATACCCGGCTGGCACGGTCGACTTCCATTCCGATCGCGATCGGCGAAAGCGTGTACAGCCCGCTGCATTTCCGCGACTATCTTCAGCGGGGTGCCTGCTCGATCGTGCAGGTCGATGTCGGCCGGATCGGCGGCATCACGCCATGGCTCAAGGTGGCGCACTTGGCTGAGTGCTTCAACGTGGCCGTCGCGCCGCACTTTTTGATGGAGTTGCATGTAGCGCTCTGCGCCGCGGTGCCGAACGCGCGATGGGTGGAATATATTCCGCAACTCGATGCGATCACGACAGAGCGCATGCGGGTTGAAAACGGACGCGCCGTACCGAGCGAGGCGCCCGGTCTCGGCATTGCCTGGGACCTGGATGCGATCGAACGCATGTCGATCGCGAGCGGCAAGATCGTGGCGCGCGCCTAGAGTTTGAATGGCCGGACGGCGCCCGCAACTCGCGCTCGCCCCGAGCGTATTTCCCGGGCGGCGTCCCGTTCCTCAGGCTCAGCCTGAATTGTACGGATCGTAGCCGCCGCCGGCATCGAAGCGCTTCGCCCGCGCGTGACCTTCGACTTTGAGATCCCCTACAGCGAATTGCTCGAGAAATGCGTTGCCGGTACTCGAGGCATCCCCAACCCACAACCAGATCGCGTTTCCCCGTGCGTCGTGCACGATACGACCGGTGGGCTGACGCCCGGTAATGGCGTTTCCGTCTCGCGGCTGAGAATCAACAGGTTCGGTCGCTTGCTGTCCGACCGATTTGACATCTTCAAGAGTCGTCATATCGAAGTTGCTCCGCGTTCCCCGTACGGTGCACATCCTTGACAATCATGTTAGCTCCAACTACTGAGCGGATGATATTCGACTATGGGCTCGATGTTGAGAAGAAACGCATCAACGTTAGATGATCTGCGAAGACGAGTTCGTCGCCGGGCGGCTGCGCAACTTGGAGATCGCTGTCATCTGTGCATGGTTTCCCAATGGCGACATCGCTTGCCGCGGGCCGGCCCAGCCGCGGGCGTTGTCGCGGAGTAGGTGGATTCACGGGGCTCCGACCTGGCGCGCTCAGACCTCCGGATCCGTTTGCGCGTAATTGAGGAAGTAACCCGTGAACACTGTCAGCCCCAGGTATGCAA
>Ga0137403_10007102_pt1 | contig 12693 bp, 10 predicted proteins | sample CZOMad2_1_16fung_FD_122057 | JGI IMG/M metagenome (GOLD analysis project Ga0137403, IMG submission 122057) | Vadose zone soil fungal communities from Angelo Coast Range Reserve, California, USA - CZOMad2_1_16fungal (Hybrid Assembly) | ecosystem: Environmental > Terrestrial > Soil > Vadose zone... | reverse complement strand
GTCCGGGACTCTCCCGACCACAAGCTCTGTCATATTAATGTCCTGGATTTCGCGTCGAAAGCTTGCCTCAATGAGGAACAGGTCATTGCAGCGTTTCTACATGCTGCGCGGATTGGGTTGTTCGAACTGTGTTGGAATGTGCTCTGCCCCGCATGTGGCGGCGTCCTCGATCCCCACACCACGCTGAAGACCGTCCGCCGTGACAAGTACGAATGTGAACTTTGTGCGGCAGGACACAAAGTCACGCTTGACGAGATTGTTGAAGTTGCCTTCACCGTAACCTCGCGCGTGCGAAACATCTCGGCGCACCACCCGGAAACCCTGCCCATATGGGAATATTACCGGCAGATGTATTGGAGCTCTGGGGTTGATCTTCCCGAAGGCGACGCCTTTGAACGGGCGATGGAGGATGCCATCCTCGATTCAGTTGAGTTGCCGCCCGGTGATAAGGCTATCTTATCGCTCTCCCTCCCTGTGGCGCATATTGTTGTGTTTGAGCCGGTGACGCACGCGGCGCAATTTCTCGACGTGACAGGGGAGCCCACGCACGAGCGCCAGAGCGTCTCGATTATCATCAACAACGTACGTGCTCCGACCGGTTCCGAACAGCTTCATCCCGGCCCAGTGCGCCTTCTGTTCGAAAATCGGACCAACATGCGAGTATTGCCCGCGGCATGGATAACAGGCACCGCGATCCACCGCCTCCTGAGCAGACGCAAACCCTTCTTAACTGCAAAGCGCCTCCTCAGTAATCAAACTTTCCGCGAGATCTACGGCACCGAGACCCTCGATGTCGACCAGCGCCTGAATATTACCAGTCTCACATTCCTATTCACTGATCTCAAAGACTCCGTAGCGCTCTATGAACGCATTGGCGACTTGGCGGCGCACGAATTGGTACGCTCGCACTTTCATGCTCTTACTCGTATTGTTGCTTCGGAGGGCGGCGCAATAGTGAGGACGATCGGCGATGCGGTGATGGCGACGTTCCCAACACCCGATCGGGCGGTCGCCGCGGCCCTTCGGATGCGCGAGGCAATGGATATACTTAATGAAGAGCACAAGACAGACGATCTGATACTCAAAATCGGCATTCACGAAGGACCGTGTCTCGCCGTCATGGAGAACGGCCGCCAGGACTATTTTGGCCGAACCGTCAATGTCGCTGCGCGTGTGCAAGACCTTGTCGTTTCGCGGGGGATTTTCGCGACCGAGTCCGTGGTCGAAAACCCTCAGACATCAATACTGTTGGAGGCTAATAACATTAGGCCGGTGGTCAAGCGGACGACGCTGCAGGGCATTAGTGGTGCGATCATGGTTTACGAGATTCCCTGACGGCACGTTTGAAACATGCCCCGGGATTGCGGCGGAAACTACGTTCGACGCCTAAGCGTCGAGGCCAACAGCGGACATTCCAGCACCCGCTCGCAACATCCGAAAAGTGCCACGAGGCGACATTGGACGCTTGGCTGAAATGAAAGAGGCCGCCAACTTAGGCGGCCTCCGCAGGCCTTAATCAGGCCATTAGGTCGGTGATCCGCATAATTCCGACCGCGTTCCCGTCATTGTACGCCTGCTCTTTTGTGTCCTTGTTGCAGGTCCAGACAAAATTCTTCTTGGCCGTAAAAGTCTTTCCCTCCTGCTCGATCCGGAGCTCCCCTTCGGTGATATGGCAGACCATGGCATTCATCATCGGGGGACCCATGGTCTTCGATCCCGGCTGCATGATAATGTCACGCAGCTGGACGTTCTTAAAACCGGGGATGATCGCTGGTGTCTCGCCATAAACGCGCACCACAACGCCCGGCCACGGCGTCGCGTCCTTGCCGACGATGTCCGTGGTTTGCGATGCTGCTGGCTTCACCATTGCCGCCGAAGCGGCTGCCAACCCTAGTGCCACTGCTGACCTTCGATTTACTTTTTGCATTGACCTTCTCCCTCACGCTAAGGCCACGAGGCGCAAAGTTGCTCCTATCGCGCGATAGGCTGACCGTCCGCGATATACGCGCGAGAGCCGCCGGGTATCCCAGCGGCTCGCGCGTTGCGTAGCGATGCGGTGCGACGCGCAGCGTCGCGTGGTGGAACGTTGCGATACGCCGAGGCGCACGCGTTGCCTACCGTGATGTCGATAAGTCCTACGCGTCTCGTCGACTGTGCTGACATGGCTGGTCGCGAGGTGACTTCAAGACAGCGCTGCTGCCATAATCGCCATCTCTTTCGATCGCGCCGAAAAGGCCGTGACTGCTGTAATGAGATGTAACACAATAAGCGAAATGGAGAGCGCCGCTATTCGATCACTTCGTCGGCGAGCGCGAGTACTGAATCTGGAATTTGGAGGCCGATCAATTTGGCGGTCTTTATATTAACGATCAGTTCAAATTTCGTCGGCTGCTCGATGGGAATCGCCGAAGGCTTGGCACCCTTCAACAGCTTGTCCACGAACTCGGCCGCACGACGGAACAGCCGTTGACGATCAACCCCGTACGACATCAAGCCACCGGCTCGTGCGAACTCCCGATCGCCATCGATGGCGGGAAGATGAAATTGCAGACAAAGGTCAGATATCTGTTGACGCGCTGCGACCGTCAACGGGTCTTCGAGGACGAGCAGCCCGGAAGCACCAGCCCGGATTCCGGCTTCAATGGTTTCCGGCACTTGGGAGAGGGCACTGACTGCGAGGACTTCGAGACGCACACTCCTTTTCTCTGCCGCTGTCCTGATCTCTTTGAGAGCCTGAACCGGCGCGGGTGATCTCGAATTCAGCAAAACTGCAATAATCGATTGGCTCGGGAGAAGTTTCTCCAAAATCTCCAGTCGCTTGGTGACAGTTTCAGTCGCCTGACTCGCCAGCCCGGTGATATTCCCGTCGGGTCGGGCGAGGTTCGTGATCAACTGCGTGCCCAGTGGATCGCCGACGGAGATAAAGACAATCGGGATATCTTTGGTTGCTGCCTTTGCAGCCTGTGCTGCCTGAGTCCCATACCCGGCCACAACTACGTCTGGTTTGCCTTTGACAATTTCGGCGGCCAACGCAGACAACTGCTCGGATCGCCCCTCGGCAGAACGATAATCGATTGTTATGTTTCTACCTTCGACATAACCCAGTTCCTTTAGCCGTTGCGTGAACCCTTTCATTTGAGTCATATTTTCACTTGGCGCAAGGGCAAGATAAGCTACCCGGTACAGCCGCTCCGAGACCTGCGCCCGCGCGTCGTACGACCAAACTGCCGCGCCGCCGAGAAGGGTGATGAACTCGCGCCGTTTCATTGCCATCCTCGAGGTTCGATATCGGGCGTCGTAACGGCTCAAACTAACACACCAGGAGAGGTCGGTGTAAGTTCTGGCGTAGTCGTTGAGCGGCCGGCCGATGTCTCAATTGGGTCGGGGGGAAAGCGGACGTCCCGCTGACAGCCCAATTCGGTAGCGAATGACCCGAAGCCGACATCGTGCGGACTCTCCGGCCGTTGCCACCGGCCCGATGTTGTGCGATCGCCGCCCTGCGTGGCCGGCGCGTTTATTGGTGGGACTCGCGCGTCCAGATGATCCAGGGCTGTAGACCAAAAAGATCCGCGGTTTGGGCTCGCGCTGCACTGCAAGAGGCGGGCGGACGAGGTGTGATGAAAAAATCCTAGTCGAAAGGTTTAGGCGAGGATTATGCTCTGCGAGCGAGATGGGCGCGGCGCAGCGTTCGGACCAATCGACCCCCGTGGAGAAGTACCATGACCAGCCTTTCACGTCCGGTTGTATCGACCTTGTTAGTGTTGCCCGCAACGATGTGCCTGCTTGTCGCCGCCGCGCAAGCAGCAGACAACGCATCCGAACCCAAAGTCAAAGTCGACGACAATTCATTTAAGTGCATCACCGACATGACCCCGGTACGCCACTTCTACGTCGACAACCTCCTCGGAAACGTAGAGGCGACGGCGGCCGTCGCGAAAGCCGGCAAGGGTGACTATCCGGAAGGCTCGGTCCTGCAGTTGATGCCGAACGAGGTAATGATCAAACAGCAGAAGGGATTCAATCCCGAGACCCACGACTGGGAGTTCTTCTTTATCGACGTGGACAAGAACGGCTCGAAGATTTTTACGCGGGGCTTCGCCGAGGTCAACAATCGCCTCGGCTTGAACTGCTTCGCCTGTCACTCGCAAGCGAAGCCGGAGTTCGATTTAGTCTGCGAACAGGACCACGGATGCGCTCCGATCCCGGTCACGCGGGCCATGTTCGGCGCGCTGCAAAGGACCGATCCCCGCTGCAAGAGTCAGAAGCCGGTGAGCCCGGAAGACGCGCAAGCGCTCAAGGAGTTGGACGAACTCGTCAAATCACTGAAAGCAAACCAGTAGACTGACGAAAAGAAATCATCGCCGGTATGTCTCGCAGAAAGTCGACAGCCTGCCCTAATCATGAAGGGGCGGGATAGAGTGTGTTTTGCGATCGGTTGTAGATGTTGATGGCGCGCCGGCTGGTCGCGCTTTCGACGGCGGACGGGGTTGGCGCTCGCGACGGGCCTTTTTAAGCTCTTGAGAAACCCAGAAGTGGAAGAAGCCACGCAGCCCACCTACGAACACAGCGACGGCAACTGTGATGTGTTGGATACCCTCTGCGAGCGTCTTAAAATCTTCGACGCTCATCCGATTGAGCCTTATCTTATTGAAGCTCGCGATAGGCGTCGTCGCCTCGGCAACGGTGAATGGTCTTCTCAAACGTTTCGGCCAATTGGGCATTACAAAGATCAAGATATTCGGTCGTTCGTCTTGAATCTTGAATCGCGCGCGCCCACCATGCGAGTGGGACGGCGCCGAGTTGAGGCCGGGCGGTCGTCTGCTTATGGCACTTTTCGGACCTAGCCCGATGTCCGAGTTAAGTCCGTAATGCGCAGCAACGCGGACGTCGGCGAGAGCAACACGACTGCCTGTTCAAGGAGGTGACGCTCAATCGCGGGCGCCCGATGTCGACGGCGGGGGAGACCTCGTAACCGCAACGTGAAGGGGCCGCTTCAAGCCGGACTGTGGGTCCTCTCGGTGTCCGGGGTACTGGCCTGTTTCAACCCGTGGTGGACTAATTTGAATTTAGGAGCGGCCTTATTTGAACAAATCTAGGCCCCAACCGTTTTCGTTGACCGAGGAACGGAAAACCGAGGAGGTAGCTCAATGACGAAAATCTTATCGCTCGCTGCTGTGGTCGGCTTGCTGGTCGCAGCCTCGTCAACAGCCGATGCGCGAGGCGGAGCTTCAGCGTTCGCTCCCGGGCAATCATTCCGCGCGCATGGATCCGTCGCTGGACACCCGGGCGCGTCTGGCTATGCACCTGGGCGCCTGATGCGAGCACACGGTAGCATACCGGGCCATCCCGGCGCTTCGGGTTACGCCCCGGGACATCGATTTGTCCATCACTGAAACGGTGCATAAAAATCGAGGCCGCCTCAGTTGGCGGCCTCTTTCATTTTAGGTCAAGACTGCGATGTCGCCTATTGTGAAGATGCTATGAGGCGGACGAAGCCCGCCTAAATCTTCCCGCACTCTCCTTCGTCCAGATGTTGCAATCGAAGGGAGACAACCAAATGGACTCTTCGCATTTGTGCCAGGAACGGACTCATGGACCGCAGCATAGTGGCTTCATTCGATCACCTCGTCTGCGCGGGCGAGCAACGTGGCTGGTACCTCGAGGCCGATCGCTTTCGCGGTTTTGAGATTGATGGTCAGGTCGAACTTGGTTGGCTGCTCGACCGGAAGGTCCCCTGGCTTGGCCCCGCGCAAGATCTTGTCGACATACTCTGCGGCGCGCTGAAACAATTGCGGCGTGTTTGGTCCATAGGACATTAAACCTCCGCTATCCACGTATTCGCGAAAACCGTGCATCGTCGGCAGTTGCTCGCGGCGTGCCAGATCGTTGATGAGGATGCGATTGGTGTTTACGAGAAGGTTTGGCGGGATATAGACCGCTTGCGTTCGAGTTTTGAGGGCGTCGAACGCGGGTTCGATACCATTGGCATTGCGTATCGCTAGCGTGAGCACCTCGAGGCCCAATGCCTTGGCCGCGGTATACACCTCACCTACTTCAAGCATGGTGCCGGGATACTCAACATAGGCAAGGACTGCCAACCGGCGAAGCCCGAACACAACTTCACGTAAGAGCTCTAGTCGTTTGCCGGCAAGATCAGTCGACTGGATTGACATTCCAGTGATGTTCCCACCGGGCCGCGCGAGATTTGACACCAAGCCAGTGCCCACCGGGTCAGCCATCAGCGCCACGACAATTGGGATGGTCGATGTCGCTTGCTTCGCAGCGTCACCTCCGACCGCAACAAGGACATTGACGTTGAGCCGGACAAATTCCGCGCCGATCTCCGCGTAGCGCTGACTGCTTCCTTCAGCCCACCGATACTCGATCGCAACCGTTTTCCCTTGGATCCAACCTAGTTCATTCATTCGCTGGACGAAAGCGGTAGTCCATTGGCTCCAACTCGAAGGCGAGCCCGCGCCCATAAATCCGATCGTTGGTAGCTTCGCGGGCTGTTGCGCTCGTGCGATCAACGGCCAAGCAATCGACGCACTGGTTAGAACACCGAGAAAGTCCCGCCGCCGCATGTGCGTCCCCTAGTCAGCGCCCGGCATTGTAGCAGTCCAAACAAGAATGTTGGAAGGGGCTCGCGACGGAGGTTGCCTATGGCCGAGTTGGGTCATTCGCGTCATTTCGACCGCGCACCGATCACTTCCGGTCTTACCCGAGAAACAGACGTTCTCAGATGTCGGCGGCATGTCTCAAAAGTGTAGAGTCGAGGTGTGACGCGGTAGCTTTAGGTTCGAACATATCTGTTTCCGCCCCTTTCGTTCGGCGGTGCCTTACTGGTTCGACCATGTCCCCGTTTTCACACCCCGCTCATCGAACCGGACAGGCAGATTTCCCGCATCCGGCTCTCGGACAAGACTTCACGCTTGCGCGTGCAACGCCTTCTGCAGCTTCTGAACATTTATCGGAGTTGATAGGTTTCCCAATCTCCAGGTCCTTCACTACGTATTGCGTCTGTCTTGAACTGAGGTCCCTTCCCTCCACCGGAATTACCCGGCTTCAGCGGTACTACGAACCTCTCCGCCACCCCAGGGCGCCCAGCCTGTCCCTCACGGGCTTCCGGTTGGTCATCGCTGACCACGCCTTGGGGCTTCCCGTGTTGCGTACGCTTTCCTTGTGTACATGCTGCCGCCAATACCCCGGTGTAGCGGATGGGCGTAATCTTCGCTCAACGCGCCCAGCCATTTCAACCTTCCCCGATATGGCAGTCGGGTCGGCCTACACATTGTCCTTTTCGAGATGCTATGGGGCGGCGGCGAGGAAATTGCATCCATCGTCGCTGATGTGACCGATGGAGGCCCCAATGCAAAAGCCGAACGACCTGAACCAATCCCGTATCGTCCTGAAACAGGACAGCACACTGATCGCGGTGATCGAAATGAGTTTGTCGAGCTGGCTCGTTGCCGGCATCGTGCCTGGCGTCGAGCGTCAGCCGTTGAAGAAGCTTGCGGTCGACGAGAGCGCATTGCTGAAGCTGCTCAATCGCTGGCGTGAGGAAGCGGAGAAAGCAGGACGCAGGATCGAACGCATTACCGTCGCCTTTGAGGCCGGCCGGGACGGTTTCTGGCTGGCGCGCTGGCTTAGAGCACGCGGCATCGAGGCCCACGTTATCCACGCATCGAGCGTAGCCGTGTCGCGCGAGCACCGGCGCGCCAAGACCGACCGTCTCGACACCGAGCTGCTCAAGCGCGCCTTTCTCGGCTGGCTGCGCGGCGAGCGAGATCACTGCAAGATGGTGGCGATCCCGACTACCAAGGACGAAGATGCCAAGCGGCCCAACCGCGAGCGCCAGAGCCTCGTCGGAGAGCAAACTCGGATTGTCAACCGAATGAAAGCAGCGTTGATCCGGCTGGGCATCCGCGGCTTCAATCCCAAGCTGAAGAAGGCCGCCGGGCGCCTTGAAGATTTGCGCACGCCCGAGGGCGAACCAATACCGCCCAACACGCTAGCTGAGCTGCATCGCGACATGGAGCGCCGGCGGCTCGTCAGTGATCAGATCCGCCAGATCGAGGAGGCCCGCCTGGAGCGTATGGAGCAGGCACCCGGTGATGGACCACACGCGATGGTCCGACTGATCGCCCGCGTTATTGGTGTTGGTATAGAAACGGCGGACATGCTGGTGCACGAGGTCCTCTCGCGGAAATTGCGGGATCGACGAGCCGTAGCGCGCTATGCTGGTCTCACTGGCGCACCCGACGAGAGCGGCAGCAAACGGCGGGAGAAAGGGCTTGCCAAGGCGGGCAACGCACGAGTACGGGGCGGAATGATTCAGTTGGCTTGGCGCTTTTTGCTCTTTCAGAAGGACAGTGCATTGGCCCAGTGGTATCGGACTCGAACTGAGGGTGGCAGAAACCGCAAAACAATAATCGTAGCTCTGGCGCGCAAATTGCTAATTGCCTTGTGGCGTCTGGTAACCACTGGCGAGGTTCCGGCTGGCGTCGTATTGCGAGCGGCGTGAGGGAGAAGACTTAGAAAAGACAAGCTCTCGGAGGCTGACGAGCAGAACATCGTCAGTGTCCGATGACGATCCGAGGTGGCGGTCACCCGAAGCAAGCCATGGTTTTGAAACCGGTTTCGAGAATGGGTCCGCCGCCGAGGAGCTTCGCCGCCGATGCGCATGACTGCATCATGGTCAGGTCGCTACGGACCTACCGAATACAAGGTTGTGGCGCGATGATCCGCGCCCGATGGCAAAGCTCCCCCTCTGATCATCGTCCCGACTGCAACCAGCAGTGCCGCCGTGCTCGGGCCTGTCAAGGCGCGGCCTGGAAACGACGGAGCGTGCGGCCAGGGCAGAGCGACGGCCGACCTTGACAGGCCCTGTGCGCGTCGGCCTCAACACGTGTGTGGGTCGGGGCGAAGAAACGGGATTCCAAGTCGAACAAAGAAACTGGAATGGAGGAAGTGGAGAGTGGTGTAAAATATATGCTTGACTTCAAAAGCCCCATACAAGGCTTGCTCGGCGTTCACTCGCGTTGCGGCCTGCACACTCGCGCTGTCACCAATTCGTGACACGCTAATCGAAGGCTTCAGCCACTTCGTTACCTCCATGACTGCTCCGATTGCTTCCGGCTGGAGCGGTTGCCGGGTGGGGCTTGAAAGCGCCGCCTTGTCACGGCGCACGCCAATAACCGACGTTAGCCTAGGCGGGCATTCAGGCGCGTCTGGCACTGCCGTCTGATCCGTTCTACACTAGGTTGTGGGTTTGGAGCGGCCATGGCGCAAGAGCGACCAGGGCGGGTCGGACGCAGGTTGGCGGCGATAATGGCCGCCGACGTGGCTGGCTATTCGCGGCTCATGCATCATTACGAAGAGGCTACGCATGCCAAACTTACAGCGCTCCTGACGGACGCTGTCGTCCCCGCAATTGCCGAACACGGCGGCCGCATCGTGAAGAACACGGGAGACGGGGTCTTGGCAGAGTTTCCAAGCGCGGTCGAAGCGGTTCGCGCAGCCGTGCAGTTCCAGGCCCGCATCAAGGAACTTACAATCGCTGAGCCGGAAGACAGGCGTATTGCTTTCCGCGTGGGCATCAACATCGGCGATATAATCATCGAGCCCGATGATATTTTTGGAGATGGCGTCAACATCGCGGCGCGACTTGAGAGCATCGCAGAACCCGGCGGCATCTGCATCTCGTCTTCTGCCTACGATCATATCCAGGGCAAGGTCGGCATTGAGTTCGCCGATCTGGGAGAGCAGAACCTCAAAAACATTACCCGCCCCGTCCGAGCCTATGCCGTGGTCCGGGATGGACATAGCCCGGATACCCAGCCTGGACGCGCAAGCTCGGCCCCGCTTTCGCCACCTCGTCTTTCCATCGTGGTGCTGCCGTTTGCGAACATCGGCGGCGATCCCGAGCAAGACTACTTCGTTGATGGCGTGACCGAAACCCTGACCACAGACCTGTCACGCATCCGTGGCTCATTCGTCATTGGACGACACACCGCGTTTACCTACAAAGGCAAGGCCGTTGATCTCAAACAGGTCGGCCGCGAGTTGAACATCCGCTACGTGCTCGAAGGCTCCGTGCAACGGGGCGGCAACCGGCTTCGGGTGAACGTACAGCTGATCAGCGCCGAAACCGGCAATCACCTGTGGGCCGAGCGTTTCGACAAACCCCTCGCCGATCTGTTCGATATGCAGGACGAAATTGTCTCCAGGCTCGCGAACACGTTAAATGCCCAGCTCATCGCTGCTGAGGCGCGGCGAGCGGAACACACGCTGCATCCTGATGCGATAGATTTGTATTTCCTGGGCAGGGCAAGTTTGAACAAGGGACAGACCCTCGAAAACTTGACGCAAGCACATAGCTTTTTCGAGCGTGCCGTGGCGCTTGATCCCGAAAATGTCGAAGCGCTGGCCGGCGCGGCGCAGGTTGATAATTTAATTGGGGTTAGTTATCTCACCGACGACCGGACGGCGTGTTTTGCGGCGGCAGAAAAAGCCTCAACCAGGGCTCTATCCATTGCCCCGGACTTTGCCTGGGCCCACCTGGCTCTGGGCGTCGTCCACACGTCAACCAACCGCGCGGTCGAAGGCATCGCCGAATTCGAGCAGGCGCTCGCGTTGGATCCAAATTTGGCCGAGGCTCACGCTTTGATCGGTTGGGCCAAGTTTCTGCTCGGTCGGGGCACGGAAACGGAGGCACATATCCAGGAGGCGCTCCGCCTCTCGCCCCGCGATATCAACGCGTTCATGTGGATGATGATTGCAGGTATCGCCAGATCGCAGCTTGGTGCCGACCTGGAAGCGGTCGGATGGCTGCGCCGGAGCATCGATGCCAACCGCAATTTCCCTTACACACATTTCGCACTTGCCGCTGCCTTGGCGCTACTCGGGCGGTTGGCCGAGGCGCGGGCTGCCGCGCAGGCGGGACTTGCACTCGACCCAGCATTCACCATCAGCCGCTTCCAACGCATTCTGTCGAGCGACAATCCGACTTACGTTGCTTGGCGTGAGCGTATGTACGAGGGCATGCGTTTGGCTGGGTTGCCGGAGGGGTGATGTCGGAGATGGGTCAAAAGCGCCGTTCTGCCGTACGCCGATGACTTCCGGTCTCCCCCATAAGCAGACCGATTCCGGGTCCCTCGGCATGTCTCAAACGTGCCAAAAGCGCCGATTGACTGTTGGCAGATCACTTCCGGTCCGCCTCTCACTTCAGACAAGAGCGTTGAGATGGGCTTTGCCGGCCACTGCCATGTGACGGGCTCTCTGATCCAATGAATTTGCGAGAATTTCTTCTCGCAGAGCTGTCCGAGAGGGAGACAAAATGTGCAACCTGATCGGACGCGCCATCCAGCAAGCGCTCACGCGACGAGGCTTCATCGCGGGAAGCGCCGTTGGAGCGAGCCTTATCGCGCCCATGATGTGCTCCGCAGTCGCGGGCGACGGCAGCCTGGACACACGAATTCAGCTCGCACAATCATCCGGGGACGCCAGCAGTTCGTGGACCAGACTTCTTTTGCTTGGCACTGCAGGCGGTCCCACTTGGTGGCCGAATTCGGACCAATGCGGCATTTCGTCGGCCGTGGCGGTTGGGGACGCTTATTATCTCGTGGACTGCGGCGAGGGGGTCGGGAAACGCCTCCAGCAAGCGGTATCGCCAGCGAGCAGCCGCACGGTCATGACCGCCAGCTTGAGAGCGCTCTTCCTAACCCACCTCCATTCCGATCATACAGTCGATTATGCGAACCTGTTACTGTTCGGATTGTTCACTGGGCTCGACCGCCCATCCTCACCCCTCAAGGTCTTTGGTCCGGGTCGGCGAGGCCAAATGGAGCCTATCTTTTCATTGCCCGGCTCTCCGACCCCGACTGTGCCAATCATCAATCCCGATAATCCGACGCCCGGCACCAAAGATATGACGGGCTACCTCTATAAGGCCTTCGCGACAGACTTGAACGACCGAATGCGCGACAACGGTAAACGGAGCCTCGAAGCGTTGGTCGAGGTGCACGACATTGATATCCCGCCAATTGCCGGCTTCAAATCGCCCAATGAAACCCCTTCTCCTCCGATGCAGCCGTTCAAACTCTTCGAGGACGATCGCGTTCGTGTTTCCGCAACCCTGGTGGAGCACGCTCCGGTCTGGCCCGCATTCGCCTACCGCTTCGACACCGATGACGGGTCCATCGTGTTCTCGGGCGATACGGCGCGAAGCGAGAATTTAATCAAACTTGCAAAAGGCGCAGACATTCTCGTTCACGAGGTCATTGTGACGAGCTGGGTCAATGGTCTCTTTCCGACGCCGCGTTCGGTTGCCGAGGAAGGCTTGATGCAGCATCTGCTTAACGCCCACACGCAGGTTGAAGAGGTTGGAGGAATAGCTGAAGCGGCAGGCGTCAAGAAACTTGTCCTCAGCCACATTGTGCCCGGCAACGCTACACGAGAACAACTGCTACCTGCAGGCAAGGGCTTCTCGGGCGAACTCGTGATTGGCCGAGACCTGATGCAGATTGGCGTCGGCCAGATACCGGCGTCCGCTCGAAAGGGCTGAAGTCAGAAAGTTCATTTTCCCTTCTGTAAGTTCGGCCCAGCGAGACTACGCTTGCCAGCGGCCGGAAAGCCTAGGCGTCGTTCGAATATCTCGATTTCTACACAGCCCTTAGACGGCTTAGGGTCAAA
>Ga0137403_10007101_pt1 | contig 12698 bp, 12 predicted proteins | sample CZOMad2_1_16fung_FD_122057 | JGI IMG/M metagenome (GOLD analysis project Ga0137403, IMG submission 122057) | Vadose zone soil fungal communities from Angelo Coast Range Reserve, California, USA - CZOMad2_1_16fungal (Hybrid Assembly) | ecosystem: Environmental > Terrestrial > Soil > Vadose zone... | reverse complement strand
GAGGCGCAGTCTTCGGGCGCTCAGTGTGAGGGCGGCTTGGCCGCTGAGAGAGGGTTGATTATCGCGTTCGACATCGTATCTCTCCTCCGAGGTCGGGGCGATCGCCTGTTGGCCGACTGTGATCGTAATGGGCAACAAAGGCACCGTCAAACGAGCCGGCGCGCGCACCGGAGCCGCAACAAACCGATTCTGCTCCTCGACCCCTTACCTTCGATTTCCGACTGAACTACTGACTTTTCAAGCCGACTCAGAATTCGAACCCGTGTTTCAGGCAGGGCTGCGCTTTCGCTTCGGATCGCAGCCGAGCTCACGGCGCCTCCAAATCCAGCCCCATGTACACGCGCTGCAGCATCTCGTTTCGGAGCAGCTCGGCGCTCGTCCCGCTCAGGACGAGGCGGCCGGACTCCAGGATGTAGCCGCGATGCGAGGTGATGAGGGACTGGTGGATGGCCTGCTCGGTGAAGAGCACGGTCATGCCGTCGACGTTGAGGCGCAGGATCGTCTCCGCCACCTCGGCCACGAGGCGCGGCGACAGGCCGAGGAACGGCTCGTCGAGCATCAGGAAGCGCGGGGTGCTCATCAGGGCGCGCGCGATGGCGACCATCTGCTGCTCGCCGCCCGACAGGGTGTGGGCGAGCTGCTGGCGCCGGGCGCGCAGCTCCGGGAACGTCCGAAAGACCTGCTCGAGCGCCTCGCCGCGGCGCGCGCGGGCGGCGGGGAGATAGCTGCCGAGCAGGAGGTTCTCGAGCACGGTCATGTACGGGAAGAGGCGGCGGCGCTCCAGGACGTGGGCGAGGCCGAGGCCCAGCCGGCGGTACGTCGGCACGTCGGTGAGCGAGCGTCCCTCGAAGACGACCGTGCCCGCGGCGGGGCGGACGAGGCCGGAGACGGCGTTGAGCAGCGAGCTCTTGCCCGAGCCGTTGGCGCCCATGAGGCAGACGATCTCGCCCGTGCGCACCTCGAGCGACACGCCGGAGAGGGCGACGTAGCCGCCGTAGTCCACGGCGAGATTGTCAACCGCGAGCAACGGTCGCTCCGACGTAGACGTCCACCACGGCGGGATCGGTCACGACCGCCTGCGGCGGGCCCTCGCGGATCTTCTCCCCGAGGTGCAGGACGACGAGACGGTCGGCGAGCGCCGTCACCACGCGCAGGTTGTGCTCGATGACGAGCAGGGTGAGCCCCTCCGCGCGGATTCCCTGCATGAGGCGCACGAGGCCCGGAAGGCTGCGCTGGTCCACGCCGCCCGTCACCTCGTCCAGGAGCAAGAGCCGCGGTCGCGTCGCGAGCGCGCGGGCCAGCTCCAGGCGCTTGCGCTCGCCCGTGCTCAGGCCGCTCGCGATGACGCCGGCGCGATGCCCGAGGCCGGCGAAGGCCAGCCAGCGCCCGGCCTCACGTCGCGCCTCCGCGACGCTCGCGGCGCGCGGCAGCGCGGCGACCATCACGTTCTCGAGCGCGGTGAGGCCGATGAACGGGCGCACGATCTGGAACGTGCGCGCGATTCCGAGGCGGTTGCGCGCGTCGGGACTCTCGCGACCGAGCCGACGGCCGGCGAACCAGACGTCGCCGCCATCGGCGGCGAGCGCGCCCGTGATCAGGTTGAACACGGTCGTCTTGCCGGCGCCGTTGGCGCCGATGATGCCGACGACCTCGCCGGGCGCTACCTCGAAACTGAGCTCGCGCACGCCCACGGCGCCGCCAAAGCTGCGGCTCAGCCCGTCCACGCGGAGCAGCGCCTCGCCGCCGTCCGGCGACGCGTGAGCCGTGACGAGCGGTGCATCCCCGAGGATGGGCTGGGCGGCGACGGGCGTTTCTCGACGACGGGCGATGAGACCGCGGAGCCACGGGTCGATGCCCTGCGGCCACTTGAGGATGACGAGCATGAGCAGGGCGCCGTAGATGATGAGGTGCACGCCCTGCAGGCTTCCGCTCCACAGCGCGCGCGTCACCTCGCCGATCGGCACCAGCACGAGGGCACCCCACAGCGGGCCCAGCACGGTGCCGATGCCGCCCAGCACCGGCATCACGACCATCTGCACGGAGAAGTCGAGGCTCATCGTCCGCGTGGGCGTGATGAAGCCGATCAGCTGCGCGTAGAACGTGCCGCCGATGGCGGTGAAGAAGCTGCTCAGGACCATGGCCAGCAGCTTGGCGCGCGCGGGGCGGACGCCGAGGGCGGCGGCGGCGTCCTCGTCGTCGCGGATCGCGGCCAGATAGTAGCCGAGGCGCGAGCGCTTCACGAGCCAGCCCACGGTGAGGATGATCACCAGGAGGCCGAGCATCACGTAGTAGTAGCCGCGCTTGCCCACGAACTGGAAGTCGGCGGGACGGCTTCCGGCCACGGGCAGCAGGAACCCGCGCACGCCGTTGATGGGCAGGCCGAACAGCGAGTCGGTCAGCTCGGTGCCCACCCGCAGCATCTCCGCGAACGCGATGGTCACCAGCGAGAAGAAGGCGCCGCGCAGCCGGAAGCACGGATAGCCGATCGCGCCACCCACGACGGCGGCGAGGCATCCGCCCGCCAGCATGCCGAGCCATGGACTGACGCCCGCGTGGACGTAGAGCAGCGACGAGGTGTAGGCGCCGATGCCGAGCAGCCCGGCGTGGCCGATCGAGTACTGGCCCGCGAAGCCGCCGATGAGATTCCAGGCCGCGCTGAGGTAGGCGAAGAACATCACCCAGATCAGCACCTGCAGCCAGTAGTCATCGTCGCCGATGAGCGCGCGCGTCGCGAAGGGAACGAGCGCGGCGCCGACGATGGACAGGAGCGCGAGCCCCGCGTGCCGCATCACCGCCGCTCGACCCCCAGCAATCCCGCCGGGCGGACGAACAGGATGGCCACGAAGACCGCGAAAAGGACGATCTGCGCGACCGCGGCCTGCACCCAGAGGGCCACGGCGCCCTCGATGACGCCGACCAGCAGGCCGCCGAGGGCCGCGCCGGGCATACTGCCGAGGCCGCCGAGCACCACGATGACGAAGGCCTTGAGGAGAAACGACGTGCCCACGCCGGGGTGGATATAGAAGAACGGCACCAGGACGGCGGCGGCGATGCCCATCATGGCCGCGCTCAGCCCGTAGGCGACGCCATAGATGCGGAAGTCGTTGATACCCATGAGGCGCGCCACTTCGCGGTCCTGGCCCGTCGCGCGCACGGCGCGGCCGAGGTCGGTGTGCATGAAGAAGAGATAGAGGCCGAGGCTCGTGGCAATCATGGCGCCCAGCCCCACGAGCCGCGGCACGCTCACGATCAGCCCGGCCGTCTTGAACGTCTGCATCGAGACGTCGGTCGTGACGGTCTTGAAGTCCGCGCTGAAGAAGAGCAGCGCGACGTTCTCCAGCACGAGGGCGAGGCCGAGCGTGAGGAGCAGGACGCTCATGGGCTCGCGGGCCCGCTCGCGCGCGAGGAGCGGCGAGACGAAGAGATGCTGGATGGCGAACCCGAGCCCGAAGAGGAGCGGCACCGTCACCAGCGGCGATATATAAGGATGCACGCCGCCCAGCTCCCACAGCCAGTAGGTCAGGAACATCCCGGCCATGAGGAGCGTCCCCTGCGCGAAGTTGACGACGCGCATGGTGCCGAACACGATGTTCAACCCCAGCGCGATCAACCCGTAGACGGCGCCGATGAGCAGGCCGCTCGTGGCGGCCTGGGCCAGCCCCCTCAAGCGACCGCGCGCGCGCTCAGCGCGTGGTGGCCAGGTACGGCCACACAACCCTGGCGTCGGGCTCGGCGATGCTCTCCGGGTAGAGCAGGCGGAACTTGCCGCCCTGGATCTGCACGACCATCGCCGTCGCGTTCGGGTTCTGCCCGGTCTCGTCGAAGCGCAGGGCCTTGTAGGGCAGGAGCATCGCCTTGTGGTTCACGTCGGTGATGTTGGTGGCGGCGATCGCGTCGCGCAGCTCCTTCGCCGACGTCGTCTTCGCGCGCTCGAGCGCGTCCACGATGATCTGGAACCCCTGGTAGTACCCCGCGGAGTCTTCCGTGAACGGCGCGCCGAACTTCGCCACGTGGCGCTCGTTCTCCTTCGCGATCCACGGCACCGCCTTGCCGACCGCGGCGTCCCACATGGTGGCGGCCAGGATGCCGTCCGACAGCTTCGCCATGTTCTTGAGGAAGTCCGGCTGCACGTGGCCGCCGCCGCCGGCCGCGTAGGCGACGGGACGCAGCTCCTGCTCGTACATCTGCCGGGTGATGAGCAGCGCGTCGCCCAGGTAGGAGTCGGCCACGACGAGATCGGGCTTCACGCCCTTGGCCTTGACGATGAGCGACGTGAGGTCGGGCGCGGCGTACGGGTAGTTCTCCACGAAATGGACCTTCACCCCCGCCTTCTCGAGAAAGCCGCGCTGCTTGTCGCTGACCGACTTGCCCCACTCGGTGTTCTCGGCCAGGATCACCGCGCTGCCGATGGGCGGCGACGCGCGCTTGCCGAGCGCCACCAGGCCCTCGATGAGCGTGCGCGCCTTGATGGTGTCGTTGGCGTGGGCGCGGAAGACGTACTTGAAGCCGCGCTCGGTGATCTTGTCGAACGTCCCGAACGTGAGCCACGGCACCTGGTGCCGCTCCGCCATCGCGGAGGACGGGAAGCCCACTCCGCTCTGGAAGGCGCCGATGAGCGCGTGGACCTTCTCGCGCGTGATGAGCCGCTCCGTCTCGGTGACCCCGGTGTCCGCCTCGCCGCGGGTGTCGCCGAAGACGAGCCGGATCTTGGCGCCGCCGAGCGACTTGATCCCGCCCGCGGCGTTGACGTCGTCCGCGGCCATGGTGAGCGCGTTCTTCTGCGCCTGGCCGAACTTGGCGGTGGGACCGGTCATCGGCGACACGACGCCGATGCGCACCTCGTCGGCGGCGCCCGCGGGCGTGGGGTTCCACATGGTGGCGAGGCCGACGAGGCCGAGGACGGTGGCGATACGGAGCATTCCGTGTCTCATGACGTGCTCCCCCTGCCTGCCGCGCCTGGTCTGCGCGGCGAGCCATGCATCGCCGCCGGCGCGAGCGTGGGCGGACTGTATGCCGCCCGCTGGAGGTGTGTCAACCGCGGCCCTCTGTCGCAAGCTGGCACCATTCAGCGGCCTGGATGCCACGGCGTCATCGCGCTGGGGCGACGCAACGTATGGGAAACCGGTGGTTCGTGTCGAGCCGCGGCCAGGCACGGCCTCGGCACTGTCTTTGCGATCGGGACTTCAGCATCATGTCGACTGGCGCAATCGTTTTGGCCGCCGCGCTCTGCGGCTTGTCACTGCTCGTCGTGGGGTGTCGCTCGACCGGTCAGCCGGGCCAATCGGCGCCCGTCGTCTCTGTCGCTCACGTCGAGCGGGCGTCGCGTGTGGTGGCTGTGGCGTTGGCGCAGATCGGCGCACCGTATCGCTGGGGCGGCGCCGATCCACAAGGCTTCGACTGCTCGGGTTTCGTCATGTACGTGTACGGCCGGGCGGGTGTGTCACTCCCTCATGGCGCGGTGAAGCAGTACAGGCTCGGGACATCGGTGTCACGTAAGGACCTCGCGCGGGGCGACATCGTCTTCTTCGACCGCCTCAATCACAACGGCATCTATATCGGCGATGGGCGGTTCGTGCATGCGACCAAGACCGGCGACGCCGTGAAGGTCTCGCGGCTCGATGAAGCATGGTTCGAGCGCCGCTGGGTCGGCGCACGCCGCCTGCCGATCGACGATCGCCAATCGGGGAGCGACGACTGATGCGCCGCGATCACCGCCCGCCGGCTGCCGCGCGTGCCGCGCGTCAGCGCGCGCGGCGAAGCTGCCAGAGCGCCTGGTCGAAGGCCTGCACGATCTCCGCGAGCTCGGCGTCGCCCATCGGCGTGCTGAGGCAGGCGAGACCGTTGGTGTTCACGAGGACGCCCGCGTCGAGCAGGTGCATGAAGAGGCGTCCCATCCGCTCGCTCGCCGCCGGCTCCACGGTGTCGCGGTAGGTCCGCGGCGGCTTGGAGGTCATCACGAAGCGGAACAGCGAGGCGTCGCCGGTGATGTGTCCCTCGACGCCGTGCTCGTGCAGTCGCTCGCCGAGCCGCGCGCGGAGGTCGGCGCCCATGCGCTCGAGCCGCTGGTACGCCTCGCTGTCGAGCGCGCACAGCGTGGCGAGGCCGGCCACCATCGACACCGGGTTGCCGGTGAAGGTGCCGCCGGAGGCGATGGCGTTCGGTGAGCCGGGATCGAAGACCGCCATGACGTCCGCCTTGCCGCCGGTGGCGCCGACGGGGAAGCCGCCGCCGATGATCTTGCCCAACGCGGTCAGATCCGGGTCGCCGCCGTAGCGCGACTGCGCGCCGCCGGACGCCACGCGGAAGGAGATCACCTCGTCGAAGATGACGAGGATGCCGAGCGCGCGGGTGACGCGACGCAGGTGGTCGAGGAAGCCCGGCGCGGGGGGAATGAATCCCATGCGATTGCTGAGCGGATCCACCACGACGGCGGCGATCTCCGGCGCGTGGCGCGTGAGCAGCCGCTCCACGGCGTCGCGGTCGTTCCACGGCAACACCAGCGTCTCCGCCACCCGGTGCTTCGGCACGCCGCGGCTCGACGGCACGCTGGCGGGCTCGTGGTCCGGGCCCCAGTCCGCCGGCCCCGAGCTGAACGACACCTGCACGTCGTCGTAGTAGCCGTGGTAGGCGCCCTCGAACTTGGCGATACGGTCGCGCCCCGTGTAGGCCCGCGCCGCCTTGATCGCCATCATCACGGCCTCCGTCCCCGAGTTGGCGAAACGGATCCGCTCCACACCGGCCACGCGCTCCACGAGCAGGCGCGCCAGGTCCACCTCCTCGCGCGTGGAGGCCGCGAAGGCGCTACCGCGCGCGACCTGCTCGGTCACCGCCTGCACGACGGGCGGAAACGCATGACCGTGGACGAGCGCGGTGAAGTTGTTGATGGCGTCGAGCCGCTCCACGCCGTCGAGGTCGGTGATGCGACAGCCGCGCCCGGAGGCGACGTAGAACGGGTGCGGCTTCACGTTGAAGTTCGCCTTCGAGGTGCCGCCGGGAATCAGGCGCTGCGCCTGGGCGAAGAGCCGCGCGGACTCGGAGGACGGATCGAGGAAGCGGTTCGCGCTCATGTCAGGTGTGGGCGGACTGTATGCCGCTCGCGGCGGCGGTGTCAACCACGCCTCGGCCGCAACGCGAGCCTGATCCTTCGACTACCTGGAAGGGTGGTGGCCGTCCGGGCTGGGCTCCTGGGCCGTCGTGGCCCCGATCGGCTCGAGGTCAGCCAGAATGTCGGCGTACCCCAGATAGGTGCCGATCGAAGCAACGACCAAGCGCGCCTCGACCGTCACGAGCTCGATGCCGACCAGAGAGACGCGAACCCACGCATCGATCACGATTCCCTTGTCCAACACCCGGTCGAGGACGTCGATGATGTTGGCTGTGGCGGCGCTTCGTTCGACGCGCATCGCTTGAGCTCCGATCGGGAGCGGAGAGACCATCGGCGAGGCGAAAAGTTTTCCACCTGGCTTTGAAGTTTTGAAGTCTTACATCATCAGCAAACAAAGTGCCGCGCGAAATGTTGGACCAGTGACCTTACCGCACGCGCGCGTGCTGTCATCGCGTTGACGGAGTGACGTCAGCCGCGTCAGCCGCGCGGGATGGCTAGGCTGGGAGCCTCCAGATCTCGACGTCGTACGTCAGATTTCCGCTCGCCAGGTCCGACGTGATGGCCGCGAACCCGGTCGCGTCGTCGGTGATGGCGACGGCATGGTAGGCCTTCCCTCCCGACGCGACGATCCGCGACGTCTTCCGCGACACGTCGAAGAGGCGCATGCCGCGCCGGTCCCCCGTGGGCGCGAGCAACCGACCGTCGCCGGCGAACCGCAGCGAGCCCGCCGGCGGTCCGCTCGCCTCGGCATGGGCGTCGACGAGCAGCTCGGCGCCGGTCGCCACGTCCCACACGTAGACGGTCCCCTCGATGGTGACCGCGGCGGCACGCGAGCCATCGGACGATAGCGCCACCACGACCGCCCACACCTCCGGTGGCGGGACGCCGGGAGGCGGCCGCGGGCCCGGGCGGCGGGAGCGACTGACCGAAAAGCGGCGGATCGGCGTCATCGTCACCGCGTCCCAGACCGCGACCTCGCCCTCGTGCCCGGCGGTCAGCAGCCGCGTCCCACTCGCGGCCAGATCAAAGGCGGTCAGGCTCTCGGGATGGGGATTCGACACCCGGCCCGTCTCCAGCCGCGTCGCGACGTCGAGCAGCAGCACCTCGCGCTCGCACATGACCGCCAGGCGCGCGCCCGAGCCGTCGAAGCGCAGCGCCAGACAGCGGCCCATGGGCACGGCGGCCACTTCCGCCCACACCTTCGCGCCGGTGCGCTCATGCGGCTGCCACAGCCTCAGGGCGCCCTCGCCGTGGCGGCCGAGTGAGGCGAGCAGACCACCGTCCGGCGAGAACGCGAGGTCGACGATGGCCTGGCGGTATCCCCCGAGGGTGATCGGCGCTGCGGCATCCGCGGGCGCCCAGACTCGGATCCGCCCGCCCCGCTCGCCGGTCGCCACGCGGCTGGCGTCCCGAGTCAGCGCGACCGAGTCCACGAACCCGCGGGCCGTGTTCACCTCGGCGATCTCGACGACCTTGATCATCGCCGGCGCGGGCGCTGGCGGCGCCTCCCGGCCGCAGCCGATCACGATCGCGGCCGCGGCGACGATCGTCGGCAGACGCCAGGTCCCGCTTGCCAACGTCACTTCGACGCCAACACGATCGGCCCCGTCGGCGCCGGTGTGCCGCCCTCGGGCTCGAGCGTGACGGCGAAGACCTGGACGGCCGTGGACCCGGGCGCGATGCGGTGGGCGGCCCGGCCGCTCGCGTCGACGCCGAAGAGTCCGGCCGCGCGCGGGGTCCCGCCCGCGATCGCCCACAGCGCGTAGGTCTTGCCGGCGGGCGCGGGCAGCAGCCCGGCCACGAAGAGGTGGCCGCCCCCGGCGTCGTTCCAGATCATTCGCCCGCTCGCGCTCGCGGCCGCGCCCTGCCCTCGCAGATCCACGACCCGGGTGGTCGGATCGCGCAAGAGCTCGACGGCGCCGCGATAGAACGCAACCTGCTCCTGCAGCGCCGCCTCGTTGCGGGCGAGGCGCTCCCTGACGGCCGCCGTCTCGCGCGCCATCTGGCCGAGCCGCGCCTCGTAGCGCACGGCCACCCAGGTGGCGGCGAATCCCGCGGCCGCCGCGGCGACGACCGCCGTGGCCGCCGCCCACCTGAGCCAGGAGCGGCGACCGGCACCGCCCACGCGGCGCACGAGCGCCTCGCGCACGCCCGGCGGCGGAATCTGAGGGTGCGCCGACAGCATCGCGCGCGCGAGCGTGTCGTGCGCGTCGCGCACGGCGGCCTGGCACTCCGCGCAGCCCGGCAGGTGGGCCTCGAACTGCGCGAGATCCTCGCCGTCCAGGGCGCCGACCGCGTAGCCCGCGGCCAGGGTCTCGTAGGGTTCGTGGCTCACGTGGGCGTCACCACCTCGCGCAGCCGCGCGAGCGCCAGGCGGATGCGTGTCTTGACGGTGCCGAGCGGCTGCTCGAGCCGCTCGGCGATCTCGGTTTGTGTGAGGCCGGAATAATACGCGAGCTCGATGACCTCGCGCTGCGCTTGGGAGAGCTGCGCGAGGGCGCTCGCGACGAGCTGCCGCTCCTCCGCGCGCATCGCGGCGTCGCCGCCGGGCGGCGTGGGGGCGCCGGCCGTGGCCTCGTCGAGGGGCGTCACGAACGTCTCGCCGCGCCGGCGTACGGCGCGCACGCGGTCGATGGCGCGCGTCCGCGCGCGCGTGATGATCCAGGCCTCCGGCGTGCCGCGCGCCGGATCGTAGGCGGCGGCGCCGCGCCACGCTTCCCAGAACACGTCCTGGAGCACGTCGGCGGCGTCGGCACGATCACGCACGATGCGGAGCACGAAGGGAAAGACGAGCGGCGCATAGCGGTCGTAGAAGCGCGCGAACGCGTCGCGGTCGCCTGCCGCCATGGCCCTGATGAGCTCTCCCCCCGGCGTGCCCATACCCGTCCCTCAGTATCGCCGGTCTCGCTCTCTCTACGAATGGTCCGGCCTCGTCGGTTCACCCGGTGATGCTATTCTCTCGGCCGTGAAATGGGTGTACGACGGCAGCGCCGCGTTCGACGAGGCCTTCGATCGCGACGGCGATGCGCGTGCCCAGTATCGCGGCATCGTCGGCGTGCTGGAGTCCTTCACCCAGGGCGAGGTCAGCCGGCGCGAGCGCCTGCAGAAGCTCGCGCTCATGGACCAGGGCATCACGTTCACGGTCTACGGCGAGAAGGAAGGGCTCGAGCGGATCTTTCCCTTCGACTTCGTGCCGCGCGTCGTCACCGCGCGCGAATGGGAGCGGCTCGAGGAAGGGCTCGTCCAGCGCGTCACCGCGCTGAACCTCTTCATCGCCGACGTCTACGGCGAGCAGAAGTGCCTTCGCGACAACGTGCTGCCGCCCGCCCTCCTGCTCTCGCGCAAGGAATACAAGCGCGAGCTGCTCAACGTGCGGCCGCCGCGCGGCGTCTACACGCACGTCGTCGGCACCGACATCATCCGCGACGACCGCGGCGAGTTCCTGGTGCTGGAGGACAACTGCCGCTGCCCGAGCGGCGTCTCCTACGTGCTCGAGAACCGCAACCTCATGGCGCGCGTGTTCCCCGAGCTGTTCGGGCCCTACCCGGTACGTCCGATCAAGGACTATCCGAACCTCCTGCTCGACGCGCTGCTGCACGCGGCCCCGCGCACCGCCGAGAGCCCGGTCGCCGTCGTGCTCTCGCCCGGGATCCACAACTCGGCGTTCTTCGAGCACTCGTTCCTCGCCCGCGAGATGGGGACGACGCTCGTGGAGGGGCGCGACCTCCTCGTGGAGGACAACCACGTGTTCATGCGCACCACGCGCGGGCGGCAGCGCGTGGACGTCGTCTACCGCCGCATCGACGAGGACTTCCTCGATCCGCTCGTGTTCCGGCGCGACAGCCTGCTCGGCGTGCCGGGCCTGCTCAACGCCTACCGGGCGGGCAACGTGGCCATCGCCAACGCCCCCGGCGCCGGCGTGGCCGACGACAAGTCCGTCTACGCCTTCATGCCGGAGCTCATCAAGTACTACCTCGGCGAGGACGCGCGGCTCGGGCAGGTGCCGACGTACCTCGGCTTCCGCCGCGAGGACTTCGCCTTCATGCGCGAGCACGCGGCCGAGCTGGTGATCAAGACCACGGGCGACTCCGGCGGCTACAACATGCTCATGGGGCCGTTCGCGACGCGCGCGGAGATCGACGCCTACGTCGCGCGCATGCGCAAGGAGCCGACGAACTACATCGCGCAGCCCCTCGTCGAGCTGTCCACGCACCCGACCTACGTCGACGGCCGCTTCGAGCCGCGGCGTATCGACCTGCGGCCCTTCATCCTCTACGGCGACGGCGTGCGCGTCCTGCCCGGCGGCCTGACGCGAGTGGCGCTGCGCAAGGGCTCGTACGTCGTGAACTCCTCCCAGGGCGGCGGCAGCAAGGACACCTGGGTGCTCGCTCCCCGGCGCGGCGGCTGATGCTCTCCCGGGTCGCCGACGCCGTCTACTGGATGGGGCGCTACCTCGAGCGCGCGGAGAACATCACGCGCCTGCTGCTCGTGACCGACGACTTCGCGACCGAGACCCAGGGCTTCGCGGAGGACCTCGCGCAGGCGGCGTGGAAGGACGTCCTCGCCATCCTGCCCTCCGCCGAGCTGACGCGCCCGGTGTCGGCGTTCGCGCCCCTTTCCCTGCCGTATCTGCAAGCCTTCTTCGTGGACGGCAAGAACCCGTACTCCGTCCACTATTCGCTGCGCAAGGCGCGCGAGAACGCGCGCGCGGTGCGGGAGGCGCTCACGGTCGAGGTGTTCATGTCCATCAACGAGACGTTCCGCGCGGTGGAGGCGCACGGTGAGCGCCGCCCCGACGCGACCGGCCTGCGCGACGCGCTCGCCTCGACGCACAAGGGCCTGTTCGGCATCATCGGCGCGATCGAGAGCACGCTCACCCGCGACGAGGCGTGGCATTTCTTCAAGCTCGGCGAGGCGCTGGAGCGGATCTACCGCACCGCGCTGATCCTGCGCGCCAAGCTCCCGGCTCTCACCGGCGGCGCGCGCCCCGACCAGCCGCTCTACTACACGCAGTGGCGGAGCCTGCTGCGCAGCGTCTCCTCGCTCGAGAACTACCGCCGGGCGCGCGGCGCGAGCATGGAGGGCGACCTCGTCGTCGCCTTCCTCCTGTTCGACCCGCACTCGCCGCGCTCGCTGCGGGCGACGAGCACCGCCATCAAGGAGTGCCTCGAGCGCATCGCCGTCGACGGCGAGCTCTCGCCGGCGGCGCGGCTGGCCGGCAAGCTGCACGCGGACCTCTCGTACGACGACGAGCGCTCGGCGCGCCGCGCGTCGGCGCCCTTCCTCGACCGCGTGGTGGACGCGGTGACGCGGACGCACGAGGCGCTCAACGCGCAGTACTTCGTGTCCTGACCATGCGACTGGAGGTCGAGCACGCGTTCGCGTTCGCGTACGACGGGTACATCAGCGAGTCGTTTCTCGAGCTGCGCGTGCAGCCGAAGTCGACGCCGACCCAGACCGTCCTGTCATTCACGCTCGCCGTCGGCCCCCGCGCGCGCGTCTACCGGTACGTCGACTGGAACGACAACGTCACCCACCACTTCACCATCACCAAGTTCCACGACCGCATCGAGGTGACGGCGACCTCGCTCGT
>Ga0137403_10007100_pt1 | contig 12700 bp, 11 predicted proteins | sample CZOMad2_1_16fung_FD_122057 | JGI IMG/M metagenome (GOLD analysis project Ga0137403, IMG submission 122057) | Vadose zone soil fungal communities from Angelo Coast Range Reserve, California, USA - CZOMad2_1_16fungal (Hybrid Assembly) | ecosystem: Environmental > Terrestrial > Soil > Vadose zone... | reverse complement strand
TCCCTGCTCGGCGGCCTGGCGATGTTCGGGCTCCTCGGCATCCTGCTCGGCCCCCTGATCGTCGCCTTCTTCCTTGCCATGGTCCGGATCTACGAGCGCGATTTCCGCGCCAGCGGCGGAACGAACGTTGCGCCCGATCGAGCCGCGTAGTAGACGCGCCAGGTGAACGCTCCTGTTCCCAGGCGAGGTCTGACGGCTCGCGTGACGGAAGCCGCCGTCGCGCGCCCAGGGTCCTTCTTGCTGGTCTCGCTCGCCCTCGCCGGCGTATCGGTCTGGGCGGCCTCGCATCTCGAGATCCGCTCCAGCTTCCAGGAGTTGTTGCCTTCGGACGTGCCGTCGGTGCGCGAGGTCCAGGAGCTGATCAAGCGCGTCGGCGGCGACGGGACCGTGCTGGTGGTGGTGCAGTCGCTCGACGGTCCCGCCGGCCTGAAGAACGCGGAGTCCGTCGCCCCGGAGCTGGCCCGGGACTTCCTCGCCCTCGGGCCCTCCGAGATCCGCTCGGTCGAATACAACATCCGCCCGGTCCAGGCCTGGTACGAGAACCACTGGCCCCTCTTCCTGAGCCTCGACGACCTGCGCAAGGCCCGCGACACGCTGCGGGAGGAGATCCGCCGGCGCAAGCTCGCCGCCAATCCCCTGGCGGTGGATCTGGACGACGAGGAGCCCGCTGCCACCCCGGCGGAGAGACCCGCCTGGCTGGACCCGAAGCAGCCGCTGCCGCGGGAGATGATTGCGCAGCGTTTCGAACGGTACGTGGACGGCTTCTTCGTCCATCCCGACCACACCTCGCTCACCATCGTGCTCCGCCCGGTCGGGACGTCCCTCGGCGTGAGCGAGGCCAAGGCGTTGATGGCCAGGTTGCAGGCGGTGGCGGATCGCCGCGGGCAGGAGCTGCAGGAAAAGCACCTGAGAATCGGCTGGGGTGGCACCTTCCCCATCTTCATCGCCGAGTACGAGGCGATCGTCGGGGACGTCGCGGGAACGGGGGTGCTGGTGGTCACGCTGGTGCTGGCGTCGATCCTCCTCTTCTTCCGCGACATCCGCAGCACCGTCACGCTAGGAATCGCCGTGCTGGTGGCGGTGGCGGTGACCTTCGGGCTGACCTGGCTGGTGATCGGGTATCTGAACACGCAGACCGCGTTCCTGGGCTCCATCGTGGTGGGAAACGGCATCAACTACGGGCTCATCTATCTCGGCCGCGTGCAGCAGTTGCGCCGCCGGGGAGATCCGCTCGTTTCCTCCTGCGTGGAGGGCGCGGTGACCACCGCGCATGCCACCCTGCTCGCCTCCGCGGCCACCAGCGTTTCCTTCGGCGTCCTGATGATCGCCGCGAACCGGGGCTTCCGGCACTTCGGATTCATCGGGGGCATCGGGATGCTGCTGTGCTGGGTGTTCACCTTCACCCTGGTTCCCGCCCTGCTTGCGATCTACGAGAGGTTCCGGGGGGCGCCCCGGACGAAGCCCGCGCCGAGCGGCGAGCGCTACATCCCGGCGCTGCAGCGGTTCTTCGCCCGCCCGCGCCTGATCATCGCCATCTTCGCCGGCCTGTCGGTGGCGGCCGCCATCTCCTTCGGCTTGCAGCTCAAGCGCGGCGCGATGGAGCGCAACCTGGAAAACCTCTCCAACGAGCTGAAGGGTCGCAAGACGCTCACCGAGGACAACCAGCGCGCGCACGACGCCTTGGGCAAGTCGCTGGCCGGGGCCATCGCGCTGCTCGACTCCCGCGAGGACGCGGACGCGTTCTGCGAGGTCATCCGCCAGCGGATGAAGCAGCCGCCCAACGACAAGCTGATCGACAGCTGCGACACCATCTCCAGCGTCCTGCCCGCGCAGCAGCAAGAGAAGCTGGCGTTGATCCGCGAGATCGTGGCCGAGCTGCCCGACTCGCTGCTGAGAAGGATCGACGACCCCGTGCAGCGGGAACGCCTGCGCAAGGTCCGGGCCGATCTCGCTGCCCAGCGGCCGGTGACCGCCGAGGAGGCGCCCCAGTCCCTGCTCGACCGCTTCCGCGAACGCGACGGCACGCTGGGAAGGATCGCCGCCGTCACGGCACGAGGCGACGCGAGGCTGGAGGAGGCGGAAAATCTTCAAGCCTTCGTGAAGGCGGTCCGGGGGGTCAAGGTCGGCGACAAGGTCTACGACGCCACCGGGGACAAGGTGATCTTCGCGGACCTGCTGCAGAACATCGAGACCGAGGGCCCGCGCACCACCTTCCTCTCGCTCGCCGGCGTCATGCTCCTGGTCTTCATCTTCTTCCGCGATCTGCGCACCAGCCTCGAGGTGGTGGGGTCGCTCACGGTCGGCGTGCTCCTGATGTGCGGCGTGGCCGCGGCCCTGGACTTGAAGATCAACTTCTTCAACTTCATCGTCTTCCCCATCACCTTCGGCATCGCCGTGGACTACGGGGCGAACGTAGTGGCCCGGGTGCGCGAACGCGGAGGAGACGTGATCCGGTCGCTGGCCGAGGTGGGACCCTCGGTCGTGCTCTGCTCGTGGACCACCACCGTGGGGTACGGAACCCTGCTCTACTCGCTCAACCGCGCGCTGCGCAGCTTCGGCTGGTACGCGATGATCGGCGAGCTGACCACGATCGTCACTGCGATCGTGCTGCTTCCGGCGCTGCTGCTGATTGCCCGATCTCGAGGATCTGCAGGGTCCCGGGAATCGACCACGCCTCCCGCAGCCCGGTAGGAATGCGCCCGGGCAGGGAGTTGAAGAAGAAGTACCTCGGCGCGCCGTCCTTGTGCGAGCCGTAGTCGATCACCACGTAGCGCACGTGCCGCTTCTGGAAGTGCTCCAGCAGTTCGCCGGCGGGGATCGGCTCGCGCCGCCAGGCGCTGGAGACGATCTCCATCCGGTTCGAAGCGGGCAGGAACCACTCGGGCTCGAAGTGGCTGCGGCTGTCGACCGCGTAGGCTTCGCCGGGCCGGAGGTGCGACTCGAGCCAGGCACCCGCCTCCCCGTATCCCGGGGGAAGCTTGCGAGGGGACGGGTCCAGCGCGATCGCGAGCGCGACGCAGGCCAGGGCCACGCCGGCCCAACGCTTCAGCCAGGCCGGATTGCGGGCCAGCGCCACGGCGAGCACCGCGTAGAGGCAGAGCGTCATCGGGAACACATAGCGCGAGGAGCCGCCGGTGACGCTGAAGAAGAAGAAGAAGGCGACGAAGAACGCAGCCTGCACGCCCAGGAACGTGCGCGCGAAGGAACGCGGCGACTTGTACAAGAGCCTTGAGGCCAAGAGGAAGAGGACGAAGCCGAGCACCACCCCCGGAATGTGGACCGGCCCGAGCGGGCCGGGCGCGACGAAGCTCATCGAGTCGCCCAGGTGCAGCGCGGTTTCCGCGGTCCCCATTGCTCCGCGCCCGAACCATATCTCGTGCCAGCTCGTCTGCCCGGCCCAGTTGCGGAACCCTTGCGGAAGGAGCTCCAGCGCCCGCGGAGCATAGATCTCCGCGTAGTCGGGAAGGCGGTCGATCCACAGCAGCCGGCTGTTCCAGTGGTGGAGCGGCGATCCGTACACGCGCGCGTTCCGCACCAGCAGCGGCGAGGCGGCCGCGAGGAACGCCAACCCCATTCCCCACGCCCAGGGGTCCCGCAGCGCGCGCCACCCGCGCCAGAGAAGCAGCGCAACGCCGAAACAAAAGACCAGGAAGACGCCCGAGCCCTTGTCGAGCTGGGCAAGCCCGGCGTACGCGCCCGCGGCGAGCCATCGGCGCGGGTGCTCGAGCCCGTCCAGGATGGCCCCGACGGACAGGGCCCAGAAGAACAGCAGCAGCGGCTCGCAGGACTCGCGGCCCGAGTAGTCGATGAAGCATTCGCTGACGGCGAGGAAGGCGGCCAGGATGAGAGCAGCCCGGGGCCCGACGTGCCTGCGCGCGACTCGCCACCAGGTGACCAGCGCGACCACGCCGAGCACGATGGTGAGGACGCGCGCGCGGGTGTGAAAGCCGTGGTCGCGGCCGGCGACCAGCGAGAGCACGGCCAGGTAGAGCGGGTTGCGGTTGTCCTCGGTCCAGGCGCCGGTGAAGAGCGCCTGGAGCATGGCGATGGGTCCGCCCAATTCCCGCACCTGGTTCGCCAGGTCGAGGAAGCCGACGTCGTCGTAGTAAGGGTGGGTGTGGTCCCAGGCGCGAATGCCGGCGAGCACCAGGTACACCGCCACGCAGGCGCAAAGCAGCAGCGCCTCGCGCTGCCGCGTCCAGGGAGTCGGCTCCAAGGCCGTCACGGACAAGCCGCCGCCACGGCGCAGCTCAGGTCGTAGAGCATCGCGCCTCGGTCGCTCACCGGCATTGCGGACGCCGGCATCCGGGTGCGCCCGAGCAGCCGGTTGTAACCGAGCTCTGCCAGCGGCCGCAGATGGAACACGTCGTAGAGGTTGTACTCGACCAGGCGGCGGAGGGCGAGGCGGTCTCCCTGGATCTGGGCGTGCCAGAGCGCCACGGCATCCGCGCCCGACAGCGACGCGAGATGCGGAGGCCGGAAGAACCCGACTCGGGGCTCCAGCTCCTTCAGGCCGCCCTTCTCCCGGAGGCGCTGGTACATGTGCCGCAGGTCGACGTGGACCGCGGGCGGCTGCCAGTCGGGAAGGACCCGCCTGAGGATGGGCAAGTCGAAGACCGTGCCGTTGAACGTCACCAGCGCCCGCCAGCGCCGAGCGCGCTCCCGGAATCCGGAGAGGTCCCCGCGAAAGCTGGTCAGTCCCGACCGATCGAGCACGCCGGCGACCGTGACCTTGTCGCCTGCCGCTTCGATGTCGACGAACGCCGCGTCCTCGATCACTTGCGGCAGCAGGCGCCAGTGCTCGGTCTGTGGCAATGCCCGGGCGAAAAACTCCACGTCTCCTTCGGCCAGCCGTTGCAAGGAGAGCGCGACGCCTTCGCGGAGCTTGCCGTCCAGCCGAGGCGAGAGGACGTCCCCGGAAGCCGGCAGCTCGGCCCAGCTCCGCACGCCCGAGAACCAGAGCTGCCGTTCGCGCAGCGGTCCGATCCCCGGGATGTGGCGGAACGACGCCGTGATCACGAGAGCTCTTCTTCCGCGAGCCGCACCAGGATGGGGACGTCCGCCTCGCAGAACGGCAGGCCCGGGAGATCCCGGCGCGACACCCAGCGCACCTGCTCGCACGCGAGGGGGCGCGGCTCCTCTCCGGCGTGCAGCCAGGACCGGTACAGGGCCAGCTCGACTTGAAGGTCGGGGTAGACGTGCTCGACGCGCGCATACTCCTCGCCGATGGCGGCGCGCACCCCCAACTCTTCGCGCAGCTCGCGCGCCAGCGCCGCGCGCTCGCCTTCGCCGGGCTCCACCTTTCCCCCGGGAAACTCCCAGAGGGAAGCGCGCTCACCCTTCGGGCGCCGCAGCGCGACCAGCACCTTGCCGTCGCGCTCGATCACCGCCGCGACCACCAGAACGCGGCGGAGCGGACTCACGGAAGCAGCCCCAGCGAAAAGAGCACCCCCCCGTTCGATACGATGTACGCCACGCCGGGCAGCGCCAGGGCGGGCTGCGAGAACCCGCTTCCGGGATCGAAGGCGCCGCGCGGTTCTCCCGTATTCAGATCGACGCCCAGGAGCGCGCCCCGGTCCTGCGCAACCAGGATCAGGCCCTGCACCGCGACCGGCTGCGTCGGGTAGCGCTCCTTGCCCAGCTGCAGCGTCCAGACCTTCGCCCCGGAGGCGCGATCGAGGGCAACCAGCTCGCTGCGGCCACCGCCGATCACGCGGGGGCCCTCGACCAGCACGTGGTTCGCGCCCGCCAGCGGATAGGTCCAGGCCGTGACGCCCGTGCTGGCGTCGAGCGCGACGATCCCCGCCTTGGCGCTGGCGACGTAGATCCGATCGTCCGCCTCGGGCGCGTCGATCCAGTCCACGTCCAGGTAGTCGCCCGTGCCGCTCACCTGGCGGGTCCACTTCGCCACTCCATTCTCCGGCTGCAGCGCCGCCACCGTTCCGTCAGCGAATGCGACGTACACCGATCCGTGCGCCGATCGCGGCTGCGCATCGCCGCGGATGGTGAAGCCGCCGGGCGGGTCGCGGTGGAACTTCCAGAGGCGCTTGCCGTCGGCCGGATCGAGCGCGGTCACCGACTGCTCGCTGGACATGACCAGCAGCCGGCCCTCGGAGATGGCCGGCGGGGTGGTCAGCTCTTCGTGGATGTCCACCTGCCAGCGCAAAGCGCCGGTGAAGCGGTTGAGCGCGTACAACACCCCGTCCCCGCCGGGCACGAACAGCGTCTCGCCTTCGATCAGCGGGGAGGCCAGGATGGCGCCGCCGATCTGGTAGACCCATGTCGTCCTGCCGCGAAACTGGCAACGCACCTGGCCGTCTCGGGTGCCCGCGTACAGCCGGGTTTGCGCCCGGTCCAGGACCGGAGTGGCGGTCTCGGTCGGCGAGTACGGCAGCTTCCCCTGCGGAACGAGGTGCTGCATCTCGCCCACGAAGAAGGGTGGATCGAGCGTAGGCCCGCGCGGCGGCGGGCGGGGGCTGTGGCCGAACGGGGTGAAGGAGAACGCCAGCAGCGCGAGCAGGATCACCGCTTCTTCTTTCCTTGCGGCGTCTTCTCCGCCTGAGCCTTGGCGCCAGGCTGCGGCGCCGGGGTGGCCTGTCCCGCGGTGTAGGGCGGAAGCGACGCCAGCTCCAGGCGCTCGTTCGCCTCGCGGACTACGGCCAGATCCTTTGGATACTCTTTCGCGACGCGCTCGAGCTGCTGCTTCGCATCCGGCTTTCCCTGCACCAGCGCGAGCCGCGCTGCCTGGTAGTCGGCGCGCGCGGGAAGGCCCATCTCGCGGAGCTTCTCGAACGCCGCCCGCGCCTCGTCGAGCTTGCCTTGCGCTTCGAAGGCGTAGCCGAGCGCCTCCTGCGCGAACGGACGCAGTGGGTGGTACTTCCTCGCGCGGGCCAGGAATTCCTCGAGGTCCTTCTGCGCGGCCGCCGCGTCTCCGGACTTCAGCTTGTGGAAGCCGAGCTCGGCGAGCGCCGTCTGTCCCGCAGCCGTGTGTCCGTGATCGGAGCGGACCTTCTCCAGCGCGGCGACCACCGCCTTCTCCCGCTCCTCCTTGCTCGGGAAGGGCTGCTCGCCAGGCTGTGCCTGCCCGTCGCCGGCGACCGGGCGCGACAACAGCTCGAGCGCTTCCGCGAGCTCGGCGCTCGCCTTGGACTCCCGCGAGTCGCGCCATGCCGAGACACCCCAGGCGATCAACACCACGGCCACCACCGCCGAGGCCACGCCCAGCACCAAGCGCTGGTGCGCGGCCACCCAGCCCATCGCGCGCCCCGCCACCACCTGGAATTCGTCCGGCCGCCTCAGCTGCTTGCGATCGATCTTCTCCGCCACGAACTGCCTCCTGCAGGACGCGCCTTTCTCGCGGAACTCCCCTGCGAAGTCAATTGCCGTGTAAGGTGGGACCGGTGCGTCAGCTCGCCGCGCTCCTGTTGGCGTTTCCGGCTGCCGCGGGACCGCTCCGGCCCGGAACTCCCCGCCTGCAGCTCCGGCTCGAAGGCCTGTTCGGAGAGCCGACCACCCGGCTGGGCGCGCGGGGTGGAGCAGGCGTTGGCGCTGCCTGGCGGCTTTCGGATCAGCTCTCGTTCATCGGCGACGCGGGGCAGCGGGCGGCGCCGGACGGCGGGATCGGGTCGCTGGCGCTGGGCGTGCAGCTGACCCTGGATGCCACGCCGATCTCTCCGTATCTGGAGCTGGCGATGGCCGGTCTCACCAATCGCGCTTCGCTGGGCTACTCCCTCGCGGCCCGCTTCGGCCTCGGGGCGGACTGGATGTTCTCCCGATCGACAGGGATCGGCATCGTCGTGCGTACCTACACGGCCTTGAATCCGGCGAACGACACCGCGACGCCGGCGGGCGTGGAAGGAGCGTTCCGGCTGGTCCTGATCCCCGGCGCGCTGTGATGCGCGCCGTCGCCCTCACAAGCCCCGGAGCGACACGCGGGCGAGGCCGAGCGCAAGCCCGAAGCGGCCGTCGGGAGACTCGATCCAGCGCTCCGGGTTGAAGCCGGCCCCGTCGACCAACCGCAGGACCTCATCGCGCATGAACCGCCGTGAAATCTCGGTGCGGATGCCTTCGCCCTGCGCGAGCTTGAGGCGGCTGCCCAGGCGTCCCAGGTCGACTTCCATGGGCTCGCGGGCTACGAGCCACATCTCGATCCGACGCTTCTCGACCACGTAGGGCGCATGGTGGTCGAACTTCGACGGATCGAAGTTGCTCCTGGCGAACGAGTTCACGTTGCGCAGGAGGTTCCGGTTGAAGGCGGCGGTGACGCCCTGCGGGTCGTTGTAGGCCAGGTGGATCGCGGCCGGATCGGTGACCAGGTTGGCGCCGAGCAGCAGGAGATCCTCCGGCTCCATGTGCTCGCGCCAGCGCGACAGCAACCCGAGCGCGGCGCCGTCCTCTTCATTGCCGATCGTTCCGCCCAGGAAGAGCACCAGCCGGCGCCCGCCGGCCGGCTTGCGCGGGAGCTGCAGCAACTGGGTGTAATCGGCGAGCACTTGCTCCACCGGGATCTCCGGGCGAGCTTGCGCGAGGATCTCCCGCGTCCGCTGGAGCGCATGCGCGCTGATGTCGACGGCGACGTACCTGGGCCGCCCGCCGGCAGCGAGCGCCGCGTCCAGCAAGGCCACCGTCTTCGAGGCAGCTCCGCTGCCCAGCTCGACCACGTCGGTCAGCCTGGCACCTCCGGCGGATTCGACGATCCCGGCCGCGCGCGTCTCCAGCAACGCCCGCTCGACTGCGGTGGGAAAGTACTCCGGCAACCGGCTGATCTGCTCGAAGAGCGCGCTGCCGGCGTCATCGTACAGGTACTTGCAGGGAATCTCGCGCGGATTGCGCGACAATCCTGCGCGCAGCTCGCGCAGCGCCTCGCTCTCGGAATCCACGCTGACCAGCGAGGCGGTCCGCGGCGACGCGGGCCCCGGAAGCAAGCTGCGCCGCACACGCCCGGCCGGCGATCTCCGTGGCATCACATCCCCCCCGCGCAGCGAAACCCGGTGGGTGCTTCGCGGAATCCCGGATCATACCAGTTGCGCAGGCTCGGACGCATCAGGTCGGGCGAAGTTGCCCAGGAGCCGCCCCGCAGGACGCGATGCGTGCCGAACCAGGGTGTGGAGTATCCCTCGTACGGATAGGCCCTGAAGCCCGGGTACGGCAGGAACCAGCTCGACGTCCATTCCCAGACACCGGCAGCCGGGACTCGCGCTGCCTCCAGCTCGAACTCGGTCGGAAGCCGCCCGCCCCGCCAGCGCGCGTAGGCGTCGGCCTCGTACCAGGAGATGCAGGTGACGGGCGCATCGGGCTCCTGCCCCTCGAAGCCAAGCGGCGCGCGGACGTCGTTCCTGCCGCGCCATGCCCATCCATCCTTGGTCCAATTGCGCCGTTCCCGATATCCGCCCGCGCTCACGAATCGGTCGAACTCCCCCGCGGTCACCGGGGCCCGGTCGAGCCAGTAAGGGCGCAGCCCGACCTCATGCTGCGGGCGCTCGTTATCGTAGGCGCGCTCGGGAACGGCGGAACCTACCAGGAAACGCCCGCCCCCGAGCTCGATGCGGTCGGCGGAACGAACGCGAAGCGCCGGCGGCATGCGATGGAGGCGGTCCTCGAAGAGCGCGGCGGCCACCCGGATGTGCTCGGCGTGCTGCAGCTCGTGCTGCGCTACGTTCTGGACGAGGAAGCTGCCCGGAAGCCCCGGTACCCTTGGGACCCTACCCGCCCGCACTGCCGCGCGCGATCTCTCCAGCACTTCCTCGAGCCAGCCGCGCAGCTTCGCCGGCGCGGGGAGCCTCACTCGCTCGGGCTTGGCGGTAGCGGTGGGATCGAAGAAGCGACCGTAACGCGGCGGCTCGTCGGGGAGCAGCCAGCGGGTCTGTACGGCGGCCACGTGACCGAGGTGCCACCCGATCGGGCTGTAGGCGGGACTGGGCTGGCGGGCCCAGAGCCTGGTCGGGACTTCCGCGAGCGCTTGCAGCAGGAACCGCCGAGCCGAGTCCAGCTCCGCGATCATGAGATCCGGAACGGCGACGCGCGCCTTCATCGGAGCGCCTCCAGCCGCAGGTCTACACCGGGCCGCGCGATGGCGAGATGCCCCTCCGGGATCTCCTTCCAGCGCCTGCCGTCGAAGGGCTCGGAGGCGAGGACGACGCCGTCCCGGAACGGCGCCCAGTACAAGGTGGCGGGCCTGGACGCGCGGGCCCAGCGGACGCCGACGAGTTGCTCTCCATCGCCGAGGAGCAGGGTCGCGACTGCGGTGCGATCCAATGCCTCGCAGATCTCTTCCAGCCGCAGCACCCCCTTGCGCACCGACTCGGGGAGCGGCGCGCCCGTGTCCGTCACCAGGGCCAGGATGTGCTCCGAATCGCTGCTGCCTTCGATCGACTCGTAGGCTTCGCGGCCCAGCCCTTCACGGATCATGCGCTGCGCGCCGCGGCGGAAGCCGGTGATGAAGCCATTGTGGGCGAAGGCCGTACGGCCGCGCGTGAAGGGCTGCACGTTCGCCAGCTCGAATCCAATTCCAGGGGTGGCCGAGCGGACAGCGCCGATCAGGGAGCACACGACCAGCCGCTCGCCCATCCAACGCTGGTTCGGGTCTGCCCAGATCGGACTCGCGGTGCGGTACAGGGCCGGTTCGGGGTTCCCGTCGTCGAGCCAGAGCGCGGCGCCGTAGCCGTCCGCGTTGACCGTGCCGCTCTGCATCTCGCGCGGCCGATAGCTCTGCACCAGCAACGAATGCGGCGGCTCGGAGACGATCTCCCCCACCCGGAGCGCCGGCCCCACGTAGCCCGCCATGCGGCACATTGCGTTACAGGCTGCTCTCTGGCTGGCGTCGCGGCAAGCCCATCGCCGGAGAGGATGTCTTGCAGCGCGAAACGGTGCGGGCCACGACGGCTCCCGCACCGTTTCTCCCGGGAAGGGGGGCCTCCCCGTCGCATGACCGCGCGGAAGAGGCGCTCAACTCTGCCGGGGGGGAGGCGAGGGTGGACCGCTATCTTCGCGCGCTGTCCTTCGCTAGCTGGAACACGGCAAGGCGGACTGCCGGGACAGAAAAGTCAACGGCCGGAGACCGCAACAGGATCCGCGCTGGTAGTGGTCGCCGGGTCGGAGCCGAGCTGCCCCGCGTTGTTCCATCCCCAGCAGTACGCGCCGCCGTTTTTGAGCGCGCAGGTATGCTTGGACCCGGCAGCAGCAGCCTGCACGCCAGAGATGTGCACGTCCGACTCTTCATGCCCGGAGCCGCCGAGCTGCTCCTCGTCGTTGAGCCCCCAGCACTTCATATCCTGGCCGGTGACCGCGCAGGTGTGGCCGACCCCGCCGACGACAGCGCGGGCATTCGACAGCTCTCCTTTCGGGGAGAGCCGGTCTTGCATGGAGTTGTCCACTTGACCCTGGCTGTTCGCGCCCCAGCAGGAGAGCGCGCCGGAATTGTCGCCAGCGCAGCTGTGGTTAGCGCCCACGCCGAGAAACGAAACGCTGAGCGAGACCTGGGAGGGAGTGTTGGAAGGCGCGATGGTGCCATTACCGAGCTGCCCGGCGCCATTGGCGCCCCAACACGACAGCCCGGAGGAGGTCAGCACGCACGTATGCAATTCGCCGAGGCCGATGACCGACTGTCCGCTCACGCCCGACACCACAGTGGGAGCCAGTCTTGGCCCGCTGTTCGTACCGTCGCCGACCTGGCCGAAGTCATTCCGGCCCCAGCAGAAGAGCTGCGTCGCGGTTGCGGCGCAGGTGTGCCCGCTGCCGGCGGCGATGGCCACCACTCCAGCGAGCGAAGCGACCCTCCGCGGTGTCGGTCCGGAGGACGCCGCACCGCTCGCGCCGTCGCCGAGCTGCCCGTAGGTATCGTCGCCCCAGCACCAGACCTCTCCGTCAGCGATCGCGCAGGTGTGCGTCCAGCCGGCGGCGATCGCGCTAACGGTCCCGGTGAGCCCCGACGGCTGGACCGGAACATAGGACGCGGGGCCCGCCCGACCCAGCTGCCCCTTGTCGTTTGCGCCCCAGCAGCGCGCTTCCCCGGCGACCATCGCGCAGGTATGGCTGGTGCCAGCCGAGAGCGCATCCACGTCGCAACAGCCTGCTGCGCACTTCAGCCTTCCGCCTCGACACTGGTACGTGCAGGTGCTGCCGATGCAGATCGGATCCGCCCCCTGCACCGGCGTGCTGGTGCAACTCTGGTTACATTCCGGAGTCCCGCCCGCGTTGAACGCCGCGTGGTCGACGAGCGATCCGGCGCAGCCGCATAGGATCACGATGGAGAGAAACCTGTTCATGGATTGAACAAGGCCACCAGAGACAAGGACGCGCCCGGCCGGACCACTGTCGCGTCATTCAACCGGAAGAACCGCGCCTCGGCTTGGAGATCCAGCCCCAGGCGAATGCTTCCCAACCGGGTCGTTGCCTGCAGGACGCCGCCGGCGATCGGCCCGCCTCCTGTATAGGACGCGCCTGCCGACACCGATTGAGACGCGAACGTGTACCCTCCGAGCAGACCGCCTTCGAGAAATATCGTCCCGTCGAGCAAAGGCATGACCAGAGCCGCCGCGCCGGACGCCGACCAGAACGAGTAGCGCAACCCGTCGTCGGAGACGTCCTTCCGCGCGACCTCCGCGTGGATCCGGAGGCCCAGATCCCCGAGCTCCTTGCGGACCCCCGCGCGCACGGCGGGCGCGAAGCCGAACCCGGGCAGCGGCGCCATCGTGATCCCCCC
>Ga0137403_10007099_pt1 | contig 12701 bp, 11 predicted proteins | sample CZOMad2_1_16fung_FD_122057 | JGI IMG/M metagenome (GOLD analysis project Ga0137403, IMG submission 122057) | Vadose zone soil fungal communities from Angelo Coast Range Reserve, California, USA - CZOMad2_1_16fungal (Hybrid Assembly) | ecosystem: Environmental > Terrestrial > Soil > Vadose zone... | reverse complement strand
CCACGGGTTCTTCTACCACTTCCTCGACATGAACACGGGAGCTCGGTTTCAGCAGGTGGAACTCTCGACGATCGACACCGCCCTATTGCTCGCGGGCATCCTCACGTGCCAGTCATATTTCGACGGCACCGACGCGGTCGAAACCGAAATCCGTGGGCTCGCCGACTCGATCTACTGGCGCACTGATTGGCAGTGGGCCGCTCCCCGCGCACCGCTCGTCGCCATGGGATGGCACCCGGACGGCCCCGAGAGGGGGTTCCTCGGCTCCGACTGGCGTGGTTACAACGAGGCCATGATCCTCTACATCCTGGCGCTCGGCTCGCCCACCCATCCCGTGGCGCCCGCGGCCTGGACCGGATGGACCGGCGCCTATCAGTGGGGCACGTTCTACGGGCAGGCGCACGTCGGGTTCGCCCCCCTGTTCGGGCACCACTACTCCCACGTGTGGATCGACTTCCGGGGGATCCAGGACGCCTACATGCGGGGCCGCGGGATCGACTACTTCGAGAACTCGCGCCGCGCCACGCTCGCACAACGCGCGTACGCGATCGCCAACCCGGGCGCGTGGGTGGGCTACAACGGGAACGTCTGGGGCCTGACCGCCTGCGACGGTCCGGCGAACAAGACGCTCACGCTCGCCGGCCGCAGCCGGCAGTTCCACACCTACAACGCCCGCGGCGCCGCCCTCGGCGACGAGCGCGACGACGGCACGATCTGCCCGACGGCCGTCGGCGGCGCCGTGCCCTTTGCGCCCGAGTTCACGATTCCGGCGCTGCTCGCGATGCGCACCACGTACGGCAGTCATCTGTTCTCGACGTACGGCTTCCTCGACGCCTTCAATCCCACGTTCACCGCCGCCGGCCAGCAGGAAGTCGGCAGCGTGGACCCGACGCTCGGCTGGTTCGACGTCGATTACCTCGGCATCGATCAGGGGCCGATTCTGGCGATGGTGGAGAACTTCCGCACCGATTTCGTGTGGCGCGTGATGCGCACGAACCCGCACATTATCCGCGGCCTCAAACGGGCTGGCTTTACCGGAGGGTGGCTTCCATAGTGTCGGTCTTACTCTCGGCGCTCGCCGGTCTCCCCAACGCAGCCGAGCCAGTGTCTGGATGGATTACCGGCGGCCAGCCCACCGAACAGCAGATCAAGTCATTCAGGGCTGCGGGCGGCGAGGTTGTGGTCGACAATCGCGACCCCATGGAGCCTCGGCCCTTTGATGAGCCGGCAACCGTCCGCGCCGCGGGCCTCGAGTACATCAGTTTGCCAATCGTGCACGGCGCAGTGACTGTACAAACGATGAAGCGGATGCACGAAGCGGTGAAGAAGCTGACAGGGAAAAAGGCGCTATTGCATTGCTCAAGTGGCAATCGAACGTCGGCAACGTTGATACCCTACTTGATGATTGACGAGAAGATGGACGAGGAAAGTGCGGTGGAAACCGCGATGAAGGGCGGTCTTCGGAGCGCAGAGCTCATGGAATTGGCTTTGGAGTATGTCAGGAAGAGCTCTTCCTAAAGGCTCGCTCGTCAAAGCCCCTCAGCCGCTCGGCCTCTCGGCGTCTCCCCTTACGCCTTCGGTTCCTCCTTCCCACCTGCATATCGATGCCAGTACATTCGCATTTCGCTGATCTTGCCATCTTTGGTCTCACAGAAAATCGCTCCGCGTGCGTCTACCTGTTCTCCAGTCCTGCGGCGCCGGAACGTGCAGCGGAACTCCGTCGCAAACCACGGTCCCGCCGCGTAAATCTCCCCTGAGGAAAAGTCGGTTTCAGCCTGATACAGCGGGATGTCCTTCCAGTACGCCCGGATCGCGGCCATCCCCCGATCAGGCGTGCTGAATGGCGTTTCGAGAAACACTGCGTCTTCCGTGAACACGGAGCAGATCGCGTCGACGTCGCCCCGCTCCCACCCCTTGCCGAATGTGTCGATCAGGACTCGATAGGTCTCATTCATGGGGCCCCAATATAGCCGTTCCGGGTATCAGGCTTCGGACGTAATGTCCTTACCATTATCACGGAGGTGCATGATGCTGAAGCGAACCCTCGCAGCTGCGGCGTTGCTCGCCATGTGCGCGCTGCCGCTCGCAGCCCAACAGCAGAAGCCCGCGGCGAACGCCGGCAACGACATGTCGCTCACGGGCCAGGTGATCGACGTCAATTGTTACACCACCATGGGCGCCTCCGGCGCCGGACACAAACAATGCGCCGCCGGGTGCGCCAAGGCGGGTGTCGCGCTCGCGATTCTGAGCTCGGACGGCACGATCTACATGCCGGTCAGCTCCAAGCCCGGGGACCCGCAGAACTCGCGCCTCGAGCCGTTCGCCGAGACGCATGTGAAAATCACCGGCGTCCATCGCATGGACCACGGCATGCACACGATCGAGATCAAGACGATCGCAGCCGCCACCTGATGCGCGGCCCGCCGGGGGCGGGGACAGCGGTGGCGACGTTCGTTCTGTTGGCCCTCACCGCCTGTCATCCCGCTCCCAGCGGATTCACCCTCCTCTTCCTGGGCCGTTCCCCTGCGGCCCGCGTCGGTAGCCTCTCGTGGGCGCCCGACCCCGACCACAGCCGGCTCGTGGCCTTCGACGGCACCCTGCACGTCGTCCGCACGATCGCCGATCCGCGGCTCGCCACGCCCATGGCCGTCGCGGCGCTCCATGGCCGGCTGCTCGTCACGGAACGCACCGGCGAAGGGGTCGTGTTCGACACCGCCGGCAAGCCGGTGCGGGAGTGGCCGAGCCCGTTTCCCGCCTCGTTGTATGCCACCGGTGACGATCGGATTGTCGCCGCGCGGTCCACCTACCTGGTTCAGTTCGTCGGCGAGGACGGCAGCCAGCCGCTGTTGTGGCTCCTGGACACGCTCGGCCATCCGAGCCACGGGTTGGGCGTGATTCACGTCCCCGAGGGTGCGTACCTGGCCCAGCTCGCGAACGCCGGAGCCGTGGCGGTCGGGCAGGACGGCTCGATCTATTTCGCTCCCCTGGTGCGCGACGAGATCCTGAAGCTCGACCCGACGGGCGCGACGGTGTGGCGCACCCAGCGCGGATTGTTCCGTGAGGAGCCCGATCCGCATTTCCTGCCTCCGAAGGGGCGCGAGATTCGGGTCGCGGATGCCCTCGTGAACATCGCCGCATCGGTCGGGCCGGATGGACGTCTCTACGTGCTCGGCGCCGAAGATTCGGCGGCCACGCGCCTGCGCCTCGACGTGCTGGACCCGGCAAGCGGCCGCATCGTCACGACTCGCGCCCTCGGGACGCGGGCGACGGCGGTCGCGGTGGACCACCGTGGTACGATCCGCGTGCTCGATCCCGACCGTCTCCTCGCGCAAACTCCCACACTCGGGCGCGATCTGTTCGTGCCCGCCTTTGCGCTTCCTGACCTCGCCGGCAAACCGGTGCGGCTCGAGGATTACCGCGGCAAGGTCACGCTCGTCAACTTCTGGGCATCGTGGTGCGGGCCGTGCCGCGAAGAGTTCCCCCACATGGCCGACCTGTACAGGAGCTTCGGCCGCGACCGGTTCGACATCGCGGCAATCTCCGACGACGTGGATCCCGGCAAGATGCGCGCGTTCGTCGCCGAGTTCCGGCCGCCCTTTCCGATTCTGGTGGGTGGAGGTCGGATGAAGGCGATATATCACTATCGAGGGCTGCCCTACTCGGTGCTGCTCGACAAGCGGGGACGCATTGTCGAGCGCATCTTTGGCTTCGGCGGCGACGCCGAATTCCAGCGCCTGCGCCAAACCATCGCGAAAGAAATCCATGCTGACACTGTTGCTGTTCGTTAGCCTCCAGTCCTCAGGCGATTGGCCCGCGTATGGCCGCGATCCGGGTGGCGCACGCTTCTCGCCGCTCACGCAAATCACGCGTGGCAACGTCGCGAAGCTGCAAGTCGCGTGGATGTATCACACCGGCATCCCCGACATGTCGAGCATGTCGCACCGGCCGCCGGCGCTCGAAGTCACGCCGATCGTCGTGGACGGGACGATGTACGTGATCACGCCCACAGGCATCGTCGCGGCGCTCGATCCCGCAACGGGAACGGAGCGGTGGCGTTACGACGCGGGCGTGAACCCGCATCGTGGCTACGGCGACTTCGCGAGCCGCGGCGTCGCGTTCTGGAGAGACCCCCTCTCCGGAACGGAGAGGGGGACCGGGGGTGAGGCCTGCGCCCGGCGCATCATCGCCGCGACGATCGACGCGCGGCTCATCGCCCTCGATGCGCCGACAGGAAAGCCTTGCACGGGCTTCGGAAGCAGCGGCGTTGTCGATCTGCGAAAAGGGCTGCGCGCCGCACCGGACGAGTTCGCGTTTTACGAGGTGACGTCTCCTCCCGCCGTCGTGGGGGACCTCGTCATCACCGGATCGGCGGTCGCGGACAACACCAACCTGGCGCCGGCGAGCGGCGAAGTGCGCGCCTTCGATGCGCGCACCGGCGTGCTCAAGTGGACGTTCGATCCAGTACCCCAGGACTCGGCCGATCCGGCTTTCAAGACCTGGCAGTACGGCGCCGCACGGATCGTCGGCGCTGCCAACGTCTGGTCGGTGATTGTCGCCGATCCCGAGCGCGATCTCGTGTTCCTGCCAACGTCGAGTCCAGCGCCCGATTATTTCGGCGGGATGCGCCTGGGCGACGACCGCTACGCCAGCTCGATCGTCGCGCTGCGCGCCTCCACAGGGAAGGTTGTGTGGCATTTCCAGACGGTGCACCACGACCTCTGGGATTTCGACAACGCCGCTCCGCCCGCGCTCGTTACGGTGACCCGCAATGGCACCGGTATTCCGGCCGTCATCCAGACCGGAAAGTCAGGGATGCTCTACATCCTCGACCGCACGACCGGGACGCCGATCTTCCCCGTGGAGGAGCGGCCCGTCCCGCCAAGCAGCGTTCCAGGCGAACTCGCATCGCCGACGCAGCCCTTTACGGCCGTTACGCCGCCCCTCGTCCCGCTGCGGTATACCGCGGACGACGCCTGGGGGCCGACCCCCGAAGCCAAAGCCGCCTGCCACGACATCCTGGCCGCACTGCGCAACGAGGGACCGTTTACGCCACCCAGCATGCAGGGCACGATCTCGCAGCCCGGTAACGTCGGCGGCGCCCATTGGGGCGGAGTCGCTATAGATGAAAGGCACGGTCTCGCTGTGGTGCCTGTGAATCGCGTGCCCGCCATGGTGCAGCTCTTCGTGGCACACAGCTTCGACTTCGACAGCTCCAAAACCGTCGACGCGGCACGCGGCATGACGGACTTTGAGTACACCAACATGCGCGGCACGCCGTACCTCATGCGCCGGCGCATCATTCTGGGTCCCACTGGGCTGCCCTGCACCCCGCCCCCGTTCGGCGCGCTGGTCGCGGTGAGCCTCAGCACGGGCGGCATCGCCTGGAACGTGCCGCTGGGCACGATGGGCGGCTTCCCGGGCTCCCTCAATCTTGGCGGTCCGATCGTGACGGCGGGTGGAATTGTCTTCATCGGCGCGACGCTCGAGCACGCGTTTCGGGCGTTCGATGTCGAGACGGGTCGCGAGCTCTGGAAAGCCGACCTGCCGGCGGGCGCGCGGGCGACACCGATGACCTACGAAGCGGGCGGGCGGCAATTCGTCGTCATCGCCGCCGGTGGCGGCGGCCCGTTCGGCGCCGGCGACGCGATCATCGCGTTTGCACTCCCGCGCGGGCGTCCCTAACCTTGAGCGTGCCAGTCCCTAGCCCCCAGTCCCCAATCCCCGTCGTCATCGATACTGATCCGGGGATTGACGACTGTCTCGCGCTTCTCCTCGCTCTCAATTCCCCGGAACTCGACGTCCGCGCGATCTCGATCTCCTATGGCAACACCGTGGTCGAGAACGCCTATCGCAACGCCGTCGAGATCCTGCGCAAAGTGAAGCAGTCCCCTCCCGTTCGGATCCCGCTGGGCATCGGCGCCCGGCGACCGCTCAAACGCCAGTTGCAGGTGGCGGACGATACGCATGGCCCCTCGGGGCTCGGCTACGCCGAAGTGCCGCCTGCGGGGGTGATTCTCGATTACGTCCGGCCGCTCGAGCGGCTGCTCGCCGCCCAGCCCGAGCCCGTGACACTCGTGACGCTCGGCCCCGCCACCAGCCTCGCGCGCGTGCTCCGCGCGAATCCCGATTTGGTTCGCGATAAAGTCAGCCGCCATGTGGCCATGATCGGGAACATCGAGGCCGCGGGAAATCAGACGCGCTTTTCCGAATTCAACGCCTGGTGCGACCCCGAGGCGCTCGCGACGGTGCTCGCCGCGGAAATTCCGACCGAGATGATCGGGCTCGACGTGACGCGGAAGGTCGTGATCAAGGGCAATGAAGTCGAACGGCTCGCGCAGCAGTGGCCCTGGCTGTATGACGCGCTGCGCTTTTACGTCGAGTTCCACAAAAAGCGCGAGGGGTTGGACGGCGCGGTGATCAACGACGTACTCGCCATCGCATACCTCCTCCAACCCGACGTGCTGACATTCAGCGACCTCCGCCTGACGGTGGACCTGGATGACGGCCAGAGCCGGGGCCGCACGAAGCTCAATCCCAAAGGCTCGTTTGTGCGCGTCGCGATGGAAGTGCATCCGCCTCCGATACGACGGATGCTGTTTGAACGCGTGCTCGCGGGCGTGCTCGTCGAGGAGGCCATCGCGTGACGATTCCCCGCAAGGTTGCCGTGATTGGCGCCGGCGACATCGGCGTCGGCTGGGCGGCGTTGTGCGCGTCGGCCGGATGGCCGGTGGCGATCTTCGACTTGAATCCGGGGACCATGGAGCGCGCGTGGATCGAAGTCGAGCGACGCACGCGCGCGCTGGTGGCCCTCGGTCGCGCGCCGGAGAGCATCGTGGAGCGCGGCCTCACGGAGCTGGTGCGCGCACAATTCCTCTCCGAAGCGGTCCAGGATGCCGATTGGGTCATCGAAGCGATTCACGAAGACGTGGGGGCGAAGCAGAAGCTGCTCGTCGGTATCGAGCAGCAAGCAGGTGATGACGCGCTGATCAGCTCGTCATCCAGCGGCCTGCCGCCGACGGAGATCTTCGGCAGGATGCGCCGGCTCGATCGCTGCCTCGTCACACATCCGCTGAATCCGCCGGAGCTGATTCCAATCGTCGAGGTGGTCCCGACGGATCGGACGTCGGCGGCCAGCATGAATCGCGCGGTCGAGTATCTGCGGTCCCTCGGCCGCTTCCCGATCGTCCTCAAGAAGTCGATTCCCGGGTATGTCGTGGGACGCGTGTCCGCCGCGGTCTGGCGGGAATGCATCGACCTGGTCCTGCAGGGCGTGATCAGCGTGGACAATCTCGACCGCGCCGTGTCGCTCGGTCCGGCGATCGGCTGGGCTGCCGCGGGCCCCCACCTCACCTACCACCTGGCGGCCGGGGAGGGCGGCATCCGCAGCTTCACGCAGCATCTGTTGGCGAGCTTCGAGAGCTGGTGGCAGCAGCTCTCACACTGGGCGCAGCTCGATCCCGAGCAGCAGCGGGCGTTGATACAGTCGATTGAACGAGCCTACAAGGGGAAGGTCGAGTTCCTGCGGGAAGCGCGAGACCGCCGTCTCAGCGCCATTCTCAGGGCTCTGGAGCAGGCGCGCGCACCATCAGAATCGGGATCCGGCTGACGTGTCGCAATGCTGTCGCGGTGGTGCCATGAACCACATCGCTCAGCAAGGAGTGCCCGTGCGTCGCCATCGCGATTAGATCGACCTTTTCCCGCTCAGCCGTCGCCGCGATTTCCTTCGCCGGATCCCCGGCCCCCAACACCGCATCCACGTCGATCCCTGCCTGCCGCAGCTCCTGGGACATCCGCTCGAGATACGCCCGGTCGTCTTTCATCTCCTGCGACTCGCGCAGGTTGAGCTGCTCCATGTTGCGCGCCGCCCAGCCATCGGCGACGTGCAGCAGGAGCACCTGGGCGCCCAGCAGCTTCGCGAGGCCCGTGACGTGCTTGAGAATGGCGGCATCGGCCGGGCCGTTTTCGAGCGGGACGAGAATGCGCTTGTACATCAGCTGATCCAGCCGCCGACGACCCGTACCAGCAGGTAGGCGTTCAAGGCGGCGATGAAAACCGCCACGAGGTACGCGAAGAACTTCAGCCAACGAGGATTCACGAACTCGCCCATCTTCAGGCGGTCCGAGGTGAACATCACCAGCGGAAAGACGGCGAACGAGAGCTGCAGGCTGAGAATCACTTGGCTGAGGATCAGGAGTTGGGCAGTGCCGTGCTCACCGAAGAAGATAGCCGTCAGGGCCGCGGGCACAATCGCGATCAGCCGTGTGATCAATCGCCGGAGCCACGGTCGGATCCGGATGTTCAGGAATCCTTCCATCACTATTTGACCGGCGAGAGTTCCGGTAAGCGTCGAGTTCTGCCCGGAAGCGAGCAGCGCGAACGCGAACACCGCGCTCGCCCCCGTGACGCCGAGCAGCGGCGTGAGCAGGCGATAGGCGTCCTGGATTTCCGCCACGCCGGTCTCACCGGCGCGATGGAACGTGGCCGCGGCCACGATCAAGATCGCCGCGTTGATGAAGAGCGCGAACGAGAGCGCGACGGTCGAATCGATGAACGCAAACTTCACCGCCTCCCGCCTGCCCGCCGGCGTCTCGTCGTAGCTCCGCGTCTGCACGACGGAGGAGTGGAGATACAGGTTGTGCGGCATCACGGTCGCGCCGAGGATGCCGATCGCGATATAGAGCTTGTCGGGATCCTTCAGAATCGACGCACTCGGTATGAACCCCGCGAGCACCGCGCCGGCGTCGGGCTTGGAGATCAGAATCTCGAACAGGAAGCAGCCGGCGATCGTCGCGATCAGGACGACGACCAGCGCTTCGAGCAACCGGAATCCCTTGTGCTGCATGTAGAGCACGATCAGGACGTCGAGCGACGTGATGACGATCCCCCACGCGAGCGGGATGCCGAACAGCAGGTTCAGGGCGATGGCGGAGCCGATGACTTCCGCGAGATCGCACGCGGCGATCGCGATCTCGCAGATGATCCACAGGAAGAACGAAACCGGCCGCGAATAGTGATCGCGGCACGCCTGCGCGAGATCGCGGCCGCTCACGATGCCAAGTTTTGCGGCGAGACCCTGCAACAGGATCGCCATCAGGTTCGACAACAGGATGACGGTGAGCAGCGTGTAGCCGAACCGCGCACCACCCGCGAGATCGGTGGCCCAGTTGCCGGGGTCCATGTAGCCCACGGCGACGAGGTATCCCGGACCAGCGAACGCGAGCGCCTTCTTCCACCACCCGCCCGGTCTGACCGGAACGGTGCGGTAGACCTCGGCGAGGCTGGGTGTCAGCCGCGAATGGCGCCAGCCCGCGTCGATCGCGCTATTCGCCATCGACAGGCCTGCAGAGGAGCAGCAACGCCAGCTCCTGTCCCACGACGCGGGTGGTCCCGTCGCCCAGGCGCGCGATCGTCGGACCATTGAACGGCTGCCGGTCGATTACCGTCAGATGCACGCCCGGCGTCAGCCCCTGCTCGGCGAGGTAGTGCAGCCGCTCCGTATTCTCGTCGCCCACCTCCTGCAGCACGACGCTGCTGCCCACTTTGGTCTCGGCGAGCGTCACGAGCTCCGCTTCTTCGATCTCCCCGGCCGCGGTGGGGATCGGCGCGCCGTGCGGATCGTACCGTGGCTCGCCCAGCGCATCCGCCATGCGCCCGATCAACTTCTCCGACACCGCGTGCTCAAGTTGCTCGGCCTCGACGTGCACGTCGCCCCAGTCGTAGCCCAGCTTGCTCGTGAGGTACGATTCCAGAATGCGGTGACGACGGATCATTTGGAGCGCCGCGCGACGTCCCTGAGGCGTGAGCTGCACCCCGCGATACGGAACGTGCTCGATGAGCCCGGTTTCAGAGAGCCGCTTCATCATGCCGCTGACCGACGGAGGCGCGACCGAGAGCATTTCCGCGATGTCGCTCGTCGTCGCAAAACCGCCCTGGCTGGTGAGATGAAAAACAGATTTGAGATAGTCTTCGACGGACCGTGTCAGCGGCGGTTGTGGTGATCGAGTCGTGGCGTTCATGCAACTCCCGGGGACAAGGCCCTGTCAACGAGACAGGCTGTTAGGCTAGCCTAAGTCTCAAATATTGTCAAGCGAAAATGTGGATTTTGTAAGACTAAGAAACTAGGCTAATTAACGGTGTGAGAATGCGCTCGCTCATGCCCCAGATAGTGCGATTCCCCAGTGTATACGCAGGAAGTACCTGTCGGGGGATGCCAGGATGATCGACGATGACCTCCCCCCGTGCGGCCGGGGCCTGAAGGGCCCGGAACGACACCCAAAAGGCTTCCTGGACCTCCTCCGGGCCGACGACAATGGTGGGCCGGGCTGTCAACGCGAATACAAAAGGGCGAACGACGACGGGCGGGAGCACCGGCGTTCGCGGGTAGAGGTCGTCGAGCACACCCAGCCGCTCCGCAGACGACAAATCCACGCCGACTTCTTCCCCCGTTTCGCGGATTGCCGTCGCCAGGAGATCGGCATCGCCGGGATCGCGGCGGCCGCCGGGAAACGCGATCTGCCCAGACCAGGTGTCGGCCGCGCGGACCGCGCGGCGGATGAACAGTGCTTCCAGCCCGTCGTCGCCATCGTGGAGGATCACGGCGACAGCGGCCGGAATCATCCCAGCTTCGAGAGGAATTTCGGTCGGCCGGTAGTCGCGCAGCTTGATGCGTGCTGTTTGTAGCGTGGACACCCTTCCCTCGTCCCCCGTCCCCCCTCCCCGTTTTAAGCGGAGACCTCTTCGCCGCCGTCGACGTTGATCACGTTGCCCGTGATCCAATCGGCGCCGGGATTGGACAGCGCCACGATTGCGCCGCCGAGGTCGGCGGGGGTCGTGAGCCGGTGATGCGGATTCCGTTGTGTCGCGATCTCGACGAGCTTCTCGTTCCCGGGAATCTTGCGCAGCGCCGGGGTATCGGTCACGCCGCCCCGCAGGGCGTTGACGGCGATCTCGTGGGGCGCGAGCTCGAGCGCCAGCTGGCGGGTATGGGACTCGAGGGCCGCCTTCGCCGCCGACACCGCGCCGTAGGTCGCGAACACGCGCGTCGATCCGGACGACGTCATCGAGAAGATCCGGCCGCCCCTCCCCATCAACCCGTGTTTGACGACCCCCTGTGACCAGTAGACCAGCGAATGCGCCATGACGTCGAGCGTCATGTCGACGTTCATTTTCGTCAGCACATCGTCCCCGATGTACGGCTTCAGGGTGCCGAACGCGAGCGAGTGCAGCAGCACGGCGACGTTGAGCTTCTGTTTGGCGAGCTCGGCGAGGACTTCGTTGCGCTTCTCTTCGTCGGCGGCGTTGATGTTGAAGTACTGCGTCTTGCGGCCCAGTTTTTCGATGTCGCGGCGGATCTCGGCCACGTGCTCGAGGCCTGCCTTGCGGTCCAGGTGCACGCCCACGATATCATAACCGGCCTGCGCGAGCGCCCTGGCCGCCCCTTCCCCGAACCCGCTCGAGGCCCCCAGGATGAGAGCCCACTTCGGAGTTTTTACCTGCGCGTGTGTGGTGTCTGGCATGGCGATATTATAGCCGACATCCGATGAGAAGCCACGTGTGGATGGGAATCGCCCTGATTGCGGCCCTCTCGCTGGGTCTGCTGGCGGCGTCGTTGGCCGAGCAGCAGCACCCGGGGTTGGCGAACGCGCTGATCGCCTTGCAGCCGGTCGGCGACATCTTCAAGAACCTGCTCTCGATGGTCGCGATTCCGCTCGTCGCGACGGCGCTTTTCGCCGGCCTCGCCAAGCTCGGTGAACTGCGGATGCTGGGCCGGCTCGTCGTGCGTACCCTCGCGTTCTTCTGGGCGACGTCAATCATCGCGATCGCCCTGGGGTTCGCCATCGGCAGCGTCATGCTCCCCCGCGCGGCCGTATCGCCCGAAAAACAAGCCGTGCTCAAGGCGGCCGCCGCCGATCCCGCGGCGATTCAACGCGCCGCCCAGACGCTCCCGACCGGCGTGCAGTTCATCGTGCAAATGGTCCCAGCCAATCCGTTCAAAGCGGCGGCCGACGGCAATCTCCTTCCCGTGATCGTCTTCGTCGCGATTTTCGCGATTGCAACGGCGACGTTGCCGCACGAACGGCGCGTGCCCCTTACCGTGATGGCCGACTCCGCGACCGACGCGCTGATCCGGATCGTGCAGTGGGTGCTGGTGATCGCGCCCGTCGGGATCTTTGCGCTGGTCGCGCCGACCGCGGCGCGCTATGGCTGGGACATCGTCCGGGCGATGCTGTGGTTCATCGCCGCGGTGATCGTCGGCGTCATCCTGTTCCATGCGCTTGTCTATCTCCCAAGCGTCGCGCTGTTCGCGCACGTATCGCCGCGTCGTTTCCTGCGCGTGGCGTACCCATCCATGTTCATGGGGTTCTCGGCGACCACGTCGATGGCGGCGCTCCCGAACCTGTTCGAGGCGGCGGACAAGGATCTCCACCTCCCGCGGCCGGTCTCCGGCTTCGTGTTGCCGATCGGCGCGAGCATCAACCGGGCCGGCAGCGCGCTGTTTCAGGCGATCGCCGTGCTCTTCATCGCCCGCCTGTACGGCATTCCGTTCGGCGTCGCCCAGATGCTCTCGGCGGGTGTCGCGGTGTTCCTCGCGTCCCTGACCGTTGCCGCCGTGCCGTCGGGGGGCGTCATCAGTCTCTTCCCCGCCTTTCAGGCCACGGGCCTCCCCGTCGCCGGGCTCAGCATTCTGATGGGGCTCGACC
>Ga0137403_10007098_pt1 | contig 12701 bp, 14 predicted proteins | sample CZOMad2_1_16fung_FD_122057 | JGI IMG/M metagenome (GOLD analysis project Ga0137403, IMG submission 122057) | Vadose zone soil fungal communities from Angelo Coast Range Reserve, California, USA - CZOMad2_1_16fungal (Hybrid Assembly) | ecosystem: Environmental > Terrestrial > Soil > Vadose zone... | reverse complement strand
TCAGCGAGTCGACGCCCGCGCTCTGTAAGGAACACATGACGTAGCCGGAAGTCGCTGATCGTCTGCCTATCAGAGACAGCGAGAAGGCCGAGACCGGGTTGGTCGTTTATGACACGTGAGGTCAATTCACGCAGATGGCTGGAGACGGTGGCAGTCTTAACGCTGCAGCGGAGCGCCAGCACCGAAACAGGAAGGCCCTCTTCAGCCCACGCCGCCACGAACGTATGCGCCTGAGCGGTCGTGAGGCGGTGGTGAAGCGCCTGCAGCACGTGAATTGCCATGGCGAAACGCAGAACTAAGATGCGCTGCCGAGACAACAACTCGTGAAATTGATCCTGAAGTTCGTCGGACACCGGGCGATCCTGCGATGTGAGGCTTGGAAATAAAGCACGTAGGCATTTGCTTTAATAGAAAGCACACTGGCAGCTAATTCGCGGTTCTCCTTCGGCTGTGCGCTGTTGCGGGCACATTAGTCTGATGTCGCAATCGTCGCGACCCATGAGGCCCCGAACGAGCGTGAACCGCTGGACACAAATCTCCGTGGCCCTGCATTGCAGCCGTAAGCTCGGCGGCGGCAGCGGCCTTTAACCCAAGGAACTCGAAACCGCATCGCCGCCGATGTCCAAAAGGGTCCCATGGGCCGAGATGGGACCCAAAGGCTTTCACGGGCGGAGCTAATGTCCTTCGACCGCTCGCATGTTCTCCTCAGTGTAACAGCAGCCAGACCCCGAGGCCTCCCAAGGCCACAGCAGACCAAACCGCCTCGAACGCCACGAACACCGTGGCCAGTATCACCAGAGCCGTTCCGTCAACTACGAGCATGTTTGTGTCTTCTAAGCCCGCTCAAGGATATTGCTTACGGACTTTGCGTGCCATTGCCCTCCGCGTGCCGTGGCGACACCTCGGGCGTTCAACGCCGCAGCGATGTCCCGCAGTGTGGTCGCGCCAGCCTTTTGTGCCTCCCGGATGATGGGAAGGACATTGGCCGCGAACTTGTCAGCGGAGGCCGTCACTGTCTCCATTGCGCTCTTGCGAGCCACGTGGAGCTTTGGGTTGCCAAGGGCGACCCCTCGGGCCTTGGCCGCCGCAAGGGCCTGCCGGGTCCGCGTGGAGATCAGTGCACGTTCCTTCTCGGCAAGGGCGGCGAAGAGGTGCAGCACGAATGGGTCAACGTCCGGTCCAAGCTCAGCGACCAGGAATGGGACCTTGTGGGCCATGAGGCCGCTGATGAAGTGAACGTCGCGACTCAGGCGGTCGAGCTTGGCCACCGCAACGTGGCATCGGAGCTTCCGAGCCACAGCCAATGCGGCCTTGAGCTGTGGTCGTCGGTCGAGCGCGTCAGAGCCCTTGCCGGTCTCGACCTCGACGAACTCGCGGGTCACCGTGAAACCTTCGGCTTGGGCGAATTGCGCCAAGGTCTGCCGCTGAGCCTCTATACCCAGCCCCGAGCGCCCCTGTTGGGACGTCGAGACGCGGATGTAGGTGATTAGAGGACATTCGGTTGTCACAGCGGGCCCCTCAGCTCGTTTGTGTATAATCTATACGTCCGTTTAGGTTGTATACAAGTTTCGTTTCGGAATCCCTGTGATTCCGAATTGCATAGCTTTGCGTGGGTCTGCAGGTTGGACACGGCAGCTCAGAACACGTCGAGAGGACGCGCAAATGACCGGGCTGCGGACCTCGCATCATTCGGGACCTACAATCCAGCGGCATAACCTCGCTCAGCGGCATCGCGAAGGCGCTCACGGAGCGGCGTGTCCCGACCCCACGCGGCTCAACGGAGTGGGCTGCTGTGCAGGTGGCCCGGACGATGGCGCGACTGTAGCGACCCGCTGACGGCTCGGCCGCCGCGAACGCCCCATGCTGGGTGCCGCGCCGGCGCTGCGCATATTCATTTTTATACGTCGTTATCAGTGTTTTGTTGGGACGCCCTCTCTCGCGAGGTCATATTTCTTGAAGGAACGACCTTACGTTGCTACAAACAGAGCTTGAAATTTACCTTCCTGCACACCATTCACCTCAATCTTTTTCTGCTCAAACAGGCCTCCAAGCTCCATGAAATCGCAATGGTCGTCCTAACTCTCAAGGCAAAGAACGATCATCTACAAAGGGTCGCGAGCACCCGCGACAACATCAAGGCCATTGCAGAATATGTTTGGAATGCGCTCGACGCCGACGCCACTGAGATAAACGTCGAGCTCAGCCGAACATCGCTGGGCGGGATCGTGGGTATCGTGGTGCGTGACAATGGATCAGGCATTTCACAGAGCCGCGCGGAGCATGATTTCGAGAGCCTTGGCGAATCCTGGAAGCTCCATACCCCAAGAACGCCCAAGCGCGGACGGGCGATACACGGGAAAGAAGGCCAAGGAAGATTGCGCTTCTACTCGCTGGCGCAAAAGGCCCGGTGGACTTCCGTTTACGAGACCAACGAGGGCCGTCTCCAGATCAAAATCGAAATAGACGCCAATCATCTGCAAAACAGTTCCGTGTCGGAGCCGACCGCCGTTTCGGCCGACGAACCGACGGGAACGGTCGTTGAGCTCTCACCGCTAAAGAACACCTTTGATTGGCTTGGCGGTGAGGCGGCTCGATCGGAATTTGATTCAACGTTCGCGCCTTACATACTGCAATACCCCGACGTCAAGATTGTCTACGATCAACATCCAGTTGATCCTACAAAGACCATCGAGCATTCTTATCAATTTCCATCCCAGCCGATAATCTGCCCGGGCCGCACGGTTAACGATCTTACGTTGCGCGTCATCGAGTGGAAGCCGCACGTTGCTGAACGAAAAATCTATTTCGGTGGAGAAGCGGGCGTCGTCTTGGGCTCGCTGCCCGCGAATGTCACGGCGCCCGACTTCACCTTTTCAGCCTATGCTTATGCGCCCCTCTTCAACGAGATTGCTAAAGCTAATCTGCTTGAGTTCGATGGCGGCCTCACGGACCCAGCTTTTGCCCGAGTACTGGAATACATTCGTGACGCCTTGGGCGACTATTTTCGTGCACGGAAGGCAGAGAAATCCTGCGAGCTTATCCAAGACCTGAAGGATGCCGGCGTCTACCCTTACGAAGGCGACCCTCGCGATGAAATCGAACGGCACGAACGGCAGGTCTTCGATATCGCCACACACGCAGCCGTCTCATACTCAAAAGACTTCAAGAGGGCCGACAATCCTCTCAAGAAAATCGCACTTGGCCTACTAAAAGAAGCGCTAAAAAATAATCCAGAGTCGGTAACACGCATCTTGAAGGCAGTCTTCAATCTACCCAAAGTTCGGCAGGATGAGTTCTCTCAACTGCTAGAGAGAACAGAGCTGGGCAACATCATCTCAGCATCCAGCTTGGTCGCGAACCGGATAGTCGCATTAGAGGTTCTTCGCGAGATTGTTTTCGATCCGAAGCATCGAAATACGATCAAGGAAAGAGGCGAACTCGACGCGCTCGTTCGCGACAATACATGGATTTTCGGCGAAGGGTTTCACCTGACAATGGCCGAAGCGGGGCTAACAAAAATCATGGACCGCGTGTCGGGGGAGCTTGCGGTAAAGCGAAAGCGAGGCGCTAAAGTCCGCAAGCCGGACGGACGAATTGGGCGGATAGACTCATTTTTGGGACGAGTTATTCCGAGAGAGAACGCCAACCATCACGAGTATCTCCTCATTGAACTAAAGCGTCCGTCTTTGGAAATTGGACGGAAGGAAGTCGATCAGCTGGAAGACTACGTTAACGCAATTCTAGCTCAGCCGGATTTTATCAGCACCTCCACGCAATGGCACTTTTTCCTTGTGACGACCAAATACGACGACGTTGTCAGGGAGCGCATCACTCAAGAAAACCGCCCTGCTGGGCTCTTTATCGACAAGCCCAATCACAGAGTATGGATAAAGTCGTGGGCCGAGCTAATTCGCGAGTGCGATGCCCGGCTCAAGTTTGTGCAAGAAAAGCTTCGTATTGAGGTGTCCGCCGAAGAGATTCAGGAGAGAATTGCTCGGCTGAGAACATCAGTTCTAAAATCATCCGATCAGCCGCAGTTCGACCAGCGTCGAACGAACGAACTTCCGCTTGACCACGGCAACAAAGCGGTTGGCAGCAACGATCAGCAGCCTCAGCCTAGTTCATAGAACTCCACCCATTCGCCCCTCTTCAAACTTATGCGGACAGCGCGCCCACGATCGAATGAAAGAAATTAATTCCCCATCATCGCTAGCTCGATTGGCGCTTGCGAGTTCCGATTCGATGCGGCACGGCTCAGCGAACTGCTTCGCGCTTATCTCGTGCAGCAAGAGCAAAGGCGGCCATAGGGACATCGCCCGAGATATGTATGTGTCCCCCCTGTATCGCAAGTCAGTTCAACTGGCAGAGCTGTGGGGTGTGCCGTTCTACATCTTGTCGGCGAAGTACGGATTGCTGCACCCAAACGACTTGATCGAGCCGTACGAGCAGACCCTCAAGACGGCGACCAAGAAAGAAAAGCAAGATTGGGCGCAGCGAGTCGACAAGAAAATACGAGAGCTTCCGCGCAAGAAACTCGTTGTGCTTGCTGGAGACGATTATTTTGCTCCGCTTGTCGAGGCCAGTAGCGGCGCCCCACTTGATTACTTTGCGCCTATGCGCTCACTATCTCTAGGAACACGCCTCGCCTTTCTAAATGAAGCAATCAAGATTGAACGCAGGCGCAATGCGATTAAGACGGCGTATGAACTTTTTGAGAAAATGTCAGCCGCGCATATGCCGCCCCGCCTGAGCGATCTATTGGCAACGGACCTTCCGACGCACGGGGTTTATTTCTTCTTCGACGAGGCGGAGGCGACCCGATTTTCTAACATCGTTCCGCGCCTTGTTCGTGTCGGTACACACGGAGTTTCCGCAGGATCGACTGCCACTCTTAGAAATCGGCTACGAACACATTTCGGAACGCGAGCCGGACAGGGCAATCACAGAGCCTCAGTCTTTCGCCTTCACGTTGGCCGCGCCATCATCGAGCGCGAGAACCTCCAAGAGCAATTTCCGGATTGGGGCAAAGGCCAATCCGCCACCCGGGAGATCACCGATCGCGAAGCCGTCTTGGAGACAAGAGTCTCTCAATATATCGGAAATCTTCGAGTTCTAGCTATACCGGTGCTCGACTCGGCCGGTAAGAGCAGCATGCGAGCAACAATAGAGCGGCAATTCATTGCGATGTTCACCGAACACCTTTGCGCACTCGACTCCCCAAACCCAAATTGGCTAGGAAGGTTCTCTGACAAAACGAACATTAAAGAAACTGGTCTCTGGAATGTTCGAGACGTTGGAGAACCATATGATCTGAAGTTTCTGACATTCCTTGACGCATACTTGAATAAGAATAATCACCGCTAGCAGCAGAGGATAATATGTCTTCCGGGTCTCCCCTTGCCAGCGCCATAAAAGAGCAACCCAAGCTGCCGCTGTGGCTCACGCACCTTTGGCAGCGAGCATCCGAGCACAAACGCTTAGGCCTCGTATTGGGCGCTGGGGTATCATTCGACGCAAAAGTCCCGCTGTGGGGCAAGCTAGTCAGCCGCTTAGCGGAGGCAGCAGGCATCTCCGAACAAAGGCTAGCCCAGCACCAAAAGGAGCGCTTCCCGGAGACGTTCCTTGCTGAGATCCTCTATCGACACCATCATGCAGAATACTCCAAATCTTCAGATAACCCCTCCGACCGTTATCACAAATATCGGGTCAACTCTGCTTGGAAGCAGAAGATTCGAGAATGCCTATATCTGGATGTCGGCACCAAGACGTTCGAGGAGATTGCCAAAGAGCACATCTACCTCAAAGGTCTAGCTAGCTTGGTCTGCAAATCTGGATTCACCGTGACCCTCAATTTCGACGATATCGTCGACCAAGCCGTGACTGCCCATGTCGAGGAAATTCTGACTGCTGCACCCGAAACCGCCATAGCCAATCCTGAGATCATTTATTATCCAAAAGTCGAAACGCGGAAGCACGCTCCGGTCATATACCATATTAATGGCAGCCTCCCGCGTGACCAACCGCGACGGAGCAGCGCGAATGTGGTGCTCACTGAAGATGCGTTCGCCGACGTGATGCTCTCGCCAAATTCTCACAACGCAGAATATGTAATCAACCAATTCGCGGTGCGGACGTTCGTTTTGCTTGGACTTTCGCTGAGCGACAACTCCCTAAAGAATATTCTGAGGTCGAGCGCAAAACGAAACCCTGCCAATCATCATTTTATTATACTTCACGAACTGGATGACAATCCGAGATCACCGGAAATCCGATCTGACATTTTCGATGTAAACCTTCACGTTTATAATCTGATCACGATATTTCTGACTACGGCCCAGCATAAGGAATTCATAGACGTACTGAACTCCTCATCAGCGGCCCAATTCGACGAGGTGCTCCTCGCGCTTGGCGCGCAAAGCACCATACACAGAAAATATTACATCGTTGGTTCAGTTGCGTCCGGAAAGAGTTCGACGGTCGATGCACTGCGCTGCTTCACGACATTCGAAGAGTTCAGCGGCCGCGTCCCGAAAGAGATGTATCAGGACGACACGAGTCTCACTCCAGCTGAGCAGAAGATTGTCGACGATTACCTGTTCCCCAGGCTAATCGAAAAGAACCGAAACATGATGCGCCCTAACTCTGGCGTACGCATCATGGATCGTGCATTCCTTGACTTGTTCGCTTTCTCGAAGAATGGGGACAAAGTCGAAATTAAAAGAAAGGCCCTTGAATTAAGAAATCGCATTGAACAATACACAAAGCCATTCGAGGATGGACACCTGTTTTTCCTCGGAGCATCTCCCGACGCTCTCGAAGAGCGCCTGCTGCAGCGCAGTTCCACAAAAGAGGCCAACGGAAAATTCGGTTTTGAATTAGAGACGCTAAAGAAACAGGACAAATCTCTTAAGCAAATCTACCGGGTTCAAGATGACCAAGTACTCGATACAAGCCACCTCACGACCGGAGAGGTCGCCAAGGCGATCGCCAGGAAGATTCTGCTGGATGACTACCAAGAGTTTCCGTTCGCCAAGCGCCTCGGAGAAATTATTGACGGGGACGGAGTGCTTTGATTTCTAACCGACCCAACATCTATCTTGCTGGTCCGCTTTTTTCTCCTCAAGAGCGGCAGTGGAATGTCCGGCTGCGCGACAGCTTGATGGGATTTGCGGACGTTTATTTGCCTCAAGAAGATGGCTCTCTCCTCGTAGACCTCGTCGCAAGCGGCATGTCTGTAGAAGAAGCGAAGGGCTCCATCTTTTCGGCGGACATTCGCGCGATCGATCGATGCGACATTCTCCTAATCGTTATGGACGGCCGGGTAATCGACGAAGGAGCGTGCTTTGAGCTCGGATATGCTTACAGTCACGGAAAGATTTGCGTCGGAGTAAAAACAGACGTCCGGTCGCTGCTTCCCATCGGCGACAACCCTATGATCGATTGCGCGCTTCGTAAGATATTCCGGGATGTTGATTCTGCTTGTGATTGGATTCGACGTAGGCAGTGGGAACAGCATTGAGCACATCAGCTGCACTCGTTTTATTCTCAGGAGGTCAAGATTCGGCGACGGTTCTTGCTTGGGCACTCAACAACTATGAGAGCGTCGAAACGATTGGCTTCGATTACGGCCAAAAGCACACCGTAGAAATGAAGCAGCGGGCCATTTTTCGATCTCGGCTGGCCGATCAATTTCCCGACATGGCTGCACGGCTAGGTCAAGATCACGTAGTAGCACTGGACTTAGCTGGTCAAATCGCGGGCAATATAGCTTCATTCGATGTATCCCGTAGCGAGATGCTTCTTAGGAAAAAGTATATTCCTGGGAGGAACCTCATCATGATGTCGTTGAGCGCAAGCGTCGCCTTCCGGCGCGGAATAGAGACCTTAGCTTGCGGTGTCAGTGAAACCGAGTATTCCGGATACCCCGATTGTCGGCGACAGGCTATGAGCGCGATAGAGTTAGCGCTCAACGAAGCAACTGGCTTCTCATGGTCAATACAATGCCCCCTGATGGACCTCGACAAAGCAGGGGTCTGGCGCCTGTCTCGTGACCTTGGAGGTAGCGCCTTGCTCGAACTCATCAGGGAAGAAACTCACTCGTGCTACGAAGGCGCGAGGGAAAGCCGGCACCCTTGGGGATACGGATGCGCACAGTGCGACGCTTGCCGACTCCGAGAGAAAGGTTGGCGGGAATTTACAGCAGCGCCAGCGTAGCAAATGCGCATGTTCATCGCTGGGCATATGCACCCAACACGAGTGAATGGGGCGGCCCGCTGAACGTCTCTGGAAGGGTATTCCGAGACGCTAAGGCCTCTGCGTCACGCAACTCGCATTCCCAGACCACGAACGTGTTCCGCCCCAAACTGGCCAATTTAGCTAGGGAGGCCCGGTCGCGCTCCTGTGTGCAGGCAAACTTTGGAAGCCAATATTCGGGTCTCGCCGTCGGGTGCTTGGCAAGCCTACAGCCGGCATCCTGGTGCCAAAAGCACCCGTGCGCGAAGATGGCTTCCCTTCATGCGCGCTCCGGCGCGACCACAAACCCGTTGGCAGTGGGACACCCAGGTGGTATCAAGTGACGCGGCAGGCGTTCAAGTTATTCAATGAATATGCAGGTTTCTGTTAGCGGGCAGGTCCTCTCTTCGGGCGCGCCAATTGCATTCAAAACCGCGGACATTTCCGTTCTCAGTCGGGGGTCAGCGCTCGATCGCCCGAACAAAGATGTCGACAAGCGAAGTGATGAGATTCTGCATGTCGCGCCTGTCAGCCGCGGTCTCGCGCAGACCTCTCATGCTGAAGACGAGCGCACGCGCGGCCTGCTCCGGCGTCATCTTCAGACGCGCAGTGCGGAAGCGCTCGGAGATGAGCTCGACGACGAGGCCCTGGAAATTTCGATAGACCTGCTGAACGACGGGATACCGCAGATCGAACAGGTCCGCGGCGTCCGGGTGTGCGGCCGCAAGATCAACGCCGTGACATCCCCATGACAGGCAGGCGTGAAGCAGCTTACCACGCAGATCTTTCAGATGCGCCACCTCCGCACGGATGCTGGCCAGCTTATCCTGGTCCATCCGCTCGACCACCGCTGTAAAGATGGCCTCCTTGTCCGGAAACAGCAGATAGAGCGCCGGCCGAGAGATTTCGCAGCGCTCCGCGATGTCGCCCATTGTGGTGCGAGCAAAACCATATCTGCAGAACACTTCCGTCGCGCGTTCGACGACGCGCTGATGCTTGCTGCCGGGAATAGACATCTTCTCGCACCTTTCTTTCGAAAGAGGTTGTCAAATTGGCGATCTGACATTATTACTGATTATGTCATATCGTCAAAGACGCGCAAGCAAGCGAAGCGGAGAAGCCACGTGAACAGCGAGATTCACTTGAAAACGTGGAATGCGTATCAGCGCGCTTGGGGGCCGATCCATGAAACGGAACGCGAAGAGCTGCTTCGATCAAGCGTTAGCGACAATATTTTGTACACGGATCCTTCGTCGCAGACCCATGGTCTACAGGAACTCATGGTCCGCATCGCGCAATCGCAGCAGAAGTTCACGGGCGCATACTTCAGAAACGACAGCTTTCTCGAGCATCACGACCAAGGACTCTTCCTCTGGACGATGTACGACAAGGATGGCCGGGCCTTCGTGAAGGGGAGCAGCTTCGGCCGCTTTGGCACCGATGGCCGACTCGTTCAGGCAACGGGCTTCTTCGAAGCACCGTCGAACAAGACTTGAGCGGACTGCGTGTTCGCCGGAATGATGATCGGCCCCGCGCAGGTGGCCGCGCGCGTGACGGAAGCCAGTTTGCTTAACCGTTTCCATCCCCTGGTCTCGACGCGGCTTGCCTGCATCACCCATCCGATTGGCGCGTGCATCATCGGCATCTTTGGCGGCGGTGCTGCGGCCACCTTCGCTTTGCTGCATGGCGCCGGCAACGGCATCCTCACGATCGCGCGCGGTACGCTGCCGCTCGCGATCTTCGGTCCGGAAAATTACGCTTGCCGGCTCGGGCTGATCGGCGCGCCCTCGCGTATCAGGCGCTGGCACCCCTTGCATTTGGCCTGTTGCTCGAACCGATGGGTAAATTGATCGTCCTGGTATCAGCGGGCCTCAGTCTGGCGGCGCTGATCGCACTCATCTCTCTCCGATCGAATCGCGAGCAGATCCTTGTCCGTGAACCGTTAGATAAGACCGCTTGAGAACGCAGAACTCGGATGGTGGCGGACGGGTCGGACGACGCAAGCCCGAAGCTCTGAACTCGGCGACGATTTTCCTCCAGGCTTACTCACGCTGATGAGACAGAGCTGGAGTTTCGCTCCGGGTGCGCATATCGCGTTGTAAAATAAAGAAAAAGTTGCGCACCCGACACGACTCGAACGTGCGACCTTTGCCTTCGGAGCAAGATAACGTGCCCATCCGAAAAATGCGATAGGGCACGCTATGCTACGCTATCCAGCTGAAGAAACTGGATATTCTCAACAACAAAAGCGACGTTCCTATCCGAAAACCCGCACGGATTTTCTCCCGCTTGCTTACGTCCTGCTTACGCGAGAGAGGGTGCCCGGAATGAAGGAACGTCATGGTCAAGATCACAAAGAGGGTTGTCGAGGCGGCGGAAGTCGGGGAGAGGGACTATCTGATTTGGGACGACGAACTGCCGGGGTTTGGAGTCCGGGTCTTTAGTTCCGGTAAGCGCAGCTATGTCATCCAGTATCGAACGAGAGGTCGCTCTCGTCGCTACACCATCGGGCTACACGGAGCCTGGGCGCCAGAGACTGCGCGGCGAGAGGCAAAGGTGCAGCTCGGTCGCGTCGCTGGGGGTGACGATCCCGTCGAAGATCGGCAGCTCGATCACAAGGCGATCACCGTAAAGGAGCTGTGCACCCGCTATCTCGCTGATCTGCAGGCCGGACTCATCCTGGGAAAAGGAGGGCGACCGAAGAAGGCTTCAACGATCATCACGGACATTGGCCGTATTGAGCGTCACATAATTCCGCTCATAGGGACCCGGCGGGTCAAAGATCTCACAAAGGCCGACATCAACAAGGCGTCGAAGACAGAGTTGGTACGGGATTGCTCTGGAGTCTTTCCGACGCCGTACCGCTGGCCGATCTTCCGATTATCCTCGACGGCATCGAGGCCATATCGCGAGAAGACGATGTCGAGCGATGCAACGCGTGGGAAGTCGCTTCGTTCTATACCAGATCACTCATCCGCGTTTGGAAATCCGATTTGCCGTTCGAACCGGCCCGGATGCTGGGGTGGCTGCGAACGCGCCACTCGTATGCGGATACTTATAGCGGGGCCACAGATGAGCTGCGCGATGCGATTGCCGCCACGCCGGAGCGCTTGCGAGAGATCGCCGACAGTTTTCTTCAAGGTGTTGAAGCCGATGATAACCGTTGGGTCAATTGGCATGAGCTTCGCGAATTGACGTTTTTCCAGCTTGACCTGATGGATTTACGTTGGCTGAGCTGGGCGGCATACATTTATTTCGGCATGTTCAATGATGTCGATCGGAGCGCTACGCCCCAAGAACGGTTGGTGACGGTTATCGTCGACGCCAACAGCAAGATCGCGCTCGCTGGTCTGGAAGCGACGCTGCAGCGGACGGACGTCTCCACCTTTGACGAGATGATGGAAGGTATTTCTGCTCGCAAAACGCGGCAGTGGTGGCATTGCCTCGTTGCAGGCCTGAACGAGCGATGGCAACGGCGGACAGATTACGAGGGCGTGCCGCAGGATTTGCTTCGAGCCCTGGTCGCGTTCAATCTCGTCGCCGCGACATCGTCATGACCCTTTTGGGTGAGTTTCCAAATGCCGTTCTGTTCCGGCTCGACGAGCTGATCAGCGCGGCGCTAAAACTGCCGGACGCCACAAGGATTTTCTCGTCCTCGCGAGGCAGGTGCTGTCGGGAGCTGTCGCGGTAGACCAGCGCCAGTGCGATTTGTGGCTCACTGCGGCGTACATGCTTGCGCCTAACGAATATCAGGCAGAAGTGGAGCGTGAAGCCCAAGGCAAGACCGGCCTCGTGTTCGATCTGCGCAATCGCTCCGTGGGACGCTTCGGAGCATTTAGGCACGTTGATCCGCATGATCTCGGCGAATCCGAGTCAGGCCGCGACAGATATTCTGCAGAGGCTCGAAGCCGATCCCGATCTCATTTCCTACTCCGGACCGCTGCGGCATGGCCTTGCCAATCAACAGCAGTTGCGCCGCGATGCCGATTACGACCGGCCGGATTGGGTGCATACAATCAGGTCTTTAGAAAACGGCGTTCCTGCGACTATCGCCGACCTTCACGCGTTACTGATCAATCATCTTTGTGACGTGCGGCAGCAGATCGAACGCGACAACGCCGATATCTTTAAGCCTTTCTGGAATCTTGATTCATACTCGCGGATCGTAGACCCTCTGCCGGAGGAAGCGTGCCGTTCTCGTTTTCAATCCGTCCGCAGCTTGCGCCGTTTGGAATCACGGTCGAGCCCGAAGGCCACATGGCCGGAGACCGCGTGCGGATATTTCCGTTGCGATGCCCGGCAAGAAGATTCTTTGCGAGCTGAAACGGGACTATCACGCCGATGTCTGGACTACAGCGGAAGAGCAGCTTGGTCGCTTCTATACACATGGCCCGCAGGCCAAGGGCTTTGGCATCTATTGCGTGCTCTGGTTCGGCGACAAGCGTTCAAAACCAATACCAAAACCACCG
>Ga0137403_10007097_pt1 | contig 12704 bp, 10 predicted proteins | sample CZOMad2_1_16fung_FD_122057 | JGI IMG/M metagenome (GOLD analysis project Ga0137403, IMG submission 122057) | Vadose zone soil fungal communities from Angelo Coast Range Reserve, California, USA - CZOMad2_1_16fungal (Hybrid Assembly) | ecosystem: Environmental > Terrestrial > Soil > Vadose zone... | reverse complement strand
TTGAAGGTGCCCTTCAGGTGGACGGCGATGACCGCGTCCCACTCCTCCTCGCTCATGTTGAAGATCATCCGGTCGCGCAGGATGCCGGCGTTGTTCACCAGGATGTCGATCGCGCCGAACTCCTTGACCGCCGTCTCGACGATGCGCTCGGCGGCCGCGAAGTCGGCGACGCTGTCGGCGTTGGCGACCGCCCTTCCGCCGCGGGTGCGGATCGCGTCCACCACTTCGTCGGCGACGCGCCGCGAGGCGCCGCGGCCGTCGACCTCGGCGCCGAGGTCGTTCACCACCACCGCCGCCCCTTCGGCCGCGAGCAGCTCGGCGATGGCGCGGCCGATGCCGCGCCCCGCGCCCGTGACGACCGCCGCCCTGCCCGCCAGCCGCTTCGCCATCGCTCAGGCCTCCTTCGGCGGCGCCGGGTTGACGAGGCCTTCCAGGACCGTGGCCGGCGCCAGGCGCTCGAGCTCGTCGAGCGTCCAGTCCCCGTCCGCCTTGTAGAGCGTCTTCACGGGCCGCGGCTGTGAGACGAGCGCCACCTGGCTGCCGAAGCAGAGGAAGAACTGCCCGTTGACGCCGCCCGCATATTCGCTCGCCAGGTAGACGACCATGGGGGCCACGTCGTCGGGGTCGAGCTCCTCGATCTGCGCGACGCCGCGGTCCTCGCGCTGGATGCCCTGCTGCTTGCGGAGCTCGCGCGCGCGCCGCACCTCCTCGTTGACCGTCATGCGCGTGCCGGCGACGGGGCAGATGGCGTTCACGGTGATGCCGTACTTCCCGAGGTCGCGCGCCGCCACCTTGGTGAGCCCGCCGATCGCCGATTTCGCAGCGCCGTAGTTCGCCTGCCCGGGATTACCGAACAGGCCCGCGCCCGAGCTGAAGGTGACGATCCGCCCGTAGCGCCGCTCGCGCATGTGCGTGCAGGCGTGGCGCACGCAGTTGAAGGTGCCCTTCAGGTGCACCGCGATGACCGCGTCCCACTCCTCCTCGCTCATGTTGAAGACCATGCGGTCGCGCAGGATGCCGGCGCAGGTGACGAGCGCGTCGAGGCGGCCCCAGGTCTCGAGCGCCGCGCCCATGAGGCGCGCGGCACCGTCCCAGGCGGCGACCGAATCGGTGTTGGGCACGGCCTCGCCGCCGGCGCGGCGGATCTCCTCCACCACGTCGAAGGCGGGGCCGCTCGAGGGCGCGCTGCCGTCGAGCGCGACGCCGTAGTCGTTCACGACCACCCGCGCGCCCTCGGCGGCGAGGCCGAGGGCGACACCGCGCCCGATGCCGCGGCCCGCGCCGCTCACGACCGCGACGCGGCCGGCGAGCATGTCTGCCATCCGTGGATGCTACACCGCGCGCGCGCCTCTGGTCGAGGTGTGCGCTCCTCGGGTAGCCTCCCGCCCCCGATGCTGCTCAGCGACCACGATCGCCCGACCGCGCTCCACTACCGCATCCTGGCGCTCACCTGGGCCGGGTGGCTCTTCGATTTCTACGACCTCATCCTCTACACCTTCCTGCTCGAGCCGATCTCGCGCGAGCTCGGCCTGGCGCGCGCGGCACACGCCGTGCTCCTCGGCGCCTCGCTCGCTGCGACGGCGCTCGGCGGCGCGCTCTTCGGCTACCTCGCCGACCGCCACGGGCGGCGCGCGGTCCTCCAGTGGTCGATCCTCACCTACAGCGCCGGGACGGTGCTGTGCGGGCTCGCCCCCGGGGTCGCGACGCTCCTCGCCGCGCGCCTGGTGACCGGCCTCGGCGTGGGCGGCGAGTGGGCGATCGGCCACGCGCTCCTCGGCGAGAGCGTCCCGGCGCGGCTGCGCGGTCGCTTCGGCGCGCTCCTCCAGACCGGCGCGCCGGTGGGTGTGGGGCTCGCGGCGCTGGTCGGGAGCTTCGTGGCGCCGAGGATCGGCTGGCGCGCGACGTTCATCCTCTCCGGGCTCCCCGCGCTGCTCGTGACCGCGATCCGCCGTGCGCTCCCCGAGTCGGACCTCTGGCTCGCACGCCGCGGCGCCGCGCCCCCGGTCGGCGAGCTGCTCGCGCCGGGCCTCCGCCGCCTCGTGGCCGTCGCCTTCGGCCTCGCCGTCCTCAACATGTCGTCGTACTGGTTCACCTACACCTGGCTGCCGACGTACCTGACCGAGGAGCGCGGGCTCTCGATCGCGGCCTCGGGCTGGAAGATCCTGGTCGTCGTGCTGGGCGAGCTGCTCGGCTACGCCTCGTTCGGCTGGGTCTCGGACCGGTTCGGACGAAAGCCGGCCTTCAGCCTCTACGCGACCCTCATGGCCGCGGGGCTGGTCTCGATCACGCTCCTCTGGCCGGCGATCGTCGGGTGGCCGCCCCTCCTCCTCCTCTGCCTCGGGCTGGTCGGCTTCGGCACGGGGACGTGGTCCAACTTCGGCCCCATGTTCGCCGAGCTGTTCCCGACCCGGCTGCGCACGACGGCCGTCGGCTCCGTGTTCAACGCGGCGCGCGGCGCGCAGTTCGTGGCGCCGCTGGTCGTCGCGGCCATGGCGCGTCACTACGGGCTCGGAGGCGGGATCGCGCTCGCCGCCGGCTTCGCCCTGGCGGCCGCCGGCTGGGTCTGGCTGCTGCCCGAGACGCGCGGACGACGGATGGAAGCGTGACGCCCGCGCCAGCGAGGCCGATCATCAGAGCGGGTGGCCCTGCGGCGGCCACAGCGGCCACCCGAGGTCGTAGTGGAGCCCGATGCCGACGATGTCGGCATGGGCGCTGTAGCTGCCGACCTGCACGTTGCCGCTGATCGGATCGGGGTTCCGGGCCGAGGAGTCGAGCGCGAAGAGGTGGGCGTACCCGAAGTCGATCCGCATCCGATCCGAGAAGCGGAACCCGATCCCGAAGCTCGCCCAGATGCGATCCGCATCCGGGATGCGGGCGGTCCGGTGCGCATCGTCCGGGATCGGCGTCTCGTCGTAGGCGGCGCCGAGGCGGAGGCTCCACCGGCGCGTCGGCTCGTAGCGGGTGCCGACCGAGTAGCGGAAGCTGTCGTTCCACCGCTCGGGCTGGACGATCGTCGGCTGCTTCGGGTTCTCGAAGTTGAAGACGAGCTGGTCGAACTGCGACCAGTGCGTCCACGTGATGTCGCTCAGGAGGGCCCAGCGGGCCGTGAGCTGGTGGAAGGCGCTGAGGGCGACGCGGTCGGGGAGGTCGAGCGCGGCGTTCCCGCCCGTATCGACGAGGGCGCCGGAGAGGCGCTGCAGGATCGCCGCCTTCTTCGGGATCAGGAAGCTGGCACTTCCCCCGAGCCTGTGATGGGTGTACGCGCGGTAGGCGAGCCCGATGCGGGTCGTGTCGAGCGGGCTGAGCAGGACGCCGACGTTGTAGCTCGCGTTCCAGTCGTCACCTCTGAACACGTTGAACCCGTCGACCCGCTGCGGCCGCAGGCGGGCGACCGAGACGCAAGCCTGCGGCGGGAGACCGAACTGCGGCGCGTTCAGCTGGCAGATGGTGCCGAGGTCGAGGGCGTTGGTGAGCCGCGCCTTCGCGTAGTCGATGTCCGCTCCGCCGCCGATCGAGAGCCACCGCGTGAGCTTGAGCGCGAGCGAAGGGTTGACGTTCACGGTGATGAGCTCGGAGTCGATCGCGTGGTAGCGGCCCACCCATCCCGGCGTCCAGCTCGTCTTCAGGCCGTATGGCGTGCTGGCGCCGAGGCCGATCCAGGCCCGGTCGCTCAGCAGCTCGTGAGAGATGAAGAGGGTCTGCAGGAGCGCCATCGGCCCGCCGTTGCCGTCGTTGCTCCCGCTGAGGGTGCCGCCGCCGACGGCCGAGTTCAGGCGGGACCCCTGGTTGTGGAAGTTGACGCTCGGCTTGATGGCGAACCCCGCCGACACGAACTGCGTGCCGGACAGCCGGGTCATGCCCGCCGGGTTGAAGAAGATCGTGGAGGCGTCCTCCGCGGCCGCGGCCTCCCCGGCGAACGCGCTGCCTAGCCCGCGTGCGCTCTGCTCGTTCACCTGGAAACCGGCGGCGCCGACGTTGCGCGCGAGCGACACGATGCTCGCGAGCACCAGCAGCAGGCAGACCCTCCGTTGGCCCATCGTTCCTCCCGGCTAGTAGAGCGCTTCGAGCTCCTTCTCGTAGCGGGCGAGCACGCTGCGGCGCTTCAGCTTGAGGGTCGGCGTCAGCATGCCGTTGTCGGTCGTGAAGTCCTCGCTCACCAGCACGAACTTTTCCGGCCGCTCGTAGCTCTTGAACGACCCGCTGTGCTTCTTGATCTCGCTGGCGATCAGTTCCCGGACCCGCTCGTCGTTGGTCACGTCGCCGGCACGCACGCCATTCTCCCGTACCCAGCGGCCGACCGCTTCCGCGTCCGGCACGATCAGCGCCACGTTGAAGGGCTTGTTCGCACCGTGCACCATCACGTTGGCGATGTAGGGTGAGAGCTTCAGCTCCTCCTCGAGCGGCGAGGGCACGACGTACTTGCCGGTCTCGAGCTTGTACTGCTCCTTGATCCTTCCCGTGATGTAGAGGTAGCCGTCGGGCGCGAGATACCCCATGTCGCCCGAGCGAAATCCGCCGTCCGGCATGAGCACCGCCGCGTTCTCGTCGGGTCGGTTGTGGTAGCCCTGCATCACGTTCGGTCCGTAGACGACGATCTCGCCGTGCTGGTCGTCGCCGGTGACGGCCCTGTCGATGACGATGCGCACCCCCGGAATCGGCTTGCCGACGCTGCCGATCTTGCGATGCCCGGGATAGTTGGCGGTCGCGATCGGGCTCGTCTCCGTGAGGCCGTAGCCCTCGTACACCTCGATGCCCAGCGCATCGATGAAACTCGCGACGTCGGGATTCAGCGCGGCGCTGCCGCTCACGGCGTACTTGAGGCGGCCACCGAAGCGGGCCCGGATGGTCGAGAAGATGAGCCGGTCCGCAAGAGGCAGCAGGAGCCGATCGGTGAGGCCGAGCGCCTCGCCGCGGCGCTGGCGCGTCGCGGCGGCGATGCCACGGCGAAAGAGCGCCTGGATGATCGCGGGACGCTCGGCGATCTGCTTGTTCACGCCCTCGTAGATGCGATTGAAGATGCGCGGCACGGCGAAGAGGATCGTCGGCTTCACGACCGCGAGATTCGCGATCAGGTTCGGGATGTCGTCATTGATGGCGATGGAGCATCCCATGCTGACCAGACCGTGCAGCTCGCACGTCTGGCCGAAGGAGTGCGCCCATGGCAGGAACGAGAGCGAACGGTCGTCGCTCGTGAAGACGAAGATCTCGTGAATGGCATTGATGTTGGAGCAGATGTTGCCGTGAGAGAGGATCACGCCCTTCGGTTTGCCGGTGGTCCCCGACGTGTAGATGAGACCTGCGATATCCGCCGGCGTCGGCCGCTCGGGGGGCACCGGCGTGCCGGCACCCTTCGCGAGCAGCGTCTGGAAGCTGTCCGGATGGTCGCCCGGTAGGTCGAGGCCGATCACGCGCCTGAGCGCTGGCAGGTCCCTCTGCAGCGCGACCAGCTTCTCGCAGATTGCCTTCTTGGCGCCGATCACCACCTTGCACGCCGAGTCCTCGAGGATGAACGCCCATTCGTCCGCCTTCTGCGCCTCGTACATCGGAACGAAGGCCGCCGCGCGGCCGTAGGTCGCGTAGCAGGCGACCGCCCACTCGGGCCGGTTGTCCGCGACGATCGCCACCTTGTCGCCGCGCCCGACGCCGAGGTGCGCGAGAGCGGCGCGACAGGCGTCCACCTGACCCTTGAACTGGGCGTACGTCATCCAGCTCCAGTCGCCGCCCATCTTGGTCCCGAAGAGGTCTCGCGCGGCATGCTTGGCGCAGCTCTTCTCGCAGAGGTCCACGAGGCTGTCGAAGTGTTCGGCCATTGCTCCTCCGCGGCGGGGAGTATGGTGCCCCCGCGCCGGGAGCGGTAGTACGCCTCCAAACCGCCGTCAACCGGAGCCAACCATGAGGACCTTCCCCGCAGTGCTGCTCGCAGTGCCTCTCCTTCTGGCTTACACGAGCCCGGCGACGGCGCGCGAGGTCGCCGGCGTCACGCTCCCGGAGACCACCAGCGCGGCGGGGAAGACGCTCATCCTGAACGGGGCAGGCCTCCGGACGCGCTTCTTCTTCAAGGTGTACGTCATCGGGCTCTATCTCGAGCGGCCGGCGACCGACGCCGGCGCCGTGCTCGGAACCGACTCGGTGCGGCGAGCCGAGCTCCATACGCTGCGCGCGCTCTCGGGACCGGAGATCGCATCCGCCATCGGCAGCGCGTTCGAGCAGAATGCCGGCGACGCGGCAACCGGTCTGAAGGATCGACTGGCGCGCTTCGAGTCGATGTTCCCGGCGGTCGAAGCCGGCGACACGCTGGCGCTCACCTACCTCCCGGGGCGAGGAACATCGGTGGTCGCCAAGGGGAAAGAAGTTGGCGTGGTCGAGGGTAAGGACTTCGCGGACGTGCTGTTCTCGGTCTGGATCGGCGCGAAGCCGGTCGATCCGGCGCTCAGGCAGGCCTTGCTCGCCGGCGGACGGTGAGCCGGGAGGCCTCAGGCCAGGTTGCGTCACCCGGCGCCGCGGGTATGGATACCCCATGATCACCGTCCGCCCGAGCGCCGAGCGCGGCCGCTCGGAGCTCGGCTGGCTCTCGAGCCGCCACACCTTCTCGTTCGCCGACTACCTCGACCCGCGCCACATGGGCTTCCGCAGCCTGCGCGTCATCAACGAGGACCGGGTGCAGCCGGGCGCGGGCTTCCCCACCCATGGCCACCGCGACATGGAGATCGTCACCTACGTCGTCGAGGGCGCGCTGGAGCACAAGGACAGCCTGGGGACCGGCTCCGTCATCCACCCCGGCGAGGTGCAGCGCATGACCGCCGGCACCGGCGTCACACACAGCGAGTACAACCCGTCGCGCACCGAGCCCGTGCACTTTCTCCAGATCTGGATCCTGCCCGAGCGGCAGGGGCTCGCGCCCGGCTACGAGCAGCGCCCGTTCCCGGCCGCGGAGATGCAGGGCCGGCTGCGCGTGGTGGCCTCGCGCGACGGGCGCGACGGCTCGCTCACCGTGCACCAGGACGCCCGCATCCTCACGGCGCGACTCGCACCGGGCGATGAGATCGTCCACCCCCTCGCACCCGGCCGGCACGCCTGGGTGCAGGTCGTGCGCGGCGCGCTCGCCCTCGATGGCAGCACGCTCGCGGCGGGCGACGGGGCCGCAGTGAGCGACGGGTCGCGCCTCGCGCTCGCGGCGCGCGCGCCGTCCGACCTCCTGCTCTTCGACCTCGCCTAGGCCGCGTGACCCGAGACTGAGACTGCCGTGCACGGGAGCGGGGGCGCCGTCTCCGCTTCGATTCGGCGCCGCTGGACACGGGTCCGGGAGCGACCGATCCGTGCGGCGCCTCATAGGCGCTCCGACGGCGCCCCCGCTCCCGTGCTGCACCGTCACGGACCGCAGGTTTCCCGCGCGGGCGGTCCGCGGGCTAGGCCCCCGCTACGCCCCGCGCCCGCAGCCGGCGCAGGTTCACGCGGCGCAGGCGAGGTCCCATTCGTCGCGCACGTTCGTCACGCGGCGGAACATGAAGCGACGAAGGGCTATCGCCTGCTTGCTCTCGGTGTGCCGGCGAAAGACGTGCGGCACGCGCGCGGGGGTGAATAGCGCAGCGGGGAGGCGGGGGCGCCGTCGGAGCGCCTATGAGGCGCCGCGGGCGGCGGCCGATGGAGGCACCCTGCTCGGCGGCGCCGAATCGAAGCGGAGACGGTGCCCCCGCCTCCCCGCACCGCAGTCTCGGGTCACGCTCCTAATGCAACAGCCGGGCGGCGGCCGCCGGCTGCTCGTCGGCGTGGGCGACCACCAGCGCGTCGGGGATGCGGACCCGGAACTCGCTCCCCGCGCCCTGCTGGCTCTCGACCGTCACCTCGCCGCCGAGCAGCCGGGCGCACCGTTGCACGAGCGTGAGCCCCATGCCGAGGCCGGTCGAGCGCCGCGTGGTCGAGCCGTCGCCCTGCGCGAAGAGCTCGAACAGCTCGCTCACGCGCTCGGGCGGGATGCCGGCCCCCGTGTCGCGCACGGCGAGCACGGCGGAGCCCAGCTCCTCGCCCGGGCGCACCGCCACCGTCACCTCGCCCTCGCTCGTGAACTTGAAGGCGTTGGAGAGCAGGTGGAAGAGGAGGCGGCGCGCGAGCGCCTCGTCGATGCGCAGGCTCGCGGCCTCGGCCGCGATCGCCACGCGGAGGGGGACCCGCGCGCGCTCGGCCGGCGGGGGCAGGTCCGCCATCACCGCCTCGATCAGGGCCGCGGTGCGCACCTCCTCCCGGCGGAGCGGTACGCGCTCCGCCTCGAGCTGCACGAAGAACAGGATGTCGTCGATCAGCGCGCTCAGGGTCCGCGTGTTGCTGAGCACGCGGTCGAGGAGCGTCGCCTGCTCGCCGCTGACCGTGCCCGCGGCGCCGTCGCGCAGGAGCGCCGCGTAGCCGAGGATCGCGTTGAGCGGCGTGCGGAGCTCGTGCGAGACGCTGCCGAGGAACTCGCGCTTGATGCGGTTCGAGCGGATGAGCGCCTGCGTCAGCGCGTGGATGTTCTCCTCGTGTGCGCGGAGGCTCTGCTGCTGGTCGGAGAGGGCGCGGCGCGTGACCCCGAGCTCGCCCTCCAGGTCGCCGCACAGCGCAGCCACCGACGCGCGCATGCGCGCGATGGTGAGCACCTGGCCGACGATCTCCCCGAGCAGGGAGAGCGCGCGCCCGCGCGTGAAGACCTGCGCCGGCGACACCAGCGAATGGAGCACCAGCGAGCCGCCCGCCTCGCCGCTCACGGCGAAGGGGAGGACGAGGAAGCCCTCGCCGGCGAGTTCGCCCGGCGCGACCGCGTCGAAGCTCCCGTCGGGCCGGCGCCTAAAGCAGGTCGGGCTCACGCCCGGCTTGACCAGGCGCGCGAGCGCGAGCCAGCCCGACTCGCCGAGCCCGCCGCGCGGGCCGCCCAGGCGCTGCGCCTGGGTCGCGAAGCCGACGAGCGTCAGGTCGCGGTCGGGCTCATCGCACAGGCCGACGGCGCAGGTCTCGAGGGCGAGCTGCTGCACGAGCGCTTCGGCGATCTCCTGCCCGCACTGCCTGACCGTGTGGCCACGCGCGAGCAGATCGAGCAGGACCTTGATCGCGGAGAGGTAGACGACGGCGTCGTCGCGCTGCTCCTCGACCTCGGCGAGCGCCTCGCGGATGTGCTCGTTCCAGCGCTCCCGCGACATGTCGCTCACGCGACGAGCCGCGTCAGCGCGGCGAGCTCGTCGCCCTCACGCAGATGGCGCAGCACGTCGTCCCACACCGCGGGCGTGACGCCATGCTCGCGGCTCTTGTCGAGCAGCGCCGTCGCCTGCGTCTCCATCGCGCCGGTCGTGAGATCGGTCCAGGCGACCAGCCGGTCCGCGACGGCGAGCAGCCCGGGTACCCCGGGGCGCGCGTCGGCCGCATGGTGGGAGCGCACCGCCTCGACGATCGGGGGCGGGAGGCTCCACGCCTCCAGGATCCAGCCGCCGACCTCGGCGTGGTCGACGCCCAGGCCCGCGGCCTCCTTGCGCTCGATCGCTTCGCTCTCGCCGGCGCCGCCGACGCACTGCCAGTAGTCCTCGCGAAAGCGCATGGCGAGGATGAGACGGCCGACGTCGTGCAGCACGCCGGCCGTGAAGGCCTCGTCCGGATCGCCGACGCGGAGCCGCGCGGTGAGGGTCTTGGCCGCCACCCCGACCGCCACCGCGTGCGCCCACAGCTCTTCCAGCCGGTTGCGCGCGATGCCGGTGCCGAGCGTGTCCCACACCTTCACGCCGAGCGCGAGGTTGCGCACGGTCGAGAAGCCGAGCAGCACGACGGCGCGCGGGATGGTCGCGACTCGCCGGCTCTGGCCGAAGAAGGCGCTGTTCGCGAGCCGGAGCATCTTCCCGGTGAGCGCCTGATCGTGCTCGACGACCGCGATCAGCTCCTTACCGCTGGTGTTCTCCGCGTCGGCGAGCTGGAGGATCCGGGCGAGCACGGTAGGGATGGTGGGAAGGTTCTTGCGCGCCCTCACCTCCGCGCGGAACTGCTGCATCGCCTGCTCGTCCATCACCACCCCCTCGCCTCCGCCCCGGCACGCGCTGTGTCGTCCATGCTCGGCCGTCTCCACCGGGAGTATCGGCGGTGCCGGCGAAAACTTGAGTGCAGGGTCAGCCCCCTACGGCAGCACCGCCACCGCCCGCAGCGGCCCGCCGCTCCCGCCGCGGATCTTCATCGGCAGGCCGATGAACGTCGCGCCCCGCGGCGGCAGCGTGCCGAGGCCGGCCAGGTTCTCGAAGATGGGCACGTTGGCGTTGGTGAGCGCGCGGTGGGCGCGGAAGTCGCGCGATGGGCCGTGGTCGATCGACGCCGTGTCGATGCCGATCGAGCGGATGCGGCGCGCCGTCGTGAGCCACACGGCGGCGTCCCCCGCGACGCCGGGGAAGTGGAGGTGCGCGGTGTCGCCAGGCGCCGCGCTCCCGAGGTAGCGCGCCCGGTCGTCCCAGAAGCGGTCCCAGCCGGTGCGGACCAGCACCACGGCGCCGTCGGCGATCCGTCCGCTCCGGGCCTCGAACGCCTCCAGGTCGGCGCGCGTCAGCAGCGCGTCGGGGTCGCGAGCAGCCTTCTCGGAGATGTCCACCACCACCGCCGGCCCGACCAGCCGGTCGAGGGGGATCTCGTCGGCCGTCCAGCGGCCCTCGGCGAAGTGGATGGGGGCGTCGAGGTGCGTCCCGCCGTGCTCGGCGGCCGAGAAGTTGTTGGCGGCGTACCAGTAGCCGCCCTCGGTCATCCCGTGCGCCACCGGCTCGAGCGTGAAGGGCTTGGCCGTCGGCCAGTAGATCGTCCGGGCGTCGAAGGGATGGGTCAGGTCGAGCAGCCGGGCGCCCTCCAGGTCGAGGGCCGCCGCCGGCGCCGCCAGGGCGAGCGCCAGCGCCACGAGCACCATCATGGTCCACCTCCGGGTTGCCGCTCCGTCGGGATGCGGTCTATTATCCAGGTCTTCATGGCGCGTGTTCCCAGCGAAGGCCCAGAACAGCTCTTCCACTTCGCGCCCGCGGCGGGCGCCGAGGTGCTGCGCATGCGCCGGGGCGCCGAGCCCGGGGAGAAGCTCCTCATCACCGGCATCGCGGGCGGCCTCGGGCGGCTGATCGCCAAGCGGCTCGGCGATTACTTCAAGGTCGCCGGGGTCGACCGCAGCCCGTGGGAGGGCTTCCCGCCCAACGTGAGCATGCACGTCGTCGACCTCCGCAAGCGGAAGTTCGAGGACGTGTTCCGCACCGAGCGGCCCGACGCGCTCGTGCACCACGCCTTCGTGCGCCACTTTCGCTCCGACCCGCGCGTGCGTCACGAGGTGAACGTCCTCGGGACGAAGCGCGTGCTCGAGTATGCGATCGCGTATGGCGTCAAGCGGGTCGTCGTGCTGTCGAGCTCGTACGTCTACGGCGCGCTGCCCGACAACCCCTTCTACCTGAACGAGGATTTCCCGCTCAACGTGAGCCGCACCTACCCCGAGGTGCGCGACCTGGCCGAGGTGGACTCGCTCGCCACCGCCTTCCTCTGGCGGCACCCGGAGGTGACGACCGCCATCCTCCGGCCCGTCAACACGCTCGGCTACTACACCAACAGCGCCATCCGCCGTTACCTCTCGGCGCGCTACGTCCCCACCATCCTGGGCTTCAACCCGATGACGCAGTTCATCCACGAGGAGGACGTGGCCGAGGCGGTGGCGCTCGCGCTCCAGAGCGGCACGCACGGCGTGTTCAACGTCGTCGGTCCCGGCGCCGTCCCCCTGAAGGTCGCGATCCGCGAGACGGGCGGCACCGCGGTGCCGATCCCCGAGCCGGTCGCGCGCGCGGTCATCGACCGCCTCTTCCGGCTCGGGCTCTACCACACCCCGCCGGGGGCCATCGACTTCCTCAAGTACCCGTGCGTGCTCGATGGCGAGGCGTTCCAGCGCGCCACCGGCTTCACGCCGCTCTTCAGTCTCGAGGATACCTTCGCGAGCGTGCGCCACTGATGGTGCTCGCCCCGGTCCTCTCGCTCTCGCGCGCCGTGACGGACGCGCTGCCGCGCTCGCTCAACGCCCTGCAGCACGAGATCGCCGAGCGCATGCTGCGCATCCCGACCCGCCTCAACACCTACGGCTACGACGCCTGGGGCTTCCACCCCGACTCCGCGCGCCGCAGCATGCTCTTCACCGCCCTCATCTACCACTACTGGTTCCGGGTCGAGACGCACGACATCGACCGCATTCCCCGGGGGCGCGTCCTGCTGATCAGCAACCACGCCGGGCAGATCGCGCTCGACGCGGCCATGATCTGTGCCGCCTGCTTCTTCGAGGCCGAGCCACCGCGCGTGGTCCGCGGCATGGGGGAGTACTGGCTTCCGACGGTGCCCTGGCTGAACGAGCTCATGGTGCGCACCGGCTCGGTGGTCGGCACGCGCAAGAACGCCATCGACCTGCTCAAGAACGAAGAAGCCGTCATCGCCTTCCCCGAGGGCATCCGCGGCATCAACAAGCTCATCTGGGAGCGCTACCAGCTGCAGGAGTTCGGCCAGGGCTTCATGCGCCTCGCGCTCGAGACCGACACCCCGATCGTGCCCATCGCGGTGGTCGGCTCCGAGGAGCAGGCGATCGCGATCGCCAACGCGATGCCGCTCGCACGCCTGCTCGGCATCCCGGCCTTCCCGGTGACCCTCACCTTCCCGTGGCTCGGCCTCCTCGGGGTCATCCCCTTCCCCGTCAAGTACCGCATCTA
>Ga0137403_10001963_pt1 | contig 12704 bp, 7 predicted proteins | sample CZOMad2_1_16fung_FD_122057 | JGI IMG/M metagenome (GOLD analysis project Ga0137403, IMG submission 122057) | Vadose zone soil fungal communities from Angelo Coast Range Reserve, California, USA - CZOMad2_1_16fungal (Hybrid Assembly) | ecosystem: Environmental > Terrestrial > Soil > Vadose zone... | reverse complement strand
GTCCGCTGCATCGGCAGGATCTTCATTATGGAACGACGGTTCGTTTCTCGTCTTTCGCTGCGCTGTGTTGCCTCACGTCGGTTAGGCGTGATCCAGGCACTCGTGTGCCTTGTTGTCATCCTGTTCGTCGCGCAGGCTGTGGCGATACAAAGTGCACCTTCTCTCCAGGAGCCTGCTGCTGCAACTCAGACCCCATCGAACACAACTGTTCTTGAAATCGGTAAGCCCATTGAGCGCGAATTCGCCGGCGGGCAGAAAGACATTTTTCAAATTCCGCTGACAGAAGGCCAATACGCGAGCGTTGTCATCGACCATCGCGCTTCCGATCTGACCATCCGTCTGCGCGACACTCAGGGAATCGAGAAGATTGAGACCGATTCCCATCCCGGACAGCTGCGCGACACTTTTGAGTTTGTAGCTGAAAAACCCGGCTCTTACAAAATTCAGCTCGAACCCAAATATCCCAACGCGCCGGCAACTAAGTACCAGATCAGCATTAGTGAAATACGCGCGGCGACTGCACAGGACCGGACTCTTTACGATGCACGTCTGCGGTACTCGGAGGCGTTCAGGCTTTATCCAGCGGGCGCATATGATAAAGCCCAATCTCTGGCCGAGAGCGCGCTCAATCTTCGCGAAAAAGCCCTGGGCCCGGACCACCCGGAAGTTGCGGCAGCCCTGAATCTGCTGGGCATGATCTGCACTGGCCGAAGTGACTACACCCGTGCGGAATCACTCTTCCAGCGGGCTCTGGCAATCAATGAAAAGGCTTTCGGCTCCGATCATCCAGCGATCGCCGAGGTGACTGACAATCTGGCCAAAAACTATAACGCCAAGGGGAACTATGCCGAGGCCGAAAGGCTGGCCAATAACGCTCTAAGCAATCGGCAAAAAGTCCTGGGGCCTGATCACTTCCTGGTCGCTATCACATTGGGCACCCTGGGTGATATTTTCCTGGCCAAAGGCGATTATACGAAGGCGCGCAGTTTCTCCGAGCGGGCACTCCAAATCACGGCAAAATCTTACACGGCTGACGATCTGCCGTACTCTGATGCGTCCAGTCGCCTGGCCCGTGTAGAAATTAAGCTGGGCAACTATTCCTCGGCGGAACAGCTCCTCACCCAGGCTTCGCACACCAGAGAGACAGTCGCCGGTCAGGAAAGTCTACAGGCCGCAGACTCAATTTATGACCTGGGATATCTCTATCTGATTAAGAATGACAACCTCAAATCAGAACAAATGAATCTCCGTGCTCTTTCCCTTAAAGAGAAAATCCTCGGGCCTGATCATCTGCAGCTCAGCCTGATTCTTCACAACCTGGGACTGATTTATTATCGCCGCGGCGATTTCCGCACGGCTGAAACTTATTACCAGCGCGCTCTGGCGATCAAGGAAAAGACCCTGGGAAGCAGCCACCCTCTACTGGCGGCCACCGTAAACAACCTGGGGCTGATGTATTGGCGACAGCGAGACTACGACAAGGCGAAGAAGTTTTACCTCCGGGCGCTGGAGATCTGCGAAAAAGCCTACGGCGTTGACAGCGCGGATACCACATTTCCCCTGTCGAATCTGGGAATCATCGCCAAGGAGACCGGAGACTATGATCGGGCCGAAGCGTATTACAAGCGCGCTCTTGCGATTGAGGAAAGAATCTTTGGAGCGGAAAATCCTCGCATTGGCGTCACCGTCGAAAGCCTGGGAATTCTATACCGCGATAAAGGTGACTACGCCAGGGCCGAACCCTATTTTCTTCGTGCGGTTGCGATCACTGAGAAATCTCTGGGTCCGGATCATCCGGATAACGCCAGGCATTTTCGTAACCTGGAGCATCTCTACGCGGCCAAGGGCGACCTTGCAGGCGCGCTGAAGAGCCTGACGCGAAGCAATGAGATTGAGGAGAAGGACCTGCCACTCAATCTAGCCGTCGGCTCAGAGAGGCAAAAGCTGGCCTACTTTGATCCCATGGCCGAAGACCTTGAGAGACTCATCTCTTTCCAGGCGCAGCAGGACGCTGGCGATAGCCAGGCCCGCGATCTGGCTGCCACCACGCTGATACAGAGAAAGGGCCGCGTTTTCGACGCCATAGCTGACAATCTCGGCACTCTATGGAACCGATCGAGTATGGAAGATCGTGCGCTGCTGGATCAACTAAAGGGTGTTACTTCGCAACTGGCGGCACTGGTGCTCAAAGGTCCGCAAGGACTGTCGCCGGCAGAACATCAGGCGCGTATCAGCAAGTTCACCCAGCAAAGAGAGCAGCTGGAAAATGAAGTAGGACGGCGAAGCCAGGGCTATTACGAACGGGCCGACACGGTAACTCTAAGCTCGGTCAAGGCTGCCATACCTGCCGATGCTGTCTTGGTCGAGTTCGCCGTCTATCGCCCATTTGATCCCAAGCAGCCCAATGAGAGCACCAAAAATTTCGGCGATCCGCGCTACATCGCCTACATCATTCCCGCCCAGGGCGAGGTGCGATGGAAGGACCTGGGCGCTGCCAAAGGTATCGACGCCGCAGTGGACGCTTTTCGCCGGGCTCTGCGCGACCCGCAACGTCACGACATAAAACAGTTGTCGCGCGCGCTGGATGAAAAAATCATGCAGCCGGTGCGCGCTCTCGTCGGCAACGCGACCCACCTGCTCGTTTCGCCAGATGGCCAACTCGATCTCATACCATTTGAGGCCCTCGTCGATCCGGAGGGCCGATATCTGATCGAGCGACTCTCGGTGACATATCTCACAACTGGGCGAGACTTGTTGCGCATGGAAGTGGCGCGCGCGAGCAAGAGCGGCCCACTGGTCATCGCCGACCCGGCCTTTGGAGAATCCGGCACTGCTGCAGTAGCGAAGCTGGATCGGCCTGGGTTGGGACGTCGCAAGGTCACGAACAAGCGTCGCAGCATCACCACAGCCCAAGACCTCTCAGACGTTTACTTTAGTCCGCTCAGTGGCACTGCCCAGGAAGCCCGCGCCATTCAATCGCTCTTTCCAGATGCCCACGTCCTTACCGGTCTCCACGCATCCAAGGGCGCACTCAAGCGGATCGATGCGCCGAGCATCCTGCATATCGCCACGCACGGTTTCTTTCTTCAGGACACAACCGAGAGTCCGTCTCCCGACCAGGGTAAACCGGCGGCCAACGATTCCCGTTCGGTTCGCGGAGCCGCAAAAATCGAAAACCCGCTTTTGCGGTCGGGACTGGCCCTGAGCGGCGCCAATCTGAACAAAGGCAGCAGCGAGAACGGCATTCTCACGGCCCTTGAGGCCTCCAACCTGAACCTCTGGGGAACCAAGCTGGTGACGCTTTCCGCCTGCGATACTGGCCTCGGCGAGGTGCGCAATGGCGAAGGGGTGTACGGGTTGCGGCGAGCTTTCTTTTTGTCCGGCGCTGAAACGCTGGTAATGAGCCTGTGGCCGGTCAGCGACGACGTAACCCGCGAGATGATGACCACTTATTACACCGGACTGAAAGGCGGCATGGGCCGTGGCGAAGCGCTCCACCAGGCCGAACTCGCCATGTTAAAGAGAAAAGGCCGCCAGCACCCATTCTATTGGGCCAGTTTCATCCAGTCCGGCGAATGGGCCAGCCTTGACGGCAAGAAATAACCGATCCCACCTTTCTCTTCTATTAAGGCCCGAATCAGGGACGAAATGTTTTCAGAGGTTCTGCCTTATCCTTACGAACCACTGTAAGGTCATTCACGCAAAAATCGGCAGCGGCTTTAAGGTCTGGCAACTGTGAGAACAGTGGCTGTGTCAATCAAGAACGTTTCCGAAGTCTTTGGGCGTTTGGGAGAAGAATGTAACGATTTGCCCTTCCGGTTCACAACTGATCGGTATGTATAGGAGAAGTGAGATGAGAACCCATAGTTTGAAAATCAGCCTGGTTGCAGCGCTGGCATTTTGCGCGCCGCTGGTTCAGTCCCAGCTGATCGATAATAACCAGGCCCCAAACACGGCCAAAGCGGGAATCAACAAATCACTGGCAAATGAAATCGGTCCTGGTCGCGGGGACCTGATGACGCCGAATTCCTCGCTCTTCATCATCAATCGGGATCCGTTCCGCTCGGTTCGCCGCGGACGCCAGATTTTCCAGCGCAAGTTTCTCCGCGCTCAGGGGCAGGGACCTGCCAACAGTGATGGCACTGGCAACATCAACGTGACAGGTGGAATCGGCGCCGGTCTGGCTGATAGCTGCGCCGGCTGCCACGGACGTCCGCGCGGCTCGGCGGGCGCAGGTGGTGACGTGGCCACGCGTCCTGATAGCCGTGACGCTCCACACCTATTCGGCCTGGGATTGAAAGAAATGCTGGCCGACGAGATGACCAGCGACATGCGAGCGATCCGCGCCGGCGCGATTGCTGACGCAAAGAAGACCGGGCAGGCGGTAACGCGGCAGTTGCTCACCAAAGGCGTATCGTTTGGATCGATCACGGCAAATCCCGACGGCAGCGTCGAGACAACGCAGGTCAGCGGCGTAAACACTGATCTTCGCGTGCGCCCATTCTTTGCGGAAGGCAGCACCATTTCCATGCGCGAGTTCCTGGTAGGCGCGTTCCGCAATGAGATGGGCCTGGAAGCGGCTGATCCTGACCTGATTGCGGCCAGTGCGGGCGGTCGCGTGGTGACTCCTTCCGGCATGGTGCTGGATGGCTCGCTGGACAAGATAGAAGCCCCGCCGATTACCGACAATGGCGCCGATCCGGACGGCGATGGCATCAACAACGAACTGCCGACCAGCATCGTCGACCACGAAGAGTTTTACCTGCTCCATTACTTCAAGCCTGCGATTTACCAGCAGACTGAAAATACGCGGAAGGGAAGGAAACTTTTCGACAAGATCGGTTGTGGCTCTTGCCACGTCGCGGATCTGCTGATTGAGCATGACCGGCGCGTCGCTGACCTGGACACCGTTTACGACCCCGTCCGCGGCAACATGAACCATCTATTTGCCACGGCAAATGCCTTCCTGCACGAGATCAACGATGGCTCGGGCTTCCCCAGCATCAAAGTCCCGAACGGCGGGCCGTTTCTGGTGAAGGATATCTACACCGATTTCAAGCGGCACGACCTGGGAGTGAACTTCTATGAGCGCAACTATGACGGCACGCTCCAGAAGCAGTTCCTCACGCGACCGCTATGGGGCGTCGGTACGACCTCGCCGTATGGGCACGATGGCCGCAGCATCAATCTGAATGAAGTGATTTTGCGCCACGGCGGTGAATCGCTGGCGTCGCGGAATGCTTATGCAAAGTTGGAAGCGGAAGACCAGGATGCGATACAGGCCTTCCTTAACTCGCTGGTGCTGTTCCCGCCCGACGATACGGCTTCCACGCTGGATCCGGGCATTCGCACCACAACAAACTTCCCGCAATTCGGCCACGGCAGTATCAAGCTGACCGTGCTGTTTAACGATCCAACTGACCCGGAATGACGAATGGATGAATGAACGCGGATGAGTCAAAGTTAGCGGGCTGAGGCTTGGCCGCTATTCAAAAATGGACCGCCACCTGTCTTGGCGGTCCATTTTTTTACACTACGGCGTTCGGTTGCAACACGGGCGCAAGAGAATGTGCCTTGTTGCCGCCCTCGGCGCGAGCTATTTCCAGAGCGCTTTCCACCCGGTTGATCACTTCAGTGACCATGTCGACCGCGTCAAAGCGCTCCTGGAGCACGGCTTCGGCAATGCCTGCGCTTATCGCCGGGGTGCGCTCGGTGCCGGGAACTTTTGTGGGGGCCAGGACTTTCCTCATCTTGTCCACGACCAGGAATGCATTTCTTTCACTCGTGTCGGAGAGAACCAGCGCGATCGTGGTGAGGTCATAGCGTATTGCCACGTCATTCTGGCGGATATGAGATGCCAGCGCCTGCCCTATTTGCTGCATCATGCTTTCCACTGGCGATTCGCCAATCTCTTTGACCATGGCGGAAGCCTTGCCGAAGTGCAGAAGCATCAGGGTCAATGGAGTTTTCTGCTGCAGCGAACGCCTCACTTCAGAGAGCAGAACGTCCAGATAAGAAGGCCGTTTCAACAGGCCGGATTTTTCATCGGTGACAGCCAGCGTCTTCATTAATGTGCGCAGGCGGACGTTGCTCACCGCCAGCACCATCTGCTCAGCGATAGTTTTGAGCACCACCACATCCGTTTGCTGCCACTGCCTGGGCGAGGTTTGTTCCAGAATCAAGATCCCCGATTGCTCGCCTGAATCGAGCAGCGGCACCGCCAGCAGCGATTCAATATTCAGAGCGTGAATATGCTCCGCTGCCGGGGCGAGTTCGCGGGACGCCTTGGCATTTGCGATGTTCACGACCCCATTCGCCGCAAGATGCTGTGTAAGCCCGATCAATTTCACGATCGCCATCACGTCAGACTGCTTTACACCCGGGGCGCAATACTCCAGAGCTGCCGAAGGCGGCTTGCCGACGGTGCACAGTCCGGCAACGCACCGGCTGGCGTTATAGTGGCGTCCAATATCGTTGACCGCGGTGAACAGCACGCTCTTCACATTGGCCTGGCGATAAATATTCCGCGTGATCTCCGTAACGCGGGCAAAATTATCAACCGCGTTCTCTTCGTAGGGCGCAGGAGAAGACGAGTGTGAAGACGCCGCAGCCTTTTCCTTCGATGCTGGTTCTGTGGCGGTCGCGCGTGCCGCTGCCTCGGCAACTTCATATACCGGTGTGAACCCCGCGGAGATATAAAGATGCCGCAGTTTCTCGTTTTTCTTTTCTTCGCGCGGAAACAGTTTGCTTACGCGTTCCAGACGCTCCAATGCTTTGGAGCGCATGCCATACTGCAAATAAATCTCCGCCTGGAGAATGAAGTCTTCCAGTACGGTGGGCTCAGATTCGCGCGCCGGCGCTGACGCGGCGGGTTCAGGCGCCGCCTCGGCAGCCATTGCTTCTGGTTTGTTCTCAGTGCGATGAAACCGGTTGGCAATGCGGCTATATTCGTGATCGTCAATGCGGCCGCGCAACATCTCCAGCCGCTTGGCATGTCCGGGTTCATAAGGATCAAGTTCAGCCGCGCGGTCCAGCGTCTCACCGGCTTGCCCATATTTACCGGCTGAATAGTAAAGCTGGAACAACTTCAGCAGCGTCCGGCTGTATTCATGTTCGCGATTGGCCGTATCAAAGAGTTTGACCAGGTACTCTGTGAACCCGAGCGTTGCCAGCCTGCGATCGGACATTTCATACATGCTGGTGATGAACTCGCGTCGCCGTCCTGCTGCCGTTTCATGGGTTTCGAGCCTTTTGGCCAGTTCCATGGCGCCGCGCGTGTCATTGATATCCAGATAAACGCCTATGAGGGAAGCGACCTCTTCCAGTTGCTGCGGATCCTTTTCGAAGGCCTCCCAGGTAAAAGGCTCGGCTTCCGCCGGACGCTTGGCCGCCATGAGCGCATGGGCGTACAGCTCCCGCAGTTCTGGCAGGCCCTTTACCCGTGTGACCACGGGTTCCAGCACGGCGAGACATTCCTTGACCTCATTGCGCGCAAACAGCCCACGGCCGTATAGATAGATTGCCTGGAAGTTCAGCTGATCGAAATTGTAGGCGCGCTCATAGGACTGAAACCCCGAACCCGGCGCTTCTTGCTCCTGCAAGAGACCGAGCTGAACTAAATTGGTGGCCGCAGTCTTGCTTTCGCCCAGAGCAGAAGCCTTGTCCGCGGTGAGCTGCAGGTTTTCGATGGTCGGCGAAAGTTCAACGATGCGTTTGCAGGCCGCCAGAGCCTGCTTGTCTTTCTTCTGCCGCTCGAAACCCTGCAAGGCGGTGGTATAGGCGTCAAGCGCTTCTTTACGGTCCCGCTTTTCCGTCAGCTGGGCGTATTGAAACGTCTGCATGGGAGTGGGAGTAGTTATTTTGCAGAGTTTTTTGTAGGTGACTGACCCTTTGGCGCTCTCGCCTGCCTCGAATTCCTGCTCCAGCAATGCGCTTAACAGTTCCACGGCCTGGGGGCGACGGTCCATAACCAGACATAGATCGGCCGCAGCCTGTCGCACCTGGTCATTCCTGGGCTCATCCGAGAGAATGTCCAGGTACTCTTCCAGCGCAGCCTCAGGCTTGCTTCGTTGCAGGTACTTTTCCGCTTTTTCCAGTCGCTTGGAGATATCCGCCATGGGTCAATTCCTCAAAATGCTCTCGGATGGGGGTCGCGCCGGGATGCACTGAGGCTGAGTAAGCAATTCTATGCGGAATTGCCGGAGCACTCAATCTTTCATGTCGATAGGCCTAGAATCCCTGAAGAAGCAAACGAATTTGGCAATCCGCCGTAACAACCGTTATAACTTTTCCCGATGACAGACAAAGAGCAGGGGTTGAAGCGCGAATTGACCGCCCGCCAGATGGCTATGGTGGCCGTTGGAGGCTCCATTGGCACCGGACTTCTGCTCGGCTCCGGCGCTGCCATACAGGTTGCCGGGCCGGCCGTTGTTCTTACCTTCGTGCTGAGCGCGCTGATCTCCTGGACAGTCGCCATGGCTCTGGGCGAGATGTCTGCGGTCCATCCGGCAGCGGGATCGTTCGGCGTTTACGCGGAACTTTACGTAAATCGCTGGGCCGGGTTTATCGCAAGGTATGGATATTGGTTTTCGGTTGTCATCGCCATTGGATCGGAAGTGGTGGCTGCAGCCACGTACATGCGGCAGTGGTATCCCAGTGTCCCTGCCATTGTATGGATGGTGACATTCAGCCTCTTTCTATTGGCGATTAATCTCTTTTCCGTCGGCCATTACGGAACGTTTGAATATTGGTTCGCCCTGCTGAAGGTAGTCACGATTTTCCTGTTTATCGTGATGGGTGCTGCACTATTGTTTGCCGGCAGGGTACGTCCGCAATATGTGGCCAGCGGCGGCTTCGCTCCCCTGGGGTGGTCGGCTCCGCTAATGGCTATTTCCTTCGGGCTATATAGCTTCCTTGGCATTGAGATGGTGGCAATTTCTTCCGGCGAGGCGCGGTCGCGCCAGGACGTAGCGAAAGCCACGCGCATAGCCTTCGCCATGCTGGCTTTTATTTATGTTGGCGCCATGGCCGTGCTGGTAGGCGTGATGCCGTGGAGAAATGCCGGAGTCTCGGAGAGCCCGTTTGTAACGGTGTTTAAAGTGGCGGGGATTCCAGCCGCCAGCTTCATCATGAACCTGGTGGTGCTATCGGCGGCGCTTTCCGGCGCGAACGCCAGCCTTTATGTGACCTCGCGCATGCTGTTTTCCATTGCGCGCTCCGGCTATGCGCCTCAGCGTATGGGCGTTTTGAATCGACACGGCGTTCCTATGGGCGCTCTGCTGGCATCGATGCTCGGAATCGTCGGGGCAATTCTGCTGCAGCTGCGGACTGCGAATGCTTACCTCTACATCATCAATGCCGCGCTTGTGGGGGGAATGATTGCCTGGCTGATCTCGCTGGTCGCCCATGTGCGCTTCCGCCGCGTCATTACGGCGGAGCAACTCGCGGAAACAGGGTTGCGCTCACCCCTGGGCGCTACGGGATCAATTCTGGGATTTGTGGCCATCGTCGCCTCGATTGCCTGCACCTGGTGGGTGTCGCAGTCGAGCGTGGCCGCACAGAGCGCGGGAATTTACTTGGTAGTGCTGACGGCGGCGTACTTCCTGGTGAGGAAACGATGACAACAGTCTCCTAGGATATTTCGATCTGATAAGGATCTCTCGCTTCCGTTCGAGATCTAAGGCTCGTGTTTCTCGGCTGGAAGTTCTTTCACGTGAAAGGGATTCCCCGCCTCGCTCGGAGTCTCAGAAGAAGACCTTCCCGCGACAAAGTAATAAACCACTCCCAGCGCCATCAGAATCAAGCCAAAGCCCAACTGGCTCACAGAGCCCAGCCACCATAGATCCAATTGCTCGCCGCGATTCTTGACCAGCGCGATTATCAGTAACGCGGTGGGACCTACGCCTAGAGCGATCGCTCCGGCCAAGCCACCGGGCACACGGAATGGGCGCATGAGTTGCGGTTCGCGAATTCGCAGCACGATGAGCGCCAGAAACTCAAGTATCAGGCTGGCGCCATAGAGAAGGAGATCGAGCATGATCAGCTTGTCAAAGCTCAGGCCCAGAGACGCAGTCCAGGCGCAGCCAAGAATGAGAATGGCTACCCAGGGCGCACCATCCTTAAGTTTTAGTGTGAAGATTTTGGGCAGGTGGCCATCTTCCGCCATCGCGACGGGCAGACGTGAATAGGACATCACCAGCGAATTGAAAGTGCCGAATTCGCTGATCATTGCGGCCCCAACCAAGGCGGCCCCCAGCCACGGCCCCACGACCATCGAAGCGATGCTGGCCCAGCTTCCGCTGGACCAGATTTCCGCTTGCACGTGCAGATGCCACACTGCCAGCACTGGAATAACGTAAGAAAGAAAGATTGCCGCCAGCGCCAGGACCATGACGCGCGGATAGGTCTTCTGTGGATTTTCAACTTCATTGGCCACGGTGGACGCGTTGTCCCAGCCCATGTAATTCCACATGGCTATTAGCAACCCAGTAAGAAGGCTGCCCTGGGCGGGAGGCGTGGATCCGGGCGTGATGTGGCGAAAGAAAGCGTAGACAGTAATAATCGCGAACGGACTTAGCATCACTGCACCCAGCAAAACAGAGCCTGTACCCACGGCCTTCGCGCCAAGAAGATTCCAGGCCAGGCAGACCACAATCATCGCGGCGGCGATTGCCGCGCCCCGGTGTCCAGCAGTCGCAGCAGGCCAGAGTCGCCCCAGATAGAGCACGAACAGCGTGGGATAAATCGCCATGTCAAAGATGCTGGCCACCAGCGAGAGCCATGCTTCCTGAAAGCCCCAGAAAGGACCCATGGCGCGGCGCACCCATACGTAAAAGCCGCCTTCAGCAGGAAGTGCGGCGGCCAGTTCACCCACCATCAGACCCGTGGGCAGGCTCCAGATCAAGGGAGTAAAGAAAAGAATGACGATGGCGAGCTTATAGCCGGCGTCCTGGACCAATTCCTCCACGCCGTACGGCCCGCCGGAAACCATGAAATATGTTGCTGCAGCCAGCGACAAAACTGTCAGCTTGCGCCTTGGACCAGAGTTCGCTTTTCGCATTCGTGAAATGCAATATAGCACTTCGTGGAAAAGCTGTAATAGCGGATTCGCCGCATCGAGTACACTTTTAGACGGCAACAACGGAGACTTTTCATGACAGACGACCTGCTCCGCTTCCGCGCGGAGTTCCCAATCCTGGACCGCACCACCTACATGATCAGCAATTCGCTGGGCGCGATGCCTCGCGGCGTTTATGACTCAGTGCATTCGTACTGTGATATCTGGGCCACGCGCGGCGTGCGCGCCTGGGAAGAAAAATGGTGGATGATGGCGCAGGAAGTGGGCGACGCCGTTGGCGTGCTTATGAACGCCGAATCCGGGTCCGTGAGCCCGCACCTCAACGTAACAAGCTGCCAGGCCGTGGTGGCCAGCTGCTTTGACTTCAGCGGCAAGCGCAACAAGATCGTTTACAGTGACATGAATTTTCCTTCGGTGATGTATTTCTGGGAAGGCCAGCGCTCGCGCGGCGCACGCATCCAGATGGTCCGCACCGATGACGGGGTCCACGTTCCGACGGAGCGTCTGATCGACGCGATTGATGAAGAAACGCTACTGGTACCCATTTCGCATGTCGTTTTTCGCAGCTCTTATATCAAGGACGTAAAGGCGATCATTGAAAAGGCGCACAGCGTTGGCGCTCACGTGGTGCTCGATTGTTTTCAATCACTGGGCAACGTCCCGGTGGATGTCCAGGAGTTGAACGTCGATTTTGCGGTCGGCGGCGTGCTCAAATGGCTTTGCGGAGGAGCAGGCACTTCGTATCTTTATGTGCGTCCCGACCTGGGAAAAAAGCTCGAGCCGGGATTTACCGGGTGGTTTGCCCACGAGCATCCGTTTGAATTTGAGATTGGCGCCAGTAAGTATGGCGAACCGCCTTTCCGCTTCATGCAAGGGACTACCAACGTGCCGGGATTTTATACGGCTATGCCGGGCCTGAAAATTATTCGCGACGCCGGAGTCGCTCGCATTCGGGAAAAGTCAAAAAGAATGACGGCACGGCTGATTGATCTGGCTGACCAGCGGGGTTGGCGCGTGAATGCTCCGCGCGATCCCGAGCACCGTGGTGGTACCGTGGCCATCGACATGCCAAATGCGAAAGAAGTCTGCCAGGAATTGCTGCGGCGGGATGTGCTGGTCGACTACCGTCCACGGGCCGGCGTGAGATTTTCCCCTCATTTCTACAACACCATGGAAGAGATCGACCGGGCCGTAGGGACCGTGGACGAGATTCTGAGCCAGATGGGTGTGGCGGCGGGAGTAAAGTAAGCCCCGAACAGATGGTCGACGCGGCCGGAAAGCCGCTTGTCTGGGAGGCCCTGTTTGCCCCCAAAAACAAATAAGTTGAGAAATTTGGTTCCTTTTGTATTATTTCTGTTGACCGTTCGCCTTTGATTCGTTAATATTTCGCTTGTATGGCAATTACAAAGCGACAACGACAGGTTTACGACTTCCTTCAGGAATTCATCCAGCGCAATGGCTACTCGCCTTCTTTCGAAGAGATTGGCGATGGGCTGGGCTTGAGTTCACTGGCAACCGTGCATAAGCACATCTCTAACCTGGAGAAAAAGGGCCTCCTTAAGCGCGACTATAACCGCAGCCGGTCCATTGATGTGCTGCCGGTGCGCGGGATGTTCAAGCGGACACC